>Ga0137392_10002001_pt1 | contig 12049 bp, 8 predicted proteins | sample 15con2h34AmetaG_FD_101394 | JGI IMG/M metagenome (GOLD analysis project Ga0137392, IMG submission 101394) | Vadose zone soil microbial communities from Angelo Coast Range Reserve, California, USA - 15con2h3.4A metaG | ecosystem: Environmental > Terrestrial > Soil > Vadose zone > Saprolite... | reverse complement strand
GTTTACCAGGAATGTGGCATGCATTTCGACGAGCGCAGGACACACTTTCTGCAAGACCGGCTGCAGCGCCGTTTGAAAGAGTGTCAGGTCGATTCTTTCTACAGTTATTACCGCCTGCTCATCAGTCAGGAGGGCAAACTCGAACTGGCGCGCCTGCTGGAGAACCTGACCGTCAATGAAACCAGTTTCTTCCGCAACAAGGCTCAACTGGAGCTGTTCCACAAGTATGTTCTGGAAGATCTTCTGCGCCACAAGCGGGAGCGTCGTGAATTTTCCCTGCGCATCTGGAGCGCGGGCTGTTCCACCGGTCAGGAACCGTATACGCTGGCCATGTTGGTGGCAGATGGCCTGGCTTATTACAATCTGCGCAACCCTTTACCCTATGAAGTGCCGCTGCCCAAACCTCTGATCCCTGCTCCATGGCAGATCGAAATCACGGCTAGTGACATTAGTTATTCGGTGCTGCGAGTGGCGCAGCAGGGCTCCTACAACGATAACCAGATGTCCACCGTGGATTACAGCTACCGTCTGCGCTATTTCGACAAGGTGGGCGACCATTATGCGGTCAAGAAGGGGCTCAAGGAACAGGTCCACTTCGATTTTCACAATTTAAAGACGGAATACCTGCCGCAACGCAACGACGTAATTTTCTGCCGCAACGTCATGATGTATTTCGACGAAGCCGAACAGAAACGCCTGATCGACAAGTTCTACCGCTGTCTGAACCCGGAAGGCTACTTGTTTGTGGGACATGCCGAGAGTCTGCTGGGGCTGACAGAAAAATTTCAAATGGTGCACCGTAACAGCGGTACCGCGTACCAGCGAGTGGAGCTTAAATCGTGAGTCCCGGCCAAGATGAACGGATGGCAGAACTGCGAGAGCTTTTCTTCGAGACTGCTCAGGAACTGCTGCAGGCGCTGAACGATGAAGCGTTGAAACTGGAGAAGGAACCAGGCGACGCGGAGATCGTACGCACCATCCGGCGGATCGTGCACACTCTGAAGGGCGATGCGGCGGCCTGCGGGTACCGCGAACTGAGCGAACTGGCACATGAAATGGAAGACGTCTTGGCGCTGCAAACTGCTTCCGCGCACGCTTCTCTGCCCCAGGTGGCTTTTACCGCGGCAGATGTGTTCGGCGCCATCCTGACTGCTTATCACCGCCGGGTGAAGGTCCCATCCACAGAACCTTTGCGGAAAATGATTCACACTCTGGCAACGGATCCAGGAGACGACAAGGCTCCTAAGAAGAAGCTAACGGCAAAGAAGGCGTCCCGCTCGAAGCTTCCCGCGACCAGGAATGGTATCGCGGACAGCCGGGAGAAATCGCGCCCGGAACCGGCCACACCCCGATTAGCAGTATGGAACGAGTACGAAAAGTTGGCCATCCAAAACGCTCTCCATCAAGGCAAGAAGGTGTACCACGTTCTGGCAGACATCGATCCCGATTGCGGCATGCCGATTGCCGGACGTCAACTGGTGCAAGTCGCTCTCAAGGCCATCGGCGAAGTCCTGGCCATTCGACCTGAGGCAGGAACCTCGCAAGCAGAACGATTGGTGGAAGTAGCTGTGGCGAGCGATAAAACCGCGGAGCAGATCGCGGCGAAATGCCAGGTCCCGACGGTGGTCTCGAAAGTCACAGTCGGGATCATCGCAGAACCGACGGCAGACCCGACGGCAGCCAAAGCTCAGGCTTTTGCCACCCCGCCGCCCATCGCGGTGGTTACGAGTGAGTCGACCGAGATAGAGCATTCCCCGGCGATCCATGCCGTCTCAGAATCGGAAGACGATCAGGAAGGAACGGCGCAATCCCCTATCGCGCCCCAATCCGAAAACATATTGCGGGTCGATGCGGAGCGCATTGACAACGTGCTCAACCTGGTGGGGGAGTTGATCATCGGCAAATCCATGTTGCAGCAGACGTTGAATGATTTCGCAAAGCGTTTCCCCAAGGACCATTTACGCGGCAGATTTGCCGATGCCATGGCCTTACAGGCGCGAGTACTGAATGATCTGCAGCGCTCAGTTATGAAGATCCGCATGGTGCCGGTGGAACAACTATTCCGCCGCTTCCCGCGCGTAATACGGGACGTAGCACGGAAATGTGGGAAACAGGTGGAATTGGTCGTAAGCGGCCAGCACACGGATCTGGACAAGAGCATTCTGGACGCGATTGCGGAACCAATCACCCATCTCATTCGCAATGCGGTGAGCCACGGAATCGAGAGCGCAGAAGATCGCCAGCGGGCGGGAAAAACAGCGCATGGCACGATAAGCCTGCAAGCCTATCATCAAGCCAATCAGGTGGTTCTAGAAGTGAAAGACGATGGCCGCGGAATCAATAGTGAACGGGTAAAGAGCAAGGCGGTCGAACAGGGATTGGTTACGGCGGAAGCGGCCGCCCGGCTTAGCGAAGGGGAAATTCTGAATCTGATCTTCCAGCCAGGACTCAGCACAGCGCAGGAAATCACCGAAGTTTCCGGGCGGGGTGTGGGTATGGATGTAGTGCAAAGCGTTCTGCGCCGCCTGAAAGGCACAGTAGAGGTGGAGACTAACCCCGGCCGCGGCACGGCGTTCCGGCTGAAACTACCCCTCACCCTGGCGATTATCAAAGCGCTGCTGTTCCGGGTGGAACACCGGCTGTACGCCATCGCGCTGAGCAGTGTCGCGGAGATTGCGCGCACCGTGGAATCCGAAATTCACCAGGTAGATAACTGCGAGGTTCTACAGTTACGTAACCAGGTGTTGCCCATGGTTAGGCTGGGCAGGCTCCCGGCTGGTCCGGATGATGGATCGCACAAAATATTCGTGCTGGTGATCACGACGGGTGAAAAAAAGTTTGGGCTTATCGTAGACCAACTTGAAGGCGAGGAAGAATTGGTGATCAAGGCGCTTGATGATCATGCTATCTCTACCGACCTGGTGAGCGGCGCCTCCATTATGGGTGACGGCCGCGTAGTAATGATTCTGAATCTTTCCGCGGTGGTGGAGCATTTTTCTCGTTCGCGCTTCAAGTCGGCCGGCACGCTCGGCTCCGGAATGCTGCTTTCTCATGAGGAGCGCTCCCGTCTGGGACAACTTGAGAGGGGAGCGCAGGCATGAACGATCCGATCCGAGTGCTGGTGGTGGATGATTCCGCGCTGATGCGGAAACTCATTCCTCAAATCCTGTCCAGCGACCAATCCATCCAAGTGGTGGGCACGGCGATGGATGGCACATTCGGATTGAAAAAGATTGCCGATCTCAAGCCCCAGGTAGTCACCCTGGATCTCGAGATGCCGGGCATGAGCGGTATCGATACTTTGAAGGAGATCATGCGGCGCTACCGGGTGCCGGTAATCGTGGTCAGTTCACACAGCACTCAAGGCGCCTCGATTACGCTGCAGGCCTTGGGGCTTGGTGCATTTGATTTCGTAGCCAAACCGCAAGACGTCTCGGCGCGGATGCCTGAGATCGCACAGCAACTGATCACCAAAATCAAGGCAGCCGCCGAATGCAACGGCTCCCGAATGAAGCCGTTGCCGGAAGCTGGGCCTCGGGTCGAGAAGCCCGCGTCGGTTTCAAGCAATGCTCCCACCCGGGTCGTGGCGGTCGGGATCTCGACGGGCGGCCCAAACGCATTGCAATACATGTTGTCGCAATTGCCCGGTGATTTTCCCGGAAGCATCGTGGTGGTACAACACATGCCGGACGGTTTTACCGAGATGTTCGCACGGCGGTTGGATGAGACCTGCGCGTTAAAAGTGAAAGAAGCAAAATCCGGGGACCTGCTGCTGGCGGGACGGGCGCTGATCTGTCCTGGCAGCCGGCACATTAAGGTAAAGCGACTGCCTTTGGGAGATGTCGTCGTTTTGACCGATGATACCCCTGTCCACGGCCACCGGCCATCGGCCGACGTGCTGTTCAAGAGTCTGGCCGAAGAATTTGGGGCGCGAGGGATTGCACTATTGATGACTGGCATGGGCGACGATGGGGCGGATGGCATGGGGTATGTGAAGGCGGCAGGCGGTATGACCATCGCGCAGAGTGAAGACTCATGCGTGGTGTTCGGGATGCCCAAAGCCGCTATCGAACGAGGATACGCGGTGCGGATAGTGTCTCTGGACGCGCTGGCGAATACCTTGCAAGCGCATTGCGCGCCAGAACGAGGACATGATCAAAGACTTGAGAGCAGCGGCAACGGCAAAGCCGCGGGCGCCGGACGAGTTTGAATTTCCCGCCGTCAAAATGACGGCCAAAGCTGAAGGTAGGTAGGAGGAGGTTGTGATATGGAACAGTTTGCGCCAGTAAGACGCAGCAAAGACGGACAACCGGTCCGTTATTTAATTGTGGATGACTCAGTTTTCGCGCGTAAGAATCTGGCGCGCATGATTGAGTCGTTTGGCGGGCAGGTAGCTAGTGAAGCGGGAGATGGTTTGACGGCCATCACCGAATATGAGCGCACTAGCCCTGACATTGTGCTTATGGATATCACCATGCCCCAGATGGAGGGGATTGAGGCTGCGGAAAAAATCGTACAGCAACATCCCGAGGCGCGGATAGTTATGGTGTCCTCTGTGGGCTATCAGGAAAACATTGTCGCCGCGCTTCAACGAGGCGCACGCCATTTCGTACAGAAGCCGGTCAAGCCGGATGTGCTGTACGAAGTGATCAAATACGTGCTGGGGGATGATGCCGCGGTAACTAATGCTGCCGGTGCGGGAGCCTGATTTATGAAAATGGAGTTGATACAGCCGTTCATCAACGCGGCCGACGCCGTGCTGTCGCAGGGACTGCAATGTACTACGTCCGTTGCCAATCTCAGCATGGAGGAAGAGGCTTATCGCCGCAAAGGAATCGCGAGCCTGGTATGGCTCACCGGAGATATTGAAGGGCGAATCATTCTCGATCTCGACCCTGAAACGGCAGTGCGCGTGGCCAGCCGCATGGCGGGCGCCGAGCTGCCAGAATCCGACGAACTGGTGCGGGAAACCGTCTTCGAGCTGGCTAATCAAGTCATCGGCAATGCCATTACCTCGCTCAACGATCAGGGGTCTCATTTCAGGGTGCACCCCCCGGTGCTGCACACTTCGGAGGAAGGCAGCAGGAGCAGCGAAGATACCGAAGCCCTGGTAATGTGCTTTGAAACCATCAGCGGCAAGATCTTCATGAATATCGCGCTGCGGTATACGGGCCGCCACCATGCAGATCGCGCCGCCGCTGCCGCTGGATGACCATGTGTCGCACGGGTCGCGCGGCAAGAACCCTCACTGCGGGAAATATCGCGCAGCTTGCCTAGAAGTACCCCTGAAATATGTTGCTCGCCAGTCTGATACCACAATAAAACCGCGCACCGTTAACCTCACGGGCCTGCGATAACGAAGACCGGGTTCTGGGGCGGTGGCGGTAGTCCGGGTCCCGGAGGATTTGCGGCGCTCACTGGAGCCGGCAAAGGGTTCTGTAGCGCCGTGTCATCCGAAGTGCGGATGATGGCAACACTTCCCGCATCGCAACTCGCCACATAGACCCGCGAACTATCCCCGGCTGAAGCCGTCGAAAGCCGGAAACGGGCCAAGTCGCAAAAACTTGACACTGGAATTGCCGGCGCTACCGGAATTGGCGACAGAGCAACGCTGCTTCGAATGCCGTTGTCGCTCGCATTGATCACCGTGACCTGGGGACAGATATTCACGCCGCTAGGCTGGTTAGTACTGGTAGATACACAGGTGAGGGTAATGGCAGCGTTCTGACAGGTTCCGACGAATAGTCCGGCAACGTAGGCACGAGTACCGTCAGGCAAGGCTGTGACGGATACGGGTGCCACGGCACCTGTGCAGGTCAAGGGGTTTCCACTCGCGTCCGTGCGCGGTGCTGCAGGGAGGAACGACAAAGCAGCCAACACATTATTCGGTGGATCGACCGCGGCGTTAAGGACCGTGAGCGTGCCCGCCGTAGGATTCGTGATGTACACACGGTTTGAATTCTTCTCATACGCCATGAAATTCGCGCCCGCACCCGCGGAAACCGGCGTACCGGGATTCACCAACGCATCCGTGTTCGGGTCGATGACTGCCACATCCCCGTTACCCTGACTCAGCACATAGATTCGGCCGCCATCAGCGCGGGCCAGCGCCCACACGGGAGAACTAATACTTGGGTCCGTAATCGTGGTATTAACAGTTTTATTGAGAGGATTGATGCTGGTTACCGAGCTATCGCCCTGGTTCACCGCGTAGAGCTTCCTGGCGTCCGGAGTCTCAGCGAGAGCCACGGGATTGGTTCCGACAGGAATAATGTTGGTTACGACATTCGAGGTGATACTGATGGCGGCAACCGTTGCGTTCCCCGAATTGGCCACATAAACCGTGCTGTTCTCGGTTGTATGCACAAAAACCGGGACCGAGCCCGCGGGGAGAGTGCTGAAAACGACAGAGCCGACACCAGTGACCGAGCACGGCAGAACAAAACACGGTGGCGCGGGGGCAAAGCTCGCCACGGTATCGTCCAGACTGTTAGCCACGAAGACGTGGGCGGTTCCGGTGGGCTGCACAGCGGCGTGTACCGGTCCTAATCCCACCTTCGCAGTGCCGACATCGCTGTCGCCTGAAACATCAATCTGCATGCCGGTGCCGGGGTTGGCAAGTCCATTACTGTTCACGACGAAGACGGCGCGGAAGTTACTGGAATCGGGCGGCGTGGGAGGGTTTGGAATCACTATGGGACGGAACGTGTCTCCACAGCTGACCAAGAGCAGAATTGAAAATAGAAGTGCGACAACACGAGCCCTACACAACAAAGTCATCGGCACCCCGCCGCGGAAGAACGATTATTCACAAACGATCTCGGAAGAGTTTCCATTCTAAACGTGAAGCGGAGGAGAGCGCCAGAGCGGCAGCGTTCGGCCCTCGGCATTCAACTTTGGATATCAGAGATAAGCCATGGCAGAGCACGTTCGAGAGACAAGTGATAAGACATAGAACTACGTGCTGACATCTTGGGGCGCAGGACTGAATGCGGAGGGCTGAATGCTCGCTTCTTACGCCTGCTTGCGATTGGATTTCCGCGCCGGGGCAGCAGTCCCGCGCTCGGCTGCGCTTGCGGCCGGCTTTTTCTTGCCTTCGGTTTGCGCCAGACTCTGCTTAAGAGCAGCCATGAGATCTACAACCGGCGCGAGCTTCCTGGGCTTCTCGACCGCAGCAATCTCGCCACCTTCAAGTTTCGCCTCGATAAGCTTTTTTAAGTTTTCCTGAAATTCATCGTGATATTTCTCCGGATTCCATTCGTCGGCAAGGGCTTCAATCAACTGATGGGCGACTTTGACTTCTGCTTCTTTGAGCTCGACACTCGGTGCGCCGAAATCTTTTACCTCGCGAACTTCTTCCGCGTAGTACATGGTATGAAGCATCATTCCGCCCTTGTGGGGGCGAAGAAACACTGTGTACTCGCGGTTGTGCATGGTAAGTTTTGCAATGGCGACAAATTCACTTTCTTCTAAAGCTCGGGTCAACAGCGCGTACGGACGCCGGCCAGCTTCTTCGGGAACCATGTAGTAAGAGGATTCAAAGTAAACAGGATCTACTTCGGTAGACTTCACGAACTCCAGGATTTCCATGGTCTTGGCAGTTTTGGGTTCGATCTTTTTGATCTCCTCGGGTTCAATGACGACGTATTCGTCTTTGCGATACTCGTAGCCTTTTACAATCTCGCTGCGTTCAACGACCCGATTGTCTGCCGGACAGTAGAGTTGCTGTTTGATGCGGTGCAAGTCGTCACGATGAAGCATATGAAAGGAAATACCGGAACTGCGCGCACCGGAAAAAAGGCGTACCGGCATTGAGATCAAACCGAATGTCAGATAACCCGACCAGACCGAAGCCGCCATAGTTGCCCCCCGAGTCCTGCCCCAAAATAGAGCTAGCGCCAGAGCCGCGCCAAGGTACACGAGTGTAGCCTACAACCTCACATTTGATGCAGATTACGGCTAGGGGGAATATAAAGCTAAAGCACCATAATTGGTGCAGGTGGGAAGCGAAGCCCAATAACTGGTAGTTACCATGTAGTGTAAGTACGAGGTCGTAGAAGCGAACATGCGGAGAGGGCGATTAGCTGGATGATGGCGATCATGGAGTGGTTCGCAGGCGCCGATTTGCACGTATGGCCTGCGTTAGCAATAACGGTCACGTTTGCCGTACTCGCGCGCCTAATCAAGGGGGTCGGCAGCTCGGGCGCCGTCGTGGGGGCGGCAGTCTCTTATCTACTGCTCAGGAGTGTCGGACTGGGAGCTTTCGCAGTACTGGTTTCGGTCTTTGCTCTCACCTGGACCAGCACACGATTCGGCTACATACGAAAGCTACGTCGCGGAACGGCGGAGAAAGGTGACGGCCGGAGCGGGTTCCAAGTACTGGCCAATTTGGGGGTTGCTGCGCTTTGCGCAGGCCTTTTCGCTATTACAACTAGACAAGTCTTCGTGCTGGCGTGTGTGGCAGCGCTGGCGGAAGCGGCTGCCGACACTGTTTCCAGCGAATATGGACAAGCTGCAAGCCAAGATGCAGTTCTGATAACCACGAGGGAACGAGTGCCGGCGGGCACCGACGGCGGCATCAGCATGGCGGGAACGGTGGCGGGAATCGTGGCCGCTGTCCTGGTGAGTTTGGTCGCGGTGCTTGCCGGCCTTCTCCCATGGCGTTGGCTGTGGATTTCCGCTATAGCGGCAGTGGTTGGAATGCTGGCGGATAGCCTGCTGGGCGCGACCCTGGAGCGCAAGCAAGTTTTGGGCAATGATACGGTCAATTTGCTAGGTACCCTAATTTCTGCTCTGCTCGCGGCCGCCCTATTCATGTTGCTAAATCGAGCTTTCTGACCCGAGTCACATTTCCTGTCACCTTGAGCTGGGTTGCCACATTTTGCATTTGCACAATAATTATTGCATTTTTGAATTTCTGGGCTAAAATGCCTGACCATTGAGTTGCGCCGCTTTGAGTCGAATCCCTAAAGCACTACTTGGAACCACGCTGCTGTGGGCTTTGGCGGTCTGTTCTGCCTCAGCACAGCAGAATTTCGTGCCACCCCGCATCCTTGAGGCGGTTGACGATTCCCATTTGACTCTTCTCAAGGGCAACATTCATCCGCTCGCTCGTCCACAGTTTGATCGCGGTGCGGCTCCGGCCAACCTACCCATGGACCGCATGCTGCTAGTTTTGAGGCGCAGCCCCCAGCAGGAAGACGCCCTCAGAAAACTGCTCGACGAGCAGCAGGACAGGTCCTCAACGAACTATCACAAGTGGCTTACCCCCGAGCAATTCGGACAGCAGTTTGGCCCGGCCGAGGGGGACATACAAATCGTCATCTCGTGGCTGAGTTCACACGGTTTCCACGTCGCACCAGTGACCAAGGGCCGCACAGTAATTGAATTTTCCGGCAACGCGGCCCAAGTGCGCGAGGCTTTTCACACTGATATGCACAAATACGTCGTGCAGGGGAAGGAGCACTGGGCGAACGCCAACGATCTGCAAATACCGGTGGCGCTCGCACCGGTGGTAGCGGGTGTGCACACTCTGCACAACTTTCTGAAGAAGCCGCCCATTCAGATTTCCAAACAAAAGATCGTGGCCAATTTCGTGCCAGGCCAGGCGGGAAAGCCGCCGCAAGTTACCTTCCCGAATCCTCCGAATCCACCGTTCCATGCCTTGGGACCCGCGGACTATGCCAAGATCTATAACATCAACCCGGCATACCAGGCAGGAATCAATGGAGGAACGACTACTATCGCCGTAGTGGGCAGGACGGACATCCAGATTCAGGACGTGAAAGATTTTAACAAGGCATTCGGACTTGGATTCGCCAATGTGCAGATCATCTCCAATGGGCCGGATCCCGGCGATTTGGGTGGCGGAGAGGAGTTCGAGGCCGTTCTGGATGCAACTTGGTCAGGGGCGATAGCGCCGGGCGCGGCTATCGATCTAGTGGTCTCCGCTTCAACCAATACCACAGACGGCGTGGACCTTTCCGAGGTCTATATCGTCGACAACAACCTCGGCGATGTGATGACCGAGAGTTTCGGCGTTTGCGAAGCGGCCCTTACCAGTTCCGAACTGACCGGCATATCTACAATCGCCGAACAGGCGGCTGCCCAGGGAATTACCTATTTCGTTTCCTCCGGGGACTCAGGAGCCGAAGGATGTGACAATCCCAATTTTGAAGCTGTAGCGGCAGGTCCAATTTCGGTGAACGCCTTGTCCTCAACGCCCTTCAATATTGCGGTTGGCGGGACGATGTTTAACGAGAATGGGCAGCCCAGTAAGTACTGGGGGACAGCAGCCCCAGTGGCGGAGACAGCACTTTCGTATATTCCAGAGAATGTCTGGAATCAAAGCTGCACAGTGTCTCAATGTGGTGGTGAGAACGCGAATATTGCGGCAGGCGGGGGAGGAGCTAGCGCATTCTTCGCCAAACCTGCATGGCAGTCTGGCGTAAGCGGGATTCCGAACGATGGTGCGCGCGATGTGCCCGACGTTTCTCTCACCGCGGCCAGCCATGATCCTTACTTGATATGCATTCAGTTCTCTTGCGAGCAGGGCTTCATCTTCTTCGTTGCAGGTACGTCGGCATCGGCGCCGTCGTTTGCAGGTGTCATGGCCTTGGTCGATCAAAAAATGGGTGGACGCCAAGGTCAGGCGAACTATGTGCTCTATCGCTTGGCGGCCAAAGAGACTTTTTCTCAGTGCAATGGATCGAGCACGACCAGTGCGCTGGCGAGCACCTGTATCTTCAACGACGTCACAGTGGGCAACATTGCGGTTCCAGGTGAAGTTGGGTTCGGGACTTCTACTGCCAAGTTTCAGAGCGGTGTGGGCTACGATCTGGCGACTGGCCTGGGGTCGGTGAATGTCGCAAATCTGGTCAACAACTGGAGTTCGGTCACTTTTAGCCCAACCACCACGACCCTGACACTGAACTCGGGCAATCCAGTAAGCGTGGCGCACGGTGCTCCGGTCAATGTCGATATTGTCGTGGCCCCACAGAGCGGAACTGGGGTGCCGAGTGGCGATGTTGCACTGCTGACCAATACCGGACCCTCCGGCCATCAGAGCGTGACAGCCTTCACACTGAGCGGTGGTTCTGCTGTCTCGACTACCAGTCTTTTAGCCGGTGGATCGTACAGCATTACGGCGCACTACGCGGGTGATGGAACCTTTGCGCCCAGTGACTCTCCCGCGGTTGCAGTCACCGTCACTCCTGAGCCAAGCACAACTTCCACATCTGTCCTGACCATTGACGCGAGTGGCAATCCGATTCCCTTCACCGGCGGGCCATACGGCAGCTTTGTGTACCTGAGAGCAGACGTGGCGGGCACGTCCGGCAAAGGGACTGCAACGGGCAGCGTCAACTTCATGGATAGCGGAGCGTTTGTTGCGGGTGATCCGTATTCCCTGAACAGCGAAGGCAATACCGCTACTCCGAACGGAATCTTTACCTTTGCAGTAGGCAGCCATGCAATTACCGCCGCCTACGGCGGGGACAACAGTTTCAATGCCAGCACCAGCTCGCCCGCCGTGAATTTCACGGTCACCCAAGCCTCGAGCTCAACCTCGGTGAGCTTCACCGGGAACACGCAGGGGGCGACGCTGAACGCGACCGTCAGTACGAGCAGTGGCGGAAATCCTCCGAGCGGCACGGTCACATTCTTTATAAACGGCGTGCAGGTCGGCACTCCAGTCGCAGTCACTGGTATTCCGGCGGGCACTAATTTCCAGACAGGCGCGTTTATCGGTGCTCAGGCAATTGCCAGTTTCGCAGATACCCAGCTAGCTAACGGCAAGTACACCCTGACTGCAACATTCACCGGCGACACAAACTACAGTGGGTCCGCTTCTGCCGCCACTGTCATTAACGTACAACCTGACTTTGTTCTCTCTGAAAACAACATTGGTGTAAATATCCTGAACCCGGGTGGCTCGGGAACTCTAGGTTTGTCAGTGATTGCCAATGACGGCTTCAAGGGAATGGTCAATTTTAGTTGTTCAGGTTTGCCCACTGAAAGCAAATGTAGTTTCAGCCCGGCATCGCTGACT
>Ga0137392_10001999_pt1 | contig 12053 bp, 10 predicted proteins | sample 15con2h34AmetaG_FD_101394 | JGI IMG/M metagenome (GOLD analysis project Ga0137392, IMG submission 101394) | Vadose zone soil microbial communities from Angelo Coast Range Reserve, California, USA - 15con2h3.4A metaG | ecosystem: Environmental > Terrestrial > Soil > Vadose zone > Saprolite... | reverse complement strand
TGCACGCTGACGTCGTGCACGTTGAGGTTGTTTCTGGTTGCCACCGCTCGGATGCGGTCAAAAATATTCTCTGTACGCTGGGCGCGGGGAACGGAACGTACTATGACATCCGACTCAGGCAAAATGCCCTGCACGCTGGTGGTAACCGCATCAGCCACCTGTTCCGAACGCTGAAAAGTCACATTACGAGCCAAGCCAACAGAAAGATCCGCAAAATAGCGGTTGCCGGCACGGCGGATGCGGACGCGCTCAATTTCAAGCACGCCTTCGACCTTCGAGACGGCGTCAATAATCCGTTTGCGCACTCCCGCGGGAGCGGCATCAAGCAGGGCATCGACCGTTCGGCGTGCCAACCGCGAGCTCACGTAGACTACGACTCCGGCAACAAAAAGAGCCGCCACGGGATCGGCATCACGCAACCAGTCGATGTGGTAGGTGCGTCCGATCAGCACCAGGAGCAAGCCCACAACTACAACCCCACTCGACCAAATATCAGTGGAGAAGTGTAGGGCATCAGCTTCCAACGCTTGGCTGTCGTACTTTACGGCAATTTTTCCTAGTGCCCGGGAGCGCCAATAATCAACGATCATGGAGAGGAACATAACCAGGAAGGCAGCGATGCTGGGCTCAATTTCCACGTGATGATAGAAAAGTCTTTTCACAGCTTCGTAGATGATCCAGACACAGGTGAGAAGCAGCAGGCCGGTTTCGATAAATGCAGAGAAATTTTCGACCTTACCGTGGCCATACTGGTGGTCAGCATCGGCGGGCTTATCCGACACGCGCACCGAAAAAAAAGTGATGATGGCGGCAATCAGATCGAGGCCCGAGTGCGCCGCTTCGGAAAGAATACCCAGGCTACCCGTGGTTACACCGACTATGATCTTTAGAGTGGTAATGGCAATTGCCGCAAGTACCGAATGTCCGGCGACCGCACGCTTCTCGGCGCGCATAGAATCGGGACTGTAGACCGCAGGCGAACTAGCCACATGCGAATTATCGCCGCTTAGCAGCTTTATATCCAATTCGATTCTTTTAGTTGCAAAGCTGCTAGGGAGAAAACCCCATACGCACTCGGTGTGCTAGGATTTCGGATGAACTTATCCATCATGGGAGGGAACCCCTAAATGCGCTTTGGTTGGTTTGTTTTCCCGCTCCTTGCAAGCATCGCTTTGGCACAAGCACCATCTTCAACTGCCCCGGCACGGCAGAATACGCCGCCCGCAACTCAACAAGACGAGGATGACGAAGCCGAAGCCAAGCCAGCACCGGCGCCATCCTCGATCCCGCCGGATGCCGCCGTGATTACTATCAAGGGTTTGTGCGATGACAAGTCGCCCAAGAGCAGCACGGCTCCTGAGAAGAATCCGTGTGAGACCGTGATCAGTCGCGCGGAGTTCGAAAGACTCGCCGATGCACTGCAGCCGGGCATGCCAGCCACAGTGCGCCGGCAATTGGCGAATGCTTATCCGAGACTGCTGCTGATGGCACATGAAGCACAAAAGCGTGGCCTGGAGAGCCAACCAGGGTTCCAGGAAAAGATGGGATTTGCGCGCCTTCAGATTCTGACCCAGGAGTTGAACCGCTCCCTGCAGGAGCAGGCTTCGCAAGTTCCGGAAAAAGAAATTGAGCAGTACTACCACGATAATTCCGCCGCTTTCGAGCAGGCGACATTGCTAAGGGTTTTTGTTCCCCACAGCAAACAGATCGAAGCGTCTAAGACTAATAAACCTACCGACCCGAAGGCTGATGAGTCTCAAGCGCAGCAAAAGGCGGCCGAAGAAGCAATGACCACGGAAGCAAACAAGCTGCGCGGACGCGCCGCAGCGGGAGAGGACTTCGAGAAATTGCAAAAGGAGGCCTTTGAATTTGCCGGATTAAAGGCCAGTGCTCCTTCGGCGAACCTTGGTAAGATTCGGCGAATGAATCTGCCTCCCAGCCAGGCGTCGGTCATGGATTTGAAAGCGGGGGAAGTGTCTCAAGTTATCAACGACCCCAGCGGGCATTACATTTACAAAATGGTGGCCAAGGAAGTCTCGCCACTGCCGCAGGTGAAGGACGAAATTCGCAACACTTTGCAAAGCCAAAAAATGAAGGACGCTATGCAGGCGATTCAGCAGTCAGGGACGCCAGAATTGAATGATGCCTATTTCGGCGCTGCTCCTTCCGGGCCTGGCCCGGCCACTGTCAAGCCGAAACCGGATGCGAGCAAGGAGTCACCACGACCTAAGTCTCTCCAGCCCAAATAATGGCATCAGCGAAGCCAACCGTACTCGTCACTGGAATCGCGGGAAACCTGGGGTTGCGTCTGCTGCCGCAACTGGAAGACTTCGTCGTGGTCGGCGTAGATATCAATGCACCTCAGACGACCGCACCTATGCGCTTTGTCCGTCTGGACCTGGGACTTGAGGAGTCGTGCCGGACGCTGTATCACCTCCTGCGAGAGACCCGGCCAGTGGCGGTCATCCACCTCGCGTTTGTGGTCGACCCGGTTCGCACCGGAGTTCTCGATCTTAACCGCATGTGGCAAATCAACGTGGCGGGTACGGCACGAGTCATGGAAGCCGTCACTGAAGCCAACCGCAACGAAGATGATGGAGTAAGGCAGTTCATTTTTTCCAGCAGTGTTTCTGCTTATGGGTCAGATCTTCCAGGACCGGTGATGGAAGATTTCCCACTTGATGCTCATACCTTGCCCTATGCGATTCACAAGAGAGAGTCTGATGAAGTAGTTCGGCAGAGGGCGCCGGCGCTGCGCGGTTGTAGTGTTTACATTTTTCGTCCGCATATTTTTGCCGGTTCCACAATGGACAACTATCTGATCGGCGCGTTTCGTGGCACTCCCAATGGACAAAGCAGACGTGCCGAGCGCATGCGCCAACGCGGCGAACGGCTTCCCTGCATGCTGCCCTTCGGGCAACGCTATCTTGACAACAAGATTCAGTTTGTACACGTAGACGACATGGCAAGACTGATTGTTCATGTGCTTCGCCGCGAACCCGAAGCGCAGCGTCTGACGGTGCTTAACGTCGCTGGGCAGGGCGCTCCACTCGATTTTTCGCGCTGCATTGACATGGCTCATGCCACCCTTCTTCGTGTGCCGGGAAAAGCAGCGATGCGGGGGGTATTACGGTTTCTTTGGAAGCGCGGGATTTCTGCGATTCCCCCCGATGCGTTGCCTTATATGATCGGGGAGTACATCATGAACACCGACAGGCTGCGCAAATTTCTGGGCACGGATTACCAGCAAGTCATCCACTACAGCATTGCGGACGCCTTCGCTGACTGTTTCACTGCTTCAAAGTCGGCCGTCGCACAGTCAGCTGTAACGTAGGCTTGCCTGTTGTTGCAGCGTTCATTTCTTCCCACGATAGAGTCCGGCAATGCCAAAACAGTAAGGGCTCCAACTCACCTCGCGAAAACCTGTGCGTCGCATACGCTCTAGCATTTCTTCTGGCGATGGGAAGTGTTCTACTGAACGGGGTAAATAGGCGTACGGTCCCTTCACTCCCGAGATCAAAGTCCCCACCGCAGGTAGAACCCGCTTGAAGTAGATTCGGTAGATCTGGCCTATCAAGCCGCGTGGCTCTCCGAAATCCAAAATGCCGCACTCACCATCCGGCCTGAGCACGCGGAGAATTTCCCGCAGTCCGGCGTCGTAGTCTGCAAGATTGCGAAAGCCGAACGCAGACGTCACAAGATCGAACTGTGTGTCTGTAACAGGAAGGTCTAGTGCGTCTGCTTCCAGCCAGCGTAAAGACGTCCCCGCTGATTTTGCATCAGCCCGCCGCAGCATTTCGTGCGAGAAATCTGCGCCGAGGATTTTCCCACCCCGGTTGCCAGCTACGCGCTGCAAAGCCAACGTCATGTCACCCGTGCCGCAGCAAAGATCGAGAACCAGTGTGTCTGGACGTTGCAGAATGGAAGTGAATGCTCTTGCTGCGCGCCGCCACCAAAGCCTGTCTACGTTGAACGACAGAACATGGTTCAGCAAGTCATAGCGGGGGGCAATCGAAGTAAACATCTCTCGCACAGCTCGTGCGGCGCTCTGCGGATCTTGTGTGCCATGGGGAGCGGCGCCTATGACAACTGCTTTATACTCGTCACTCATAATTACCGATGTGACAGCCCGCCGATCTCGTGCAAAGCCTGAATTACAGCCTTCTCGGGCACATCCTTCACCACTTCAACTTTACCGATTTGTCGCGGCAGGACGAAGTGCACTATACCGTTACGAGTTTTCTTGTCAGCCTGAAGCCGGCGTAGAATGCTTCCGGTCCGCATCTCTAGTGGAGGCAAGGGCCCAAGACCTAGCACGGCGCCTCGGATGCGTTCGGCAGTCGGGGCATCAGTTTTCCTGGTGATTTCCGCGATATGGGCGGCGGCAATCATCCCCCACGCTACGGCCTCGCCATGGAGCAATCCCCGATAACCGGTTTCGGCCTCCAGCGCATGCCCAATCGTATGGCCGAAATTTAGAACTCTGCGCAGCCCACCCTCTTTTTCGTCCGCCGACACTACCGAGGCCTTTAGTTTCACGGACTCGGCGATGACCCATTCCAGAGCTGCCGAATCTCGTTTAAGGATCTTGTCTTTATTGTGCTCGAATTGAAGAAACAGTTCGGCATTTCCGATGACTCCGCACTTCAGCGCCTCGTACAATCCGGAGCGAAATTCCCGCTCGGGAAGGGTGGAGAGCACAACAGGATCGATCAACACGGCTCGCGGCTGATGAAATGTTCCCAGCAGATTCTTGCCGGCGCGAAGATTCACTCCAGTCTTGCCGCCGATGGAAGCGTCCACCTGGGCCAGCATGGTGGTCGGAACCTGGATAAACTCCACCCCACGCATGTAAATGGAGGCCAGCAGGCCCGCGACATCTCCCACCACTCCGCCGCCAAAGGCGATGATTACCGAGTTGCGATCAGCTCCGAGGTGCGATAGTTTCTCGGCTAAAACTTCAATCGTTGCCAGCTTCTTATAGCGCTCACCATCACTCATCTCTACGAACTTCGCATCAAAGTCTGCCGAGGCGAGCGCCGACGTTAGTTTCTTTCCCCATTTCCGGCGGACGGTGGGAATGGTTACGACGAATAGACGCTCGTTTCCCGTAAGCATCCCGCGCAGGTGCATGCCACAGCGTGCCAGTAGGCCGCTTTCGATCCAAGCTTCATAAGAACGTGGTTGAACCGCGATGTTCACTCGCTGCACGCGTTCCATCATAGCGTATCGTGCCCGGACCCTTGCATGTCACATGCGTGATAACATTTGCGGTTATGAAGTGCGCGCCATCCGAAACCGATTTCCTTGTGATCGGCGCTGGAATTGCCGGCCTACGGGCCGCCATTGAGTTGGCCCAGGCCGGGCGCGTCGTGGTCCTGGCAAAGCGTGAGGTAAAGGACTCGGCCACCCAGTTGGCTCAGGGCGGCATAGCCGCGGCGCTCAGTGATGAGGATGAAGTTAGTCTTCATCTTCAAGATACACTCAGCGCAGGCGATGGTCTGTGCAATGTTGAAGCGGTAAAGATCCTGGTCGAGGAAGGCCCGGAGCGGATCGAGGAGCTTATCCAATGGGGCACTGAATTCGATCGCAACGGCACAAAGCTGGCTTTCACGCGCGAAGGTGCCCATAGCCGCAACCGGATACTGCACGCGCATGGCGACTCCACAGGTCAAGAGATACTGCGCGCTCTTTATGCTAAAGCGAAAACTTTGAAGAACATCTCAGTTTGCGAGTTCGAGTTTTCCACGGAATTGCGACTACACAACGGACGGGTGTGCGGCATCTCGCTCATCAATGACAAGGGCATCCCGGACGAGATGGCAGCTTCCGCTGTGCTGCTCGCAACTGGAGGTCTGGGACAACTCTACCGCAATACTACTAACCCGCCGGTCGCTACTGGCGATGGTGTTGCAATGGCCCTCCATGCTGGAGCTGAAATCAGCGATATGGAGTTTATTCAATTTCATCCCACCGCGCTTTATCTGAAGAAGGCTCCGCGTTTTTTACTTTCGGAGGCTCTGCGCGGCGAAGGCGCGTATTTGCGAAACTTAGAAATGCATCGCTTCATGGCCAAGTACCACCCCCTGGGTGAGCTTGCTCCGCGCGATGTCGTGGCGCGAGCCATCGTCCATGAACTAGAGGTCAGTAACGCGAAGGATCCGGTGGTTTATCTGGATCTCACACACCTCAACAGCGAGCACCTGAAGAAACGGTTTCCACGCATTTTCGCCACGTGCATGCAGTACAACATTGATATCACCACGGAAATGATTCCAATTCGCCCGGCTGCGCACTACGCCATGGGCGGGGTTCGCACCGACCTTATGGGGCGCACCAGCTTGCCTGCTTTGTACGCGGCTGGAGAAGCAGCAGCCACAGGCGTACACGGAGCCAATCGCCTGGCCAGCAATTCCCTGCTCGAGGGTTTGGTGTTCGGCGCGCGGGCGGGACAACAAATGCGTGCCGAGCTGAAGCATTCACCTGGACGGTCGCATCCATCGAAACATGCGGCCACGTCAAACGGCCCGGTAGATGCAGGCCTTGAGGAACTAGTCGGCGAGATTCAGGACCTCATGTGGAAGGATGTTGGGATCGTGCGCAGCCGGGGCGGACTGAAAGGTGCTATTCAACAGCTAGAGCAACTCTCAGCCCGTTTGGCGCACCCACGCACTCGACGGGCTTACGAGGCTCGTAACATCCATACCGCGGGCTTGCTGGTTGCGCGATCGGCCCTGGCCCGTGAAGAGAGCCGCGGGGCGCACTATCGCACTGACTATCCGACTCACAACGATGCCAAGTTCCTGAAGCACTCAATTGTCAGCGGCGATTCCATTCGCTTCGCGTAAGAACCAGATTCTCGAGGCGCAAAAGTCGTCGTCCATCGCCACATTAAAGATCCGCGTTAACTTTTGTGCGCTTTGGAAAAAGCAGCGATGCAGCCACCGAGATCCCCAGCACCAACACTACTGTCAGCAGCGCCACTACCGTCGGAATTTCATAATAGTGTGATATCAGCATCTTCGCGCCAATGAAAATCAGGACCACGGACAGTCCGTAATGAAGATAGTGGAATACGTCCATCATCGTAGCCAGCGCGAAGTACATCGATCGCAATCCAAGGATGGCGAATACGTTCGAGGTATAGACGATGAAAGTGTTCAATGTGATCGCGAGAATGGCGGGGATGGAATCGACCGCAAACAGAAGATCGGAAGTCTCGACTACCAATAGTGCGACGAGCAGAGGGGTTGCATAAAGGCCACGTTGCCTAACAAAGAATTTGCCGTCAACATAATCTTTGGTGACCGGCATGAGGCGCCGAAATATCCGCAGAACGGGATTCTTTTCGGGATGGATATTTGCATTTTCTTGCCGAAGAAATTTGATTCCGCTATAGACCAGCAACGCCCCAAACAGATAAATGATCCAGTGAAACCTGCGGATCAGGCCGACTCCGGCAACAATGAAAATTGCTCTCATGACAAGCGCACCCAGGATCCCCCAAAATAAGACTTTGTGTTGCTGGTCGGCGGGCACTCGGAAATAACGAAAGATCAAGAGAAACACAAACAGGTTATCAACGCTGAGCGAGAGCTCTATTACGTAGCCGGTCACGAACTCGAGGCTGGGTGTACGCCCGTGCCAGAAATAGACCAGCACGGCGAAAGCACCAGCGAGACCAATCCACATCGCACTCCAGCCGAGCGCTTCGCGAAAACGGACGCCATGGGCTCGACGGTGGAATACTCCAAGATCGAGAAGCAGCATCGCCACGACAAAAAGATTGAAGAGAATCCAGAAGGTGGTTTGGCTCAACAAATACCTCGGCGATTCAATTCACCGGCCTCATAAATTCAGCTCGTCGGTTTTCAATTGATGATGTACGAAGTTCCGCGGAGCTCTCAGCAATTTAGAAAAGGGCAAAGCAAATCTACTGCCTGCGCCCTCGTTTTCCGCTCTCCCATTCCTTCCAAATGCCGAAGATCTTCAACTGGTCGTCAAGATGAGTCTCGCGCAAAGTCTGTTCAATTTGTACGCGGTTTAACCGCGGGCCAAGCCGCTCGGCAGCATTGGCGATGGAGAATGTGACTTCCGCTGCCTCCGCCACATGCTTCTTCAGTTGGGGCATATCTACCTTGTCGAAGGTGTCGGAACTGGCGTGGTAGTTAACGAGGTAATTAGCTTCTTCCTGGTTCGCCACGAGTGTCGGCACACCTTCCAGCATGAAATCGAAATTGTCCGTGCCCCATTCCGCGTCAGTAGTCAATGCGGTCGCATCGAACTGCTTCAGTGGTGCCACGATCGCGGTCGCTGCGTTGATCACGTCTTTACGTCCGCCTAGCGAAAAACCGGTAGTTTTGCCGGTACCGGAATCAAAAATCACCACGCCAGCCGCTTTGTCTAATTCATTAGCATGCGCTTTGACATAAGCGTGAGAGCCCAGCATCCCCTCTTCTTCTCCGGAGAAGAGTATGAATCGAATAGTGCGGCGCGGACGCAGACCGGACGCCTTGATGGCTCTCAATGCGTCGATGACGAGCGCGGCATTGCAGCCGTTGTCCAGTGCCCCAGTTCCCAGTTCCCATGAATCAAGGTGTGCGCCCAAGATGACAAACTCGTCCGGCTTCTGACTACCTTTAATCTCAGCAACAACATTGGACGCAGTTACTGGGCCGCCAATGCGGTTCGGAATCGCCAGATCGGCCCATACCGGATGGCCGGACGTCAGCAGGCGCCCGATGCGTTCTCCGTCTTCGCGGGCAATCAGCACCATCGGGAGCCGGTCGATCTCGCCATTTATGGCATTCGTGTGACGGTAAAGCAAATCGTGCTCACGGGTGGCAATGAAAGCTATCGCTTTGGCCTTTCCCTTCACCGCCGCGTCGATCACCGGCGGTGCTTTCAGATATTCGCCGAACAGGTCTGCCCAAGTCTTCAGAACGTCCGAGTGAACGAGGATGATTTTCCCCGAGATGTCGCCCGCCTTCTTGAAATCATCCGCAGAACCCGTCCCAACATCCAGCATCGGGACGTGCCGTACTGGAGCCAAGGCGGGGGCCCACGCCATCGAGACTGCGCGCACGCGAAACTCCACCTTGGGAATGGCACTCAGCTTCGCATCAAGAGCGGTACCGGTTGCTGACACGCTCATCTGGGTAGCGCCTTCCGCCCAGGATGCTGCCGTAGTGAAATCCTCCGTGCGGACGCTGTCAGCGCCAGCGGCTCTGAACGCTTCTGTACCCCACTGAAACGCACGCTGCATGGCCGGCGTGCCCGGCACGCGACCGCCGATCTCGTCCGTCAGATGGCGGAGATTGCCTTCAAGGTTAGATGGTTTTAAGGCCTCGCTGATAATTCGATTAGACTCGGGCTCTGGTGTAGCCGCCGCGAACGTCAGCGCCAGCGCGGCCATACAGCACAGAACTGCTCGATATGTTTTCATCATACCCGCCGCATTAGAAACTAATTTCGGGAAAACGGAAAGAGGAAACGAAAATGAGAGACAGGGCGGGCGGCTAGTCCTTCTTGTCCAGCATCCACACGGTTTGCAGAATTACGTTACCCACGATTTCCAAACTCTTGGGACTGAGCTTGTCCACCGTGTCCTGAGGGGTGTGGTGAAAGACATTGCCGTAGCCATAATCCAAGTCAATGAGGTCGGCACAGGGAACCCCACGGCGCACGAATGGCAAGTGGTCGTCGTCTATAGCGAGGGTTCGAGCGTAGAAATGAGACTGGTAGCCCAACCGCGTCGCTGCCTGCAAAACTAGATCTTCCAGCCATGGGGTAGAGTTCTGCTCGCGTTCAATATTCAGGTCCGCATCCCCGATCATGTCGGCCAGCAGAAAAGCTTTGATCTTTTTCAGGGTGCCGTCATTCTGCCATTTCTCCGCCAGGTGGCGGACACCGTACAAACTGTCGGTGTCAGACCATTGTTTCACTGCCTCTTCCCCATCGGTCCACAACAGCCACACGCTGTACCCATGACCCTTTCTTCCGCGTAGTTGGTTGGCTATCTCAAGCAGGATTGCGGTGGAGGACCCGCCGTCGTTCGCTCCTACGTAACCAGTATTGCGCAGCGGGTAATTGGTGTCGTAATGGCCGGCAATCACGATGACGCCGTCTTTCTTCCCGGGAAATTTGGCGATGATGTTACGAACCGGAAACTTTCCTTCCGGCGTGTCAGCCGTGAAGCTATCGTCTTCGACGTGGTCACCTTTAAGGTGTGAAATGATGTATTGCTCTAATTTTTTATGATTGGCGCTGCCGATCGGCCGTGGCCCAAAGGCCACAATTTCCTTGACGTACTGCATGGCGCGCGCAGAATTGACCATAGGAGCAGGAGCCGCGTCCGAAGTGCCGGTTTGGGCACGGGCTGGATTGCTCGTTACGGGTACCAGGCTTGCGGTCTGTACGGCTTTAGTGGAGCGTGCGGAAAGAGTCGTCGGCAACAAAAGGCAAGTTATCCATAGGAAACACGCGCTCTGTCGAGCCGCAAAACCCGATCTCATCTCTATTGACCTCTCGTTCGCCGAGCTCTTCGCTGCGTAGGGTGGACCATCCAGGCTATCGCAATACTCACGACATAGAGCGCCACCATCGGCGCCGCAAAAATGCACATATTTAAGATGTCAGTTGTCGGCGTCAGGATCGCGGCGATGATGAAGATCACCAGAATGGAGTAGCGCAGATTTCGCCACATCCATCCTGCCGTCACAATCCCCATAAGGGACAAGAAGAACACCAGGATTGGTAGCTCGAATATCACACCCATGCCGATAATGATTGTAAGAAACAGGTCGGTATACTCACCGATCGTAATCATCGGCGTGAACTGCTTGCCATAACCGATCAAAAATTCGAGGGCCTGCGGATAGACCAGTTTGTAGCCAAAGTAGCCGCCAGCCAGGAACAAGCCGACGGTGGAAAACATGAACGGCGTCAAATAGCGCTTTTCATTGCGGTAAAGGCCGGGCGAGATGAATAACCAAACCTGGTAGAGCACAAACGGCGAGGCTACAAAAAGTCCAGCGAGCAGCCCTACCTTCAAGTAAAGGTTGAATGGTTCAGTGGGGTTCAAGTAAACCAGTTTTTCAGCCAGCCCGTTGCGGCGCAGAGCTTCCATGATGGGCCGCTGCATGATTTCATAGATCCGCTCCGCATATCCCCAACACAGAAAGAAGCCCACCGCAACCGCGATGATCGAATAAATGATGCGCCGTCTGAGTTCCTCGAGGTGATCGAGGAAACTCATGGCCCGCATGGGCTCTTGTTCGTCGCCGCCAGCGGGAAGTTCTGCAGCCATTTCAGGCATTGGGCGCCTTAACGACGTGATTTTCTTCGCGCTTGCCCGGGGCTATTTCGGTAAGACTTCCACTGGCGATCACACCCTGCGGGGGCTGCGCCGGAGGTAGAATTTGAGGTGTGCTTTCGTGCTCCAGATTCGCGATTTCACTCTCGATTTGCGATTTGAACTCATTGCTGGCACGCTTGAATTCGTTCAAAGCTTTGCCAATCTGACGCCCAATCTCGGGTAGTTTCTTGGGCCCAAAAATAATGAGGGCTATGAGGAAAATGAACACCATCTCTGAAAAGCCAAGATTCATACCTCCATCATACTGCCGGACTTGCATTGCCAGCAATCGTTGCGCCTTCTACAAGCAATGAGCGAGTGTTAAGTAATGTGGAAGCCAGTTCCCTGTTGCCCGCATCGTATATTCAAGCGGTAATCCGAACGGTTACGTAAGGTTCGGAAGACCGAAATTGTCGTTGGCGTACGTGTTATACTGCGCTCAGCAAGCGCGGTAACAGGACGCCTATCCGTAAAGGACTTTGAAGATGGTTCGTAGTTCTCGTCGCTCACTCTTTCTGGTAGTTTTTATCCTTGTCAGCTGCGGTTTTTTGGGGATGTTGTTTGCCCAGAAAGCGAACCCGGCGGCGACATCTAACGGTGACTCCGACGTTCGTGACAGCCTGAAACAATTCACTCAGGTTTACCAGGTCGTCGAAGAGAACTATGCCGAGGCAGTGAATCCGGATAAAGCCATCTA
>Ga0137392_10001997_pt1 | contig 12057 bp, 12 predicted proteins | sample 15con2h34AmetaG_FD_101394 | JGI IMG/M metagenome (GOLD analysis project Ga0137392, IMG submission 101394) | Vadose zone soil microbial communities from Angelo Coast Range Reserve, California, USA - 15con2h3.4A metaG | ecosystem: Environmental > Terrestrial > Soil > Vadose zone > Saprolite... | reverse complement strand
TGCGCGCATTAGAAGACAACGGCATACCCATCGACCATATTGGTGGTATGTATATTCGTTCCATCCTCATAATTTGCGACTTCATCCATTTCAAGGTACGAGTATCGGCGCGCTTATCGGTGGTCTATACGCGAAGGAGGTCGATCTCATATCCAGTTCTGCTCGGGCAAGTCAGTTTAGCGGAAGATTGGGTAATATATGGCGAATGCTATCCGACGTCACATACCCTCTCGTGGCCTACACAACTGTATGCTGACATTTTGTCTCGCTTGAAGACTCTCCAAGTTTCTTGTTTTTTGTTAGGGGCATGAGTTCAATCGCTCTCTTTATAAAGCGTTCTACGATTTGCATATCGAAGATATGTGGCTTCCCTTCTTCTGCAATACAGCGAACATCACGACGTCCCGGATGGAGATACACGAGACTGGTTATGCTTGGAGGTTTATTCGTGAGCCGCGTGAGCTCGCCTTGTTCATTTTCGTAAACATTTTCTTGCAGGCGCTTCCATGTCACTAGTTGGTCTTGTCCCTCCTCTCTGTGATAATGGAAACATGCTCGTTGATGGAGGTTACCGTGAGTGGTAGTCTCTGTGACTGGGTTCTTGAATAAACCACTTACCCTCACTTTCCTCAGTGGATAATTTGCCGGTGAGTAGCCGTTATCACGGTCCTTATAGGTCCGATTTCCACGCGGAACAGGTATCCACGATGTTCGACATGGGAACAAGTGCAGTCATAGCGTCCGACGTGGGCTCGGTAGGGCAATATCAACTTCTCCATAACCAGTCCTCACTCTCTTCCCAAGCTCGACGATAACTCCCCTCGAAACTTCGGAGACACTGTCTCTGGCTGGTGGCTGATGATCATGCGGTGGAACCCATTTTCAAATGCCAGAGCGATCCCTGCAATTACGGAAATACAGAGCCGCCTTGCGTAGTATGTCTCTCTTCACCAACCTATCGGCGTGCCTATATGGTCTGTACAGCGTTTCGAGTGTGCAAACGTTGGAAGAGGCTAAAGTCACCCGTGGTTGCCTTTATATGGCGATGCCAGTGCAGGAGGTGAGTGAGATTGCTTATTAAGGGTATGTACAGCCAATCCCGTAATTGACAGTATGGTACACTGCAATGGGCCAAATTCGAGGAAATACAAGAACAAGGCTACCAGGCAGCGACAAAGATACTGGAGGAGTGGGAAGAACAGGGAAGACTTCCTTCTGGATTAATGGAAGGAAGGAATGAGAGCGCAAAGAAGAAGAAGAAGGGACAGAGTGTGAGGAGGAACACGATATAGACAGAGCGTGGTGTAGACCGTCTTGTTGTAGTCATAATGTGCCGCGGGCCGGACAAGTTCCGAGATGGCCACTTCCACTCCCAATTCTGACCAACGTCGGCCTGCGAGAGAAACGGTTGATGTCTCGATACTTCGTGAAATAGCGAGGAACTCTCTCGTACACGCGCTCAATTCCGTGAGTCGCTTTCTATCCCTCTTCGCAACTAGTGACCGTTGTCAATTTGATAGGTCAATGGTGCAAAGACTCTCGTGCTAGACCCATCTCTGGCTGGACCACTTAGTCTGGTAACAGAGGTCTCTCTGCTCCAAGTATATTCCACTTTCTATTCCATTTTTTCGACAGGACACTTATGGCTGGACGCAGCAACATGGCATTGACAAGATGTTTTGGCTGGAATCAGGTCCGCTCTCCGCAGTAACAACAAGTATCGTGTATTTGTGTTGTCCACGGATAAAGTGGGTGAAAATAATCGCAGGTATTCAATTCCCTAGTTATAACTTGACACTGCTTTTCATTGTGGAAGATAGACCAGATCAGGCGACATAGCGCAGAATCTCAGAAACACACCTACACGCTCCTCCTCGTGCCCAGAACTTCCACCCTCATCACGCGAGTCTTGGAAGAAGAGGGAGTTTTAGGGGACGTCACTATTTCTTCCTACAACCTTCAATTCATTCCAATTGCGGATGATGTCATTTCGCTCGAGAACAGTGAGGCGTTCAAGGAAATATGGGTGGTGGGTTCGGCCTTCCTGTTACGATAATTTCTCATGTCTCATGCGATCATTGGGATTCAGGATGGCGACGAGACCTCCATCTATGATTCCTCGCAGGCCTTACACACTCTTCAGAAGTTATTTGGGTTATTTCCTCGGATTATTGGGAAGGGTGACCATGCTGGAGTCAGTTCGTGGGTGTGACGAGCGTGCTATGTTGTCTGATATTTTGCAGCGATTAGCAGATCTACTTACGCACCAAACCACCCAGCGCGCGAGCATTGACCAGGAGGGTTTGCTCGACATCTCCGATACCTTCGACTCGCTCATCGTCATTGACCGACGCGTCGACATGATCACGCCTTTACTAACCCAGTTGACATACGAGGGGCTCATCGACGAGATCATCCATATTAAAAATTGTAAGGGTTCTGGCTATTTACCGCAAACGTGGCTTGACGTATGCTCTTAGCCCACGTCGAGGTCCCAGCATCGCTCCTTAACGCCCCATCGAACCCCAGCCAAACCGCATCTGGATCAGGTTCCACCTCTGCAACCCCAGCCCCAGCTCTTGTTCAGGAAAAGAAACGGAAACACCATCTTTCGGCCTCAACGGACCCCATGTTTTCGGAACTGCGAGATCTTAACTTTGCGTCTATCGGAAAGCGATTGAACAAAGCCGCGCGTCGGCTAGACGAGGACTATAAGGTTCGTACGCGTTACGCATCTAACCTGGAATATGCAATGAGACTGAATTATGTCTCAGGCACGTCACCAAGCAACTGTGTCTCAATTGCGCGATTTTGTAGGAAAATTAGGTGGCCTTCAAGCCGAGCACCGAGCTCTACAACTTCGTAAGTCCGCGGAGCCGTACTTTTGGCGCTGTGGTACTGATGGTGGAATACAACTCGCATAGACACTGGATTACTGGAAATACTCTTGCCTGTGACGCGGTCAGAGATTTTCAACAAGTCCCTGGATATACAACAAAGTCAGCAGAATGGTTACATCTTTGAGCTCTCCAACTCATTTATAATACTAGATTTGCTTGCCTCCTACGATGTGCCTGGACAAATAACGGCTGTGGAGGACCTCATCGCGCAAGGGGCAGAGATGCAAGTCGTAATTCGACTTCTTTGTCTTGCCAGCATCACTGCGGGTGGTATTAAGGGCAAGGTACTTGAGAATATAAAAAAAGAAGTTCTACAGGTTGGTTGCTTCCTACCTTGCGATCACAATGCGCTCATGGTAGTTCAGGCTTACGGGTATAGCTATCTTCCCTTGCTGCTTTCTTTAAGCTCTCCTCCCTTGGCAATCTTCCTCCCGAATCCCTTGCCATCGTCTGCTGCTGCTGCTGCTTCCAGCGCGAAGTACCCATTCACGTCTCTACGGAAGTCGTTACGCCTGCTCATTGATGGCAATGAACCACTTGATGAGTTGGAGAATGATATAAGCTACGTGTATTCCGGATATGCGCCCATCAGCGTTCGTCTTGTCCAATGCGTGGCCCAAAAAGGTGGAGTTATCAGCAATCCGGCCAAGAGCAAAGAGGGAGCGACAGAAGAGGACGGAAAGAAGGGCAAGTCGTCGCTTTTAGGGCAGACACAGGCGCATCCCATCGTTGGTTTCAAGGGCTTTGAGGACGTCGTGGAGAGCATTCCAGGCCGGACCTTTGATATCACACAGAAGGGAGCGGCAGCAACGAACGGCGTCAGTACGAATTTGCGTAAGTGGTTAGATCAGTTACGGGGTCTTTCTTCGCCTATTGCCGGATTTTTGTCTAGTCTCCACTTGGAAAGAACGAACGACGACTGTTGTGTTTTTCCTGGGCGGTTGCACGTACACCGAGATTGCCGCCCTTCGGTGGGCGGGCTGTCAAACACAAGGTGAATTAGTCATTTGTTGAACGACCGGGTCACTAAATTCTCAGTCAGGCCGAAAGTTTCTGATTGCGACGACCGGCGTGGTGAACGGAGGCAGCATGATTGAGAGCATTGCCGGGGTTGGTCGTACAGCGGCGGGCTCAAAAGAAGCGAACCTGTGAGGCGGAAGTAGTACTTGAGGACCCGGGAAATGGATGCATTGACGGGGTGGCCGAGGGACATTGCTTACGCGCGGAGATCTCGATCCAAGTTTGAGATTATTGAGTGTCAGTTGAACCAACTCTGCGTAAACAACTGGGCAATTAAATGCCCCCTTTCTGTCTCCCCCTAATCTATTCCTCTCCCCCCCCTTTTGTTTCCCTTCTCCTGGTGAGCCGCCCGCCTTTTAATTTTTTCTCCATTCTCAACCGATCCTTATTTGCTCGCGGCAACGTGTCACCCGTGTGGTTCAGGTCCGCTCATTTCATTGACCATTCGTAAGCGGTCCACTGCCATCGATGCCCAAAGAAAAGAAGGCAGCAAGCGAAAAGCCGGAGAGGAAGGGTGTGTGGTCGTTCCTGACATGAATGGCCGCTCTTGGCTCAGATATGCAGCAGCAAGGTCCTCGGGTGGCGGAGGGCGCAAGAAGCTTACCGCCTATAACAAATTCATGCAAACAGAAATGGCACGTCTGAAGGAGCACGAACCAGACATGTCGCACCAAGCCAGGTGAGCCGTTGAATACCAAGGAGACCGAATCTCGCCTCAATGTTGCGCTACTAGATTCAAGCTGGCAACGGCTAACTGGAAGGGGTCGAGAGATAATCCAAAGGCTAGCGGGTCTTGACTGACAGATATTACTAACTTCTTGGACATATGCATATGCATCGTACGTCACTTGGCGGGGGTTGGGTTCTTCGCTTTCCCGAGTTATAGTTTTCTTCGATTTCAGGGTGCTTTCCCTTGGAGTAGACGGATTATAATCCTTTGCTTGCATGATTGCTAGTTTCAAGCATTGTGCGCTGTGTAATACACATCTTGCTGCGTCGCCGCACCGAACTGCGTGTCGAAGGAAGTCTGACGGGGTGCCGTGGGGAGGTGAGAGGGAGGGCAGGGCATGAGGAGGGAGCGAGGGAGGTGTCCAGAAAGGGCGAGTGCCTCCTCGCCTGAGCGATCTCCGTCTTGGTTGCGACTCTCTTAATGTATCACTCTCTTCCACCAGCCCGTCTCACCTCATCTGTTAACTGCTCTCGTATGCCTTAGGCAACGAGCCATCTGTGACATCGATAACGACTCCTCCCCGCATACATAAGCCTTGACATTATATTACTCAACTGTCAATCAGTCCTCCGCCACGCCATGAACCCCACAGAGTGGGAGCCCAACAAATCGTTTACCCGCCATAATTCGTCTTCCTCAAGCCCAAGTCTCCTCCCCATGTCCCCCGATGCACTCTGTGTCACCGCACAGCAGGCGTCCCCCCATGAACAGAAAGGGAAGGGCCGCTCTACTCCTGTTGGAATCCCTTCCAGTGGGGCTGAAAGCACGCAACATGACCTATTCTCGATGTCATTCGATTCACACAACTCCCCCGGGTCATCCCACCCTGGCCCGTCCTCCCCTGCTATCCGACACGACCTTACAGCTGCCCTCCAGAACCTGACATCTCGACATGACCTTGACCCCATACCTTACGATGCGGATTTACCCTACCTCGACAAAGGGAAAGACCGGGATACTCCCCCGATTCTTCCACCTCTCACTTTTCCCCCTATAACGTTTGACATCTGTCCATCATCTCCCAGTCTGATCTCCGAGCCTGGTCCCTCTTCCTATGGCTCACTGCATCCCCAACTCATCGAACACGAGTCTCTCTCTTATACCCCACCCGTCCTTCGAAACTCCACCACACATCGCACCGCTCACACACTTCCCTCCGTGTTGTCACGACGACGATCTTTCTCTAATCCACCCTTCCGCCATTTCGAACATCCGATCTCCTCTGTACACACGAGACTTGATATCGAGTCGTCAAGGGACCTCAATAATCGCTCTCATAACCCCCCCTCGGACAGACGGCAAACGCAATCTGTACCGAGCTCTCCCGGAGTTGAGGTGCAAGTCCCGGCTGATCTCGATGCCGTCGATGCCAGCAGCTGCTTGGCGCCATGGAGGCGGGACTTCAAGACGCGCTCGAAATCTAAAGCGGGGTCATTTTCTTATCTTGTACTTGACTGCGTTGATGGAGGATCAACACCTGCGCTGCCGGACCACCATCCTATCCACTCTAGAACTCGAACGGCCATCGAGGATCGTATGCGCAAAGCCAATGGGCGGTCCTACTCGGATCCGTTCCCACTGCCTCATGCATTTGACGTAGTTTCACCCAACACCTCGGATGCATTCGTTCCCATAACTGTCATCAATCGCCCTAACCTATTTGATGGCATCTTGCCACGGGAGATTCGTTTGCGCATATTTGGCTTTCTCGTAAAGATCCATGAGGAAGATCATGCACGCAAAATTTACGAAGGTAGATGGACGGCAAACAAGGCTTCGAAGCATAAGTGGGTGGGTCGTGATCGAGGATTGCGGGAGCTTATGCGGTTGAGAAGGGTGAGCATGCGATCCATTTCTTTGTTATATTCACGACCAATGCGCCCTATGTGTAGGTTTGCAAAACATGGTCGACTCTTATTTATGACGGACAACTATGGAGTGACTTGAATCTTCGCGCCTTTCCGAAGATTCCTGCCTCCCAATTAATGCACCTCGTGGAGTCTGCTGGGTCATTTATCACCTCCATTAATCTCGCGAGCCACAGAAATATACTTCCATCCACCTTGGAGAGCTTGACAAGTAGTCTCTCCGTGGTACACGGTATAGCGGTGGCCCCCCCTCATAATCAACTCACCTATCTAAACATGGCCGGCTGCTCAATGGTTACGACATCGTCTCTCCACACTCTCTTAACTCAAAGTCCATTACTAGAAACCTCCGTTTTGAAGGGGATGCCAGCCGTTACTAACGAGATTTGCGAAATCCTGTTCCAACATTGTCCGCGGCTTTTGTCGTTGGATCTAAGTCGATGCAAGAATCTCACAGGAGCTGGTATCCGATCCTTTGCATCCTCTGCGGTCACGCGTGCAAATCTACTTCCTTTAATCGAGTTGCGTTTATCGGGGTTGAAGAGCGTCACTGATGGAACGTTGTCTGCGTTGGGGAAAGCCGCACCCCACCTCGAAGTATTGGACATGAGTTATTGCAGGGACCTTCACAATTCGTCTCTAGATGCATTCGTGTCATGTTCAGAAGACTCTACCGTGGACTCAATCTCCCTTACAGCGCGGCAAGCTGGTCGAAACCCCAACGATAATAGACGCTACCGAAGGCGGATCACTCGTCTTCGACATTTGTCCCTTTCATCTTGCACTCTCCTCACCGACATAGCCTGTTCCCATCTAGCACATGCCGTGCCCCAGTTAGAGTTTTTGGAGCTTGCGAGAGTCGGAGGAGATCTCAAGGACGATGGCGTCATCCGACTGTTAGAAACGCTACCCAACATCCGGAAGCTCGATCTGGAGGACGCAATCGAGATAACGGACAATGTGCTTCGCGCCATTACCCCGCATCCATCTTCCGACGGTATCAAGCGAGACCTGCGAGTACCTGGCCATGTCCTGGAACACCTGATCGTTTCTTCCGCCGTCCAACTCAGCGACGAAGCCTTCCTCACACTAGTACGGAACTGTACGCGTCTCCGTGTTTTGGAGGCTGACAGTACACGAATCTCGGCCTCCGTCGTGAAGGAATTCGTGAAGCTGGCGCGGGAGAGGAATGCTTCGGATGCGACGATGGTCGGGATTGATTGCCGCTCGATGAACGAAGGCGTGGTTAAAGAACTTGCCGATTCGACGCGCCCTCGACTTGGCTGGAGAGCATATGAAGCACGTCGTCTGGCATACCTCGATGGGCGCGATAATGAGGCTCTCGGCGTGGGCCAGGACGAATGCGACTCGCGGCGTGTTGTACTCAAGACGTTTGCTTCGTGGCAGACTGTCGACGCGGTTGCTGCTGCCCGCAGCAAGCGGCGCAAAGGCTGGCGGCGCCGTAATGCCAATCCCTCCTCTGGGTCCGGAAGTTCCACTATCGAGGATACGCTCCCGCTGCGGTCGAGGTGGTGGTCACCAGGGGGACGACGTTCATCTGGACTGAATTCTCCGAGCCTTTTAGAACCGAACAGCGAACGCGAGGGATGTACAATCATGTGAAACTTGTGTATTACTATTACGCTTAGCTTAACCTAAGCCACAATCTTGAATGAACTATCTCAGAGTCGTTGATTTAGTTGTTGTATGTAGGTAATGTTAACAATGAATACTAGTGTATCTAACGATGTCAACAATCATAGGACTACTTTTTTTTGGATCGTTTCTTTGATTTCTTTTTCACATAGTCCTGGTGTTCTACAGAAGGTGTATTGGTCCCGCTCGTAGCCTCAACACTGACGTCCTCTTTACGAACTTTTCGAATCTTCGTCCCAGACCGCGAGGCGCGAGGCGTAGAATCAGTCTCAGCGGACGCTGCAGAGGAACGGGTATCTGGACCATTGCCATAGCCTGCGAAAAGGAATAGGTTAGGATAGGTGGACGGAAAACATCGTGCTAACGAGAACCGCACAAACCTGCAAAAGGATCCATAGGAAGTTGCCTTCGCTTCCCAGCGGCAGTCGAGGATGGAGGAGGAACGACATCCGCAGCCTGAGGAGAATCCACGGCGGCATTTGCCTTTGCCTCGCCTTCCTCCTCGTTATCGTCGTCATCGTCGTTGTCGATAATTTCCAAATGCCCCTCATCCTCCTCGCTCGCCAGCTGCGCCTCTTCCCGCAGCGCCTCGTGATATTTTTCGCGCTCGAGCATCTTTTCTGTTATCTTTGCCGGAATACGGTCGTCATCGGCCTTGTCGTTCCCGTTCCCGTTCCCGGTTCCGGACGAGTCGTCGCTTTCGTTTGGACGTGTGTGGGCGACGGCAGAGCCGGAGCCGGAGGGATTGGTCGATGTTGTTGTGTCTTTTGCTTGCGCGATGGCACTCTTGATGAAGCGGGTTGCGGCGGCTTTGTCGATTGCGAGCTGCCCTGTATACGGTCAGTAATCGTTGAGTGGAATAGACGCAGAATGCCCTCGCGGGCTGCGAGGGCACGGCGGGTGAAGAGATACGGACTTTTAGCAGGATCCTCGGCATCCTTGATTTTATCGAAGTATTGCCGTACTCTGTCCTATGGGATAATCATGGCGGTTAGTTCTGACACCGACAACGAACGGATGGACGTACTAGCTCGGCAATTACGGGGTGTGTCTTCGGGTCTATACCCCTTGTCTTTAGGTAGACTATATATATGTGTGTGTCATGCGGGTCGATTGGAACAGCATGTAGAACGAGACGGACCGAAGACGAGGTCGTATACAAGATAGGGAATGACGACCTGCAACTTTGCTTGTTGGATCGTGTCTAGGCCAATGACTAGTCCCGGTAAAGATTGGGATGACAGTGCCGTTAGGCTAGTTTCGAGGTCATCGAGCGAGTTTGCGAGTGTGGAAAGCTTTCTTTTGATTTTGAGTGTGTCGTCCGACATGAGTTGCGAATTCCAGGCGGAGGCCAACTGATCCCAATCCGACTCGGAAGCAACGGTTATAACTTTACTCATCTAAAGGGCCATCCCTTCATTTATGAACGAGGAGAACCAAATTTCTGGATTTTATCAAAGCGAGCTTACACAGGCTCTGAAGGAGCAGGCCTTTGGGATCTCCTGCTCGGAGATAATTCACTTCAATGAGAGTGAGGCAGAAGCTACCATTACTCTACTGGAGGGCAACAACATCAACGTAGTCCTTTCTTCTGCCGGCTACAAGGTTTGGCGACAGTGAACCCCTCGAACCTAGATTTTAATTGGTTATTCTAGGTATTAGATCAAGGAGTATTTTACGAGACTTTGGATGATCTTTTGTCATCGACAAGTCAATCTTATGCTGCGAAAAGAGTCGAGACGTTGGTGGGAAAGCTGGAGGGTCTTGTGGACAGGGGAAAAGGGTCATAGATGGTATACACGCAGAAAGCACTGGGCCCCGATTCCCCACACTGAAATCCCCGGAATCAATAGTCAGTGGGTATGTTACTTGTACACAGTTGCATTCAACAAGCGTAAACAATAATCTGAAGCATGGTTTGTTCATCACCCATCTGCCCTGCCCTGCTCGTCCTAATCGTTCTGGGATCATTTCACAGTCGTCCGAGTTGAGATACACCGCAAATACTCAGTTGGAACATCGTAAGTCATTCCACTTCTTCGTTGCAGACACTCTCATATCGTCGTTCAGTCCACGCTCGTTATACCGGAACTGGTGAGCGACACACGTTTTACCCGTACTCCTTCCTCGGTTTAATTGCGTCGCAGGCCACGCAGATTTGAGCAAATAGTACGCCTTATATGCTCCATTCTGCTCTCGCTTCTCATTGATCCGTCATACAGTGAGTGGCTGACCCATCAACATCGCGACACATTGGCATCTATCGTCGGACACTCAAGTCTCACGTCCTATCTTGCCATTGCTGATGGGGAAGCCACTGGGCGCATCAAATTCGAAATGACAGAGGTACTGCTTTAATAATGCCATTGAATCATCTGCTGATACGAGGTAAACCAAGCGAATGCTTCAACCCTGTGGACCTCCTCCTGCAAAGGACGACGACTAGACGGCCGCCTGCCCTTTTTGCGAAATCCTCGATTTGATGCCTTATTTAGTAGCCTTGTCAAGGCACAAATCTGTCGGATGATTCTTGTGCAAAATATACACAATATTGTGGCGGCGGCTTCCCCGGCCGGTTATTTACTATCATCACCATCATGTTTTCAGTGAGATCAAAAGATGGTTTACGGAGTTTGGCTGGCTCCTATGTCGTCATCGATGCTTCGCTGCTCATCAGATCTGCGGTTTGTCGCTCGGAACTTGCGAGCTTTTCCCCTCTTGGTAAGAGCCACATCCCACAGCCCTTTATTTAAAGTCAACAGCCAACCCGCGCTTTTGTGGTGCAGCCTCGTGAAGTGGCTTTTCGAGTCACCCTTTGTGGTCCACCTCCTCACAATTGATCTTGCCACTTTACGCATGGACCGTCGTCTCCACCGTTGCTTCTTGCCTTGTCACCCAAGCACATTTTAAAAGGTGCCGAAAAGTTTTTATCTTAGTTTTCCGTGCCCACTTCACCCGAGTAACTTGTTGTTCTGCCATGCACCGTTGTTACTGAGCTCGTCTTCACCAAAGACTGACACTAGGCCACAGAATATTCTTTAACCCATGCCACTCGCCACTGTGAAACGTTCTCGTGACAGCACCCCCGAGGCCACCCATTCTTTCATCATGGTGAAACGTCCTCGACCCAGTAATGCCACCCTAGTGGAATCCCTTGTTCGCCAAGCCATCTCCTCGAAGCACTCTACTTTATCATCTACTTATGGACCCTTCAACCGTCTTCCTCTATCCAAAGCCAAGAACCGACCCCAGCTTCAGGTAGAGCTGCCACCCACGCCTTCCCTTGAATTCATCGGGCTTTCCCCAGTCACCTCATTTCTTTCTTCTTCGTCTCTCAGCGGTTCCAGTCTCGGATCTAGTGCTTCTACAGGAACGGAGAGTACTGACCAGTGCGACTATCAAGACGAGCTCCTTGACCACAGGACCATTCAGGGTCTCGACTACGACAGGCACCCACATCACGAGGTGCCATATTCTATGTTATACGACAACGTTACTTCTGAAAAGTAAGTCGCAAGGGTAGCTTCGAGAAATTGTTGAATGATGGAATTTTGATTGATTACAGTGAGCTTCACTCATACGAACTGATGCAGAAATTAATGAGAGATGATGGCTCTCCATCGTTTCTCCACATTCCTGCCTCATCACCTATCCATCATGCCCTCGACATTGGCTGTGGGGACGGCCACTGGGTCGCGCATGCCGCGCAGGTGTGGGGAGCCCATGGTACCAAGATCATTGGGCTTAGTATGCCGCCTTGCGTTAGTGAAGAGCACACGACACTTCCCAAGGTGGACAAGGAGAACGTAAAGCTGCTCCGTCATAGCATGTACGTGTACATAGCGACTAAGGCCGCGCCTCGGACGATCCGCTGATCGTGCTC
>Ga0137392_10001996_pt1 | contig 12058 bp, 8 predicted proteins | sample 15con2h34AmetaG_FD_101394 | JGI IMG/M metagenome (GOLD analysis project Ga0137392, IMG submission 101394) | Vadose zone soil microbial communities from Angelo Coast Range Reserve, California, USA - 15con2h3.4A metaG | ecosystem: Environmental > Terrestrial > Soil > Vadose zone > Saprolite... | reverse complement strand
CGACGGAGATTACCTGGGCATCGAGCTGGGGCCGCTCCTGGCCATGATCGCCAACTACCGCGGGGAGCTGGTCTGGAAGAGCACGCGCTTGCACCCCGCCATCAAGCGCGGATTGCAGCGCGCAGGCTTCACCGGCGGATGGCTGGGTTGAAGGTCCTCGCGGCCGCCCTCTGTGCCGCAGCCTGTGCTCGTGAGGATGCTCGCGTCCTCCACTTCTGGGCCATGGGCCGCGAGGGCGAGGTCGCCTCCGAGCTGCTCGCGGCCTTCGAGCGCGAGAACCCGGGCCTGCGCGTTCGCGTCGAGCAGCTGCCGTGGACGGCAGCCCACGAGAAGCTGCTCACCGCGTACGCCGGGGACGCCACGCCGGACATCGCGCAGATGGGCAACACATGGCTCCCCGAATTCGTCGCCCTCGACGCCATCGTGCCCCTCGACGAGCGCCTTCGGGCCTCGGCCCAGGTCGACCTCGGCGACTACGACCCGGGCATCGTGGCCACCAACGTCCTCGAGGGGCGGCAGTATGGCGTGCCCTGGTACGTGGACACGCGGGTGCTGTTCTATCGCCGCGACCTGCTGGCCCAGGCCGGCTTCGACGCTCCGCCGCGCGACTGGGATGAATGGCTGCGCATGCAAGTCGCCCTCAAGCAGCGCGGGGGCGCCGATCGCTACGCGGTGCTCTTGCCGCTCAACGAGTTCGAGCCGTTCATCGCACTGTGGCTGCAGCAGGGCGAGCCGCTTTTGCGCGACGGCGGCCGCTTTGGAAACTTCCGCAGCGCGGGCTTCGCGCGCACGTTGGAGTTCTATCTGTCGATGTTCGAGCGGCACCTGGCTCCTCCGGTCACCAGCAACGATGTCGCCAACGTCTGGAACGAGTTCGCCCGCGGGTACTTCAGCTTCTTCATCTCGGGCCCCTGGCAGATCGGCGAGTTCAAGAGGCGGCTTCCTCCCGAGCTGCAGGCGTCCTGGATGACGGCCCCGCTGCCCGGCCCGAATGGGCCCGGCGCGTCGAGCGCCGGCGGCTGTAGCCTGGCGATCTTCCGGCGCTCGCCGCGAAAGGATGCGGCCTGGAAGCTGGTGGAGTTCCTCTCCCGACCATCTGTACAGCAGGATTTCTACCGGCTCACCGGCAACCTGCCGGCCCGGCGCTCGGCCTGGGCCGCTCCCGCGCTGGCGCACGACCCCTATGCCCGCGCCTTCCGCGATCAGCTCGACCGCGTCCGCCCCCTGCCCCAGGTGCCGGAGTGGGAGCGCATTGCCACCGAGCTCCGGCTGGTGATGGAGAAGGTGGTGCGCGGCGACATCCCCGCCGCCCGGGTGGCGCAGGAGATGGATGCGCGCGCCGACCGCATCCTCGAGAAGCGACGCTGGATGCTCGACAGAAGGGCGCGTCCATGAAGCCGACGCGAGCGGCCTGGTTGTTCGTGGGGCCCGCGCTCCTCGCGATCGCGGTGTTCTTCGTGGTGCCGGTGGCGGCGGCGCTGGTGATGAGTGGCACCGACTTCGACATCTACGCGCTGGCGGACCTGCGCAACGCCCGCTTCGTCGGACTCCACAACTACGTCCAGCTGCTCCAGACGCCGCTGTTCTGGCAGGCTCTGCTCAACACGCTGTTCTTCGTGGTGGTCGGCGTGCCGCTGTCCGTCGCCGTCTCGCTGGTGGCTGCGCTCTTGTTGAACTCGCCCCTGGCGCGCTTCAAGGGCATCCATCGCACCGCGCTCTTCGTGCCGCAGGTAGCCACGCTCGCGGCGGTGGCGGTGCTGTGGCGCTTCCTCCTGCACACCCGCTACGGGCTTTTGAACTACGGCCTTTCGTCGCTGGGCTTCCCGCCGATCGACTGGCTGGGCAATCCGCACTGGGCGATGCCGGCGATCATGCTGCTCTCGGTGTGGAAGAACTTCGGCTACAACATGATCATCCTGCTCGCGGGTCTGCAGGCGATTCCGGGCGAACAGTACGAAGCCGCGCGCCTGGACGGCGCCGGGCCGTGGGCTGCGTTCCGCCACATCACCATTCCGGCGCTGGGGCCGATGCTGCTGATGGTCAGCATCCTCACCATGGCGGCCCACTTCCAACTCTTTGCCGAGCCCTACGTGATGACCCAGGGCGGCCCGGCGCAGCGCACGGTCACCGTGCTGTATCTAATGTACGAAGAGGGCTTCAAATGGTGGAACCTGGGCACCGGGTCGGCGGTGGCCTTCGTGCTCTTCCTCTTCATGTTCGGGTTCACGGTCCTCCAAGTCCAGGCGTCGCGGCGTTGGGGGACGACATGAGGAAGCGCCTCGGCTTCCTGGGGGTCAACGCCGCGCTGGCCCTGCTGGCGGCGCTCACCCTCTTCCCGCTCGCCTGGATGATCTGTGCGTCCTTGATGGCTCCCGGTGAGGCGAGCACCTATCCGCCGCCCGTGCTGCCGGCCTCCGCCACGCTCGAGAACTACCGGGTGCTGTTTGCGGAGCACGGCCTCGTCCGGCAGGCCTTCAACAGCCTGCTGATCTCGTTGCTCGCCACCTTGCTGTCGTTGGCCTTCAACCTGAGCGCGGGCTACGCCTTCGCCAAGTTGCGCTTCTGGGGGCGCGAGCGCATCTTCCGCCTCCTGCTCGGCGCACTGGTGGTCCCGGCGCAGATCACCATGATGCCCCTCTTCTTCATGCTGAAGCGGATGGGCCTCGTGAACAGCACCGCTGGCGTGCTGGTGCCCTGGCTCGCGAGCGTGTTCGGCATCTATCTGGTGCGGCAGTACGCGCAGTCGATTCCCGACGAGCTCCTCGAGGCGGCGCGCATGGACGGCGCGGGAGAGGGGCGCATCTTCCTGAAGGTGGTGCTGCCGCTCTTGAAGCCCATCATGGTGACCCTGGCGGTGCTCGCCTTCATGGGCTGCTGGAACGACTTCATGTGGCCCCTCGTCGTGCTCACCGATCGCGACATGCAGACCTTGCCGGTCGCGCTCGCGACCTTGTCGCGCGAGCACGTGCAGGACGTCGAGCTGATGATGGCCGGCGCCGTGATCACGGTGCTGCCGGTCCTCCTCATCTTCTTCGCGCTGCAGCGGTACTACATGCAGGGCCTGCTGGCAGGGAGCGTGAAGGGATGATCGCGGCGACCCTGATCCTGGCCGCGCTCTTGGGAAGCGCGCCGGCCGCAGCCGGCGAGCGCGTGCTCGCGGACGCTCGCGTCGCCTCCGCATGGAAGGCTCTTGGGTCCGAGCAGGTGGAGGCCGCCATCCTTCGCGACCCCGACGGCAGCCTGTGCCTGGAGTACGACTTCCGATCCGTATCGGGCTATGCGGTCATGAGGCGCTCGATGCCCGTCCAATGGCCTCGCGCATTCGCATTGCGGGTGCGGATCAAGGGGCGCGGCGGCGTGAACGACTTCCAGCTCAAGCTCGTGGACGCGAGCGGCGACAACGTCTGGTGGGTGAACCGGCCGGGCTACGCCATGCCGCGGGAGCTGACCTATGTCACCTTCAAGGAGAGACACTTCAGCTTCGCCTGGGGGCCCACCGCCGACAAGGCGCTGGCGCGCACCGAGACCCTGGAGCTCGTGGTGGCGGCGGGCCGCGATCGCGGCAAGGGCGCGCTGTGCATCGCCGAGCTGGGGCTCAAGGAGCGCGAGGCCGATCCAACCGTCTGGCCGGACCCTCTGGTCCGCAGGCGCGGACGCACGCTCGAGCTCGATCTCCTCCGGCTGCGCGAGTTCAACGGGCTGGTGCTGCAGTGGCCCGAGCCGGTGCGGCAGGTGGACTACGACGTGCTGGCATCGCCGGATGCGCGGCGGTGGACGGTGCTGCGCCGCGTGCGCCGCGGCTCGGGCGGCTTCGACGCGCTCTACCTCCCGGAGAGCGAGACGCGCCGTCTCAAGATTCGCGCGCTGGACGCGGCGGCGCCGCTGCGGATCGACCTGCGCGACAGCAAGAAGTGGCCCGACTTCAACGCCGTCCTGTCCGAGCTGGCGCGTCAGGCGCCGCGCGGCCACGTCCCGCGGGCGTTCCTCGGCGAGCAGAACTACTGGGCGCTGGTGGGGGTTGCCGGGGGCGGCGATCGCTCGGCGCTGCTGAGCGAGGATGGCGCGCTGGAACTTGGGCGGGGCGGCTTCAGCGTGGAGCCGGCCGTCCTGACCGAGGGGCAGCTGGTGGCCTGGGCCGACGTGCAGATCGTCCATTCGCTGCGCGAAGGACATCTGCCCATGCCGGAGGTGCACTGGCGGCACGGCCTGTTCGCGCTCGACATCGCGGCGGCAGCCGAGGGGCGGCCTGCAGCGCCGCAGCTCCTGGCGCGGTACGCGCTCACCAATACCTCCGGCTCGGCGCGCGCCTTCACGCTGCTCTTGGCCGTGCGCCCTTGGCAGGTGAACCCACCACAGCAGTTCCTCAACACGCCGGGCGGCGCGAGTCGTATCAACCGGCTGCGGTGGCAGGCGCCGCGTCTGACCGTGAACGACGGCAAGGCGCTGACCTTCGCGGAGGCGCCGGGCCGCGTCAGCGCCATGCCCCTCTCCTCTGGCATCGACCTGCGCCCGCTGCGCGACGCCCCGGCGCTGCGCGACCTCGCGGATGAGCAGGGCCACGCCTCGGCGCTGCTCCAGTGGGAGCTGACGCTGCAGCCGGGCGAGACGCGCGTGCTCCGCTGGAGCGCGCCGCTCGGCGCCGACCCCGGGCCCGCTGCCGCGCAGCCCATCGACGAGCGCATGGACCAGGTGGCCGCAGGCTGGCGCGCGCGCCTCGGCAAGATGCAGCTGACCTTGCCTGCGTCTTCCCATCACATCTCGGACACGCTGCGGACGGCCCACGCGAACATCCTCATGTCGGGGGACCGCGCCGCGCTCCAGCCGGGCACGCGCTCGTATGCGCGGTCCTGGATCCGCGACGGCGCGATGATGGTCGCGGGCCTGTTGTGCCTGGGCGAGCTCGACGCTGCGCGCGACTTCGTGGACTGGTTCAAAGGATTCGTGTTCGCCTCGGGCAAGGTGCCGTGCTGCGTGGATGCGCGCGGCGCAGACCCCGTGGTCGAGAACGACAGCCACGGCGAGTACCTCTACGCGGTGGCCGAGGTGTGGCGGCACTCGAGGGACGAGGCCTTCCTGGCCCGGCACTGGGAGGTGGTGCAGCGGGTCGTCGCCTGGCTCGAGGGCCTGCGCCAGAGCACGCGCACCGCACCGTTCACGGCCGCGAACCCGGCGAACCTCCGCGGCCTCCTGCCCCCTTCCATCAGCCACGAGGGCTACTCGGACAAGCCCGCCTTCTCCTACTGGGACGACTTCTGGGCGCTGCGCGGCTACAAGGATGCGGTCGTCATCGCCCAAGCTCTGGGCCAGACGGCGCGGGCGAAGGAGTGGGCGCAGTGGCGCGACGAGTTTCAGGCCGAGCTCGCGCAGTCGCTCGAGGCCTCCGCCACGCGCTTCGGCATGGACGCCATCGCGGGCGCGGCCGACCGCGGGGACTTCGACCCGACCTCGACGTCGGCGGCGCTCAACCCCGCGCAGGCGCGCGTCTCACCCCAAATCTTGAAATCCACCTTCGAGCGCTACTGGGAGGAGGCCCGGCAGCGCGCTGCGGGGACGCGCCCGTGGAAAGACTACACGCCTTACGAGCTGCGCAACGTGGGGGTACTGGTGCGGCTGGGGCAGCCTTGGCGGGCGCACGAGCTCCTCAAGTTCTTCATGCACGACCGGCGGCCTTCGGGCTGGAACCAGTGGGCCGAGGTCGTGCTGCCCAACCCCCGGGAGCCGGCCTTCCTCGGCGATATGCCGCATGCCTGGGTCGCCTCGGACTACCTGCGCTCGGTGCTCGACATGTTCGCCTACGAGCGGGAGGAGGACGACGCCTTGGTGCTGGGCGCGGGTCTGAGCGAGGAGTGGATGGCTTCCGGTGTCGCCGTGAAGAACATGTCGACGGCGCAGGGTCCGCTGAGTTACGCGCTCACGCCCTCGGGAAGCGGCATCCTTCTCGAGCTGGCCGGGGGTCTCTTGCCGCCCCGGGGCGGGGTGCGCCTCGCGTGGCCGCTGGCCGGTTCGTTGCCGCGGGCACGTCACGACGGCGCCGAGCTGCCATGGTCCGGCCGCGAGCTGGTCCTTCCCAGAGGACCCGCGACCGTGCAGTTGATCAAAGAGCAAGGCCCACATGGCTGACGTCCTCGAAGCCGAGCCGAAGCCCGTGCCCGTAGGGCCGCTGCGCCTCACCAATGCCGCCGGCCTGAGCCTGGAGCTCAACCGCGACGGCGGCGCGCGAGACATTAGGTTTGGCGGCCTCGCGGTGAACCTCTTCATGGGCAACGGCATGGAGCCCTCGCCCGCGAACCTGTGGCTGCGGCTGCACCGCGGCGCGAAGGTCGAGGCGGTGCCGCTGCTCGGGCCGCAGTCGCCTCTGCGGAGGCAAGCTTCGGCGGAGGGCTTTGGAGCCTCGGGCGAATGGCAGGGCGTGCACATCGAGCTGCGCCTCGCCCTCGCCGAGGACCGGCCCGCCTGGTGCTGGCAGGTGCGACTCGGGAACCGCTCCCAGAAAGAGATCCGCGCAGATCTAGTATTCGGTCAGGACCTCGCGCTGGCGAGCTACGGCGCCGTGCGCCTGAACGAGTACTACGTCAGCCACTACGTCGACCTGAGCGGGTGGGAACACGCGCGCTGCGGCTGGGTGGTGGCCGCCCGGCAGAACCTCGCCCAGGCCGGCCGGCATCCCTGGGCCGTCGTCGGCTCACTCCGGCGCGGCGTCTCTTTCGCCACCGACGGCCTGCAGCTCCACGGGCTCGCGCAGCGCTTGGGCGGCCTGCCGAGCGGGGTGTTGAATGGGCTGCCGGGGCAGCGGCTACAGCACGAGCACGCCATCGCAGCTATCCAGGACGAGGTCGTGGCGCTGGCGCCCGGCGCCCGCTGGACAGGCGGATTCTTCGTGGCGCTGCAGGCCGATCACCCGCTGGCCACCTCGGCGGAGGACCTCTCTGCCGTGGATGCCGCGCTATCGTGGGCCGCCTCACTCGAGCTGCCGCCCTCGAGTCCGGCCGGAGACGACGAGCAACCCGGCGGCGGCACGCTGTTCGCGACCGCCCCCATGCTCGAGTGCCGCGACCTGGACGAGGCGGAGCTGCTACGGCTCTTCGGCGCCGAGCGGCGCCACGAGGAGCGCGACGGCGGCGAGTTGCTCTCGTTCTTCTGCGGTGAGAACGCCCACGTGGTGCTGCGCGCCAAGGAGGCGCGGACCCAGCGCCCGCACGGCCATATCCTGAGAACGGGGCAGGCGCGGGTGCCGGAGGAGTCGTCGCTCACCTCCACGGTGTGGATGTCGGGCGTCTTCCACTCCATGGTCACGCAGGGCCACGTCAGCATCAACCGGTTCCTGTCCACCCAGCACAGTTGGCTTGGGCTCTTCCGCTCGCACGGCCTGCGTCTATTCGTGAAGGTCGACGGCTTTTGGCAGCTCCTCGGCGTGCCTTCGGCATTCGAGATGCGGCCTGACTCCTGCCGTTGGATCTACCGGCACGCCGGTGGCGTCATCGAGGTCGTCAGCGGGGCGGAGGCCGGGAGGAATGCCCTGAGCCTGCGGGCGCGCGTCCTCGACGGCCCGGAAGTGGCGTGGCTCTCGACGCTGCACCTGGCGCTGGGCGGCGACGACGGCAACTCCGCAACGCCTGTCGCCTGGCGCGTGCAAGGCAAGGAGGTCTTCGTCGGCGTTCCCGAGGGCGGTGAGCTGCACGCGCGCTTCCCGGGCGGGGGCTTCGCCGTGGTGCTGCTCGGGGACGCGGCTCCCCTGGTAGCGCGGGGCGACGGGCGCCTCTTCACGGATGGCCGGCCGCGAGGGTTGCCGTTCCTCTGCCTGGAGAGCGAGGCCAGCGGCTCCTTTGGCCTGGAGCTGTCCGGGAGGCTGGTGCCTGGCGCGGCATCGACGCCCTCGCCGCTCCCGCTGCCGGCGCTGCGAGCACCGGGGGAGATCGGCGCTGCGCGCGAGGTGCGCCGCCTGGCGGAGATGCTCCCCTGGCTGCTGAACAACGCCCTGGTGCATTACCTCTCGCCGCGCGGGCTCGAGCAGTACTCCGGCGGGGGCTGGGGCACGCGCGACGTGTGCCAGGGCCCCCTGGAGATGCTGCTCGCGCTCGACTGCCCGGAGGCCGCCCGCGACCTGGTGCTCCGGGTGTTCGCCGCGCAGAACGCCGACGGCGACTGGCCGCAGTGGTTCCAGTTCATCGAGCGCGAGCGAAATCTCAGAGCGAGCGACTCGCACGGCGACATCGTCTTCTGGCCGCTGCTCGCAGTGGCGCGCACCGTGCTGGGCACGGGCGATGGTTCCCTGCTCGATGCGCAGGTGCCCTTCCATGGCGGGCCTGGCGTCACCGAGGCGCCGGCGACGCTGCTGCAGCACGTGGAGCGCGCCCTCCACGTCATCGCGCGGCGCCGCGTGGCCGGCACCGCGCTGGCGGCGTACGGCCACGGCGACTGGAACGACTCCCTGCAGCCTGCCGACCCATCCATGCGCGAGAGGTTGTGCAGCGCCTGGACCGTGACGCTGCACCATCAGACCCTCGCCGCTCTCGCCAAAGCCTTGCGGTTCGCAGGCCGCCCGGAGCGAGCCGCCTTGCTGGAGGCCGAGGCACTCCACATCCGGCGCGACTTCCATAGTTTGCTGATATCCGACGGTGTCATCGCTGGTTATCGGGTCTTCTCAGCGGGCGCCGCAGACGAGTTGCTGCTTCACCCGCGCGACCGCCAGACCGGCGTGCGCTACAGCCTCTTGCCCATGATGCACGCCATCCTGGAGGACCTGTGCACGCCCGAGGAGGCCGCGGCGCATCTCGAGATCATGCGCCAGCACCTGTGGGGCCCGGACGGAGCACGCCTGTTCGATCGCCCCCTGGCCTACCGCGGAGGCCCGGAGCGGCTCTTCCAGCGCGCGGAGAGCAGCGCCTTCTTCGGGCGCGAGGTCGGCATCATGTACACGCATGCGCACCTGCGCTACGCGCAGATGCAAGCCCATGTCGGCGATGCTCAGGGCCTGCTGCGGTCCCTGGCGCTGGCGCACCCGGTGCAATTGCGGGAGCGGTTGCCTCAGGCCAGCCTTCGCCAGGCGAACTGCTACTTCTCCAGCTCCGACGCCGCATTTCGCGACCGGTACCAGGCGCAGGAGGGCTACGCGCAGGTGGCCGCAGGGACGGTCGCCCTGGACGGCGGCTGGCGCGTGTACTCGAGCGGGCCAGGAATCGCGCTCTCGCTCCTCGTGACCGGCCTGTTGGGAGTGCGCCGCGAGGGAGACGTTCTGGTCATCGACCCGGTGATCGCGCCGGAGCTGAGCGGGCTGCGCGCGGAGCTGTCGGTGCTGGGGCGCCGGGTGCAAATGGAAGTTCAGGTCGACAGACATGGCTACTCGCCGCGGCTCATCGCCCTCAACGGACGGCCGTTGGCCTTCACTCGCGCCGACAATCCATACCGCGCCGGCGGCGCGGCGATTCCGCTGGACGTCTGGACCGCGCACCGGCGCGCGGGTGCGCCCGACGTCCTCCGCGTCGAGTTGGGCTAGCCGCAATGCCACTCAGTTAGCGGTGCTTGTGCTGGTTTGCTCGTCATCGCGCTGGTTGTCGAGCTGGTGCTCGTGCTTGTGTTCCTGCTCGATTTCGTGCTCGTGCTCGTGCTCGTGTTCGTGCTCGATTTCGTGCTGGTGCTCGTGCTCGTGTTCCTGCTGGATTTCGTGCTCGCGCTCGTCCTCGTGCAGGCGACTCGTTTTGGGCACGATGGTCTCGAAATCGTACCGGCGGATCAGCCCGGTCAGGAGAGCGTAGACCCGGCCCGCGATCTCGCGCGCGGTGCGTCCCTGCTCCGGGTCGCACTCGCCGGCGACCCTGGCGATGTCGATGGCGGCCGCAGCTTCACAACACTCGCCCCGGGCGATCGCGTAAACGCGCTTCTTGTCCGCATCGCTGAAACGTCCGACGCCTTCAGCGATGTTCAGACACACGCTCTTGGAAGCTCGAAGCAGCTGATCGCGCAGTCTGGCGTCCATGACCTTCATCTGCTGGATCTGCTCAAGGAGTCGAATCGCGAGTTGGTAGGCCAGCAGCTTTTCGTGCGGCAGAAGAATTTCCGTCGTCATAACCTATCCTAGCATGCACAAGCAATGCCACAGCCAGACACCCGCCCAGTACAGGCACGACATCAAGAACGAAAACGAGCACGAGCACGAGCTCGACATCGAGCACGAAGACGAGCACCAGCACGAGCACCAGCTCGACATCGAGAACGAAGACGAGCACCAGCACCAGCTCGATATCGAGAACGAAAACGAGCACCAGCACCAGCTCGACATCGAGAACGAAAACGAGCACCAGCACGAGCACGGCGGGACAATGGACGCTCACTTACGCAGTTAGCCGTTACAACTTCACGCAGTACAGATGGTTGTCCTCGAGGTCCGACATGAACGATGACTACAACTTCCCGCAGCATTTCCTCTGGGGCGCGGCGACGGCGGCCTATCAGGTGGAAGGCTCGCCGCTGAGCGACGGGGCCGGTCCGAGCATCTGGCACCGCTTCGCGCACACGCCGGGGAGGATGCGCAACGGCGACACCGGGGACGTGGCCTGCGATCACTACCGGCGCTTCAGGGAGGACATCGCGCTGATGCGCGAGCTGGGGCTCAAGGCCTACCGCTTCAGCATCGCCTGGTCGCGCGTGTTCCGCGAGGGCACCGGGGCGGTCAACCCGAAGGGGCTCGACTTCTACGATGGGCTCGTGGACGAGCTGCTCGCCCAGGGGATCGAGCCCATGGTCACGCTCTACCACTGGGATCTCCCCGCTGCGCTGGACGACCGCGGCGGATGGCTCAACCCCGACGTCGCGGGCTGGTTCGCCGACTACTCGCGCGCGGTGTTCCGGCGGCTGGACGGTCGCGTCAAGCTGTGGGTCACTTTGAACGAGCCGTGGGTGGTGTCCGACGGCGGCTACCTGCACGGCGCGCTGGCGCCGGGCCATCGCAGCCCCTTCGAGGCGTCGCGCGCCTCGCACAATCTCATGCGGGCGCATGCGGCGTCGGTCGCCGCTTACCGAGCCGAGGGGCGCCACCAGATCGGCCTGGTCGTCAACCTGGAGCCCAAGTATCCAGCGACGGCGAGCGCGGAGGACGTAGCGGCGACGCTGCGCGCCGAAGCCTACATGAACCGTCAGTACCTCGACGCCGCGCTCCTCGGCCGGTACCCGGAGGAGCTCGCGGAGATCTTCGGCGAGGCCTGGCCCGACTGGAAGCCTGAGGAGGTGGCGGCTCTCCGGGTGCCCATCGATTTCCTGGGCGTCAACTACTACACGCGCAACGTCACGCGCGCAGATGCGACCAGCTGGCCGCTGCGCGCCTCGGCCGTGCGGCAGGTCCACGCCACGCACACCGAGATGTCCTGGGAGGTCTTCCCCCAGGGGCTTGAGGACACGCTGCTGTGGGTGAAGAAGCGCTACGGCGACGTGCCGCTCTACGTCACCGAGAACGGCGCTGCGTTCTACGACCCGCCGCAGGCGCCGGCCGATGGCGTGCAAGACCCATTGCGCGTGGCCTATCTGCGCGATCACCTGCGCGCCGTGCACGGCGCCATCGCGGCGGGGTGCGACGTGCGCGGCTACTTCGTCTGGTCCTTGCTCGACAATCTCGAGTGGGCACTGGGCTTCTCGGTGCGCCTCGGTATCGTGCACGTCGACTTCGAGTCGCAGCGGCGAACGCCGAAGGCGAGCGCGCGCTTCTACTCCAGGGTCATCGCGACGAATGGGCGCGAGATCCGGCCGTGAAGCTCCTGGCTTTCTTCGTCTGCGCCGCACTGGGACAATCCCCGGAGCCTGCGCCGAAGCCCCCGGATCCAGACTGGGCCGCCCTCGGCTGGTACCGAGCGGCGAATGCCCGCGTCGGCCTTCCCACATCCGCGGAGAAGAGGGTGGTGTTCTTCGGGGATTCCATCACCGAGGCCTGGGTCTCGAAGGCTCCCGATTTCTTCGAGGGCCGTCCCTACCTCGCACGCGGGATCGGCGGGCAGACCACCGCCCAGATGCTGGTGCGCTTCCGCCAGGACGTGATCGCCCTCAGGCCACAGGCCGTGGTGATCCTGGCAGG
>Ga0137392_10001983_pt1 | contig 12082 bp, 10 predicted proteins | sample 15con2h34AmetaG_FD_101394 | JGI IMG/M metagenome (GOLD analysis project Ga0137392, IMG submission 101394) | Vadose zone soil microbial communities from Angelo Coast Range Reserve, California, USA - 15con2h3.4A metaG | ecosystem: Environmental > Terrestrial > Soil > Vadose zone > Saprolite... | reverse complement strand
GGAAAGAGCCGGCGCAGGCCGCGCTCGAGGTCGTCGACCATCTCGTGCGTCTCGCCGACGCGGATCGCCGGATCGACGTCGCAGTGGAAATTGACGATCTCGCCCTCGGGCGTCTCGCGCACGCGCACGTCGTGGATGTTGCGCAGGCTGCCGCGCGCGAGCGCAAGCTCGGCGAGCGCCGCGCGCACCTCCTCGACGCGGGCGGGCGGAGCGTCGCGGCCGGAGAGCCCGTCGACCTGCAGCGGCTCGATGTGGCTCTCGACCTCGACCGCGGGGCCGAGCTCCTCGCGCACGGCGGCTTCGAGCCCGGACGCGATCTCGTGCGCGGCAGCAAGCGTGAGCGCGCCGTCGACCTCGAGATCGAGCGAGACCGCAAGCCGGTCGGCGAGCGACTGCACCGTCACGTGGTGGACCGCGAGGCCGCGATTGCGCGCGATCACCATCACGCGCTCGAGCACGGTCTCGTCGTCGAGCGCGCGCGGGGTGACGGTCACGTTGAGCTCGGTGCCCGACATCGCGGCGCGGACTCTGTCGGCGATCTCGGCCTTGAGCGCCTCCACCCGGTCGAGCGGGAGCGTGCGGCTCGCGGCGACGTCGAGGTCGGCAAAGAGGGTCGGGCCGACCTGACGCGCGCGCACGCGGTCGATGTCGACCACGCCTCTCACCTTGCGCGCCACCGCCACGATGCGTTCGGCGGCGCCGGCCGGCGCCGTGTCGGTGAGCGTGTCGATGGTGCGTCGGCCGAGCCGCCAGCCGGCGAGGCAGACGAAGAGCGCCACCACGAGGGCAGCGGCGGAGTCCGCCCACGGATGGCCGAATTTGACGCCGAACAGCCCGATGATCACCGCGGCCGACGACCACATGTCGGAGCCGAAATGCAGGGCGTCGGCCTCGAGCGCCTCGCTCGAATGCTCCTTCGCGGCCTTGTAAAGCGCGCGCGAGCGGAAGAAGTCGATGACGATCGAGACGCCCATGACGGCGAACGCCGCGGTCGTCGCCTCGACCGCGTAGGCCTCCGCGCCGGCAAGGCGCTTGACCGCCTCCCAGATCACCACGCCGCAGAGCACGAACAGGAGCGCGGTCTCGGCAAGCGCGGACAGGCTCTCCACCTTGCCGTGGCCGTAATGATGCTCCTCGTCCGCCGGCTTGTCGCCGATGCGCACCGCGAAGTAGGTGATTACTGTGGCGACGAGATCGATGAGGGAGTGGGCGGCTTCCGACAGGATCGCGAGCGAGCCGGTTCCGAGCCCGACCGCGGTCTTGGCGACGGTCAGTCCCGCCGAGGCGGCGATCGAGGTGAGCGCGACGCGCTGCTTGTCGGTGGCCATGGACGAGCGGTTACCGGGGACTGGAGGACGCGTCAATCACATTCCGTTGTCATTGCGAGCGAAGCGAAGCAATCTCAGCCGCATGTGTTGTGGTTGAGATGCTTCGTCGCCTTCGGCTCCTCGCAATGACATCTCTGTCAATGAAAATCCCGGCTCTTGAGCAGAGGCAGGTCGAGCTGCGCCGATTGGGATGATGAGTTCGGCCCGACAAGATCGCCGTCGCGCAGGCGGCGCAGCTCGGCGCTGAGATCGACAAAACTGCGCGCCACCACGTGGACCACGAGGCCGGCGCGCTGCACGGGGCCGCGCACGGCCAGGAAGCGCGACGTCATCACGGTGCGGCGGTGCTTCGCGAAGACTTTCGGCCAGACGATGATGTTGGCGATGTCGGTCTCGTCCTCGAGCGTCATGAAGATGACGCCGTTGGCGGTGCCCGGCTGCTGGCGGATGAGCACGAGCCCGGCGACGGTGACGATCTGGTCCTGCCGCAGGCCTTCGTCGCGCAGCTCCGTATTGCGCCGCGCGCCGAGCCGCATGAGGCGATCGCGGAAGAAGCCGATGGGATGCGCCTTGAGCGACAGGCCGGTCGCCAGATAGTCCTCCGCCACGTGCTCGCTGAGCGCCATGGGCGGCAGCGCGATCTCGGGCTCGGGAAAAAGCTCGTCGCCGAGATGCGGCGTGAGGAGCGGGAGGAGGCCCGCGTCGGCCGCCGGCTTTTGCTCCTGCTCTTCCGGCGATTTTTTGATTTTCCTGATCGCCGTCCGCTTCACTCCGATCGTGTCGAGCCGGCGCGCCGCCCACAGCGCGGCGCGGCGGTCGAGCCCGATCGAACGGAAGGCGTCGGCCTCGGCGAGGCGCTCGATGGTGAAGCGCGAGACGCCGGACACCGCGGCGAGCCGCTCGATGCTGGCAAAGCCGTTGCCGCGCGTCGCGATGAGCTTGCCGAGCTCGTCCTCGCTCAGCCCCTGGATCTGGCGGAAGCCGAGACGCACGGCGGAGCGGGTGGGCTCTTCACCTCTCCCCGACGCAAGTCGGGCTTGCCCGACTTGCGCACCAATAGTGCCGAAATCGGGTAGACCCGATTTCGGATGCGGGGAGAGGTCGGATTCCGCGCGCTTGCGCGCGGAATCCGGGTGAGGGGGCGCCTCCGCGAGTCTGAGCCGCTCAGAATCGTGGAGACGCCCCCTCACCCCGACCCTCTCCCCGCACGCGGGGAGAGGGAGCGCGCGCTCAGTGCCCGACCGATCTGTGGCCGGCTCCAGCGTGCAGTCCCACTCGCTGAAATTGATGTCCGCCTCGCGCACCTCGACGGCGTGCTGGCGCGCGTCGCGCACCAATTGGGCGGGCTGATAGAAGCCCATGGGCTGGCTGTTGAGGATCGCGGCGCAGAAGACGTCGGGATAATGGCACTTGATCCACGAGGAGACGTAGACCAGCAGCGCAAAGCTCGCCGCGTGGCTTTCGGGAAAGCCGTATTCGCCGAAGCCCTCGATCTGGCCGAAGCAGTTTTCCGCGAAGGCGCGGTCGTAGCCGCGCCGCGTCATGCCGTCGATGAACTTGTCGCGAAACAGATGGACGCTGCCGTTGTGGCGGAAGGTCGCCATGGCGCGCCGCAGCCCGTCCGCTTCGTCGGGCGTGAACTTCGCGGCCGTGATCGCGATCTGCATCGCCTGTTCCTGAAACAGCGGCACGCCGAGAGTCCGCTCGAGGACGTCGCGCAATTCGTCGCCGTCGCCGTGCGCCGGATCGGGGGAGGGGTAGTGAACCTTCTCGATCCCGTCGCGCCGGCGCAGATAGGGATGCACCATGTCGCCCTGGATCGGGCCGGGGCGCACGATCGCGACCTCGATGACAAGATCGTAGAAGCATCGCGGCTTGAGGCGCGGCAGCATCGACATCTGCGCGCGGCTCTCGACCTGGAAGACGCCGACCGAGTCGGCGCGGCACAGCATGTCGTAGGTTGCCTCGTCGTCCTGCGGGATGGTGGCGAGCGAGTAGTCCTTGCCGTAGTGGAGCCTGATGAGATCGAGGCTGCGGCGCAGGCAGCTCAGCATGCCGAGCGCGAGCACGTCGACCTTCATGAGGCCGAGCGTGTCGATGTCGTCCTTGTCCCATTCGATGAAGGTGCGCTCGTCCATGGCCGCGTTGCCGATCGGCACCGTCTCTTCGAGCAGCGCGCGCGTGAGCACGAAGCCGCCGACATGCTGGGAGAGATGGCGCGGGAAGCCGATCAGGTCGTTGGCGAGCGCGACCGCCTGGCGAATCGCCGGATTGTTGGGATCGAGCCCGGCATGACGGATCTGATCGTCCGCGACGCCCTCGTCGCTGATGCCCCACACGGTCTTGGCGAGCGCCGCGGTCACGTCGGGCGTGAGGCCGAAAACCTTGCCGACCTCGCCGATCGCGCGGCGGGCGCGATAATGGATGACGGTCGCGCAGATCGCCGCGCGGTCGCGCCCGTAGCGCTTGTAGATGTACTGGATGACCTCCTCGCGCCGCTCGTGCTCGAAATCGACGTCGATGTCGGGCGGCTCGCCGCGGTTCTCCGAGATGAAGCGGGCGAACAGGAGATTGCTCTTGTTCGGATTGACCGAGGTGATGCCGAGGCAATAGCACACCGCGCTGTTCGCCGCCGAGCCGCGGCCCTGGCAGAGGATCTCCTTCTCGCGGCTGCGGGCGAAAGCGACCACGTCGTGGACGGTGAGGAAATAGCGGGCGTAATCGAGCTTGGCGATGAGCGCCAGCTCCTCGTGCAATCGCTGCGTGACGTCGGCCGGGATCCCATCCGGATATTTGTCCTGCGGGTAGCGTTCGCGCGCGCCCGCCCAGGTCAGATCCTCCAGATGCTGCTGCGGCGTCTTGCCGGGCGGCACCGGCTCGTCGGGATATTCGTATGTGAGCTGCCTGAGATCGAAACGGCAGGCTTGCGCGATCTTGGTGGTGCGCGCGATCGCATCGGGAAAATGGGCGAAGAGCCGCGCCATCTCGGCGGACGATTTGAGATGGCGCTCGGCATTGACCGCGAGGCGCAGGCCCGCCTGCGCGATGGTGCATTTCTCCCGGATGCAGGTGAGCACGTCGGCGAGCGGCCTTCGCTCCGGCGCGTGGTAGAGCACGTCGTTGACGGCGACGAGCGGGGCGCCCGTGCGCGCGCCGAGTTCATCGAGCAGGCGCAGCCGGCGCGGCTCGTCGCCGCGATAGCGGTGGATGCCGGCGAGAAAGCTGCGCCCCGGCGCCGCGCTTGCGAGCGCGGCGAGCCGTGCCTCGAAATCCGGCGAGAGCGTCTCGGGCGGCAGCGCGATCAGCATCTGCCCTTGCGCCGCGGCAAGAATCTCGTCGAAGCCGAGATGGCACTCGCCTTTCTTCGCCTTGAGATTTCCTGATGTGAGCAGGCGGCAAAGCCGTCCATAGGCGGCGCGGTCGGTCGGATAGGCCAGCACCTCGAAGCCGTCCGTGCTGACGAGGCGCGTGCCGACCAGAAGCTTGATCTTTCTTTTCTTCGCTTCGTCATAGGCGCGCACGACACCGGCAAAGCTGTTGCGGTCGGTGATGCCGATGGCGGCGAGGCCGAGCGCATCGGCGGCCGCCACCATCTCCTGCGGATGCGAGCCCGCGCGCAGGAAGGAGAAGTTGGTGGTGACGGCAAGCTCGGCGTAGGCGGTCATGGCGAGACTCCCGCCTCGTCATTCCGGGACGCCCCGAAGGGGCGGGCCCGGAATCTATAACCACGGACCTCAGTGAATATGGATTCCGGGCTCGCCGGCTTCGCCGGCGTCCCGGAATGACGAACGAGAGAGGATATCCTCACGCGAACAGCCCGTGCACGAACCAGCGCGGGGAGGCGGTCTCGCGCCCAAAAAGTCCTTCGCGGTAGAGCCAGAAGCGGCGGCCGTCCTCGTCCTCCACGAGGTAATAATCGCGCGTCGGCGCCTGCATCTGGCGCCACCATTCGCCCGTGATGCGCTCCGGTCCTTGCGCGCGGGCGACGCCGTGCATCACGCCGCGCCAGCGGAAGCGCCGCGGCGGGCCTTCCGGCACCAGCGCGGTAACCTCGGCGGGCTCCGCGCGCGCGAACAGGAGAAGCGGACGCGGGCGCGTTTCGTCCGGCGGAGCCCAAGGGAAAGAAGCGGAAGCGGCGGGCGATGCGGTTGCGGCGCATCTCGTCTCGGCGCGTTCGGGCAGATGGCTCGCGAGCGGGGCGAGCCGCCGCACGCTGAGGGACCCGAGGCGCTGGCGCAGGCCATCGATGAGCTCCGCGCAGCGCTCGTCCATGCGCTCGGTCGTGCAGGTCCCGTCGGCGGCGAGATCGGCCTGCTTTTCGTCCATGCGCTCCGCCACGGTGACGGCAAGGCCGAGCGCCTCGAAGCCGAAACCCGCCTCGATCTCCGGCAGGCGCTCGAGCTTGAGGCCGATGAGGCGCGCCACATGGGCCGGGCTGCGCGTCGGCAACGAAAGGCCGATGTCGAGCGCGGTGACTGCGCCGTCGACGCGGTAGAGCGCGAGCCGCAAGGCGCGCGCGCCGACGCCGTCGCGCTCGAGCACGTGCACGAGGTCGCGCATGAGGCGGGTCGCGATGGCGATCACCGCGTCCTGCGTCATGACGGGTTCGAGCAGATAACGCAGGCTGTGATAGACCGGCGGCGGAACGATGGATGCGAGCGGCTCGGGCGCGCGCCCGAGCGCCTGGTCGAGCCGCAGGAGCAGCTCCTTTTCGAAACGCGCCGCGAAGGGGGCGCGCGCCTTGTCGATGATGGCGCCGACGCGTCTGAAGCCGAGCCGCCGCAGCGTCGCGCGCGTCTCGGAGGAAAGCCGCAGCGCCTCGATCGGCAAAGGCGCGAGCGCCGCGCTTTCTTCTCGTGTCGGCAGGATGACGGGCGCCTGCGCATGAAAGCGCGCGAGCGCCCAGGCGGCGCCCGCCGTCTCGGCGGCGGCGAGCCGCGCCGGCAGGCCGAAATGCGCGAGCCGGCGCGCGATATCGTCGAGCAGCTTTTCCTCGCCGCCAAAGAGATGCGAGGCGCCGGTGACGTCGAGGAAGAGGCCATCCGCGCCGCTCTTCTCGTCCCACGGCGCGACCGCGGGCGTATAGCGCGTCGCCCACAGCGCGAGCCGCCGCAATGCCGCGTGATCGGCGGCCGGATCGGCATCGTGCACCTGCAGCGGACCGGCTTTGGCGCGCGCATCCGCGAGCGCATCGCCGATCAACAGACCTTCCGCCTCGGCGGCCGCATTCATGGCGGCGATGCGTGGAATGCCGGAGGCATCGACCACAAGAACGAAGGGCCGGGCGGGATCAACCGGCGCGTCGGATGCGCGGCGCCGCTCCTCGGTGAGGAAGCGCTGAATCGGCCAACGGGGCAGCCAGACTGAAACGATGCGCGCCATGATCGAACTCCACCAACCATTCACCGGACCGCCCGTTGCGGCACCGCTCGAGGCTCACCTCCCAGCGCGAGCCCGCGATGAGCCCGAAGCGGTCGCGCGCCGCCTCGGCGCTGCCCACGCGCCAGCGCGTCGCTGCCGCGCTCGCCTCATCCGCTTTCGCCGGCCGCAGCAGCAAAAGCGGCAGACCCGCATCGCCGGCAGCGAGATGCAGCCGTTGGCTCATCTTGAGCGCGAGCTTGTCGATCATCCCGGCGACGGCGGCGGGAATGCGCGAGCGCAGCGCCTCTTCAAAAGCCCACAGCGCCTGCTTGTCGTTTTTGGTCTCGACCAGGATCAGCCGGGCGGGATCGACGCCGAAGTTTTGGAGGCCATGGCCGCAGACGCGGCCGTGATCGGCGATGCCGCCGACGAGCAGCACAGGCCGGTCCGGCGGCAGAAGGGTGAGCAGGCCGGCGAGAAAGCCGAAGGCCGCCGGCGTGTCGCCCGGGGCCTGCGGCGCGATCTCATGCAGCGCGCCGGCGACGAGGCCGCTTTGCGGCAGATGGGTATCGAGAGCGGGAAGACCGAAGGAGAAGACGCGCGTCCCCGCCGACAGGCCCTCCAGCCGCGGCAACAGGCGGCGCAATTTTTCGACGATTTCGCTACGGCTGCGGGGACAGCCGGAATGGTGGACGGGCGACATGACGGGACAGGCTCATTTCTCCTCTCCCGAGATTAGAACAAAACAGGAACAAAGGCAAGAGGCCGAGATGCCTCAGGGGTTTCGCCGGCCAGCTGGAAATACTGCCCGCCGATGAAATTAATATTTTAAAATCAAAAGCTTACCAGAACTCAGCGGGTCCCGGATCGCGGCTGCGTTTGATTGCTCTGCGCCGTCCCGCCCCCGCGGATGTTTCCCCACGGATCGGTCTTGGCGTTCTGGTCGGGCATCTTCTTGATGGCCGATTGATAGGCCTTGTCGCGCGCCTTTTCGTAATCGGCCTCTTCCTGCGTCTTGGGCCGGGTCGAGCCGGCGCCCAACATGTTCATGTTGATTCCCTGGGAATAGGCGGGCGTCGCCACTGCCACGATCAGCATTGCTTTGATGAAGCTTTTCACGATGCCTCTCCCCGCGCCATTCGCGTCCCTGCCGAACCTTACAGCGTTGATCCGTCAGCGCCAAGACGCGAGGTGCGGTCCGAGAACAGCCTGGCCGGTCCGGAAGCATCAACAGAATGTAAAATCCTACCCCCGGCTGCACCCCTATCCGGCTTCCATCCCGTAAGCATGATCGCAACCCGTCAAATCCCGATCGCGCGCTGCCGCGACCAATGATCGACCGGCAACTCGCATTGCCGTCCTCGCATAACTCAAGAGGTGGATCATGACGCGCTTTCTTTCGCTTGCCGCCATTGCCCTCGCGCTGGCCTCGGCTTCGGCGCAGGCCGGCACGATGAACGGAGCATCGCTGAACGGCCTCCATCAGAATGGCCTGCAGAAGAACGGCTTCGAGCACAATGGCCTTCAGCGCAACGGCCTCGAGCACACCGCTGACAGCCTCGGCTATGCCCCCAACGGCACCAGCGTGAACGGCACGTCCACGAATCCCGTGACGAAGCCGGACAGCTCGAGCGGCTCCGCCGTGATCATCGGCATCGAGCTGCCGCCCCGCTAGCACCGACCCTGCGCCCCAAGTCGGGTGGAGGTCCGGAAGAGGGTCACGGCGCAAGTGGCTGCCGCCGTGGTCCTCTTCCGGCTTTATCTCGTCGAGGTGGGCAACTACGCGGTGGCTGCGAACTTCCGCACCGCCGCCACCAGCTCGTCCGGCGCCTGGCCGGGCACGTCGTGCTGGGAATTCGTGGTTTCCCACGCGATCTTCGGATAGTCGCGCGTCATGCGCTCGAGGATCTCCGGCGTATAGCGATCCGAGCGCAGGCCGCGCACCACCATCACCGGGCATTTGACCGCGGCGAGATCCCGCCAGACGTCGCGCGGCGGGCGTTGCGGCAGCTGCGCGCCTTCGCCCTGCGGCTTGGAATTCCGGAAGTCGGGATCGCGTTTGAGCATGAACCCCTTCTCGACCCGCACGAGCGCGCGCTCGGCCCGCTCGCGATCGTGTGCGATGCGCGGCGGGTTCGCGAGCTTGGCGAAATGCGCCATGGCGGCGTCGACGGTCTCGAACACGAGCGGCGGATTGCCGATCGAGGCGCGCGGCCCGCCGGCGTCGCGCTCCATGCCGCTGTCGACGACGACGAGGCGCGAGAGCTTGTCGGGAAAATTCGCCGCGAAGGCGATCGACAGACGGCCCGACGCGGAGTGGCCGACCACGATCGGCCGCTCCCAGCCGAGCGCGCCGATCACCGCGAGCGTGTCGCCCACGTTGGCGTCGACCGAATAGTCCTTGCTCGGGGACCAGCCGGACTCGCCGAAACCGCGCTTGTCGTAGGTCGCGACCTCGCGGTCGGTGGCAAGCTTTTGCGCGACGGCGACCCAGTCGTAGGAATCGTAGTAGTTGGCGCCGTGCATGAGCAGGATCGGCGTCGCCCCGCGCGCGCCGAAGGCGCGATAGAACAGACTGACGTCTCCGGACGTGACCCGGCCGTTGCGTTCCTCGCCCGCCATGGACGCTCTCCAATTCTGTTTACGCCAAGGGATCGATATTATCACTTCGCAGAGGCTTGGGATCAGGTCATGGATTCGGCAATTACCCCGGCCGCGATCGCGGCCACCTTCGAGCGCATCCGCACCCACGTGCGCGAGACGCCGGTGGTCGCGGTCGACGGCGCGGATTTCCGCCTGGCGCCGATGCGGCTCGTGCTCAAGCTCGAGCTGATGCAGCACTCCGGATCGTTCAAGGCGCGCGGCGCCTTCGCCAACCTGCTGCTGCGGAAAATCCCGCCCGCGGGCGTGACCGCGGCCTCGGGCGGAAACCATGGCGCAGCGGTCGCGTTCGCGGCGCAGGCGCTCGGCGTCAAGGCGCGCATCTTCGTGCCGACCGTGTCGTCGCCGGCGAAGATCGAGCGCATCCGCGGATACGGCGCCGAGCTCACCGTAACGGGCGCGAGCTATGCGGATGCGCTCGCGGCAAGCGAAACGTGGGTCGCGCAATCGGGATCGCTCTCGATCCACGCCTTCGATCAGGTCGAGACCATGCTGGGCACCGGCACCCTCGGACTCGAGCTCGAGCGCCAGGCGCCCGATCTCGACACGCTCTTGGTGGCGGTCGGCGGCGGCGGCCTCATTGCCGGGATCGCGGCCTGGCATCAGCGCCGCGTGCGGGTCGTGGGTGTCGAGCCGAAAGCGTCGCCGACGCTTTTTCGCGCCTTCGAGGCGGGCGGACCGGTCGACGCTCCGATCGGCGGCATCGCGGCGGATTCGCTCTCGCCGCGGCGCGTCGGCGATCTCGTCTATCCGATCTGCAAGGCGCACGTCGATCGCGTCGTGCTGGTGAGCGACGAGGCGATCGTGGCGGCGCAGCAGGCGCTCTGGCACGGCGCGCGCATCGTCGCCGAGCCGGGCGCGGCCGCGCCGTTCGCCGCGCTCGTGAGCGGCGCCTATGTGCCGGGCGCGGGCGAGCGCGTCGGCGTCCTCGTCAGCGGCGCCAACACGACGGCGGTGAATTTCGGGTGATTGCGCTTGAGAACGGTGTGTAAGCCTCTCTCGCCTCTCTCTTCGCGCATACGCAGCGCTCACGGGCCGATCTCGCGACCGTGCAAGAAACTCAAACCGGGAGAAGACAGACGAACGCCCGTGTCCCTACGTTCGCCCGAGAGCCCGGAGGAGAATCCGATGCCCGTACAAAACGTCGATGTCGCCCGCCGCTTCTTCGATGACGTCTTCAACAAGGGTCAGTTGGAGGTCGTGGACGAGATCTTCGCAAAGGACTATGTCGGCTTGTCCTCTGCGAGTTTCAAAGGCCCGATCAAAGGCCCCGCCGGTATCAAGGAGTTCGTGACGGCGTATCGCAACGCATTTCCCGACATCCACTTCACCTTCGAAGACGTGTTGAGCGAAAAGGACAAGATCGCGGTCCGATGGACGACGACCGGTACCCATAAAGGGGCGCTCCAGGGTGTGGCGGCGACCAACAAGAAAATACGAGTCACCGGGATCGGCATCGCCCACATCGAAAACGCCAAGATCATCCGGAGTTTCAGCCAGATCAACACGCTCAGCATGTTGCGGCAGCTCGGTGCGGGACCGCTGCCTCGGATGTTCGAGGTGCCGGGGGACGAGCCGAATTAACTGTCCGCGAAAGCGCGCCGCGCGCTTCTGCGCCAAATTTCATCGTCGCGCTCAGCGTTTGCCCAGCGTCTTCCACACGCCCTTGGCGGTCGCCACGACGCGGGATCCGACCACGAGCTCGGCGCTCATGAAGACGAGGGCACGCGTGCGGCGCACGACCGTGCATTTGGCCTCGACGAACTCACCGATCTGCACGGCGTCGATGAAATGCACATCGAGCTGGACGGTCGCTTGCGGCTGGCGCTCGTTTGCATACCAGCAGGTCATTCCCATCGCGCGATCCGCGAACGTCATCAGCATCCCGCCCTGCACGATGCCGCGACGGTTGTGGTGCTTCGGCTCGGCCAGGAAGGCATAGCAGTAACTCTCGCCGGCTCGACGCGTCCAGAACGGGCCGACAAGACCGATGAATCCCTCGTCGCGGTAGAGCTCCCAGCCATCGGTTGCCGGATCGTAGCCTGCCGCTTCGGCGGCAAGGGCGGCCGAACCGGCTGGCTGATCGATGTCAGGCATCTGGACGAACGCGCCTCCGTCAGTGCCGAAGAATCGGCACGCCTGCCGCACTTAGCATCGGACGGCGGCGGCTTCCAGCGCGCGAATGTGTGAGGAGGACGTGCCGACAGGGCGCCGGGTGGCGCCATTCCGGGCGACAGACTGCCTGACGCGAAGCCCCCGCCGTGGGCGGGGGCTCCGAAACTCATCTGCTTTGCCCGGTCGTCGCGCGCTTGTTGGCCTTCTTCGCAGTGGACGTCTCGCCCATGCACTGCTTGACGAAGTCACGACGCTTCAAAAAGTGAATCATAGAGTACTTGTTGGCTGCTTGTGTCTTGCATGCCGCTTCGCGCGCCGCATAGTTCGCGTCCTTCTTGGCGGCTTGCGCCGGGACGGCCGCCGCGAGAATCGCCGCTGCCATTGCAAATGCGGTGAACGATTTCATCAGCACCTCCTATTTGGGCTCCCCCCAAGTAATCGCGGCACCAGCTTTGCAGTTCCGAATATTTTCCTGACATTCCATTCAGAAAAGGAATGTCAGCAGCGCTGCGCGGCCGATGGCGCGCTGAGAAGGGTGTGCAATTTCGGTCCCGCTGGGATATACGCGTTCCTGCAACCGCATCTTTCGCAGCCCCGGTTCAAGCCTCTGAAAAATC
>Ga0137392_10001982_pt1 | contig 12085 bp, 9 predicted proteins | sample 15con2h34AmetaG_FD_101394 | JGI IMG/M metagenome (GOLD analysis project Ga0137392, IMG submission 101394) | Vadose zone soil microbial communities from Angelo Coast Range Reserve, California, USA - 15con2h3.4A metaG | ecosystem: Environmental > Terrestrial > Soil > Vadose zone > Saprolite... | reverse complement strand
CTCGTCGAAGGCGCCGCCATCGAGCTCGGCCGCAGCGGCGCCGGCAGCGACCGCTACGGCCGCATGCTCGCGCAGGTCACGATCGTCCGCGACGGCCGCCGGCAATCGGTCGCGCACGAGATGCTGGCGCAGGGATTCGCGCGGGTGTCGGCCGAGGTCGGGGAGCGCCCCTGCGCCGAGGAGCTTCTTCGCCGCGAGCGGGCGGCAAGAGAGGCCAAGCTTGGCCTTTGGGCCGAACCGTATTATGCCGTGGTCGGGGCCGAGACCCTGCCGGAGCTCGTCGCCGAGCGCGGGCGATTCGCGGTGGTGGAAGGCGAAGTATGGTCCGTCCGCGAGAGCGGCGGCACCATCTACGTGAATTTCGGGCGGCGATGGTCGCAGGGGTTGACGGTGACCATCGCGAAACGAAACGAGCGCAATTTCATCGCCGCCGGGCTTCCGCCGAGAACGCTCGAGCACCGCCGCGTCCGGGTGCGCGGCTTCATCGAGGAGCGCAACGGGCCGCGGATCGAGGCGACGCGGCCGGAGCAGATCGAGATCGCGGAACGCCATTGAACGGGATTCGCACCATCGTTGGCTCGGCCCGGAGACGTCGATCGCCCGCGGCCTCGGCGGCCGATCGGGCCGCGCTCGTCGTCGTGCTCGCGCTGATGCTCGGCGGCTGCAGCTCGTCGCTGTTGACGGCGGGCGCGCCGCCGGGCGGGCTGCCGGGGGCGCCGCGGATCATCCAGCAGCCGCCCGCGCCGGGGCCGACGCAGCGCGAGCACCAGCGCATCCTCGCCGCCTATAACGGCGCCTACGACGATCCCAAGCTCGAGGGCCTGCTCAACCAGATGGTCGCCAAGCTGGTGGCGGCGTCGGAGCGGCCGGACGTGCACTACCGCGTCACCATCCTCAACTCGGCGGCGGTCAACGCGTTCGCGCTGCCGAGCGGCCAGCTCTACGTGACGCGCGGCCTGATCGCGCTCGCCAACGACACCTCCGAGCTCGCCTCGGTGGTGTCGCACGAGATGTCGCACGTGATCGCGAGCCACGCCACCATGCGCGAGGAGGAGGCGCGCCAGGTCGCGCTCGTCAGTCGCGTGTTCACCGACCTCGGCAGCGACCCCGAAACGAGCGCGCTGGCGCTCGCCAAGTCCAAGATCAAGCTCGCGAGCTTCTCGCGCGCGCAGGAGCTGGAGGCGGACGGCATCGGCGTCGGCATGGCCGCGCGCGCCGGCTACGATCCCTACGGGGCGGTGCGCTTCCTCACCTCGATGGGGCGCAACTCCGAGCTCAAGGCGCCGCCGGGCCAGACCCGCATCGACCCGCGGGCGCCGGATTTTCTGTCCTCGCACCCCGCGACGCCCGAGCGCATCAAGAACGCCCAGGCCAATGCCCGCCAGTTCAGCGCGCCCGGCGCCGGCGAGCGCGAGAAGGCCGGCTACCTCGCCGGCGTCGACGGCCTCACCTACGGCGAGGATCCGAGCGAAGGCTTCGTGCGCGGCCGCCGCTTCCTGCATCCCAAGCTCGGCTTCACCTTCGTGGCGCCGGACAGCTACACGCTCGACAACACCGCGCAGGCCGTGCTCGGCGTCAGGGAGGGCGGCGGCCAAGCGCTGCGGCTCGACGTGGTGCGGGTGCCGGCGGAGCAGACGCTGGCGGATTATCTCAATTCCGGCTGGATCGAGAACATCGACCCCAAGACCGTCGAGGAGTTCGTCATCAACGGCCTGCCGGCGGCGACCGCGACCGCCAAGGGCGACCAGTGGGTGTTCCGGCTCTATGCGGTGCGCTTCGGCAGCGACGTCTACCGCTTCATCTTCGCGGCCAAGCGCATGAGCGCGGAGGTCGACAAGAGCTTTCGCGAGGCGGTGGCGACCTTCCGGCGCATGACGCTGGCGGAAAGCGAGGCGGCAAAACCGCTGCGCATCAGGATCGTCACGGTCGGGCCGGGCGACACGGTCGAGAAGCTCGCGAGCCGGATGGCGAGCGCCGACCGGCAGGTCGAGCGCTTCCGCGTGCTCAACGGGCTCGCACCCCATGATCAGTTGACCGCCGGCGATCAGGTGAAGCTGGTCGCGGAGTGAGCCCGCCGAGCGCCGCGACCGACGCGAGCCGACCCATCTCATGGAAGCATCACCGATGAAAATTTCGAGACGGCGTGCCCTCGCGCTCCTCGGCGCTCCCGCTTTCCTTGCCATGCGGGCGCAGGCGCAATCCTGGCCGCAGCGGCCGGTGAAATTCATCGTGCCGTTCGGCCCGGGTGCCGGCGCCGACATCGGCGCCCGGCTGGTCGCAGAGCGGCTGCCGGCGCGCTGGGGCGGCAAGGCGGTGGTGATCGAGAACCGTCCCGGCGGCGACGGCCTGGTCGCGATCCAGGCTTTCCTCGCCGCCAACGACGATCATACCTTCCTGTTCGGGCCCAGCGGCAATTTCACGGTCCATCCGTACCAATACGACAAGCTGCCCTATACGCCCGCCGACCTCGTCCCGATCGCGCGCGTGTCGAACACTATCCTCGCGGTGGGCGTGCCGGCCTCGATGGGGATCGGCTCGCTTTCCGAATTCGTCGCCCGCGCCAAAGCCGAGCCCGGCAAGCTCAACGCGGCGGTGGTGCCGGGCATCACCGAGTTCACCTTCGATTATTTCGTGAAGACCGCCGGCCTGAGCCTGCAGAAGGTCCCCTATCGCGACATCGTGCAGGCGGCGACCGACGTCGGCGAGGGGCGCCTGCAAATCTACATGGCGTCCTACGCGATCCTGCAGCCGCAGGCGCAGGCCGGCCGCATCAAGACGCTGGCGGTGAACGGCCGCCAGCGCGCGCCGATCCTCCCCGACGTCCCGACCGCGATCGAAGCCGGCTTTCCGGCGCTGGAAGTGGAAGGCCTCGTCGGCCTGTTCGGAATCAAGACCCTGCCGAAGGAGCTGATCGAGCAGATCGGCGACGACATCGTCGCCGTCGTCAAGGATCCCGCCGTCTCCGCGCGGCTTTCCGCCACCGCGCAGGTGGTCAATCCCGGCGGGCCGGCCGAGCTCGCCGCCGCGATCGACGGCCAGCGCGCCAAGGTCGCCACCATCGCGCAGACGCTCGGCATCAAGCCGAAGCAGCCGTAGTCGCCGTCGACGGCGCCTCGCCCGCCGGCAAGCGGACCAAACAGGTGACCCTCACGTCACGCTCGCCGGAAGCGTCTCGTCCTCGAACACCGAGATCGCCGGCGGCGTGCCGCTCAGCCCGAGCTCCTGCCAGCGCGCCACCACGTTGTCGTAGGCCTCTCTGGACAGCTTGGTGCGCCTGGAGAAGGTCTTGATGAAGCGATAGTCCATGCAGGCATTGATCAGGCACTTCGATCCCCACGGCCTGATCTCCGGCGGGTTGAGGCTCGGGTCGAGATAGGTGCTCCAGGTCTCGCGCAGGATGTCGATCGACTGCGCCGGCCGCGAGCGGGTCGCCATCGCCCACAGTACCTGATGGACGTTGGTCGGATCGACGTCGTCGTCGACCACGATCACGTATTTGCCGAAATAGGCCCCGGCGGTGCACTGCGCGGCCAGCGCCATGACCTGCGGGGCGTGGCCGGCATACATCTGCCGGATCGAGACCACGGTGATGCCCCAGCCCGCCGCTTCCGGGATCGACCACACGCCCTTGATGCCGGGCACGCCGAGCTTGTGCAGGTCGGCCCAGATGCCGGCCGAGCGCAACGCCGCCCAGAACAGCCCGGCCTCGTTCGCCGCCCCGTCCGCCATCAGCGCGCAGGTCAAGGTCGGGTTGTCGCGGTAGCGCACCCGCTCGACCCGCATGTAGGGCGTGGCGCCGCTCGGCCGCCCGTAATATCCCGTGAACTCGCCGAACGGGCCTTCGGCGAAGGTCTCGTCGGGATAGAGGAAGCCTTCGAGCACGATCTCGGCCCGCGCCGGCAACGGCAGCCCGGTCAGGTCGCTGACGAAGACCTCGATCGGCGCGCCGTTGATGCCGGAGTAGTAGTCGTACTCGCACTCCGTCTTCGGCAGGCTCGTTGCGGCGACCAGGAACAGCAGCGGATCGATGCCGTAGGCGGCGGCGATCGGCATCGGCTTGCCGAGCTTCCACCACTTCTCGCGATCGATGGTGGCGTCCTTGCCCGGCGAGGTATAGACGCCGACCTCGCGCGGGCCCTTGATCATCATGCGATAGGTGCCGACGTTGACGCGGCCGGTCTCGGGGTCCTTGGTGACGACGGCGTCGCCGGTGCCGAGATAGAGGCCGCCGTCGAGCGGCCACATCCGCTGCGCCGGGAAAATGCGGATGTCGATCTTGTCGCCCTCGACGATGTTCTGATTGCAGATCGCCTGCTCGGGGGGCACTTCCTTCGGCGGCATCTTGCGCCCGAGCTTGCGCTGCAGGATCTGCACCGCCTCGAGCGGATGCTCGACCGGCCGCTCGCCGATCATCAGGCAGAAGCGCGAGAGATTGCAGCCGATCATGTTGTAGAGCGCCTTGTGGCCGGGATGGCCCTTGATGTTCTCGAACAGCAGCGCGGGCGACTTCTGGCTGCCGACGAGATAGGTGATGGTCGCGGCCTCGAGATCGGGATCGACCTCGGCGGTGATGCGCTTGAGCTCGCCCAGCGCCTCGACCTTCTCCAGCCAAAGGTCGAGATCGCTCGAGTTGGCGCCGCGCGCGACCTTCCTGACGTCGGCCCGGTCGAGCTCGCGGTCGTTGCCGGCTGCGCCGACCTTGACGCTCATATCCATGGCGGCCTCCCTCGTTGTTGCATCGCCTGTTGCTTTCTTGTCGCCGACGAAGTGTAGAGCAGGCGCGCCGGAAGGGGAATTGCACGCCGCCGCGGCAGCTCAAACAAAAAGCCCGGCGCGTCCGCCGGGCTTTCAAGGTGTGGCTGCGGTGCCGGATCAGATGCCCGACATCACGCTTTCCAGCCCCAGGAGATGAGCAAGCGATTTCAACTCGCGCCGCTGGTCGTCGTCGAAGCTCATGACCAGCGGGTAGCCGGCGGACTTCAGGCCTTCGACGTTGACCTTGCTGGTGTCGACCGCGGCCATGCGGCTGCCAGGGTCAGACTTGTCCTTCTTGTATTCCAATTTGCGCAGCTCGGCCGCGACCGCCGGCCAGTAGCGCTCCTGGTCCGGCGTAAGGTTGAGCCGCTTCTTGATGCCGGTGATCTGCGATTCGCTGAGCACCGTATTGGAGCGGCGCACGGGCTTGGGCACGGGCTTGGTGGCGGCGGAGGCCAAGGTCGGCTTGGCGGCCGCGGCCGGCGCAGCCTCGGCGGCGGCCGGCGAATCGGTGTTGGCCTGCGTCACCGGATAGATCGGCTTCGGGCTGAACAGCGCGACGCTGTCGTCGGCCGAGGCGAATGCCAGCAGCCGCGGGGCGGCCTCGGCAGCCGCTTCGGTCCAATCGGCCGGGAAGCGCATGCTCACCACGTCGGCCGGCGCCATCTCGGCGACCGTCACGGGCGCCGTCGATGATCCCTCCGAGGGAAAACGCGCGGTATAGCCGGCCGCCAGACCGCCCACCCCGGCGCCGCCCAGCAGGGCAACGCCGAACAGCAGCGCTCCGCGCCGCCGGCGGCCGTACATGGACCAATGTTGGATCGAATCCCTAGGCAGCCCCCGCATATCCCCCCGCACGCCAGTTTCCCCGAATACCGCGCGATCGTCCTTAAAAAAACGAGCTTAATTATGGCTGAGCCGGGACATTTCCTCGACCTTATTTCCTTTCCCGGGAGGGGTTTAGCCCATGCGAGCGGGCGCTTGCGGCGCACCCGAAAAAGCCCGGCGCGGGCGCCGGGCTTTGGAATCTTGCTGCTCGGTTGAAGCAGGGGCGGATCAGGCCGCCGCCTCCTCCACCACCTCGTCCTCGGCCTCGCCTTCGGGCTTGGGACCGCGGCGCGGGCCCTTGGCGAGGGCGGCCTCGATCTCCTTGATCGCCTCGGTCTCGGTGATGCGCTGCACCGCGGAGATTTCGCGCGACAGGCGATCGAGCGCGGCCTCGTAGAGCTGGCGCTCGGAGTAGGACTGCTCGGGCTGGGTATCCGAGCGGTAGAGGTCGCGCACCACCTCGGCGATCGCGACGATGTCGCCGGAATTGATCTTGGCCTCGTATTCCTGCGCCCGGCGCGACCACATGGTGCGCTTGACGCGGGCACGACCCTTCAGGGTCTCGAGCGCCCGCCTGATCAGCGGCGGCTCCGCGAGCTTGCGCATGCCGACCGAAGCGACCTTGGCGGTCGGGACCCGCAGCGTCATCTTGTCCTTGACGAAGTTGATGACGAAGAGCTCGAGCTTGGCGCCCGCGACCTCCTGATCCTCGATGCCGACGATCTGGCCGACGCCGTGGGACGGATAGACGATGAACTCGCTGGTCTTGAAGCCTTGACGTTGGGTCGTCTTCTTGCTGGTCATTCCAGGGGTCGCTCCTTCGTCCGGCTTGCGGCGGACGGGTGTCTTGGCCACGGGGGCCCCACGGCGCGTCGCCGCCCGTGGAGCGTGCGATGCCCTCCGGCGATCTCCGGTAGTGGTCTTCTTCGGTCGCCGGGTCGAGGCGGCGGTCTTCTTCGACCGATGGCGCGTTTTTCCAGCCACGGCTTTTTGCGTGGATCTCACGTCCCTAGTTGACGGTTCCTCGGAAACAACCCGAAAAATAATGCTCCCCCATGGGGGAGCGGCTCGGGTGCGGTGGTTTTGCTCATTTTTCGACTATATAGCACAATTTTCGCAGAAATCAAAGCCTTACGGCGCCCCAAACGGCCGATTCCGGCGCTTGCGGGATTACAATTTTTTCACGTCTGGTTAACGGAGAGGGTCAGTCCCCCGTTCCGCCCTTGGACGAGAGGTGCTTCAGCTTCCCCGGCACGGTGTCCCATTCCTTGGCGTCTTCCGGCGGTTCCTTCTTGGTCGTGATGTTGGGCCAGATTTTCGCGAAATCCGCGTTGAGCTTCAGGAACTCCTCGAGCCCCGGCTCGGTGTCGGGCTTGATCGCCTCGACCGGGCATTCCGGCTCGCAGACCCCGCAATCGATGCACTCGTCGGGATGGATCACGAGCATGTTCTCGCCCTCGTAGAAACAGTCCACGGGGCAGACTTCGACGCAATCCATGTACTTGCACTTAATGCAACTTTCGACGACGACGTACGTCATTCCGAACTCCCCGAATGCGCGGTCACTAGCGCATGACCCTCGGCCGAGCAAGGGTCGGCAGCAAATCGGCGCACCCGCCCCGATGACCCCGCCGCCGCGTCAGCCGGCCTCGGTGACCTCGGCCCGGGGCGTCCTCGGGGCCCACGTCGGCCGCGCGGCCCGAACGTAGGCAGGGCGGCGGCGTTTGCAACCCGTTTTACGGGTCGTCCTCGTCGCGAAACCGGTCGATGGCGCGCCGGTCGCGCTTGGTCGGCCGCCCTGTCCCAGCCTCCCGCAGGCCGGGCGGCGGCGCCGGGGGCGCGGGCGCGCGGGCCAATTCGACGTCCGCGTAGACCGCGCGGGCGTCGGCGGCGGAGCCGCGCCGCTGCGCGAAGCCCACGACCTCGAGCACCCGCACGCTCCGGTCGAGGGCGACGGTCACGACGTCGCCCGGCCGCACCGCGCGGCTCGCCGCATCGACCCGCTGGCCGTTGACCCGCACGTGGCCGCCCGCGGCCAGCGCCGCCGCCGCCGCGCGCGTGCGCACGACCCGCGCGTGCCAGAGCCATTTGTCGATCCGCTGGCGATCCAATGCGGGCGCGCCTCAGCGCGGCTCCTTGGCGTTCGCCTCGAGCTGCGCCTTCAGCGCCGCCAGCTTGGCGAACGGCGAGTTCGGGTCGGGCTCGCGTTCGCGGCGGTCGCTCGAGCCTTTGATATATTTCGCGCGCAATGCCGGATCGCGATCCGGATGATCGCCGCGCGGGGCGCGATCGCCGCGCGGCGGCCGATCGCCGCGATCGGAGCGCTCGGAGCGATCGGCGCGCCGTTGACGACGGCCCGGCCGCGGCGCGCGATCGGCGCGCTCGTCGCGATCGGACCGGCCGGGACGCCGATCGCGACCGCCATCGCGGCGTTCGTTGGGGACGGCCTCGGCGGCCCCCGGGGCGGGAGCGGCCGCAGCATCGGCGGCGGTCGCCGGCGCATCGACAGGCGCGGCCGGCGACGCTTGCAACGGCCGTTGCGGGCGGCGCGGACGCGTCGCCCGCTCGTGGCGCGGCCTGCGTTCGTCGCGGCGCCCCGGCCGCCAGACCTCGATCAATTCCTCCGCCGCGGGCGTGGTTTGCGTTGCAACCTCCGTTGCCGGCGTTTCTTCCGCGACCTCCTTGCTCTCCGCTTCTACCGGCTCGGCGACGGCCAGCGCCGGCGCTTCCGAAACGACGGGCACCGGCGCGACCGGCGCCGTCTCGCCGCCCTCGCTCGGTGCAATCGCGGCAGGCTCGACCGGCGGCGCCTCGGGGACGGTCGTTTCGACGGCGGCGGCCGGCACGATGTCCGCCGCGAGCGCGGGCGCCTGCGCTTGATCGCTCGCCGCAGCCTCCGACGGCAACACGTCCGCAGCGGCCGCGGACGGCACCGCATCGGCCGGCGCGGAGGGCGGCGGCTCGACCGGCTTCGGCCGCTTCTCCATGCGGAAGCCGAGCGAGCGCAGCACCGAGGCGAAGTCCTCGCCCGAGCAGCCGGCGAGCGACGTCATGCCGACGGTGACGGTGAATCCGAACCCTCCGATCGCGCCCGGCGGCTTGGTACCGGGCGCGTCGGCACGCCAGGCGAGGGCCGGCCGGATCAGATCGGACAATCGTTCCAGGATATCGACCCGCACCGCGCGCTCGCCGCAGACGCGGTAGCCGGCGACGCGGTAGAGCACCTTGGTGGTCTCCTTGTCGGCGGCGATCGAGGTGCGGCCGCTCGCCGCGAGTTGCTCGATCGCTTCGAGCCCCTTCGTTTCCGCACCGCCGTGCTTGAGCGCCCACAGCTGGGTCGCCAGCACCCGCGGCGCCGGCTTGAGCAGCGCCGGCACGTAGATGTGATAGGCGCCGAAGCGCACGCCGTGCTTGCGCAGCGTGGCGCGCGCGGGCTGCTCGAGCCCCTTGACCTCCTCGGCGACCTTCGCCCGATCGAGCACGCCGAGCGCCTCGGTGAGCTGGAACGCGACGCCGCGCGCGATGCCGGTGATGTCCTCGGCGGCGGCGAGGCGGAACAGCGGCTCGAGCAACCGCTCGATGTGCGACTTGAGCCAGAGATCGAGCCGCGCCTGCACGGCGTCGCGCGGCGCGCCGGTGAGGCGCTCGTCGGCGATGATCCGCAGCCGGGGCTTGAGCGCCTCCTCCCCGGCGACGAGCCTGGCGACCGGCGGTCCGAGCCAGCGGATGATGCCGTCGGCGGCGAGCACGAATTGCCCGTCGGCCGCGTGGGCAAGCCGGGTTGCGCGCGCGTTGATCTCTCCGGCCAGCGCCTTCTGCGCGGCGCCGGCGAGCGCCTTTGCTTCCGAGCCCGCGGTCGAGGCGTCGGGCGTGAACATGAAGCCGTCGAGCCGGCCGATGGCGTGGCCCTCGACCACGACCTCGCCGCCCTTGCCGATGTCGGTCTCGAGGACGGTGTTTTCGCGCAACCGCCGCATCAACACGCTGGTTCGCCGGTCGACGAACCGCTCGGTCAATCTTTCGTGCAGGGCGTCGGACAGCTTGTCCTCGACCGCGCGGGTGACGCCCTGCCAGTGCTCGGGATCGGCGAGCCAGTCCGGACGGTTGGCGGCGAAGGTCCAGGTGCGGATGTGGGCGATGCGGTTCGACAGCGTATCGATGTCGCCCTCGGCGTGGTCGGCGAGCTCGACCTGGCGGGCGAACCAGTCGATCGGGATGCTCCCCTCCCGCATCAGGAATCCATAGAGCGTGGTGGCAAGCTCGGCGTGGGTGGCGGGCGCGATCTTGCGGTAGTCCGGAACCTGGCAGACGTCCCACAGCCGCTCGACCGCCGCCCGCGTGGTGGCGAGCGCGCGGATCTCGTCGTCACGCGCGGCGTGGTCGAGCACCAGAATATCCTCGGCGATCGGCGCGCGGGTAAGCCCGCTCTCTTTCGGCGGCGCGGCCAGTGAGGCCTGCAGCGCGCCGACCGAGGAGAAGTCGAGCGCGGTATTGCGCCACTGCAGCACCTTGATCGGCTCGAACGAATGGCTTTCGAGCGCCTGCGCGAGCTCGGTCTCGAACGGCGGGCATCGCCCGGTGGTGCCGAAGGTGCCGTTGCGGGTGGCGCGGCCGGCGCGGCCGGCGATCTGCGCGAGCTCGGCGGGATTGAGCTTGCGGAATTGATAGCCGTCGAACTTGCGGTCGGAGGCGAAGGCGACGTGATCGACGTCGAGATTGAGCCCCATGCCGATGGCGTCGGTGGCGACGAGATATTCGACGTCGCCGGATTGATAGAGCGCCACTTGCGCGTTCCTCGTGCGCGGCGAGAGCGCGCCCATGACGACGGCGGCACCGCCGCGCTGGCGGCGGATCAATTCCGCGATGGCATAGACCTCCTCGGCCGAGAAGGCGACGACGGCGGAACGGCGGGGAAGCCGGGTGATCTTCTTCTCGCCGGCGAAGGAAAGCTGCGACAGCCGCGGCCGGGTCAGCACATGGGCGCCGGGGAGCAGCCGCTCGACCATCGGGCGAACGGTTTGCGCGCCGAGCACCAGCGTCTCCTCGCGTCCGCGACGGTTGAGGATGCGGTCGGTGAAGACGTGGCCGCGCTCGAGATCGGCGCCGAGCTGCACCTCGTCGATGGCGAGGAAGGCGACGTCGAGATCGCGCGGCATCGCCTCGACCGTCGAGACCCAGTAGCGCGGCGAAGGCGGCTTGATCTTCTCTTCGCCGGTGACCAGGGCGACCGCGTCCTCGCCCACCCGCTCCGCGACCTTGTTGTAGACCTCGCGCGCCAACAGCCGCAGCGGCAAGCCGATGATGCCGGAGGAATGGCCGAGCATGCGCTCGATGGCGAGGTGGGTCTTGCCGGTATTGGTCGGCCCGAGCACGGCGGTGACGCCGGCGCCGCGGGCGCCGGAATCGCGGTTGGTCGGAGAGGAGAAGGAGATGGGCATCGACGATCGAGACTGCGCGGCGTTGCTGTTGCGTGATGCTACCCGTCACCCTGCGGCATGCGCAGCGAAGTTCGGAGCATGGCGGATTAGCGGATCGAGCCGCGCGTCTGTGCCCTCGCCGTGCCGTTCGAGCAATGCCGTAAGCCGCGCGTGCGTTTCGCCGGAGGAAAGATAGCGATTTCCGCCATGTCCCGCAAACGTCCATTCGAGCCGGTAGTCCGCCCCTCCGGGCAGGCGACCTGATCGCGCCCGCCCATGACTGCAATACCGGCGAGCGTCGCCGCATCGCGACCGGCCGCGCGAATCCATCGGTGCGCAGCGCAACGCCATGGCGCGTCTTGCATCGCCGACATCGTCGCGATCAATCATGCGATCAAGCAAGGGCAAGAGAACGTCGCGGCGCTCGCCCCACGACGCCTCGACCTGGGCGATCACGGTGCACGGAAAAGCAGTGGCGCATCGATCATCACATCGCCGGCGCTCTGCATCATCGGGGGCGAATGATGCCGCATGTGGCTGGTGTCGTGGCCGGGCCAGGGTCACTTCGCCATCTCCTCCAAACGATGCCGGGTCGGCCTGCCGATACGGGCGTTCGGTCCGCGCGCAAGCGGTCGGGGCCATCCGCCGTTCCTGGAGAACTGTGCCACAATGCGACGGGACAGGTCTGTGGCGGGGTCTGTGCTTAAGCTGTGGAACGAGACTGGAACGAATCGCGCCCGAATCGCTGACTCGCAGGTGTCGGAATTCGTTCACGGCCACATCTCGTGGCATCAGTCCCTTCCCCCACCAGATCGTGTAGCGGGCCGAGTGGACCAGCAGTGCAACGCCCTCCGATCGGTTAAAATCGCCGCCGAAGCGCGTGCAAATGCGGTGGATCGTCGCGCGCGCGCATCCGGTCGCGCGCGAGCGCCCCGTCATTGCGTCTTGACGACCGCCTTGCCGGGCTGCGGGACCGAGATGAATTGGATCGCCTGCAGGGCCCCGACCCCGATCGGGGTCGGCACCGAAACGCGGTAGGGAACCATCACCCGCGTGCCGGCGATCGGTACCAGCCACGTCTCCAT
>Ga0137392_10001977_pt1 | contig 12089 bp, 7 predicted proteins | sample 15con2h34AmetaG_FD_101394 | JGI IMG/M metagenome (GOLD analysis project Ga0137392, IMG submission 101394) | Vadose zone soil microbial communities from Angelo Coast Range Reserve, California, USA - 15con2h3.4A metaG | ecosystem: Environmental > Terrestrial > Soil > Vadose zone > Saprolite... | reverse complement strand
TCGGGATCCCAGTATGGCCAGGCGGTAGGATTAGCCTGGTGGAGCATTGGCATAGTGTTGGCCATCATCTACTTTGTCGTCACCTATCGTCTCTTCTGGGGCAAGGTGCGCCTGACGCAGACAGAAGGCTACTAATCTCTGCGGCTCGCACCGGCATCAGGTTAGCTATCGAGTACTTACGGCTCATTTAGGCATCAGGGGGTGGGACAAAGTAGCCAACACCCAACTCATTTAGAAGGAAACGCGGTTGTGCCGGGTCAGGTTCCAACTTACGACGCAGATGACGCATAAATGTGCGTAGGTAGGTATTTTCGCTCCTATAATCTGGCCCCCAGACTCGCTGCAAAAGTTCACGATGTGACAATACTTTTCCCGCACTGCGGGTGAGTTCATAGAGCAAATCGTATTCGGTAGGGGTAAGATGAACCTCTTTACCACCTGAGCGAACTATACGATGGGCAAAATCTACTGTAAGCCCATTCTCTCCTCCACATCGATACACAGGGCGTTGTACATCATTTAAGCCACTACGGAGGCGCTCGGTTTCATCGGCTCGGCGCAGCGCCACGCGCACACGGGCAAGCAATTCATTCAAGCTGAAAGGTTTGGTCAAGTAGTCGTCAGCACCCTCATCGAGGGCCTTGATCTTCACCAGTTCCTCGTCGCGGGCTGACAGAATGATAACGGGCGCACTGCTCCATTCACGCAAGCGTCTCAAAAATGCTAGTCCGTCTAGCTTAGGAAGAGAGAGATCAAGCAGGATCAATTGGGGCCGAAAGGTGGCAGCAAGATCGATGGCCTGAGCACCATCGCTCACTGCTTGTGCCTGGAACCCCCTGGCTTTTAACTGGGCAAGCAGAAATGTGCGCATCTGCAGATCATCTTCGACACAAAGGATACGAGCCTTTTTGTCTGAGGTGGACATCATGCTCTCCTATCAAACCTCACTCTTGATTGAACTTGCTATACCAAGAGTAAATGCAAAAGTGGTTCCTTCTCCTGGACTGCTCTTGAGACGTAGTGTGCTGCCATGAGCCTCGATAATGCCTCGACTTATATACAGGCCAAGACCTGTCGCTGGACTCCAACGAATGCTCTCTTGTTGTTTCCCTGCGGCAGGTTGTCCTGGACGTTCTGCTGTTGGGCGCCTCAGAGCCGCGAAGGTGCTAAAGCGCGTGAAAAGTTCCGCCTGCCGTTCCTCCGTTATACCTGGTCCTCGATCTATTACCCGTATTTCAACGCCTACCATTTGATCGTAGTATGGATCAAAAATGGCCTCGGCTTCAAGGCGTACAGTATCGCCTTCGGGTGCATAGCGGAAAGCATTGCTGAGTAAATTGGTGAGCACACTCATAATGAGTTCATAGTCAGCTTGCACTGCAGGTAGATCAAGTGGGGCATGTACCTCGAACCGGCGTTGGGAAGAGGATATCAATGCTTCCAAGCGATCTTGCAGGTCTTCAAACATCTCAGGAAGCAGGATTGGTTCGAGTTCAAGACGTAACGCTCCTGCTTCAACACGCGAGGCATCAAGAAAATGATTGATCATACTAACCAGGCGCTCTACCTGTTCATCAGCAGTCTCCAAAAAATTGCGTTGTGCTTCGGTCGACCACTGTAAATCGTCAGCCTGGAGGGCACTTACATGAGCGCGGATATTGGCAAGAGGAGTTTTTAGTTCGTGAGCCATAGTTGTAAAGAAATCCTCTCGCGCTCTTTCTAATGCCTTGAGATTCGTGATATCTTGCAAAACTAAGACAATATCGGTAATCCTTCCATCATTGCTCTGTAAAGGTGCTGCATTGATGAGTAAGAAGAGGGTCTGATTGTCAGATTGTGTAACATGCATCTCAACTTCACTTGCCTCTCCTTTATGTAATGCACGGAATAGAGGCTGCTCCTCGTAGGGGATGATTGAGCCGGAAGCTCCGTAGAGTGCAATAGCGCGTAGAGCATCTTCGATATTTATTCCAACGGCGTTTTCAGCGGCCTGATCAGGGTCATCAAATGGCTCTAATGGCACTCCTATACGTTGCAAAAGCTGTACTGCCAGGCGGTTGATGACAGTAATACGCCTATCATTGGCTGAAATGAGCATTACACCAGAGGGTAGGCGGTTCATAAGAAGTTGCATGCGTGCACTTTCCAACTCCTGTGCAGCTTGCGCGGCTTGTAGCGCCTGGTTGCGTTGAGCTAGTTCCGCCGTGCGAGCGATTTGAATTGCCAGTCCGACTTGTAGGGCAAATTGCTCCAATAAGTCTACCTCTTCGATAGGAAGGCCGCGTGCTCGTCGATGATAAACCTCAATCGCACCGAGTATTGTTTTTCCAGTGGATCCATTGCCCTCCTCGTGTATTAAACCTACCCCCGAACTTTTTCCAGAATTACTACTCGGATTTGGCTCGAAAATCGGAACGGAGAGTACTGAACCGGGGCGACGAGGTATACCATCATCGTCCAATAAAGGAAACTCGATATCAGGCCAGGCGCTGGTGTCTGGAATGATCAAGGAGTGGCGGTTACGTATAAGCTGGCCTAGTAGCAACTGCTCGCTAACCTCTGGATGCCAATCCTGTGAGCTAAGGTGCAGGCCCTTTTGTGCTGCCACTGTGACTCTGGGAGCATTGCCGTCCCGATGATTTGTTTCATCCTGTATTTGTTCCTGGCGATTGGCAGTGCGCAGCTCGCTACCTGGAACCGAGTGGTCAAGTAACAAAATAGCGCACCGACTGGAGCCTACCAGTTCTTGTACGGCCTGAAGAATGCTATCGAGAACTTGTGGTAGAGCAAATTGCCCTAACATGGCAGAAGAGATGTAATGGATGGCATCCAGGTGCAAGCGAGAGCGTACCTGGTTGGTCACATCCTTGATAGTGATGAGTAGCACACGCTCTGAGTTGTGCGTTACTGCATGTGTCTGTCCCTCGTATGGTACATAGGATAGTAGATTCGATGAGAGTTCAATAGATACTTGCCAATAAGTGCGGCCGCGTGTTTCCAGGAAACCTTCATAAGGAAGATCGGAGAAGGTTACAAGTTGACCGGTAGAACAAACTTGTTGTAAGAGCGGTCCGGCTGCTATTCGTACCTCGTGAGGCACTACCTCATCCAGGGTGCGACCCATTATACTCTGAGAACGCCATACGGGATCGAGCAATGACAGAAGGTACGAGTTTGCATACAGAATACGCAGGTCGGAACAATCGAGGATGGCAACCCCAACCGGCATGCGTTCCAGGATATGTTCGAGTAGCGCAGGTTGCGCTGGGTTCATATGAATATGATTTCTAGGTACTCGGAGCAAACTTGCGAAGTATATCGCAAGTGAATATTAAACGAAGCTACGTGAAACTGAACTATCATTATATATTATAGCGCGTTTGCTGTAAGTGAGAACAAAATGTTCATATTTCTCGGGTGATTATCATTGTTTGTATCTCTGGAGCAATTCTGCTATCATAATTCGGCAAACTGTAAAAATCTATGAGCCAGGAAATACTTGACATGGATCTACGAGGTAAGCGAGTGCTGATAATGGGATTGGGGTTGCACGGTTCGGGTATCGCTTCTGCCAGGTATGCGGCGCAACAAGGTGCTATCGTACGTGTGACCGACTTGAGATCAGCAGAAGTACTTGCACCGAGCATAGCATCGCTAGCAGGTTTGCCAATCGAATATGTGCTTGGCAAGCATCGGGAAGAAGATTTTCGCTGGGCCGAAATCGTTATTCGTGTTCCTGGTGTTCGACGAGACTCGCCATATCTGCGCCTTGCCAGTGAAAACGGGGCGTCTATCGAACAGGAGATTGCGTTCTTCTTCAAAGCATGTATGGGACGTATCATTGGCGTTACTGGCACACGTGGTAAGACTACCACAACCACGCTAATTTACGAGATACTACGTGCCAATGGCACTCCCACGACGATAGGGGGCAATGTTTCTGGTATCGAAACCCTGTCTCTTCTCCCAACGATAACACCTCAAACGCTGGTTGTACTTGAATTGTCAAGCTGGCAACTTGAAGGGCTTGCGCCTCATAAGTTAAGCCCGTCCGTTGCAGTAATGACAAACGTCTATCCTGACCATCTCGATACCTACCAGGATATTGAAGAATATGCCGAGGCAAAGGCAAATATCTTCCGCCATCAACATACAACCGATCTCGCGATATTTAATTATGATAATCCGTGGACGCGCTGCTTCGGTGAGCAGACTGTGGCGGAGACCTGGTTTACAAGCCTGGAGCTTGGGGGCAGCTTTCCTCGGGGGTCCGCAAACCTTATCCCTTTCATGTTTACTGACACACCAATGGTTGGAAAACATAATCTTGAAAATATTCTGCTGGCGACAACCACTGCCAGGCTACTTGGTGTACCCGATGAGATTATTGCGTCCACAGTGCGGAGTTTTCATGGCGTTGCACATCGATTAGAAGAAGTCGCTGTGGTGAATGGTGTTCGCTACATCAACGATGCCACCAGTACCACTCCGGTGGCAGGCCGCGTGGCCCTGGCTGCCTTTGATGGGCCGATAGTTCTGGTTGTGGGAGGCAACACTAAGTTTCTCCCGTTGGAGGATTGGCCGGAGGCGATTGTGTCACAATGTCGCGATGTGATTTTGTTGAAAGGAACAGGCACAGACGAGTTACTGCCAGCTTTGCAAGATGCAGCGCAGAAACTTGGAATCACCAGTCCAGTGCATGGCGTGTTTGATGACTTTACTGCCGCTATGAATGCAGCAGTATCTTTCACGCACCCTGGTGATGTGTTGCTCTTTTCGCCTGGCTTTACCAGCTTCGGTATGTTCCTCAATGAATTTGACAGGGGTGATAAGTTTGTGGCCTATGTGCGCCAGCTCAAAGAATTATTCTAAATAGCCCATTGCTTGCAAGCGTGCCTTGATAATGTCTATCTCTTCATCCTTGGTATCCGCATCTTCGCATAACGGAGCAAGGTAGCCATGTCGTTCAAGAAATGAGATGATGCGTAGAGCACCGAGTTCGGGGAAATCAACACTGGTGTCTATACTCAATTCTGGTGCTGATGGTGGTTGATAAAGGTCTGCTGGTAGAGTAGAAGCAGCTTCGAGTTGTTTCAGACGCTTCTGCCTTTGTTCATCCGAGCAGTGTAGATAGACCTCGATAAACTGCTGTATTTGTTCGCGTGCGTATGTGCGAGCTGCTGAATAGGGGGAAACCGAGGCTGTAATACAAATAATGCCGTTATGTGACAGGATAGTACAGATGTGGGTGATAAAGGCATCGTAGCCCAAGGTGTGGCTATGATCTTCTATAATTTCTTCGCTAATCTGAAGTTCGAGATTCAGCCAACGAGAAAGCATCTTGGTGTCGATAATTTCTACCTTGTAACCTCGTGTAACAATCGCTTTTTTTAGCAACTTTGACAGCGTTGTTTTGCCTGTGCCAGGCAAGCCAGTCAGCCAGATAGTGAAGCTGAGATCATTATTTGCCGAGATGGTTGACCAGCCAGTCCAGCCCCGGGCGTGGTTTTTTCCGTGCTGCAACATGGCATGCGCTCCTAACTAAAGTGTACACTTGTATTGTATCTTGCTTATTCAGAAAGTAGCAAGCGATATTGGTGAATATATTCAAGTTTTTTTCCGAATCCATAACAAATGTTTTATCAACGATATATCTCCTCTTACTGTGCTTGCTACAATGGATTTGAATAGAGCGGGCAAAGGCCAGTTCTGCTACTACATTTAGGGCGACCAATCTAATGAAAATCAAGATGTAGTGGTGAGATTTTTCAGCCAGTTACATTCGAATACTTTGGCAATAGCTAATTTTTGCCTTGCGCACCCGTGATAAGTTTGATAGACTATCGATTAATAGGGCCAGAAGCATGGCCGTGTACCCCGTAAGGGAGTACAAAGAGTACTAAGAGTACAAATATGAACAACGCTGTTACCATGCGCCCTAAAAGGAGAAATAGATCATGACGATGATGATGAGCAGAAAAGCCCTGGAAGAATATGGGTTAGTGAACTTAGGAAATATTAACTGGAATCTTGCGCCTGCGGTCCTGGTAGAACATGCCCTGGCTCGTAAAGAGGGGGTATTAGCAGCAAACGGCGCGTTTGCTGCTACAACGGAACCGTACACAGGACGTTCACCTAAGGATAAATTTATCGTCTCAAATGAGGAGTACGCTGCAAAGATCTGGTGGGGCGAGAATAATCACCCCATGTCTTCAGAGACGTTTGAAGGTGTACGGCGTAGCCTGGCGGCCTATTTGCAGGGGCGCGATGTCTATGTGCTGGATGCTGCTGCTGCCGCTGATCCAGATTATCGTATGCCTATTCAGGTGATTACAGAACTGGCATGGCATAATCTTTTTGCTCGCCAACTCTTCCTGCGTGCTAACGAGAACGATTTGACTAATGATCGCCCTGGGTTCACCATCCTGTGTGTGCCAAATTTTCACACTGATCCGCGAATGCATGGTACACGCTCAGGGGCAGCGATTATTATTGACTTTGAGGAGCGCCTGGCCCTGATTGCTGGCACACTATATGCTGGTGAAATGAAGAAGTGTATTTTTACTGTTCTCAACTTCATGTTGCCTGCTGATGGTGTGCTGCCGATGCACTGCTCGGCCAATGTCGGCTCTGCTGGTGATGTTGCGCTTTTCTTTGGCCTTTCGGGAACTGGAAAGACGAGTCTCTCGGCTGATCCAGGTCGTCGCTTGATTGGCGATGATGAGCATGGCTGGGGTGAGAGTGGCATTTTCAACTTTGAAGGTGGTTGTTACGCAAAATGCATCAATCTTTCGAAGAAGTATGAGCCACAAATCTGGAATGCCATTCGCTTTGGTGCCGTCTATGAAAATGTCGTGCTGCGCCCGAAAACTCGTGAACCGGATTACAGCGATGACTCGATTACGGAGAATACGCGAGCTGCCTATCCTGTTGACTACATCGATAATGTAGTTGAGTCAGGCAGGGCAGGACATCCAAAAGCTATAATTTTCCTTTCGGCAGATTCTTTTGGCGTTTTGCCGCCAATCTCGAAGCTTACTACAGAACAGGCGATGTATTATTTCCTGTCCGGCTATACAAGTAAGCTGGCAGGAACCGAAGCGGGTATAACGACTCCAGAGGCAACGTTCAGTTCTTGTTTTGGGGGGGCCTTCTTACCTTTACGACCTGGAGAGTATGCTAATCTTTTGCGCGAGCGCATTGAAAAGTACAACGTACGCGTTTATCTCATCAATACTGGCTGGACTGGTGGTCCTTTTGGTATTGGCGAGCGCATCAACATCAATTATACGCGAGCTATGGTGGGAGCCTCTATCAGCGGGGCACTCGACAACGTCGAGATGATTACTGATCCCATCTTTGGATTGCATTCGCCTACATATTGTCCAGATGTGCCGAGCGAGTTACTGATTCCTAGAAATACGTGGCCAGATAGGGAAGCATATGATCGCCAGGCTGTTGACCTTGCTGAGCGCTTCAAAAAGAATTTCAAGCAGTTCACGTTGCCTAGCGACGAGGTGCGTAACGCTGGTCCAAGGTAACATGTTCACGTGAATTTTCCTGGCGATCCGAAAGATCGCCAGTTCTCTTATCCTCAAGTGGCCATGCGGCCACTTTTTGTTCCAACGAAAATTCTACCAGTTTCACCATCTGTGGATTCAACTGTGTGAACGAGAGATAACTAGAAAATGAAAACACGCAAATGTTGTATTCGCCATTCATTTTGATAAGACAGCATCTATCCCCACTTGCGATTTCTTTCATTTAGTGTACAATGTCAATATTGGCATAGATGTGCTAAATTCAGGTATTAAGAGGGTTTATAGCGATGAGACAGGGTGACGGCACAGATCTGCTGGGCCCGAATGACCCGCGCAGCGCAAGTGTAGGGGTGATATATGTTGATCCTAACGATGATAGGCAGAGTGTCTTAACCGCCATTTTAACTCAGGATAAGCTCGGTCGAAAACAAGTGGCAGTTGTCTTGCCGGAAAACAGCAAAGCGTTTCAAAGACCAGTGGATTTTGAAGGGCTTAAGAACATGCGGCGCGGCCTCAAGACACAAATAGCCTTTATAGCACCAAGCGGCCCCGGTCCTGCTGAGTTTGCGCGTCAACGTCGCTTTCCCGTTTACTCCTCACTAGAGAGTTTCTCACTATCACTTAAGGGTGAAGTTTCGGTCATTGGAACTACTAATGGTTCCCCTAGACGAGGGCTTTTCGGACGCAAACCTAAGCCGACTACTACCAATACCATGGCTACCACGTCAAGTAAACGCATCGAGGATCAACCAACTTTGCCCCTGCCCGAGAGTGCATTTGTAGAAGCGCCTCAACAAGCACCTATTTCTCCTCGTCCTAACCCTGACGAAGATAGTGATACAGCGGACGATAGAAATGGATCAAATGCTGCAGCTATAGACATGGCGGGCGTTGCTGTGGATGGAGGTCTCGATGCTCTCGCCAATGATCCGAATGCTAGTTCCACAATCGAAAACAGCGTTGCAGATGGGTATTCGTCGTCTCCACCTGCTTCAGAATTGCAAGTAGGGGAGAGCACATCATCAGATAACACACCGCTACAGGCAGGTGAACAAGCCAAAGTTGCTGATTCCAGCGATTCGCGGAGCGAAGCTGACCCTGACCCTGACATTATCGCCTTTCCTACCCCTGCGCCTCACCCCACAATCGCTGGAAAGTTTCCTATGCCTGGATCGGAGATTGCATCTATACCAGTTATTGCTCCTATATCATCGGCAAAGCCAGGTGGCTCAATTGCTGCTTCAACTGGCCGGAGAGGAAATATAGGCGCCGCAGTACATAATCGTACTGCTGGTGGAGGAGGTCTTCCACCCGGCGGGAACAGGCCTGGTGGCCCTGGCGGAGGTCGTGGAGGTGTAGGTGGCTCTCGCAGACGAACGCGCTTATTGGTCGCGATTTTGCTGATCGTCATCACTCTGTTGTTGATTGGTGGTATCGCTGCTGCTGCCGTTCGAGGTGGATTAGGTTCCCTTGCCGGGTTTGTGCCTGGGGCGATGCCCACGGCCACAGTGACGATTACTCCAGTGAGCAAAGACCTGGTAAATACCTATGTGATCAGCGCTGTGACAAGTAATCCTGATGCTACCAAGCGCGAAGTAGCAGCACGAATACTGACTTTCACAACTCCTGCGCAGTCGAAGATCGCGGATGCGACCGGGTCTATACCAGGGCTTCGGGCGACAGGAGCATTGACATTCCTGAATACTTCTAATTCAACAAGGACTTTTGATAGTGTTGTTCTCACTGGTGCTTCTGGAGTACCGGTTTCGTTCGATGGGCCGGTCACGGTTCCTGCTGTTCCTGGCTTTATGACGGTGACTGGCTTTGCGGTGAATGTTGGATCTGCTGGAAACATTGGAACTCTTGATATCAGTGGAAGTTGTTGTGCTGCTGGGATTACTGTGAAAAATGGGGCCTTCGATGGGGGACAGGATCCCCAACCCAACTCCGTAATCGAGCAAAGTGACATCAATGGCGCAGCGGATGCGCTTGTGGCATCGCTTACACCTGGGGCGCAGTCAGGTTTGCAGAAGCAGGTACAGCCAAATGAACAAATTGTTTCAGACACGATGCAATGTAATAAGTCCACCTTTACCGCCAATCAAATAGCAGGAGATCAGGCCAGGACAGTGACGGTAACGGTAGCGATTACCTGTAAAGAAGAAGTTTACGGTCAGCAAGGTGCTTTAACATTGGCTGCGAATCTGCTTAAGGCGCAAGCGAGCACTCTACTTGAGGCGCAGGGCTTTAAACCTGGTTCCGCACATGGCCTGACGGGTGATATCGCGACCGGAGTCACGAAAACCATGTTGGTCGATACCAAGGGGACCCTATCCTTGCTTGTCAGGGCAGAGGGCGTATGGGTCTACCTGTTCAGCGATGTCACGAAGCTGAATTTGGCGAAAAACATTGCCAATAAGAGCAAGGAAGTTGCCATAAAATATCTCGTGAGTCAGCCGGGTGTGAGTAGTGTTCAGATCGATATTTCCAGCGGCAATACCTTACCTGATGCAGCGCATATTACCATCGATATAAAACCTGTACCAGGAGCGACCGGACCTGGAACGACGCCACCTTTGCCAGGTACTCCTACCATAGTCCCCACTGGGGCATCAGCCCCACCAGCTACTCCGCCCGTTACTCCCACTCAGGGGTTGGGAGGTATCTAGATAAGGAAAGACACTGGTAATGCTCACGCTTGAGGGGACACAACTCGGAAACTACGATGTCATCCGGCGCATTCGTGTAGGGGGCATGGGGGCTGTCTATGAAGGAAGGCAGCGTACGGCATTTGGCCGGCGCGTGGCAATCAAGGTCATTCTTGGTGACTATGCTGCTGACCGCGAGATGCGCCGTCGCTTTGCGCGGGAGGCGCGAATAGTAGCGCAGTTGCACCATCCTCATATCCTGCCACTGATAGAATTTGGCGATGAGCATGGGATTTTGTACCTGGTAATGCCATATATCGAAGGGGGAACACTGACTGGCTACCTGCGACGTGCGCTGCCTGATCTTGACGAGGTTACTGCTATCTTCCTGCAACTCCTGGATGCTGTGGAGTATGCGCACGAAGAGGGGCTGATTCATCGCGATATCAAATCCTCCAATGTGCTATTAGAAGCCCGGCGCGGTGGGTCCCCATATGTCTATCTCGCTGATTTTGGGTTGGTGCGCTATTCTGAGCAGGCTGATACGGAGCAAGTTGGTAAACCTATTCCCTTGGATCAAATACCTGGAACGCCACACTACATGGCTCCTGAACAAGCACGAGGCATTGTTACTACTGCGACAGACATCTATGCCCTGGGTGTGTTGCTCTATCAAATGCTGGTTGGAGAACTTCCTTACGACGATCCTGATGACGTGAAAGTCGTCAAGATGCACTTGCATGCGCCAGTTCCATCTCCGTGTGATCGCGATGCGTCCATTCCCTCCGAACTGGGGGACGTGGTGCGTAAAGCCATGGCGAAACTGGCAGAAAATCGCTTTGGTAGTGTAGCTGAAATGCGCCAGGCATTTCTGGCAGCAATTGATGGGCCGGTGTCTGCCATCAAAGATGATAATGAACTACAGGAGGTGGATGAATTTATCCCTGCACCATCACCAGTTCATCGCAACTCGACACCATTATCACCACTAGAACAAGAGGAATCTCTGCCTCCGCCACAAGTGAAACGCCGACGAGCTACTCCTCCTATTCCTCCGTATATGAAGCAACAGATAAAGAGTTCAATCAGCAAGAGCCGCAGACGTTTTACGCTGTCAGTAGTGGCTGCAACATTGGTTCCACTAGTCCTTTTGATTCTGCTCATCATGCCGCGAGTGCTTGGCTTTAGTTTCTTTCCGTCGGGGTTTCCGGTTTTTGGTGCTACGCCTTTTGCTACCATTTCGATAACGGTCCAGAGCAAAACGCTGCAGGATACTTATCTTTTAACTGCCTCGCCACAGATAACAGAGTCTAATATTGCAACGCGGGTTATCCCTGATCGCCCTATCTACGATATTGCTACGGCTAGTCGCACTATAGCAACCTCTGGCACCAAATCATTTCCCGGGGTACAGGCAGGAGGTACAGTTCTGCTTGATAATAGCAGTAAATCAACTTACTCATTGCCAGAAGGGAGTGTTTTTACAACGACTACCGCAATACAGGTCAAGCTAACGCAGTCAGTACAGGTGCCTCCGCGCAGCGACGGGCAGGATGGTACGATTTCCGCTTCGGCTGTAGCCGTTTTCCCCGGCGTATCAGGAAATATCGCCGCGAATGCTCTCAATACCACCTGTTGTGGTGACCAGGTGACTATCAGTAATCCAGCGCCTTTCACTGGCGGTGCGGATCCACATCTTGTGCATATTGTGACGCAGGCTGACCTGGATGGGGTTAAAAACACACTATATGCTCCACTTCGGGGACAAGTATTGCAACAACTTCAGAAACAATTAGCTACGAACGAGGTAGAGGCTGTGCAGCCTACTTATATCACTAAAGTTGTGTCAGATAGTCCGCCTGATGCTGCCGTGGATGAAGTCAGGGTGCAGGTAAATGTC
>Ga0137392_10001972_pt1 | contig 12105 bp, 10 predicted proteins | sample 15con2h34AmetaG_FD_101394 | JGI IMG/M metagenome (GOLD analysis project Ga0137392, IMG submission 101394) | Vadose zone soil microbial communities from Angelo Coast Range Reserve, California, USA - 15con2h3.4A metaG | ecosystem: Environmental > Terrestrial > Soil > Vadose zone > Saprolite... | reverse complement strand
GGTGGCGCGCCTGATGGCGCAGGAGATGTCGAAGGGCCTCGGCCAGCCCATCGTCATCGAAAGCAAGCAGGGACAAGCTGGGAGCGTCGCGGCCGAGGCGGTGGCGGGCGCCGAACCGGATGGTTACACGCTGTTGCTCGTCGCGGGCCTGCATCCGGCGGTGGCTGCCGTCTATCGCCACCTCAGATACGATCCGCTCGACGGTCTCGCCTGGATCTCCACGGTGAGCTTCTATCCGTTCATCCTGTGCACGCGCAAAGACGGCAAGGTGAAGCGTCTCGCCGATCTGATCGAGGCGGCGCGTGCGAAGCCAGGCGGCGTGACCTCCGGGACGGCGGGCAACGGCTCGATCTCGCACATGACGACGGAGCTGATCGGCGGGCTCGCCAAGGTGAAGTTCCTCAACGTGCCGTATCGCGGCGAGGCGCCGGCGCTCACCGGCCTCCTGAGCGGCGACGTCGATTTCGTGATCTCCACCACGACGCTCGCCGGGCCGCATATCGCCTCCGGCGAGGTGCGCGGCTTCGGCGTGACGAGCAAGAAACGCTGGAAGGACTTTTCCGACATTCCGACGGTCGCCGAATCCGGCTTCCCCGATTTCGAGGTGATCTCGTGGTCGGGCTTTGCGGCGCCCGCAAAAACGCCGAAGCCTGTGTTGGAGCGCCTGCACGCCGAGATCGAGCGCTCGCTCAAGGTGCCCGAGGTGCGCAGCCGCCTCGAAAGCTTCGGCGCCGAGGTGCGCAGCACCACGCCGGCCGAGATGCGCGACCTCGTCGCTCGCCAGATCGCGCTGTGGACCAAGGTGGCGACCGAAGCGAAGATCCAGCTGGATTAGGCTGCCTGCACCAAGCCATCCACAAATCGCGGCGTCATGCCCCGCGAAAGCGGGGCATCCAGTACGCCGTGTCGGTCCGGCTCATTCCAGAAGCGGCGGTGAATACTGGATTGCCAGCTTTCGCGGGCAATGACGGCGGAGAGGTATTGTTTATTTCGTCGCGCCCAAATTCGCGGTGCGCGCGACCTCGCGCCAACGCTCGCGATCCTTGGTGATGAACGCCACGAGCTCCGCCGGCGTCGCGGTCACCGCGGCGGTGCCGCCGAGCTCCTGCAGCCGCTTCACGATGTCGGGCCGTTGCGCCGCGCCGGCGAATGCCTTTGCGATCTTCGTCACGATCCCGGGCGGCATGCCGGCCGGACCGGCGATCGCGATCCAGGACAGCGCCTCGTAGCCGGGCAGCGTCTCGGCGAGCGCCGGCACGTCGGGCGCGAGCGGCGTGCGCTTGAGGCTGCCGACGCCGAGCGCGCGCAGATTGCTCTCCTTCACCTGCGGCCACACCGCCGTCATGTTGTCGATCGTCATGTCGACGTTGCCGGCCAAAAGATCGGTGAGCGCCGGCCCGTTGCCGCGATACGGCACGTGGGTGATCTCGGTCTTGCTCATGATCTTGAACAGCTCACCGGCGAAATGGCTGGCGCCGCCGCTGCCCGAGCTCGCGAAGTTCGCCTTGCCCGGATGGGCCTTGAGATAATCGATGAACTCGGCGGCCGTCTTCGCCGGCACCTTCTTGGGATTGATCACCATCATCTGCGGAAAGGTCACCAGCAGGGTGATGTGCGAGAAGCTCGTGACCGTGTCGTATGGCAGGTCGCTGCGATAGGCCGGCAGCACAGAATGGGTCGAGGCCGAGTCGAGCAGGATGGTGTAGCCGTCCGCCGGCGCGCGCAGGACGTATTCGGAGGCGAGCGCGCCGGTCGCGCCGGCGCGGTTCTGCACCACCACCGGATGCGGCCAGCTCTCGCTCACCACCTGCGCCAGCATGCGCGCGATCACGTCGGCGCTGCCGCCCGCCGCGAACGGAACCACGAGCTCCACGTTTCGCGACGGATAGGCCGATGCCGGCTCCTGCGCCGCGGCCGGGCTTGCCGCAACCAGTGCGGCCAACAGCGCGGCGATATGCAATCTCGGCATCGGCATTCCCCTTCCGGTGCATGTCCCGTTCCCGATGCCGAGCGTAAGCGGCTGCACGCAAATGGCAACCGCATCTCCCCTGTGACGTGTGAGCACAGCCGCGCCAGAAGCCCGCGCTGTTGCTGGCGCGGTGGCGCTCCTGTACGCTTGCCGTGCCGATCATCTGCCGGCGCATCGCCGTATCCGTGAGGACCTGCCATGACCGTCGCCACCGCCACTCGCCTCGACGTCGTTCCGCTGTCAAAGCACATCGGCGCGGAGGTCAAGGGGATCGACCTGCGCGACAAGCCCGACGACGAGACCGTCAAGGCGATCCATCAGGCCTGGCTCGACCACATCGTGCTGGTGTTTCGCGGCCAGACCTTCTCGCAGGAGGACCTTTTACGGGTGACGACGTATTTCGGCGAGATTGCGCCGCTGTCACGCCCGCCGAAATTCTTCCCCAAGGGCTATTCCAAGCTGCTGCCCAACATCATGATGATCTCCAACATCCGCGAGAACGGCGAGACCATCGGGGCGCTGCCGGACGGCGAGATGAATTTCCATCACGACCAGATCCATTCCGAGATCCCGCACAACGGCACGCTGCTCTACTCGCAGGAGATCCCGACCTACGGCGGCGACACGCTGTTCGCGAGCGGATACGCGGCCTACGACACGCTCGATCCGGCGATCAAGGCGAAGCTCGAGAGCAAGCGCGCCCTCCATCACTACAACTACGGCACCACGACGCGCGGCGGCACCATGGGCGTCGAGGCCTTTGCCGAGGCCATGCATCCGATCTTTCGCACCCATGACGAGACCGGCCGCAAGGCGATCTACGTCAACCGCCTGATGACGATGCGCATCGAGGACACGCCGCCGGAAGAGAGCGACGCGCTGCTCAAGGCGCTGTTCGATCATTCCGAGAAGCCGGAATTCGTCTACCGCCACGTCTGGCGCGTCGGCGACCTCATCGTGTGGGACAACCGCTGCTCCATGCACGCGCGCGACGATTTCCCCTCCGACCAGCGCCGGCTCATGTTCCGCACCACCGTGAAAGGCTCGAAGCGGCCGTACTGACGATATTTATTTCGTGGGCTCGTAAGGTGGGTTGAGCGAAGCGAAACCCACCGTTTTGACTCGCTGCACGGCAATTGGTGAGTTACGCGCCACCGATCTCGGGCTTGCCCGAGATCGGCATAATAAATGCGCAAGTCGGGTAAACCCGACTTGCGTGGCGCCAACCCACCCTACGAGTCACGAGTAAGGGAGGGCGACATGACAAGGCAGATTCTCCTCGCGGCCGCCGGCGCGGCGATGCTCGCCGCTCCGGCGCTGGCGCAATCGCCGGGGATACCGGGCGTCCTCGCACCGGGCGTCGAGGTCGAGCTGGTGCAGGAGGGCTTCGTCTTCACCGAGGGGCCGCTCGGCGCCGCGGATGGCGGGCTCTATTTCACCGACATCCGTCCCAACAAGGTGTACCTGCTCGATCCGGCCGGAAAGATCACGCTCGTGCGCGAGAACTCGAACGGCGCGAACGGGCTCGCGTTCATGCGCGACGGCGAGCTGCTGATGGCGGAAGGCGAAGGCAAGCGCATCAGCAAGCGCAGCCGCGACGGCGCGATGACGACCCTCACCGAGAGCTTCGAGGGCAAGCCGTTCCTCGCGCCCAACGATCTGTTCGTCGATTCCAAGGGCGGCATCTATTTCACCGATCCCGGCCCGCGCCCGGTGGTGCCCGGCCGGCCGACCTTCGTGTTCTATCTCGCGCCGGGCGCCAAGGAGCCGATCCTCCTCGACGGGCAGGTCGCGCGGCCGAACGGCCTCACCCTCACACGCGACGGCAAGACGCTGATCGTCGACGACACCATCGGCCCCGCCGTCTTCGCCTATGAGGTGCAGTCCGACGGCACGGTGAAGAACAAGCGCACCTTCGCCCAGCTGCGCGACATCCCCGAAGGCAAGGAGAGCGGGGCCGACGGCCTGGCGCTCGACAACGAGGGCCGCCTCTACATCACGACGCTCCCCGGCGTGCAGGTGTTCGACGCCGGCGGCCAGTACCTCGGGACCATCAAGGTGCCGCGCCAGTCCGCCAATGTCGCCTTCGCCGGGCCGGACAAGCGCACCCTCTACATCACGGCGCGCGAGGGACTTTATCGCGTCAAGCTGCTGGCGCAGGGCGTCGACCGCGTCGGCAAGTAGATCGAGCGCAGACATGTCCAGCCTGACGCGTTCGCCGTACGCCGCGCTGCAACGCCTGCTGGTCGCGGCGGCCGTTGCGACATCTGCCGTTCCGGCGGCGGCGGACGATTATCCGTCGCGTCCGATCCGTATCGTGCTCGGCTTCACGGCGGGCGGCCCGACCGACATTCCAGCGCGCTTCCTCGCCGACCGGCTCTCCACGGCGCTCGGGCGCCCGGTCGTGGTCGAGAACAAGCCGGGCGCCGGCGCCATGCTGGCCGCCAACGAGGTGCTGTCGCGCCCGCGCGAGGGCTACGACCTGTTGCTCTGCACCTATTTCGACGCGGTCAACACGCTGCTCTACAGGAGCGTGAGGTACAAGCTCACGGACATCGTCGGCGTCTCGCTGATCGCGAGATACAGCTACGCGGTCGCGGTCGCCAACGCGATCCCGGCGCAAAGTTTTACCGAGCTGGTGCAGTACGCAAAGGCCCATCCGGACGCGCTCAATTACGGCCATCTCGGCGCCGGCTCGACCCAGAACCTCATCGCCAAGCGGTTGGAGAAGCTCGCCGGCATGAAGATGACGGCGATTCCGTACAAGGGCTCGGCCGAAGCCATGCAGGAGATCTTGGGCGGGCGGAACCATATGTTCATCGGGCCGCCGCTCTCCGTCATGCCGCTCTATCAGGCGAAGCAGGTGAAGGTGCTCGCCGTCACCGGCGCCGAGCGTCTGGCCTCGATGCCGGAGGTGCCGACGCTCAAGGAGAGCGGCTTTCCGCTCGTCGCCTATGCGTGGCTCGGCGTGTGCGCGGGCGCCGGCACGCCGCAGCCGGTGATCGATCTCCTCAACCGGCGCATCGGCGAGATCGTGCAGTCGGCGGAGTACCGCGCCTTGATCGAGAAGTCGGGATCGGTCGCGGTGTCGTCGACGCCGCAGGAGCTCAACGCGATCATCGCGGAGACCGCGAGCGACGCCGCGCCCATCATCCGCGAGCTCGGCGTGCAATTGGATTAATCTGAATCGTTCCGCCCTCATGCTGAGGAGCTCGTCCTCGCGCAGCGAGGACCAGCGTCTCGAAGGACATCGATCTCGGGTTTACCCGAGATCGGCACTATTAATGCGCAAGCCGGGCAAGCCCGACTTGCGTGGCGGCCGACTGTGGTGACGCTTGCACGCGAGGCCCATGGTTCGAGACGCGCGGCTGTGCCGCGCTCCTCACCATGAGGCAGAAATTAGTTGCACGGCGAAGCAGTCACCTCACGCCCACCCCAGCCGCTTGAGGATGCCGCGGCCCATCACCCAGTCCTTGTCTTCCTCGCTGAGGAAATCGAGCTCCTCGGTGAAGTGGGTCAGGCGCTGGCGGTAGGTGGCCTTGGCGAAGGAGTTCGTCATGTCGGTGCCCCAGTAGTTCCGCTCGCGCCCGAACGCCTCGAACACGCGCCGCAGATGGGGAAGCATGTCGCGGTAGGGATAAGGCTCCGACGAGTAGGCCGGCGCGGACGACATCTTCACTGACACGTTGGGGTATTTGGCGAGCGCCACCGTGTGGTCGAGCGCGGCCGTGATCCCGTTGCTGCGCGCGATGTCGATCGAGAGGTTCATGTGATCGACGATGAGCTGCAGCCCAGGATGACGCTCGGCGATGCGCAGGAACGCCGGTCCGTTGCCGGGCGCCAGGAACATGACCGGAAGGCCGGCCTTCTCGGCGGCCGGCCAGAACCAGTCGGCGGTGCCGTCGGTGAGCCACTTCGCGAGCGGGCCGAGGAAGGTGACCCGCACGCCCACCATGCCGGGCTGCTCCTTCCACTTCGGCAGCAACGCGGCCGATTCCGGCTTCTCGAGCGGAATGCGGCCCATCACGGCGAAACGGTCGGGATAGCGCTTCGCCGCCTCCAGCCCGTAATCGTTGCGGTCGCCCGGCCACGACGGCGGCACGATGACCACCCGGTCGACGCCGGCCTCGTCCATCATCGGCACCAGCTTCTCGATGGTGAAGGGCTCCGGCAGCTGCGGCGTGCGGCCCGGCACCCATTGCCAGTCCGGGCTCTCGGCTTTCCACAGATGGACCTGGGCGTCGACGATCATCCGCTTGCCCGCCGGCCGTGCGGTCTGCGCCGATGCCGGCTGCGCGCCCTGCGCCGCGAGCGTCATGCCCGCACCGACCGTGCTGGTGAGAAAGTCGCGACGTGACAACATGCTTCGACCCTCCTTTTCGACATGCGTGACCCCGTTGCTACCGCGGCTTGAGCCCGATGGCGTCGACCATGCGGCTCCAGCCGGCGAGCTCGTTGCGCAGGAAGTCCGCCGCCTCGGCAAGCGACTGGCGGCGCATGGAGAGCTCGGAGCTTTCGAGCTGCCGGCGCACGTCGGCGTTTTGCATGATGTCGTTGAGCGCCGCGTTGATCTTCTCGGCGACGGCGGGCGGCGTCTTGGCCGGCACCAGCGCGACCACCCAGCCGTGCGACACGAGATCGAAGCCCTGCTCGGTCAGCGTCGGCACCGCCGGGATGAGGTCGATGCGCGTCTTGCCCGACACCGCGAGCCCGCGCAGGCGGCCCTCGCGCACCACCGGGATCGCGTCCGAGGAGGCGACCGAGATCAGGTCGATGTGGTTGCCCAAAAGCGCGGTGCTCGCCTGCGGCGCGCTTTGGAAGGGCGTGTGGATCGCCTCGATCTTGGCGAGCGACTTGAACAGATACTCGGCGGTGATGTGCGCCGCCGAGCCGATGCCGGCGGTGCCGAAGGTGAAGTTTTTCGTCCGGTGCTGCGCCACGAACTCGGCGAGATTGCGCGCCGGATTGCCGGGATTGATCGCGATGGTGAGGCCGCTCGCCGAGAAGAAGATGACCGGCATCAGTTCGCCGATCGCAAAGCCCGGATTGGCGGCGAGGCTCTGGTTGATGGCGACGCCGGTTGCGGTGAACAGGATGGTGTGGCCGTCGGGCGCGGCCTTCGCCACATAGGCGGCCGCGATGTTGCCGCCCGCGCCGGTGCGATTTTCACCGTGACCGGCACGCCCCAGCGCTGCGCCAGCCGGTCGGCGAAGACGCGCGCCACCACGTCGACCGGCCCGCCCGCCCCGAACGCCGCCACCACGCTGACGCGGCCGGTTGGGTATTCCTGCGCGCGCGCGAGCCCGATCGCGGCCAAAATGGCCACGGCAGCAAAGATCGCTCGCAGTGAAAGTGGCATGTTCCCCCGGCACCTCGTCATGCGTGGGCATAGCCGTTCGAAGAACGGCGTCGCTTTGCTCGCCTATGCCCCGCGCATCGATCATTTTCGCAAAATGATGGATGGCCGGGACAAGCCCGGCCATGACGAATTCAGATCACCTTCTGCCCTTGCAGCCGCTTCGCGGCGTCGAGCGCGGCGTTCACGATGCCCTGGTAGCCGGTGCAGCGGCACAGATTGCCCGAGATGGCGATGCGCACCTCCTGCTCGGTCGGATCGGGATTGTCGCGCAGGAACTCGAGCAGAGTCGTGAGCATGCCGGGCGTGCAGAAGCCGCACTGCAGGCCGTGATTGTCGCGGAACGCTTCCTGCAGCGGATGCAGCTTCTCGTCGCTCGGCGCGATGCCCTCGACGGTCAGAAGGTCGTGGCCGTCGGCCTGCACCGCGAGCATCAGGCAGGAGCGCGCCGAATGGCCGTCGAACAGGATGGTGCAGGCGCCGCACACGCCGTGCTCGCAGCCCAGATGGGTGCCGGTCAGGCCGAGATAGTGGCGGATGAAATCCGCCAGCGTGACGCGGACCTCGACCTCCTTCTCGTAACGCTTGCCGTTGACGGTCAGCGCGACGGTTCGCTTCAACTCGGTCATTCCGGTGTCCCGTGTGTCTCGTATCTAGTGCCTGGTCGCCGTCGGGCTCTGCCCGATGCGCGTCTGCGCCTTCTCGAGCGCGCGCCGCGACATCACGGCGGCGAGATGCTGCCGGTAGGAGGCGGGCGCGTGGATGTCCTCGATCGCTTCGACCTTGCGGCAACTCTCGCAGGCCTGGCGGAAAAGGTCCGCGCCCGGTTTCTGGCCGGTGATCGCCTTCTCGACCTCGCTGGCGCGCACCGGCGTGACGGCGGCGCCGCCGATCGTCACCGAGGCGCGCGTGATCTTGCCGGCGCCGTCCGCCTCGATGAGCGCGGCCGCCGAGGTGATGGCGAAATCGCCGTGCCGGCGCGAAAACTCCACGAACGCGTAGCCGTGCCCGGCCGCCCACGGCCGGAAGCGGATCGCGGTGAGAATTTCATTCTGCTCGATCGCCGGCGTCATGTAGGCGACGGGAAAGTCCTTGAACCGGATCTCGCGCTGGCCCTTGGGTCCGACCACCACCACGGTCGCCTCGTAGCCGGCCGCGAGCGTGACCAGCTCGGCGGCCGGATCGAGATGGCAGAGCGAGCCGCCGATGGTGCCGCGGTTGCGCGTCTGGCGATGGCCGACCTGCAGCAGCGCCTCGTGCATGATCGGCAGCTTGGCGCGGATCAGGTCGGAGAATTCGAGCTCGCGCTGGCGCGTCATCGCGCCGATCTCGATCGCGCCGCCGGCCTCGCGGATGTAGGACAGCCCCTCCACGCGATTGAGATCGATCACGTGGTCGGGCAGCACATAACGCATGTTCAGCATCGGCATGAGCGACTGCCCGCCCGCCAGCAGCTTGGCGTTGTCGAGGCGCCCGAGCAGGCCGATGGCGTCGGCGACCGTGCGGGGATCGTAATAGCGAAAAGGCGGCGGCTTCATCGGCTGGACCAGTTGATCGGCGGGAGCCGCAGTATAAGGCATGACGCCCGCCGGGCAACCCGGGCAAGGATTCGCGTCGCCGGGCCGAATTTAGTAGGGAGCATGGCTGGAGACCCCATGCGCCGTTCTGTCGTCTGCACGTTCTGTCTGATCCTTGCTCTCGCCGCCCTGCGCACCCCGGCCGTGGCCGATCCGGTCGCGGATTTCTACCGCCGGCGCACCATCACGCTCATCATCGGCTACACGGTCGGCGGCGGTTACGACGTCTACGGCCGCGTCGTCGCGCGGCACATGAACAAGCACATCCCAGGGAATCCGTCGATCGTGGTGCAGAACATGCCCGGCGCCGGCAGCCTGCGGGCCACTAACTACCTCTACAACGTCGCGCCGAGGGACGGCACGACCATGGCCACGGTCTCGCGCGGCATGGCGATCGAGCCCTTGATCGGCGCCAGCGACACCCGGTTCGACCCTGCCAGGTTCGCCTGGCTCGGCAGTGGCACCAACGAGGTGAGCGTTTGCGCCACCGTCCGCGATTCGCCGGTGCGGACTTGGGCCGACATGCTCGCCAAGGATTTCACGGTCGGCGGAGAAGGCTCGGCCTCCGATCCCGACATCTTCTCGGCCGTCATCAAGAACGTCTTCGGCGTCAGGCTCCGGCTGGTCGCCGGCTATCCGGGCGGCGCCGAGATCACGCTCGCGATGGAGCGGCGCGAGGTCGAAGGCCGCTGCGGCTGGTCCTATTCGAGTCTCAAGTTGCAGCGGCCCGAATGGGTCGCGCAGAAACAGGTCAACATCCCGGTCCAGCTCGCGCTGGAAAAGAGCCCGGAGCTGCCCGACGTGCCGCTGATCATGGACTTCGCCGCCACCGACCGGCAGCGACAGATGCTGCGCCTGGTGTTCAGCCGCCAGAGCATGGCGCGCCCGTTCGTGGCGCCGCCCGGCATTCCCGAGGATCGCAAGCAGGCGCTGCGGGCGGCCTTCGACGAGACCATGGCGGACCCGGAATTCCTCGCGGAGGCCAAGGCGCGCGGGCTCGAGGTCAATCCGGTGAGCGGAGTGGACATCGACAAGCTCATCCGCGAGCTTTATCAGACGCCGGCGGATGTCGTCGCCGAGGTCCGCGCCACCATCGCCCGGGGGGCGAAGTAGCCGCCGACCGTCTCACTATCCGTAAAGTCCCACCGCCTGCCGCAATCCCGAAGGAAAATCGAAACGTGGCCAAGAAGATTCCGCTGACGCTCGCCTGCGGCGACTACGAGATCGTGCGCGCCTTGAAGGAAGGCGACGTGGTGCCGGACGGCATCGACCTCACGGTGCTGACCGACATGGATTCGACCACGCGGCACTGGCGCTTCATCCGCAACCACGACTTCGACATGGCGGAGACCTCGGCCTCCTCCTACATCGTGGCGCGCGACCAGGACCATCCGGTCACCGCGCTGCCGGTCTTCCTGCATCGCCGCTTCCGCCACGGCTTCGTGTTCATCAACACGTCGAAGGGCATCAAGACGCCGCGCGACCTGATCGGCCGCAAGGTCGGCATCAAGTCGTATCTCGTCACCGCCGGCCACTGGATGCGCGGCATCCTGCAGCACGAATACGGCGTGCCGCACGATTCGGTGGAATATTTCGCCGAGCTCGACGAGGACGTCGACTTCGCGCCGCCGCCGCGTCTCAAGATCACGCGGCTGCCGCACGACAAGTCGGTCGAGACCATGCTGGCGGAAGGCGAGCTCGACGCGGTGATCCACTCGAGCATCATCAAGCCGTTCGTCGCCAAGGACCCGCGGGTGGCGCGGCTGTTTCCCAATTTCCGCGACGAGGAGACCCGCTTCTACCAGAAGACCGGCATCTTCCCGATCATGCACGTGCTCGGCGTCAAGCGCGAGGTCGTCGAGCAGCATCCGTGGGTGCCGATCAACATGTTCCGCGCCTTCGAGCGTGCCAAGGCGCTCGCGATGAAGCGCATGGCCAACCCGCGCATCGTGCCGCTCGCCTGGTACCGCGAGGAATGGGAGGCGCAGGAGGAAATCCTGGGCCCCGATCCGTGGGAATACGGCCTCACGGCGCGCAACCGGAAGACCGTCGAGACGCTCGCCGGCTATTCGCACGAGCAGGGCCTGACGAAGCGGCGGCTCACCGCGGACGACCTGTTCGCCAGCGTATTTCAGGGGCGCAAGCGGGGCGACGAGTTTCGGATTTGACACGAGGTAAGCTCGTAGCCCGGATGGAGCGCGGCGTAATCCGGGGTCAGCCCCGCCATCTCACTCCGCGGTGAGGTTTACCCCGCATTCCGCTTCGCTGCATGCGGGCTACGAAGCAATTCCCGCAACCGCTGCGGTGTCGCCGGCAGCCGCGTCACCGCGCCCGGAATGCCGATCGCGTCGTCGATCGCGCTCGCGATCACGGCGCCAACCGCGTTGATGCCGCCTTCGCCGCCACCCTTGATGCCAAGCGGATTGCGCGGGCTGGGAAAATCCTCCGCGATCAGCACCTCGACGTCGGGCGCCTCGCGCAGCGTCGGCATGAGATAATCGGCGAAGCTCACCGACAGCGGCTCGCCGTTCTCGTCGTAACAGAACTCTTCGAGTAAAGCGCCGCCGACGCCCTGGATCGAGCCGCCGACCAGCTGGCCCGCGAGCATCATCGGGTTGACGGCGCGGCCGACGTCGTAGGCGATCATCAACCGTTCCACGGTGACGTGTCCGCTGTCGCGATCGACGCGCACCACGGCGAACTGCGCCCCGTAGGGAAACACCGTGTGGTCGGTGTGGAACCAAGCCTCGGCCGACAGGCCGGGATCGCGGCCGTGCAGCAGGTCGGAGCCGGGGCCGACGCGCTTGGCGATGTCGGCGAGCGCGATCGACGGCCCGCCGCCGCGCCGGCGCACCACGCCGTCGACGATATCGAGCGCGTCGGGCGGCGTCTGCAAAAGCTCGGAGGCGTATTGCAGCGCCTTGGCGCGCAGGGCGAGCGCGGTCTCGTTCACGGCGCCGCCCGTCATCACGGTGGCGCGCGCCGCATGCGCGCCGATGCCCCAGGCGATGCGGTCGGTGCGGCCGTGCACCACGCGGATGCGGCGATAGTCGACGCCAAGCTGCTCCGCACAGATCTGCGCCATCGCGGTGGCAAAGCCCTGGCCGACCGAGGCGCCGCCGGTCACCACCTCCACCGCGCCCGATGTGTCGACCGAAATCCTTGCGCCGTCCGCCGGGCCGCGCCCGCTCTCCTCGACGAAG
>Ga0137392_10001971_pt1 | contig 12107 bp, 7 predicted proteins | sample 15con2h34AmetaG_FD_101394 | JGI IMG/M metagenome (GOLD analysis project Ga0137392, IMG submission 101394) | Vadose zone soil microbial communities from Angelo Coast Range Reserve, California, USA - 15con2h3.4A metaG | ecosystem: Environmental > Terrestrial > Soil > Vadose zone > Saprolite... | reverse complement strand
GACTCGTCCGCTTGCACGCCTGCGCTTGTCCGCAGTTACTGATTAACTCCAACCTTTTGTTGCTTTTACGGAGGAAGAAATGCCCACGACATTGGAAGTGAAAACAGCCCGGCTCGTGACGGCGTTGCCCGGGCCGAACGCCAAACGAATCCTGGAGCAAGACGCGAAATTCATGTCGCCGTCCTATACACGCGACTATCCGCTGGTGGCCAAGCGCGGGCACGGTGCGATCGTCGAGGACGTGGACGGCAACGCCTTCCTCGACTTCGCAGCGGGTATCGCCGTGTGCTCGACTGGACATTGCCACCCGAAAGTGGTCTCCGCGATTCAGAAGCAAGCCGCCGAGCTGATTCACATGTCTGGAACGGACTTTTATTACGAGAGCATGCCGCAACTGGCCGAGCGGCTTGGCCGGACCATGCCCGGAGCTGAAGCGAAAAAAGTTTTTTTTACAAATTCCGGGACGGAGGCAATTGAAGGCGCCATCAAGTTGGCGAGATATGCCACGAGACGTGACAAGATGATCGCGTTTTACGGTTGCTTCCACGGACGCTCGATGGGGGCTCTTTCGCTGACGGCTTCGAAGTCAACGCAGCGCAAGGGATTCGGCGCGCTGCTAAGCGGCATCGAGCACATCCCGTATCCCTACGCTTATCGCTGCGCGCACGGCCATACGGCCGAAACGTGCGGCGCGGAAATCCTCGAACACCTCGAAGGGCAGATTTTCAAGAGGTTGTTCGACCCCGAGGACGTCGCCGGCATCATCATCGAGCCCATTCAGGGCGAAGGCGGCTATGTGCCCGCGCCGAAGTTCTTCCTGCAAGAATTACAGCGCATCTGCCGGCAGCACGGGATCATGTTCATCGTGGACGAAGTGCAATCGGGCATGGGGCGCACCGGGAAATGGTGGGCCAGTGAACACTCCGGAATCGAACCGGACATTCTTTGCTCCGCGAAGGGTATTGCCAGCGGCATGCCGCTCGGCGCAATCATCGCAAGGGAAAGCGTGATGCGTTGGAAGCCGGGCGCACACGGCACCACCTTTGGCGGAAACCCGGTGTGCCTCGCGGCCGCGCTGGCCACTATGGATCTGATCGAGGGCGAGTACAAGGAAAACGCGCATCGTATGGGCGACTATCTCTTCGGGCGCTTGGCCGATTGGACGAAGAACTTCAAGATCGTCGGCGATGTACGAGGGCGCGGACTGATGATCGGCATTGAAATCGTGCGGGATCAGCGGACCAAGGAAAAGGCGGCGGACTTGCGCAACTTGATTGTCGAGCTGGCGTTTCACAAGGGGCTGCTGGTGCTCGGTGCAGGCGAGAACACCATTCGGTTGTCACCGCCTCTTTTGATTGATCAGGAACAGGCGGACTTTGCCGCGCGAACGCTCGAAGATTGCTTCCGTGAGGCGGGGAAAAAAATTTAACGCAGAATCGCTGAGAACACAGAGTTCCCAGAGGAGAACCGGAAAAGGTCGCGTGGCTGCCGCAGAAGAACTATGGCAGCCATGGGATTTTTGTTTATCCTGCGGCACGAAGGCTGAAAGATTCGATGCCGGGATCATGCCGATATTTTCACAATTAATGTTTCGAGCCGTGCGCGGAGAAACTATGCCCAGTGGTATCTGCGGAGGCCAGGATACGTCTTCGTGGCCCGGAACTACATCCCACGCGGCATTAAGGGCGAAATCGACTTAGTCGGTTACGATGGCAAGACCCTAGCATTTGTGGAAGTCAGGACTCGCACCATCCGCGAGGACTTGCCGGCGCTACCGGAACTTAGCGTTACCAGGGAAAAACAGCTCTTGGTAGTTCGCACTGCACAGAGATTCCTGGCGGAACGGCATGCAGGGGAATGCCTCTGCCGGTTTGACGTCATGGCGATTGACAATTGCCCGGGCCAACCGCCGGTAGTACGGTTGCACAAGGATGCGTTCAGCCCTCAAATGTGAGGGGCCTGGCCGGAACATCTTCACGGAAACGCCAGACGCGGTACAATCCAAAGTCCCCTGGTTGCTCACCCTCCGCGGGTGACCCAGAACCCCTTCGAGGAGGATTGCTTTGCCGGAGTTGCGAAAAGACCCGATCACGGGCCGATGGGTAATCATTTCTACGGAACGGGGAAAGCGCCCGAATGATTTCCTTCGAGAGAGTGTCATCCCAAGAGAAGAGAAGAATTGTCCCTTCTGCGCCGGGAATGAATCGCGAACTCCACCGGAAATTCTCGTCTACGGACGGAATGGTGGTGGCGCAAACACTCCAGGATGGAGCATCCGTGTCGTGCCGAACAAATTCCCAGCGCTGGGCATCGAGGGCGAACTGGACCGCGAGGGCGAGGGTCTCTTTGACAAAATGAACGGAATCGGCGCGCACGAAGTCGTGATTGAGTCGCCGAACCATCTTGCCACGCTCGCCACGTTGCCCGAACGTGCTGTCGAAGACGTGCTCTGGGGCTATCGGGATCGCATGCTGGACCTAAAGAACGACAAGCGCTTTCGCTACATTCTTATTTTCAAGAATCACGGTGAAGCCGCCGGCGCGACCATCGATCATCCTCACTCGCAGCTAATCGCCTTGCCTATCGTGCCGCGCCGTGTGCGCGAAGAAGTCGACAACTGCTGGCACTATTACGACGAAAAAGAACGCTGCATTTTCTGCGACATTATCCGACAGGAGCGCGACACGGGCGAACGCGTCATCGGCGAAAACGAACACTTCATCACGCTTGCGCCTTATGCGCCGCGTTTCCCTTTTGAAATGTGGTTGCTTCCGAAGGTGCACGGGTCGTCTTACGAAAATAATCAGAGCTCCATGTATGCCAGCCTGGCGCGCATGCTCAAGGACACGCTGATGCGTCTTGACCAGGTGCTGGACCGCCCGGCCTATAACTTCATGATTCACACCTCTCCGATCGGCGAAGAGATCAACGATCACTACCATTGGCACATCGAGATCATTCCGAAGCTCACAAAGGTGGCGGGTTTCGAGTGGGGCACGGGTTTTTACATCAATCCAACACCTCCAGAAGAATCAGCGCGATTTCTGCGCGAAGCAAAAATTCCCGCGGCAGCGGAGAAAAAATAGCTTCTGTCGGAAACAACTTCGCGCGGGGATAGCCGAAGTGTTCCGCCAGATTTGCTATACTCAAAGATTCGGCGCGGTACCCAAGTGGCCCAAGGGAGAGGTCTGCAAAACCTCCATTCGTGGGTTCGAATCCCACCCGCGCCTCCAACGTTTTCAAGCACTTAGTTGGGTTTGGCTTGTCCCTGGTTTGCACACCCATTGCACAGCGCTTCCAAGAGTTTCATCGCTTCCAGAGTGCTTTCTGGCACGTCTTTGATGTAGTGCCGTTCGGTTGTGCCATTGTCATCGCTCAAGGAGACACGGGAAACTACGCCGCGTCTACGGACCCAGCCGGAAAAGCATTTCCCGGAGAAAAATTGGTCGTTACGTTCGATAGAACCAGAGGATTTCTAGACGGAAGGACCGACAATCTTGCTGTGCTCGCGTCGCACGAGGGATCACATGTTGCCGATGACATGTTTCTCGCCGGAGTCAAAACCAAAACAATCCAGCGGCTCCTCTTAGTGGTCTGGATGCGCGGCCGGTGCGTCTGAAGTCCTATGGTAATTCGGATAAGGCGGCTTCTCGTGCGTCGGCACAGGATTTTTCTCTAAGTCTGCAAGAAGGATCTCGACTGTTCGCTCCAGTTGTGGGTCGTGCCCTTCCCGCACGACCTTCGGATCTAGCTCAACCTCAACATCCGGAGCGATTCCTTGGTTCTCCACTTCCCACTTGTTGTTTGGAGTCCAAAAGCCCCGGCTCGGAGTAGTCACAACTCCTCCGTCCATCAAAGATTCGAACGGCCCGTGGAAGCCCACCAGCCCGCCCCAAGTGCGCTTTCCCACCAATGTGCCGATTTTCGCTTGCCGGAAATGCCAAGGCATCGCGTCCCCCCCCGACCCCGCATATTCATTGATAATCATCGCTTTGGGTCCAAAAATTAAGCTCACTGGCGTGGTCATGTCCTCGCCATCGCGTGTAGTGCGATAATTCATCAACTTCCGCCGCAAGTAATCCAGGATGTAGTCCGTGTTTGCTCCGCCGCCATTAAACCGCTCGTCCACGACCGCCCCTTGCTTGCCGGCTTGCGCAAAAAAGTAGCGGTTGAAGAACTCGTATCCTCCCGAGGCCGTGTCTGGAAGATAGATATACGCAAGCTTTCCGTGACTCAATTGGTCGACCTTTCGGCGGTTGCCTTCCACCCACGCCAATTGTCGAAGACCAGATTCGCTCTCGACTGGGACGACCGTGACCTCGCGTGAGCCGGTGCCGTCCGGATTTGGCCCCACGCGCAACACCACGGATTTTCCGGCGGTCTCTTCGAAGAAACCGTAAACCTCATCGCTGCCACGCACTTCGCGCCCGTTGACTGATAGCAAATACTCGCCCTCAACGACGTTCACGCCGGGTTGCGTCAAGGGCGCGTGCAACTGTGGATTCCAATTCTCGCCGTCATAGACCTTCGCGAAACGATAGCGGCCATTCTCGATTTTGTAATCCGTTCCAAGAAGTCCCACCGGAATGCGTTTTACCTCGGGACCGTCCCCGCCGGAGACGAACAGATGACCCACAGTGAGCTCTCCGATGGCCTCTGCAAAGATGTAGTTCAAATCCTCGCGCGAAGCTAAGCCGGGCAAATACGCTGCGTATCTCTTCTCTGCCGCAGCCAGATCCAGACCGTGGAAGCCCGGGTCATAGAAAAAATCCCGCTCGAGCCGGAACGCCTCGTGATAAATCTCCTTCCAATCGGTCATCGGCTCGACGTGCACTTCCATCGAACTGAGATTCAGTGTTTTCGCTCCTGCTAGACCGCCACTGCCCACAGATGAACCACCCGCACCAGGCCCGCCTGCAGTTGGCATTGAGGAAACTGGCGCAATCACCCAAGTCTGCGGCGGAGGCGTATTTCCCTGCAGTTGCGGACCGCCAGCCTGGCGGTAAAGCAGCTTCTCTCCGTCCGCGGACACATAGAGCGACCGAATGTTCTCCAGCAGTTTTTCAGTTTTCCGCGATTTCAGGTCAAACCTGCTTGCTGCCAGCGTGCTTGGTCCGTTGAGCGGCTCGACGAGCGGGCCCTCCACGAGAAACAGCACACCTTCCTTTCCAGGGATAATTTGCGAATAGTTTCTTGCAGGAACCGGCAGCGCCAGGATGCGCTGGCCAATCTTTTCGAAATCCACCTTCACGGGCTCCGGCGGTTTAGGTTTTTCCTTGTCCTGGCTCGTAGTCTTTACCGCGTCTGCCTTCGCAGTGTCTGTTTTTGCTGCTTCTGGCTTTCCCGTTTCCGGTTTACCTTGGCCCTCCTCATCACTTTCTGGTGCCAGTGGCGAAGGCAAATCCTTGCGCAGCACAACAATGTAAATGCTACTGGTCACCGGCCGGTTGAAGCTGTCCATCGAGCTGTCCATCGTTGGCCCGGCGTCCGTGCTAGATAACAGACAGAGATATTTACCGCTTCGATCAAAAACCGGAGAAAAGGAATCGCTCATTCCGTCCGTAACGCGCTGGCTTTGTCCCGTCTCCAGTGAAAACAGGAACACGGACCGCATGTGGCTCAATTCCTGCCCCGTGTAAGCCAGCCACTTGCTGTCTGGCGACCATGCTGCTCGGTAGATTTGTTGGTCCCCCGTGAACCGGTCATGAAACACCTTCACCGGCGTTCTCTTCTCCAGGTCCACGTACCACAAATTCAACCGCCGGTCGGCATACGCGATTTTTTTGCTGTCGGGAGACCAAGCCGGATAATAAAAATAGGAAGGTGGCGAGCCCAAGTCGATCTTCAGCGGTTCACCCTGCCCATTCTGGTTCTTGATGTAGAGTGCAACCTCTCCTGATTGATCCGAAAAATACGCAATCCTTGTGCCGTCCGGAGACCACGAGGGATAACGCTCGTCTGCGCCGGCCGTGTTCGTTAAGTTACGAATGTCTCCTTTTTCTGCAGGCACAGTCAGGATTTCGCCGCGCGCCTCGAACACCGCTCGCAATCCGGTTGGGGAAATATCGGCATTGACAATTCTGCTGGCGACGTTGACGAAATGTGGCCGCAACTGTGACAAATCCCCCGAAATTCGGATATCGACTTTGTGCGCCGTGCCGGACTTCACATCGTAAAGCCAGATCGCACCAAACTGTTCGATCACAATCGCGTCCGGTCCGGCGCTCGCAGATTTGAAGTCCAATCCGTCATTCTTCAGTGCCACGCTGACGCTCTTTGTTTTCGTGTCGTAACTGAGCAGCGATATTGGTCCGTTGCGATCCGAGAGAAAAAAAACGCGATCGCCAACCCACATGGGGTTGAAGTCGTTTGAATTGTCCCTCGGGATTGGGGTCACGCTCGAATCTGATAGTTTCGCGATCCAAATTGGCGAAGTCCTTCCGCCGCGGTAGCGTTTCCAGATTTCAAACGCATGATCAAGCGGAACATAGGCAAGTTCCTTGCCGTCGGGCGAATACGATCCTTCCGCGGCGATTGGCAGCGGCAGTTCTGACGGGAATCCTCCGTGGCGTGAGACCGTGAACAGTCTGTTGTACCGCGAGGCGCTATTGCGATTTGAGGCAAACAATACTTGATTGCCGTCGCGCGTCCACCCCATCACGAGGTCCGGCGACGGATGGTAAGTTAACCTTCGTGGCGTGCCCCCGCTCGCCGGAATCACATAAACATCGGCGTTCCCATCGTATGTGCCGGTAAACGCGATCTCGCTTCCGCCCGGCGAAAACACCGGCCGTGACGCGGCCCCATTCATGGCCGTGAGCCGCTGCGCGACACCTCCTTCTCGCGGGACACTCCACAAATCTCCCCCATACACGAAGACGATGTGCGTTGCGCTCAACGCGGGATGCCGCAGAAGCAGCGGGTTTTCATCCGCAAAGCAAATGTTCGCGAGAAGCAGTGCAAATAGCCCTGTGACGAATCGCAACATGTGTCTTACCCCCTTCGCGTAACCGCCACATCTTACTTCAACGGCCCTGGCGCGCGAGAGATGACCCAGATTCGGCCTGCTCCTAGCCCTGGATTGTTTTGTCCATCCATCGAGGTCACTACGGTCTATCAGTGGTGGGTGACATACCTGAATTAGTTATGCTTACGCAGGGGCCCATGCCGTGGAGCCAGGAAGTCGCATTGATAAGAGAGCCCAAAGAGACTGAGAGATTGCTCGGACTAAGGCTCAAGCAGAAGCTGGCGGATTCTGGCGAGGTCGGAATCGGAAAGCTTCAACGCATCCCGCAGGTAATTCTCAAAGGAGCCGTAAGTCTTCTCAATTTTGTCGAGAGTGGCTACCAGAGTCTCGGGTCTTGCCGTCATGATCGTTTTGACGGTGGAGATGCCAGGCGGCTCTGCAAGACCAAAGGCCCGTTGCAGATCGGCAGCGGTACTTTCGATGGTATCCGGTGCGAGCAAATACTGGTTCGACAGCACATAGTCCTGAACCACGGTGTCGCGCGGAACACCGAGCGCAGTGAGGAGAATGGCACTGAAGACGCCCGTGCGGTCCTTGCCGGCGGTGCAGTGTTCGACGACAGGGAGGTCGCCAGCGGCGATGCGCCGGAGAATTTTTCCGTATTGTTCCGCGTACTCAATGGCGTAGTCGTACGCGCGAATGGAGTCTTTGGTCTCAGAGTTGATCATAGCGACTCTGCGTTTCAGGTCTTCGGCCGTGGGAGTGGTAATCAGATTGGAGCCAATAGGCACGGAAAAGAATTCTGGCGCATTTCCGGTCCAATGATCGGGCGCCCGTGTGCGCTCGCCGTCCGACCGGACATCACAAACCAGGCGAATCCCCAAGCGGTTGAGATAATCGGAGTCGCTTGTGGTCAAGTTCACCAAATGATTCGACCTGTATACCAATCCCCAGCGTAGGTAACGGCCATGGGAGGTGCGGTAACCTCCGAGGTCTCGAAAGTTTTTCGCGCCCTCCAGGGGAAGTCTGCGAATGGAAACAACACGCGTTGTTCCGGAAGCCGGTTTCAGATGAAAGTAGACGCGACCAGAACGTCCAGTGACGTTTACATCCGCGGGCGTCTTGTGAATTGTGAGTAACTGTTTCTCGGAATCGATTTGGTCTGGCCGGGAACTGGCAAACACTTCGACCGGCCCTACATCCGGCGCAGCCTGATAGTCAATCCGGTAAACGCCTGGACCGAACAATTCACACGTGGGGTTCTCAATACCAGTGGTGACTAGGGAACTGACGATGGGCAGAACCAGCGCAACGCTTGCAGTGAGCAGAAGCGGGGCGACACGAAAACGCACCGGGAACTTCATCAACGCTTCCCCCCTCAGACCACCGAACGGTCATTCAGCCAGATATAGTGTCCGGGAGCACGGCATTCGCAAAACACGGCTCATTTTGTGTTCGAGTTCGTCCAGCGCAAGCCAAGCGAAACCGTTCGGCTGTAGTACTCTCGTTGGATTGGAAACTTTTCACTGCCAAAGTAAAATCCGAAAACTTCGTTGTTCAGATTGAGCAAGGAGACTACTGCCTGAGTTCCACGCGCGCGGGGAATGCGGTAGCTGACCTGCGCGTCGACCTGGGTATGGGGGTAAAGATACTGGTCCCCCTTCGGACCCTTTATTCCCAAGGGCGCGTTGTCCTGGAATTGATACGCCCAGATGTTCGCATCGTTGTGCGTCAACCCCATTCGCGCCGAGATCGGACCTTTGTCGTAAGTCGCGTCAAAGTTCCAGTTGTTGGGAGCCTGCCTCAGCAGTGCCGCGTGTCCCGTCCGTCCGAAGCCGTTTGGAAAACTGGCTTGAGACGTTGTGTAGCTGTAGTTCGCCGCCACTCCTATGCCATTTAGGGCGCCCGGCAGAAACTTCAGATGCTGTTCCCAAGCCATCTCAACCCCAGTGATATGCGCGCTCGGGCCATTGATGGGCCCCGTCACGCGGTCGCCCGCGAACGGGCCAGTAGTGGGATTTGTGATCACATTCGGATAGATGGGATCCGTCATCGACTTGTAGAACCAACCGGCTTGAATAATGCCAACTGTCTTCAGGTAATGTTCGACCAAGATGTCGTAGTTGTTGGCGTGCGTCGGCTTCAGGTCGGGATTGCCCCCTGTGACGCTAGTGGGGGTGCTGGTTGGATCGACCGTAGCGAAGGGCGGAAGGTCGGAGAAATTGGGCCGAGCGATGCCCCTTCCATAAGAGAGGCGGAGTTTGGTGTTGGCCTCAAACGCGTACTGGAATTGCACGCTCGGCAGGACGTCGACATAGGTCTTCTCTCCTGGCGCCGGCACAATGGAATTCAAGCTGCCGTCCGGATTGAAAATGACCTGATGCCCAAGGAAGGACCCTTGTGTTCCCTCGAGGCGCAGACCACCCTGCAGACGAACCCGCCCCAGGGTGATCGTGTTCATCACATATCCAGCCAGGACGCGTTCGCTGGTGTCGTAGTGATTCGGCTCATTGGAAATGCTATCCGAGACTGGGTCATCCGGAAACAAGCTGAGATTGGAATTGACGAATTGCTGGATCTTGCTGTAATCGGAAAGCGGGCCCGTATTGAGTAGCCCGAAATAGAAACTGTACGTGGGCACGGTTTTGATCGCTGAACTCATCAGAAACGGCGCAGCGCCGGTATACGGCCTGAACGATCTTCCCCCCGTGCGCACTTTGTCCGCGTCGCGCGCTTTGAACCCCATCTCGAATGATCCGAACCGCGAGTGAACACGGTATTGCCTGGTAAAGGTAATAGAACCCGTGAAATCACGCTCGCGGATATGGTCATCCCAAGGATAGAGCAGGAAGGAAAGCTGGTATTGGGTGGGGTCATTGATGTTCACGCCGTTCTGCACAGGGAACCTAGGCACGACGGACCGACTGGTGTCTACACCGAACTGCGCTCCCCCGGGCCCCGACCAACTGGCGAATTGGAACCCGCCGTCATACTGGGCGCGGCCGCCCGAAAATTCGTAGGTAATCAGCGTAGGCCCAAAGGTGTGGTTCGCGCCCACGGTGATACTGAAGATCCTTTGCTGCGGAGTGCGGTGAAAATCGTTCATGCTCATACTTCCGGTGTTGTCCGTTGTCGTCGGCGTGGTGAAGTTTCCAGGAGTAACCGTATAGTTCCAGTTTTCTCCGTAGTCGTAGAATTGCGAAAACAGTCCATGCACGTAGGCCACTGATCCGGTGCCCAACTTATAATCGGCGCTTCCTGCGAAGCCAAAGCGCGTACGGTCGTACCAATACTGGCGAATGTCTTCGCCGAAGAAGACTGCCTGATTTCCCCCATTGGCAGCCCCGAAATCAAAAACACCAGGAACGGGCTCAACGTCATTGATCGCGCGGTTGTTGTGGTCGTAGCTGCCGCTCAGCAGAAAACCAAAACGCTTTTCAGTTCCGAATCGCCTGCCGAAGGTTCCGCCGAACTGATCGAGGGTGCGACCGCCGGAGATGGGAGTGAACCCCCCCATGGCGGAGAGGCTGATATACGGCTGCTCGGCGGGTTTCTTGGTCACCAGATTGACGGACCCGCCGATGGCATCGCCTTCCTGGTTTGCGGAAAGCGTTTTATTGATTTCGACCGAATCGATGAGATCGGCGGGAATAGCATCGAGCTTTACGTTACGCACGCCTTCCGGAGAAGGCAAATGCACGCCGTCAATCGTGACGTTGCTGAGGCGCGGCTCGGTGCCGCGGATCTGGACGTACTTTCCTTCGCCTTCGTCCCGCTCGAGGGAAACGCTGGGCATGCGGCCAACGGCATCGGCAATATTGGTATTCGGTAGGCTGGTGATAACTTCGCCGGGGAGCACCTGCACGATATTGTCCGCGGTAATCTCGCGATTGACGGCTTCGATCTCGCCGCGCTCGCGTTCTCCGCGAACAATGACCTGCTCGCTGACGGTCTCGATCTCTAGTTCGGCGGCAACGTTTTCTGTGCCGCCGGGGGCGACGTTGACCTCCCTGGAAAACTGCTTGAAACCTACATAGGAAATAATGAGTGTGTATTTACCGGGAGGGAGATTGGTAATCGTGAACTGGCCTTGCGCGTCTGCAACCGCAGTTTGCCTTAGCGGCTGAAGTTCAACGTGCGCACCGACGAGCGGATCATGGTTCACATCGGTGGCCTGACCGGTGATCTTGCCTTTATCCTGCGCCGGCATGCGGGCGGGCGAAAGCATGCACAGTGCAACCGCCAGGAGAATTACAGAATACAGCGACCTGCGCATAAGGAACCTCCGGTTTGCGAATCGACTGTTCACAAAGGACAAGGAAAGTGCTCCGAAGATAAGCCGAATCGATTCTCACGCTCGTTACATGTTTCTCGGGGGATAAGCAGCGAGAGTGACCTCCCCCTCGAATTGGTCATCAGACGCTATTCCCCGCGGATGGATACTGTCAACTTAATTTGGTGGGTCTACCCTGTGGAATTCCGGATGGGGCTGCCCCCTGGCTCCGCGCACGGGATCATACGACACTCGGATCTCCCAGCTGCACCGCTTGAGAAGTTCGAACTCGCGCTTGTCCTCGCCCGATTCGCGCCGTTCTTTCGGTTTCAGTAGTAGCCGTCGCGTCGGGTTCCACGTCCCATCGTTTGAACTCACTTCATTGCATACCTGTTTCCGTTATGTTACGTTCTGTCCAACACCCGGCCAGCTCGAAGGAGACTTATGTCCTCCGATTCATCTTCCGGCACTTCATTTAGGAACTGGGCGCTCGGCATCATTGGCACAGTCCTCACTGCTGTCTTAATTTTTGTTATCGAGCAGAAGCTCACGAAACCAACGGAGAAGCCAACGGAAACCATGATTGTCTCCGTGAGCGGGCAAGTCTTCGACAACGGGGCTAAGCGCCTTCTTGAAAACGTAATCGTTCGACTGCATGTTTCATCTCTCAACGAGGAGCAGAAAACCGATTCATTCGGGCGGTATGCATTTTCATTAGAAGGTTTCGACCCTAAGTTGAGCGGGTCAATGCGAATCGAAGCACCAGGCTATAAGCCTCTGACATACAATTTGTCATTGAAGCAGATGAGTGAAATGCAGGATTCATACCTCGATTCTCTCGGCCCAGCTCCTCCAACTGGTTCGGTT
>Ga0137392_10001967_pt1 | contig 12123 bp, 9 predicted proteins | sample 15con2h34AmetaG_FD_101394 | JGI IMG/M metagenome (GOLD analysis project Ga0137392, IMG submission 101394) | Vadose zone soil microbial communities from Angelo Coast Range Reserve, California, USA - 15con2h3.4A metaG | ecosystem: Environmental > Terrestrial > Soil > Vadose zone > Saprolite... | reverse complement strand
GGATCTATCTCTATACTTGAGGGAATTTCCGCCGCCATTCTGCTATTCGTCGCTGAATGGCCTCGGTGCGGCGGAAAGGAGCAATCCCTTCAAGTAAGGTTAGCTGGGGATAGCCAAATAACGTAGGTTGTCCAAACTCCTTTCAAAATGACCGAACCATGAGTAGACGCAGAACCGCACAATTTGAAGTCTCTGTTGTAACCTGGATTTGATGTAAGAAAATTACTCACTAAACTCATCCACGGTGCACGATAAGTACGAAGTGGGATGAGGAAATGAGGCGAATACTCATAATATGATGTTCGAGGCATCAAGGCTTATTGAAAGCATTCTTCTTTTGCCCATCGCGCACGGGATGCAGGCTGGTCGCTCGAAGAAGTGGCCTACAACCTTGGGCATGTCACGAAGAAAGGGACGCCTGCCATTCAAACCACGGTACGCTATACGCAGGTAAGTCGGGAGCAGGTGAAAGAGAAATTGAAACATGTACGGGGATAGGAAGCAGGCCAAGGAAAGCATGAAAGAGTTATGCCGACAAACCATGCCCAGTCATATTACAGCGATATCGCACCATTTGCAAACTAGCGCCGAAATGCTCTGCTATCTCCTGGGTGGTCATGCCGCGCTGAAACGCCCAGTCTAGACCTCTCGCCGGAATTTGCAAGCACCCACCCAGATACTTAGCAGCTTCCTCATCGGTTACACGATACTCGCGCACAAAAAGCCCTCCAGAAAGCTGGTGAAAACGAATTGGCTGGTGGCCAAGGAGCAAATGAGCCAACTCATGCATCACATTTGATTCGTATCGTGTCTCGGCATGAGTCGGATTGTAGATAATCAAATGCCTTCCTTCATCTACCGGCAAAGTTAGAGCAGACCAGCCCGCATCTTCTGCCAATAAACACCGGAGTGTGGACTCGTCTATCTCTGGGATCTCCACGGGGCTGATAACCCGAATCTTCAGGCGCTGCACCAGGAGTCGAGCAGGCAGCGGATCATAGGCATACAATTTCAGTTCTCTTCGCCAGCGCACACCCTCATTCTCACACCAACCTCTCAGGTTTTTGTCCAAACCACTCATCTACTCTTGCCCTAATTTTCCTTCAGTCGCGGCTTTGTATGCCGCTTTCATCAACTTTGCCAGAGCATCTGCCGTCTCGGGAGCTAGCTCCCTATCGGCGCGCAAGTATCCCTCAATGCGATCTATTGTACGTATTTCATTTTCTTGTGGTTCCTGCGTCTCTTTTATAAACTCCTCTGATGAGACGTGTAACCAGTCGCAAATACGCAGAAAGGTATCCATGTCTGGCACTTTGCCATTCTCAATCCGCGATAACGTCGACGGACTTACATCTCCAATTTCCTGGGCAATTTCTCGTAGCCCACGATTTCCGCGCTTGGTCTTGATAAGAGCCGCTAGATACTGCGTATCTAAGACTTTTGTCATAGCTACCCCCAATCTGGGTTGTCTTTTTTCAGAAACACCGTTTCATGTATTGCACAATCGACAAAAATGCTGTATACTATCTAATGTTTCATATAAGAAACATTGTACCACGTCTAGCACGAGGGGTCAAACACGGAAGGAGGAAGCAGTACATAATGCGATCATTACCAGAAGAGGTCTTTCCCTATCTTGCTATTGGCCTGGCAAAGTACGTTGAAAGCAGGCAAAAATACCCTTATCCAGATGAATTGTCCTACGCCTTGAACCAGCTCTCGCTGGCGATGCTCACGACATACCCCAGCACTATTACAAGTCTGTTTGAGCTTTTTGAGAAACCGCTCGAACAGTGGTGGCCTGGCACACCGCCTCCAGGAATTGATCCACGTTTTGAGCTGCTCTATGAAGGCGCACTGGATGAACAGGTGGTAGAGTTTCTGCTTGAATATAAGCTACCTGCGGAAGCAACACTTCAGGATATTCAAGTCATCCTCGACAACCAGTTAATGATTAACATCTTGAATGCGGCTAGAAACGCTTATATTGCTGATCCAATCGGTGCTAGCGGGGAATATGCCGCTATCAGGCAGTATGTAATTACCCGTCCCTGGACGAGCACCGAACATCTGCGCCAGCAATTTCGCGACCTGCACTATATCAAGATCCAGGAAGTCGGCGCTCTATACCAGGACAGCCGGTCACTCCATTCAACGCTACTTCACCAGCGGCCGGGTTCGCAAGAGGCTCGTTACTGGAATTGCCCAGTATGCGGTCCGCTTTATCAGCGCAACAAACGGCTTGGCAGCCTCAAACCGAATGCCTGCTTCGGGCGCTGCCCTGGCCCACAAGGCTGGCAGGATCTCGACCCCGCCAGTCATCCCTTTGTTCTGAAGCGTGGTATCCATTTACGAACCCTCATACCTGGGACCACCGAGATACAACTCTACCAATGGTTAACGCAGGATGCCCGGTCAACCACGCCAGCATTGCAGCCGGTCCTCTTATGGCCTGGCATAGATCGCTACGACCTTCAACTCAAATTCCTTCGTTCTTCCCAGAGAATAGAAGTCTGGGCGGTGGATGTCAAAGACTATAAAGATCCGTTTGCCTTGGGAAGACATATTGTCCAGGATAGTCGGCAGGTCGGCGAGAGCGCGCTTGAATGGCAACGGTGGTTCTACGTCTATCCGTCCTATCGTGAACAGCAGCGGAGTGATTACCGTGCCTGTGTGCTCCGCGCCGCCGGGCAACTGCCTTCCAATGTTGACATTTTCAGCGAGAAACAGTTCAAAGCACTGGTCACAGCGCAATAATTCCAGGTTCCAGGAGGCAAATATGTACGATAGAAGTCAGTGGTACATTCCACTTGTTCAAAGGCTAAAAGAACAGGATGCGGATGGCATTCTAAAAGGCAAGCAGCATATCCTCCTTCTCCGGGTAGAGCTTGGCCTGTGGCTCCTTGAACGGCTCGGCCTGGTTGATGAACCGATCACTGTACTCTGGGTACTCCTGAGTGGCCTGCCCATTCCAGACACCCGGCTCGATGCCTTCGACAAGCAACAGCGGCACGCTATTGCCAATGCGCGCGTTCTCCTGCCTTTTTCTGGGCGTTTCAACTGGGAAAGCGCGCTCAGAGAGTATGCCATGATTCCCCAGGCCTGGCGTTGTTACAGCGTGCGAATGGAAGAACTTGAAAAACAGATGGTGTACAGACCAGACCCTCAACGCTATCAGGAGCGTCTTCTCGCATATGATGCCATCCTTGAAAGCACCTTACCATTTGCACAAAGAACCATCAGACCGGCTACAGCGGAACCATTTTACTTCGATGCCATAACCAGACAGGGAAAACAGGCCGTTCAAGTAGAAATTCCCGAGGATATTGCTGAACTGGCAGCGACCAGCGTCCCCTGGTTTACCCAACCCCGCAATCGCGCTGGTCTGTGCTATTCATACGACGACTTGCACGATATAGCGGTCGAAGTAGAACAATTACGGCAGCAGCGTGGATTGCAGGCTGCGCTGGGGTCGCGCACAAGCTGGGTTGACCTGGTCGATAACCTGATCGGCTATCGCGCTATCGCATCTGATGGCAGTCTTGCCAACAAAAACGCCGTTCCATTGCGATTAGATGGCTACGCCTATGTTGTGGGCGCTGTTGCCGCAGGCAAATCGACCATCGCCAAGTTAATCTTAGCCGACGCGGTGCTGCATCCGGAGAAAGATTTACGGGTCACGCTGATCGTCGGCGATACCATGTCTGCGCTGAATCTTGCCGATGATTTCAACAGCCTTTTCTGTCAGAGGGGAGAGAATCCGGTAGCTGTTCCCCTCATCGGGCGCTCAACGCGTGATATCCATCTGCAACGTCTGTATCGTTCCAGCAAATTTCGTTCCGACCACTGGGCATTGCGCTGGCTCAATACAGCCTGTCCCTTGCAAGCTTTGGCCTCTGACCAACCACCGAATCCGGTCATTCCTGGGAACGAACCCTGCGAATCACTGTATAAATTGCCGAAGAAACAGAATCAGCGCAAAACATATCACTCTTGTCCCCTCTTCGCTGCCTGCCCAGGCAAACAATTGTATCGTGACATGCCAGTAGCGCGCATCTGGATTACTACGCCTGGTGCATTAGGTGCTTCCAGCCTGCCGGCTCAAATCGAGCAACGAAAAGTTCACCTGACCGAAATTGTCTATGAACAATCAAATCTTGTCATTTTCGACGAGGCTGACACCGTGCAGGAGTGGTTTGACAACCTTTTCGCTGGAGAAGTTATTCTAACCAATGAAAGAAGCGACAACGGCCTGCTGGATGTGGAAGATGTTGAAACCGCCCAGGCATTGGTACCTCGACGGACCCAGCCTGCTCCTACGCGTCGCTGGGTGGGCGCGGAACGAAACTCCCTGGCGGCCATTTCTAACATTCTCAGCAACCTGACCGATACTGAGCAAGGCCCTCCTTTGCGGCGCTGGATTGGGCGCAATTTCTTTACTTCGCTCACTCTGGCGTATAAACTGGTCTGGCGTTTGCTTGATCTGCCCGATTGGGATGCCGAGGAATATCAGCAACTTGATCAGGTCGAAGCAAGCAAAAAAGTTCAGCGTATTGTGCGCTACTTCGATCAGCTTAGTCTACGTGATCCGCTCACTATGGAAAGGCCTAGAGGGAACGTCCAACTCAATCAGGTCTACCGTCTAGCGCTTATCATGCGTACTCTCATCGCAGCAGGAGATAGCGCCCACAACGCGGCAGTGAGCGATGAGTGCAAAGCCTGGATTCAGGATTTTATCCCGGATATCAAGCAAACGCTCGAAAAGTTAGCCCAACGAAAAGCGATTTGGCTAGCGCAGCTGAACCAGAAGGACGCTCTCAACCAGAAACCACCAGATGACCTGAACACCTTCGTACAGCGCCTGGAGTTTGTCCTCAGCGTCATGATCCTGGATCGCAACATCCCAGTCGTCTTCTACGAGTGGTACAATAAGCCCGAGAATATACTCACCGACCTCAACGAACACTCGCTTGAGCATTCGCCCGGCAACCTGGCGGACATCCTGCCCGTTCCACCGACCGGTCGCATGTTTGGCACGTACTACTCGAAAGATCTGGAAATTGGTCAGAGCGAGCAAAAGAACGGCTCAGCCCCGTCCGGCTTATCCATCTTTGGATATCCTAACGTCGGACGCTGGTACACCATGTACTTTCACCAACTCTTTACCGACCTCGACGGCAGGCGCGGCCCTAACGTGCTAGCCCTCTCTGGCACCTCCTGGCTGCCCCATTCTTCGCGTTGGCATATCGACATCCCTCCGCAGGGCATACTCGATCCCTCTCCGGAAGCCCAGCAAGCAATCAGGCAAAGCAAATTCTTCTATAGCCCACAATACATCAGAAAGAAAAATAGCCTGGAACCTATCCGCATCTCGGGCATGACGGAGAAACTTGCACCGATCAAGGACATGGTGCGGGCATTGGCAAGTAATCAGAGCGGGCAAGGGGCATCCTTGAAAGGAGAACTAGAATGGCTACGAGAGTTAGGGCGACAGGAGCCACAATACTGGCAAGATAGAGAGCGCCTGCTACTGATTGTCAACTCATATGATCAGGCAAGATGGGCCTTCCAGGAGCTAAGACAAAACGACCAGTGGCAGACAGCGCCTCCAGGAGAGATACGTTACCTGGATCGAACCGAAGAAGGTACGGATGAAGTGCGTACTGATGAGACGGTCTATCGCAGCGACATTGAGGATTTTGCCCAAACCAACGGGAAAATCCTCAATGTCGCTGCAAGCTATCGGTCGAGGGTACAATATCCTTAATCGAGACGGGAAAGCTGCATTCGGTACAATCTTCTTTCTAACCCGTCCCATGCCCTATCCAGCAGATACACAATCACTGGCGCGCGAGCTGAACCGCCGAACCCTGGACTGGTGCAAAGACACACAGTTCAATGCCTGGCAAGAGCCGGAACTGATCGGGAAAGCACTCCAGCTGCGCAGAAATGCCAGCGAGTACTGGCGCAAAGCCGAATTGCGCAACTTTTATCGCAATCTCAAGCACAAAGACGAGAAGGGTGACACCACCTACAGCGAACGCTTCGATCTCGCTGCTACAACCGCAGGCCACATCATTCAAGCCTGCGGACGGCTTCTCCGCGGCGGCGTTCCTTTCCATGCCTACTTTATTGATGCGGCCTGGGGGCCAAAAAGCGCAGAGGACCGCACACGGAAGGAAGCATCTGACACCAGCTTGCTGACTGCCATGATCGAGGTCTTGCAAGCATACATTCGAACAGATATTGGGCTGGCGCTTTACGACTCAATCGTAAATGCGCTGGTAGCCATTCAGGGCTTTAACCCGGAATATTAAGGAGAAAGCGAGGCAACTATGGACAAATTTTCCCGTATTGTGCCAATGCGTTTCCGCATCGACGAAGCATATCTGCGCGGTCTTGCAGTCTCGTTCTCAAACTTCGCCTATGAGCAAGATTGCAGGAATTTTCTCGACAGCATGAAGCAATTCTCGTCCCGTGACCATCCTGAAGAACCACCTTATCGTCGGCTTAACACGGTGCTAACTGCACTGGCGCCAACACTAGCTCACCCATTTATACTTCGACGGAATGCAGATACCGAGCGATCCGAGCGACAAATGTTAGTGGTTGGCATAGATGTGGAACGCCGCCCCAGACCTGAGCAAATGAGCGACTTGACCTATGAATGGGGAAAGCAGTGGGGACAAAATAGCTTTGAGAAGGTGGTCAAAGGTGCCGGGAGAGATGCCTACCAACGCCTACTTGATAGTTTGCAGCAACCAGTACAGGATTGGCAAGAAACCGATGCTGCCTCACTTTTCCTCAATCTTGATGGAGGCACGCGAACAGGATATCGCGCTATTCCCAGTGTGCTGGCCTCTCTCCTTGCAGGCAAACAATCAAACATTCACGGGAGAAGAGTCATCTGGCGTCTGGTACAGGACGGCGATTATGGACTGGCAGTCATCAGTAATCCCTTTCGGGCAGAATATGAAGAAGAAAACCTTTTTTCACATACCATAGAAGTGAAGACGGGAACATTTGCTTATAAGCTCGAATTTCGTCTACAAACCCAGGTGGGTAGTCCTCATAGTTGGATTCATCTCTATGCACGATGCAGCCGCTATCTGGACGCGCGCCTAAGAGATGCGAACTGGAATCGTGATGTCAGCGTCAAAGTCGGTATTAACCAGCCTCGTTTAAGCGGATGGGGTTGGTCGCCGACACTGGTCACACTCCCACTCACTGGTGGCGTAACCAATCCACGCTGGCAGGGCGATCCGGCGCAACTCTTATCAGCAATGAAAGCACGAGATCTGGTCGCTCCAGATCTGCTCTTACAGGCACCGCAGGACTACCGCGCAGCCAGTACACGCAGTATGTATGATGAATACTTTGTGCTGCATTCCGAAGGTTTCAAACCTCCACATAAAGTAAAGACAGGCTTTGATTTTGCGGAACTACGGGATGTTGCCAACGCCGTAAGCGATCTGCTGGGACTGGAGCTTTCTGGTGGTCAAACTCTCGTTTCTGACATACCCACGAGACAAATGTATCGGCCCCAGCTTCCTTTGATGATGCATGGCATTGGTGATCTCCAGGAAAAAAAGTTTGTGAAAAAGCAGCCACATCTATCAGATGGGGAGAGAGAGCATCAAAATCGATTGCAACGACAAAAAATCATCGTCGATGCTCTTCAACGAGCATCGAATCAGCAGCGTATCTACATTATTCTTTGCTGTAGTGATACGCTCTCCAAAACAATCCTGGAGCAGGAAATCCGCCAGGTACTGTTCATGGAAACAGATGAGCCATGGCCAGAACATATTCAAGTGATTACCCCTACAACTCCCGTTCCGGGTATGCTATTAGCGCCGCTAGATCCAGGCAAGCTCAATCCACTCGATCACTATAAGAAATTCGCTTCTCGGGCTGATCGTCAAAAATTCCTGGCTGAATGGAAGGCACAGATGCGCAGAGGCTTCCGCGATAAAACGCGGGCGTGGGAAAGCTATCTGAACGGTTTGTTACCCAACGGGTCTGGTTATGCATTAGCGCTGATCGAACTGCACAAACTCGACCTCAAGAAAAATTACCCTGACCAGCATATTAAGGGTGCAGTACGCAGGGCATGTAATAAACTTGGACTTGCCTCCCAAATGATCTTCCCGATCAGGTTGGGAAAAGATGGCATAGCTAAAGAGAGCCAATACCGGGTACGCAACAGTGTAACGGACCTCGTCTATCGCCAGACAGGCCTGATCTATGATCGACCAGTCGATCTGTATATCAAGGCGGGGATATCACGGGAACAGGCCGAGCATCTTCACGTGATTGCGCTCTACAAATTGCGCAAGAATGAGCCAAGAATGGACTACCCCATGGCAGTACGCCTCCGTCCTGATGGCACCTTCCAGGTGCTCCTGCCACATAATCCCCACCAATGGTTGCCTTTCCTGGAAGCGCGCAAAGTATTAGGTGAACTATTCATGAAAGGGCAAGAACAGGATATTCGCCTACTTCCAGATGCACAAGCACGATTTGCTGCTCAGGTTTTCACCGAAACACGCAATGAGCCAACACTTGTTCTGCTCGAAGCCCAGGACTGGCGGAACTACAATGTACTCCCTCAATTTGCCAACGGCAAGGCACCGCTGAAAAACCAACTGGATCTCAGCCATGTGAAAGCATTTGAACGGCTGTATAGTGGGGAAGATTTGCCCAACCTGCGCATCATCCGTTTACGCACAATCGGTTCGTTCGGTGAAACGCCACAGTACTTTGCTGTGCTCGAAGATGAGGACGACGAGATGAGGGAAGACAAAGATCTGGGTCATCTTACTGGCTTTATTGATAGCCAGGCTGAAAGCGAATTTTTCCACTACCTTTCGATCGGGCGCTTGCCAACGACTGCTGCCAGGGAGCAGCGAGGAAAGCCAGGTCGCTATAAAACAGACGCGGGAGGTGGAATTGCTTTTAAACACCAGACGATCGTCGAATTTGTTCCCTTTTTCCTACAGGCAGGGGATGAACCACAGGTCTGGTGTCATGTTCCTCATTTTCTGCGCATCTCACCAGGATGGGATGGTGGGAATATCGTTCTTCCCTATCCTATGCATCTGGCAAAGTGTATGATTGAGGATCAGCTATGCATAGTAGATAGCAGCCTGAACGAGGAAGAGGCTTAAATCTCTTCCCAACGTTGATTTGCCGTCACGCGTACGGTGCTCTCACCGCGAGTTCATAGTTCCAGTCAGTTTGGAGGCGACCAAGGTCAAACCGGTACACATGTACACGCTTGTGAACTTGCTACAACCTTGAGTTGAAAATGCCGTAAATATTCAGGCAATGAGGAAGGTGCAATTGTGGCTATCACATTGCAACTACTCGGGTCTTCTCCTGACTCCTCACTGCCTTCGACAGTTCCCAACGGGAGAACAAAAACCCCAAGCGCCAAATTGCTCACTCGCTCTAACAAACTGGCACTTCTCTTGCAGAGGGCATTCATGGCAGAGCGGATTTCTGGCGCGACAGACAAGGGCTCCGAGATCAAGAACGGCCCAATTGACATACAGGCAGCGCTCGCCGCGCACTAGGTGAAATGCAAGCGTATACAGGGAAGCGCTACGAACGCTCGAAGCGCAGGCCTGTGTGCCGAAAAAGCAGCTCAGAACACGAGCCATGTTCACATCAACGAGTGGCTCATGAAGCCCGTAGACGGCCTGTGCTGGCTACGTGCGCCGTGTCACGCACGTAGCCAGCACAGGAACAACATCGAGTTGAAATTTCGGGAAAGGTACCTCATGCTACTCACTCCTATCGTGAAGAGGTTGTTTTTCTCTTGTACGTTGGATATGCTTCTATCAGAATCGGTTGATGCCAAAGCCACAACCAGTTTCACATTTCAAGAAAAGGAGTCGTCCAGTCGTCCTTGAGTCAACAGGTTCCCTCCCCTTATCTTCATCCCCTTTTGTGGGAGGCAACAAAGTAGATCAAGCATGCTTGGAGTCCGCTCGCGCACAATCGCGAACGAATGAGTGGATCGATCTCTTCAGCACAAGGAGGACAAAGTATTCCATGAGTGACCAACCCCAGACTTGGCATTACGGCCTCGTGGCCCAGTGGTGGGCAGAGTTCAATCGGGCCGGCCGGGAGGAACTCGCCTATTACCAAAGGTTTATTGAGCGCGATGGGCAACCCGCCCTCGACCTGGCCTGTGGCACAGGCCGCCTCTTGCTGCCCTTGCTGCGGGCTGGGTTGGATGTGGACGGGTGCGATCTCTCCCCTGATATGCTTGCCTTGTGCCGCCAACGCGCCGCACGGGACGGGCTGGCGCCCAAGCTGTATGTGCAAGCGATGCACGCCCTCGATCTGCCGCGCACCTATCGGACGATCTATATCTGCGACTCCTTTGGTCTGGGAGGCCAGCGCCAACAGGACGAGGGAGCGCTCCGCCGTTGCTACCTCCATCTCGTCCCAGAGGGGACGCTCGTGTTCAGCCATTACCTCCCCTACGCAGAGGCCGCCCAGTGGTCCTATTGGCTACCAGAGCGACGGCACGAATTACCCCAAGCGTGGCCAATAACTGGGACAAGAAAACAAGCAGCCAATGGAGATGAGTTTGAGCTACGCACGCGGCTCCTCGATCTTGACCCGTTAGAGCAGCGAGTGACACAGCAGATCCGCGTGGCGCTTTGGCGAGCAGGGCAGATGATTGCAGAAGAGGAGCATACCGTGCAAGAGAGTCTCTACTTTCGGAATGAAGTGCTATTGCTGCTGGGACAGGTAGGGTTTAGGGATGTCGGCGTGTATGCAGGCTATAGCGGTGCAGTCATGACATCGGAGCAAACGATGGTCATATTTGTAGCGCACAAGTAATGTAATTGTCACCATACCTGAAGGCACACCAGTTTCCTTGCCTCTATCGACGGTTATCGGCGGAGTGGACCAAGGTATCCCGTCAAAACTCCGCCGATCATCCAACTCTGCCGATAACTCGGCGTGTCAGCGTCCTCGCGATCAGCGAAACCGGACCGGGCTTCTCCACTTTGCGGCTAGAGGGCTGCTATCTTACCGTAGGGCCTTGGAGCACGAGGAGAAGCGGGTCGCTGTAATGGGGAAGCACGGCAGAGTACTCATCGGGGTCACTGTATTCTCTCAGGTGAAACAGACGCTAAGCGGTAAGGCCGCTTGGAGCGGGTATTGAGTGCAAGTGCTCCTGGTGCGAAAGGATCTGTGGGCTCTCCACGGATGTCGCCTCTCTCCTCTTCTCTCGCACCAGCACGACTCGACCTGCGTGTCTTTCCAGAGTCAATTGGCTTGTTTTGCTCCCCCACACCCTCGCGAGCGTCTGTTTCGCCCCGCATACTATGGTCACCCCGCATTGGCCGAAAGGATTTTTTTATGGCATCTTTTGATGACTTTCATTTGCAACCCGCGACGCAAGCGGTGCTGGCAAATATGGAGATTATAGAGCCGACGCCTATTCAGGTCGAGGCCATTGCGGCGCTGCTCGCCGGGAAAGACGTGATGGGACAGTCAGCTACGGGCTCGGGCAAGACGCCCGCCTATGGTATTCCCCTAGTGGAAAGGTTAGCCAGGGATAAACGCGTCGTGCAGGCGCTGGTACTCGTGCCAACGCGCGAGCTGGCAAGCGGTCGGCGGCTTTCGATATTAACGCCAGTGTACAATTGCCTTCGATCGTTGTCCAGCAACCCTTGTCGCGTTGCTACGATCTGCACCAAAAATTGTCGTCATATGCTGCAGATCATAGCAAGGGATGTACGTTCCCGTAACACCCCATTCTCGGGACCCCTTTCCCCTAGATCGAGCGCGATCGCATATGTGTCCGGTACAATAGCAGCGGCGTCGTGACGGGTTATAGGAACCAGTTTTCCTTCACATGTTGGATTGACACCGGAACAAAATATCGGCATAGTTCAAGTATGATACCATTTACGCCGCACACAACGTTAGTATCTTCATTAGACCAGTTTACGCGCGAACTGGACATAAGCCCTTTGACCATCCAGGCGTATCGCGCCGATATTCAGCAGTTTCTCACCTGGCTGACTGAAAATGATTTGACCGTCACCGGAGCGCACCGGGTGACACGAAGCCATATCAACGAGTATCTCAGAT
>Ga0137392_10001961_pt1 | contig 12140 bp, 9 predicted proteins | sample 15con2h34AmetaG_FD_101394 | JGI IMG/M metagenome (GOLD analysis project Ga0137392, IMG submission 101394) | Vadose zone soil microbial communities from Angelo Coast Range Reserve, California, USA - 15con2h3.4A metaG | ecosystem: Environmental > Terrestrial > Soil > Vadose zone > Saprolite... | reverse complement strand
CTTGAACCGAACGGCTCGTCCCTGTACCGATGTTGTAAACATGGAGACCAGACGCGTCCAACTTCTTCATCGCCAGGATATGAGCTTCAGCGATATCGATCACGTGCACGTAATCTCGAAGACAGGTACCATCCGGCGTAGGATAATCCGTGCCATAAATTTCGAAGTTAGAGCGTCTTCCCGAGGCCGTCTGCAGAAGCAACGGGATAATGTGGGTTTCCGGATCGTGACGTTCACCCCATTCAGACGCTCCACCGGAAGCATTGAAATAGCGGAACGCCACCACGCTCCAATCGTAAGCCGATACGTACCAGCGCAGGATCTGCTCGAACATCAGCTTGCTTTCGCCGTAAGCGTTGACCGGATTCTTCGGATGATCCTCGGCAATTGAAACAGTCAGAGGGTTGCCATAAACTGCGGCCGTCGATGAAAAGACAAATTTCCCGATGCGGTGCTTCCGAAGCGTTTCGAGCATCGCGATGCCACTCGCGACATTCACGTCGAAAAACACGCCTGGGTTTCTTACCGACTCGGGTATGAGCGCCTTTGCGGCAAAATGGAAGACGACATCGAACTTCTTACCGGACAGAAGGTCGGACAGGGCGCGGCGGTTCCCAATATCGAAGCGATGAAGGAGGGCGCCAGCAGGCACGGCCTCCGCGTGGCCAGCCGAGAGGTCATCCACAACGTCGACTGCAAACCCCCGGGACAGCAAGCGCGCGACACAAGTGGAACCCACGTAGCCTGCACCGCCAGTGACGAGTATTCGCTCCATCAGAATGCCCCTTCGCGTTGCATGACTTTCAGAGGGGTCAACAGCAAGATCTTCAGGTCCAGAAGAAGGTGCCAGTGCTCGATGTAATACACGTCCATCTTCACCCGTTCTTCGTACGATACGTTTTGGCGTCCGTTCACTTGCCAATACCCGGTGAGTCCGGGCTTCACCGAGAGCACGAGGGCCCCATGAGGGCCGTACTTTTCGAGTTCATCTCCGGTGAACATCCGCGGCCCGACGAAACTCATCTGACCCAGAAAAACGTTGAACAACTGTGGCAGCTCATCGAGACTCAACTTTCGCAGCCACGCGCCGATACTCGTAACCCGAGGATCATTCTTCAACTTAAAGTTGCGCTCGAATTCGGCGCGCAGCATCGGATCCCCGTAGAGAATCGCGTCCGCATTCGGTTTCATGGTTCGAAACTTAAACGCGTTAAATTCGCCGTTCTTTCCAAGGACTCGCCGGCGATAGATCATCGGCAAGCCGTCACATACCGCCACAAGAAAGGCCAAGAGGCCCAAAAGGGGAGAAAGAAGAAAAAGGAGAAGGGCGGACCCGACGACATCCATAACCCTCTTAATGACCAGAGCAGATTGCAATGGTTTCTCCTCGACTTCGATTCGTATTTCACAGTGACTTATTCGAGGATCAAATCGTTGTTCAGAAATCATCTTGAAGGTGCCGGTGTTCTTGAGGAAAGCAATTCTCGACAGTCTCTAAGGCCTAAGTCGGACACATCCTCAAGGAACTGGGAATCGCCGAAGTGGCGTGCGCGGATGCGGCCATGGTGCGAACCTTGGCAGATCGGATTTGAATTCTGTGGCGGACTAAAGTAAATAGGGCGTGCGAAACACTTACATGCAGGTCCTCGATGATTTGCATGTTGTCCGACGGAATCACAATGCAGAGATCGCAGAGCGGCTTCATCTTGCCGCCGTTGAACCCCGCAAGGCCAATATTGAACGCCCCAGCCTCTCGGGCCGCATCAAGTCCCAGGAGGATGTTCGGCGAGTTCCCGCTTCCACTGATCGCGAAGGCGATATCACCAGGCTGCACAAAATTCCGAAGCTGCTCCGCAAACACTTGCTCGTAGGACGTGTCGTTGGCCCAAGCCGTTAAAAGGGGCATATTGTCGGTCAGCGACATCGCCTTAAACCGCTTGTGCGAGCTGCAAGGCATCGCAGTACCTTTACCGAGGTCACAGGCGAAATGTGAAGCGAGCGCAGCGCTGCCGCCATTCCCGAAAATGAAAACCCTACGGCCCTCTTCGTACACGTCGTTGAGCTTGTCGGCCGCTAGCTCAACCTGGCCATGCGGAAGCTCAGAAAGCACCCTGTCGTAATGCCTGAAATAACTCCGCGAATCTGGGATCTCGCCGTTCCCTCTTGCTGGGATGTTCATCCTGATTTCCACCTCGGCTCTCCTCAGTCGCGACTCGGTGAACAACGTCTCTCCAACTTCTACGTTTCCCACGCAATTGAGGGGCAATTTGGCTGCCAAGTAAGGCCGAAAATTCCCAGAGGCCGCGCTCTCGTACATTGTTGAGAATAAACCACTTGCATCCTATCATTCGGGCTGGTGTACACGCTTCACCCCGAGTGAACATACAGTAGGGAAACCACCTTCCCTATAGGTGAAAGGGCTTTCGTCTTTGGACTCTTGTCAGCCGATTCGTGACACCGTCCGACACCTACTTAGTAGCAGCTTTACACCCTGACCGTTACCTCGACTTGCCCGCGGAGAGCAAGGTCTTGGTTCGCAGGATAGCTCACCAATGGGCGGCGGCGCGAGGGTTTCACAATTTTTTTGCGAGCCCGTCCTGCAACATCGTTTTGTCCAAGCTCAGCTCGGCAACCACTTCTTGAGCCGCGCATTCTCTTCCTGAAGCTGCTTCACTTGCCGGACTTGGTCGATCTCCAAACCTACGTACTGCTTCTTCCAACGGTAGAACGTCTGCTCCCGGAATCCCACTCTTTGCTGGAGACAGTCAGTTGAGATACCTTAGGCTCGGAAACGCTGCAAAAAACGGCAGCGGGAATCGCAGACAGGCTCAAATCTCTACTTCCAACTCGTGCAGAAAAGCGGGGCGGCGGGTCACTCCGGAACGGCTCATTTCATTTCGTACCTAACTCGGAATATGTAAACACCCTCAGTCGAATACACTCGATCGAATGCCTCAGGCGCACTTGCCAACGTTTTCAGTAATATCGGATGGAGCGACTCCTCGTAAGGTCCCACATAGATGTACGCGATCGAATACTTTCGAGCGACCTCGATGATGGCATTCGTATCGCGCGCGGACAGCATTGATTCTATGTCTCTCATGCGTGTCGTAACAACTCGCTCGCCGTTCGGCACAAGCTCACTCGCGACGTAGCCCCAACCGAGAGCCTGGGGTCTCTCCGCGAAATCAGCTATCAATGAGATAAACAGTTCCTCGCGCGGATTGTATCCCCCGACATAACCGAGGTATTGAGGCTCGCCTTGAATCACTATTCCTTCTGGTAGAATCCTGCGGATCCAATCGCACGCCTTAAGATCGGATGCACTCACGTACCGAGTTTCATTTACATCATGTATGTTGGACGTAAAATGAATATCTGAAAAAAAAGTCGGAACTGCCATCAAAGCTATTGCCCAGGCGACGTAAATTTGACGGCGCTCCCCCCGACCTTCATACAGCTCCCGAAACAGATGACCTACGCCCACGATAAGAACAAGCGGAAGGACTCTGACAGCCATACGAGTTTTGGGAAGAACTGAGAACCGCAAGACTCCCACTTCGATTACAGCAACTAACGCCAGAGCGATCAAAGGCGCAAGAAACGCGCGTCGGCTCCGCTTGAGTACAAGCAAGAATCCCCAGACTCCAAGTATAAGAAGAGGGCCGAATTCAATCGGAAAGTACAGCGCGCCAAATTTGAATAGCCAAGAATAGGGCTCAAAGTATATTTGTCTGTGACTGGATGTTGGGTACATGCCAAGCAAGAAGAAGGCGCCACAGGTCAGCACACAACTTGCAATTACAGTGCAGAGCATCCCGAAGCGATTAGCCCTTTGATTCTGTTCCGCGAGCAGCTTACCAAGTTGAACGGCACCAAACCATAGCATTGCAGTTAGACCCCACAGAGCGTCGGTTCCAAAGGTAACTCCAAGAGTTACGCCAAGGAGAAAAGAAAGACGAAAACTGCCGAGGTTATACCGCTTGAGCTCTAGGACAAATAGGAGAAAAAGAACCAGACACGTCGCCTGGACCGCTTGGGGCTCGACGAGCACTAGCGGCGTCAAGAGATGAGAGACGTTTCCGTACCTAAATAACTGCAAGTGTTCGGATAGGCGTTGGAGATACGGAAGGCTTCCTGGTGTTGAAACAATGGATTTGGCTAAGCTCACTGCCCAATAGAAACTGTATCCAAAGAGAAACACGAAAAAAGTGGAAAACAAAACTCGTTTGCTGTAATGGAATATGCGGACAAATACAAAGAGACCACTATAAAGCAGGCAATTTAAGCCCAGGCTGGAGAGTAGAAGAGCCATGTGCAAAGACACTGCCTTAGCTGAAACTGTGTAGATGAACGCGGGAAGTGAGTAGCCGACTAGATACATCTTGAGCAGCTCCCCAGCCAGAGGTAAGACGCTCGGCGGGAAACCTCTCGTCATCGCGAGCGTGTACTCTCCTCTTACGAGAAAGTCGTAACCAAATAACCAGGTATAAGCATATCCGTTATCAGTCAGCTTTCCGATATTAAAGAACGGTATTGCGACAAAGACCACGACCACAACAATGATCGCTGTCAGCAGGGCGTATTCCCATTTCTCCCAATTTCGCGGAGCCGGAAGTAGCGGATGATCCCACGAGAACCAAGCAACCATCGCACACACTCCCGTCAGAATCAGGAGCCCAGCAATGACGAGCCCTGGAGACCAACCGATGAGATACCCGACTGCGACGGCGACAGATCCGCTCAAGCCAATTCCCAGCGCCGAGCCACAGATCAGCCATTCCGGGCAGCGATAACCCTGTCGACCGAAAAGTGCAAGCCCCAGAGCCCAACCAGGCAGCGCAAACAGCAGAAAGCTACCAAAGGCATACAGCAAGCTTTTAAAAGAGCAAAGCACACATGCGAGCCAACAGACGGATACAAAAGAGATGAAGAAACTTAGGACGCCGGCTTTCATGGTTTAGGTTTTTGATACTCGCTTCGTGAGAGATCTCCAGGCTCATTGCCAAGAACGGGCTTAGAGTTCATGCACATCCTCTTCGCGGCTGTCTTGCACCTGAGCTCTTGCGATCGATTCGCATCAGCCTCTTCAATGCTGCAGCGATGTTGAAGATGTCCTGAAGCTCAAGCTCAGATTCCCAAGCGTTTCGCTGAAGATGTTTGCGGAACAGGTGTTTTCGACTCTCGGAACTGCTGGGGAAATTCTGGCCTCCATATGAGGAAAGGAAATAATCGTAGGTTTCGCTGGCAATGCTCATGGCAACGGCCGACATGTTCTCCGGTTTACCGAACGGGAATGCAAACGCTTCCACACGCCTTCCGAGATGGCCTTCCAAGTCGCGTTTTGACTTGACCAGCTCCTTTTCCAGTGCCTCTCGGTCTACCGAACCGCAGTCAAAATGAGAACAGGTGTGACTCTGAAACTCTGTACCATCGGCAGCCCAATAGCGGATCTGATCCCAGGTGAGGGCTCGAAATCCCTTGATTCCCCTCTCATAGTCGTGCGTGAATTCTCGGTGCTGCGTGACTGGATCCATGGAAACAAATAAGACTACGGGCACTCCCGATTCTTCACAGACCGCACGCAAGTTCACAAAATTGTCTTCGTAGCCATCATCAAAAGTAAGAACCAGGGTAGGTTCGCTCACATTATTTGCCTTGAGAAGTTTTAACGCTTCTGATAGAGTTACTATTCGGTAATACCGTTTTAGGAATCGAATCTGATGGAAAAAGGCTTCGGTGGGAAGCGACATGCGATGTTCACGATCGGAAACCAAATGGCTGTTCAGAAAGAGGACGGGATGTTGCCGCCGCAGTCGACGAGACCAGTTGCGCCAGACCACCGTAGGTGAAAGTAGGAGAAGGGAATACACGCAGAGCTTCAAAACTGAACGTACGCGAAGAGGCGGTACTGCATCTCGAACGCCGTCGACAGCCTGGTCACCAGTCGGTCCGAGATAAGATGGGAGCATCTGGCGCACCCATTCGTTGATTCTCTCCGCAGGTTTTTCTCCGGGATGTTTTGCAATCAGCGCAACGCTCCGCACAAGAAGATCTCGCAGGATCAATTGGCTCTTGAGTTCCATGCTGACGCTTGTGTCTAAAGGCTGCGGATTCAGATTGAATTTCGTTATGAGATCCTCACTGCCGGATGTGATTTGGGTTACCTCGATCTGTGAGGGACCTAGATTGGATACGGAACTTGAAGGCTGCGAATTCTTGCCGCAAATTGAATCAAGTACCTCGGTTCGCGCCCAAAGCATTGCGACCTTGGGCAGGGCGGTGAGGCCAATTGGAACCGACGAAAGCCCGAACCCGACGATGACATTTGGATTATTCTGTTGCGCCCACTTAAACACCTTCGTATCGTTGATGTTGCTCGTAAGCAATATGTCCCAGCCGGCTTGGTGGCACGTTCTAAGCAGGATTTCTTGAGCGGATCCTTCTGTTTTCGGGCGGCGTGGCCACCCGCCGTGGATGAAGCCTAATAGGCATCGGCTAACAGCTCTTCCACAAGAGCGAAGGCCATCCCTAACGCGGAATCTGATTCTCGCACCATGCCGAGTTGAAACTCGATAAACGATACCACAGATCTTTGCGTTCGGGGCATGTCGCTCAAGTTGCTCGGCCAGGGCCACCGCGCGTTGAGCGTTGCCTTCGGTGACTAAAAGTACTCTTAACATTTAGAGCTTGGCCCTCCCATGAATACGCGTTCCAAAAAACTGTTCATATACCCCCATTTCCAACCCGCTAGGTCCGACCGGAATCTCGGCCATCCTCGAGTGCAATCGAAACGCGCCATTCGAGTTCAATTCTCGCTTTGCGTGGCGGCATGCCCTTTCATCGGGGCAGAGTTTTGTTTTTCCGATTCGGTGACGCGAGGTGTCACTTCCCAGGCCATCGTCTGGCGCCCGCTCAGGTAGCGGATCAACCCTAGAAGCAAAGCAAGGTTCATCGCGCTGAAATACAGAGGTGGGGATAATATTCGAGTGGACTTATTTCGTCTCTTTAGCCAATAGCCAAGGCCTGCCGAGCCGTAGAAGACGCATTGTGCCACAAGCATGCCCGCGTACAGGGGCGACGAGATCAACGCGATGCTGAACAGAAAGGCTGCCAGGAGTAGCAGTGGGCTTAGCCAGCGGAGCACTTTGTGGGAAAAGTAAGCGAATGATGGCATGCCTTTGAGTGGATTGAAAAAGTGGGGATTCTTTGCAAGGATTTGATAATCGGCAGCGCCAAGACGAATACGTCGACGGAACTCTGCCGAGAATGTCGGTGCTGGTTGCTCGGTGGCCGTTGCTTCGGGATCATAAATGACCTTTCGCCCAGAATAGCGAAGCTCCATTGGAAGTTGGAAATCTTCGGCGAAGGAAGCTTTTTGAGAATGAAAAAGAACGCGTCTGACAGCATAAACGGCCCCAACCACTCCGACAACGCAATTCAAGCGAGTTTCAAGGAGCTTCAAGATAAGTTCGTAACGCCAGTACAAGCTTTCTACCGGAGTCATTCCGTCCGGGCCCACTACGCGTAATTCACCGCCGACGACTCCAACTCGATCATCCTCGAAGTGTCTCACCAGATTTCGAATGCAGTCCGGAGCGAACATTGTCTCTGCATCAGTAAGGATTAGTATCTCGGCTGAGGTTTGTTCAGCCAAGTCTCGGAGAACAGCGAGTTTCCCGCGACGTGCTTGAAACTCAAAGACCCGGACGCGTGGCGATTGAATGCGGCTCAGAACTTCAGCCGTTGAATCTGTCGGCGAATCAAGCCCCACAAGAATGTCGAGCAGGGCGCTGGGGTAGTCGCTCTCGAGCGCATTTTTCACTCGAGCATGGATAACCGCCTCCTCGTTGAACGCAGAAATCAATATTGCAACGTGCGGCCGATAGCTTGGCCTCCTCGACGACACACGACGAGATTCCCGCCTTAATAGAAATTTTAGGTCGGATCGAGCCTGATGCAACATGGCTAAGAGGAAAAGCAAAACTGGGTAGCCGACATAGTTGTAGGCGACTGCGCCGAGGCAAAGCCATAAGGCTAGTGGCTTAAGAGTCATCTTGCAAACCTTTCGCCCGAGCGTGTTGTAGGAACTACTTCGAGGGAGGACGCGGGACGGCGTCGACCTTCCCGGATTTGCCCAGCGATTAGCCAAAGACCGGTTGCTATTCCTGCCGGATAAAAAAAGTAATATTCATACGCCACGTGAGCGAAGATTCCTCCAAATGCGAAGGAGATAATGCTAGCCGCGCTGGCTCGCGCTAGCAGGCGTAATTCAGCATTGGCGGGGTCGTCAGCAAAATCTTCACTCACTTTCTTCATGTGGCGCAGCAGAGTGATCAACAACAATAGGAACAAGACTAGAGCTGGAATTCCGGCCTCAGAAGAGATTTGCGTGAAAGTATTGTGCGTTCCGTACCAAGCGTCGGCTCGATGAAGTTCTGTGCCATTGATCACCTGGAAATTTCCTATGCCGACGCCAAAAATCGGATAACGCAGGGTATATATGATCGCCCGTTCAAGCAGAAGTTTGCGCCCCTCAGTCGATTCGTTGGCGGCGACGACTACGTTATCAGTCGGGACTTCGGATCCACTCCAGATAGTTTGCATTCTTTCAAAGAACAGACTCGGAGCTTTTGCTAATACAATAAACAGACATAACCCAACAATTAAGATCGCCATTTGTCCGCGAGGCGTCCTGCGCAGAACAGAGTACCATGTTAAGAGAATGGCGAATGCCACAGTCAAGAATCCGCCGCGAGAGGCTATAAGCACAAGCATCCACGTCATCGTGCCGAGTGTGGCCATCAAGAGACACGTTCGAACCAAAGAACGCCGCGAGACATATAGCGCTGCAATGTAGGGTATGGTCGTCGCAAAGGCGATCCCGAACTCATTCCAACCCAACATTCCCATGCTGACGCCCGCGAGACGCTCTCCTTCTTGCAGTGCCTGGCGTGCTTGAAGAGCAAGTGACGCGCTGGTTACGATCAGTTCGCTCAAAATGATGGCCCAAATGAGCTTCCGAACCCGATCAACTGTCTTCAACGATTGCGTGAGCAGAAAATAGATAAAAACAGTTTTGAGCCACACTGCCGTCAATGTCGTGTAGCTTTCGGTTCGCCAGTAAGCGAAGGGCACTCCGAGTGCAAACCAACCGCTAAGCAACAGAACGAGCACCAGCTCGGGAGGCCAGGCCACAGTTGCGCGCCTAGCGAATAGCGCGCCAGCAAAAGCAACAGCAGCGCCAATTGCGAAGATCTGCTGAAAATGAAACGGGATTCGATAAACGTCTTCTGGCCGGATGAGAACAGCCATCGTGAAAAGCCACAGAAGCGCAAAGGTCCACTTTGCGGCCACGTCCGCGGCCGCTTGCCGCTCCGACACTCTGTTGTTCGTCGTGCCGAGGAATCCGCAGTGTTCGGTGATTTGCGTATCCAAACTCCCTGGCATCAGTCTCTCAGTTCGTCCGCACAAGGAGCCGAGGTAGCTCTATCTCCAGACACCTCGCAAAAAGTGCGTCCGTCGGCATTTGCCCCGAACTCATCTTTATTCATGGGACCAGACACCGAAAATGGAGAGCAAATCGGCTTCCTCAGATGCCCGGGCCAGCCGAGCGAGTCTATCCTCTAAGTCCTTTCCCATCAGGTACTAACGCATAGGCCATCGCGGACTGCTGTCTCTTGAAGCCTACCAAGTGTCGCATGGGCATTGAGAGTGAAAACATTTTCCGGTTCAAGGAATACAAGTCCTTGGGGTAAACATAGCTACGGGGCATACTTACTTTGTCCAGGTTGAATCGTTTTGGGCCACATTACGCATGCTTCGGTCTTCGGCAGCTTGATTGCTAAAAATGTCTGTCCGATTGGCCTTGTCGTTGCTAGCATGCAAGCCGCACAAAAAAAGCATAGATGCCACTACTAATCAGGAAAGACATTGGAAATAAAGAAATTAGGAGAGCCAAGCCCGGCATTCGCACGGACCCCGATCTGGCTCTGAGCCTCGACACCCTCATGTCCGAAACTAGGGAGGATTCGGAGCGATTGAGGATTGCCTTTGTAATCGACAGCATCGCGAGTTGGACCGCAGGGGGTACGGAACGACAGCTCGCATGGCTGATTGGCTCGCTCGATCGAAGGTGTTTTGAGCCTGCGTTATTTGTTCTGCAACACACTTGTGGACTAAAGGTTGATCGGCCTTCATGTCCAGTGTACGCTCTGAACGCTCCGTCGAAATGGCGCAGCGTGAGATTGTTCTGCGATCTAAGAAGACAGCTTTCGCGTTTTCGCCCTCAGATTGTCCAAACTTTTTTCTACGATGCTACTCTGCTCGGTACCATTGCAGCGCGATTTGCAGGAGTACCGATCATAGTACAGTCGCGACGAAGTGTGGGGCATTCACAGCTTGGATTTGTGAAACGTCTTGTTTTTCGCGCTGCCAACCAACTAACAACTTCCTGGCAGTGTAATTCTCAGTTTGTGGCGGCATCCATTTCCCAAACGGAGGGGATTCCCAAGAGCAGGATTGCAATCTTTCCCAACATCCTCGATTCCGATTATTTCCGTCCCGCTAAGCCTCCTGAGCGTGAGGCCGCTCGACGCAAGCTCGGACTCTCAACGGATAGTCCAGTATTCATCTCGGTTTCTAACTTGCGCCCGGTAAAGGATCTTTTCACACTCGTCAAAGCAGCGCTGCATGTGCGTCAACAAATCCCGGATGCACGATTTGTTGTTATCGGTGAGGGTCCCCTTCAACAGGATCTGGCAAAGGAGATTGATCGACTAAGGCTCAATAGTGTAGTGCGGCTGGTAGGGAAGCAAGCCGATGTACGTACTTGGCTCGCTGCTGCGGACATCGGAATTCTCACCTCTAGAAGTGAGGGCAGTTCCAACGCCTTACTGGAATACATGGCGATGGGACTGCCAACGGTCGTTTCCGATATTCCGGCAAATCATGAACTCGTCCACGGGATTTTCTTTCGGACGGGAGATCCTGCGGACCTTGCAGCAAAACTCCTAAGGTTGTGGCAAGATCCACGTGAGCAAAGCCGATTGCGAGATGAACATCGAGAGCAAGTCAAAGCCCATAGCCCCGATGCTATCGTTCTGCGTCTCCAGAGGTACTACTCGAGTCTGGCTGCAAACCATTTATGTGGATGATGCCGCGCCCACCGAAATTGTCCCGAGTATGGTTGAAAGTGGCGGCTCCGGAGGACGCTCGGTTGCAGGAAGCCCCCTCAAGTTGAGGTTTCAGATCCCAAATCCATCGGAACGAGAAGACTGCCCATGGAAGCGAAGGAGATCATCGAAAGTTGTTTATTGCTGAGGTTGTCAGCGCCGGTGTAAAAATCCCCAAAGTGCCGGTTGACATTTCCCCACACCCTAGCGTGGTAAACCGGAACCCACTCCACGTGGAGGAGGTTCCGGAACTTGCTAAGGGGGCGAGACGTGCAAGAGCTGACAGAACTGCAACGACAAGGAATGAGCATTCAAGGGATCAGTCGACTGACCGGCTGGGATCGCAAGACGGTTCGAAAATACCTACTGCAACCGAACGCCTTGCCGGAATACGGGCCTCGGCGAAGGCAAGTGAGCAAGCTTGATCCGTTCAAGCCGTATTTGGAAGAGCGGATGCGCGCCGGGGTTTGGAATGCGCAGGTGCTGTTGCGAGAGCTGCGGGAGCGCAACTACACCGGCGGATACACGATTCTGAAGGACTGGTTGCACCCACAGCGGAGTTCCGCACGAGCCGTGGCGGTGCGACGCTTCGAGACGCCGCCGGGCAAGCAGGCGCAGGTAGACTGGGGCCATCTGGGGACTTTGCAGTGCGAAGACCCGGAGCAGAAGCTTTGGGCCTTCACCTTCACGATGGGTTACAGCCGGCGCATGATGGCAGAAGTAGAGGTGGAGCAGAAGATCGGCACGCTGCTGCGCATGCACGAAGAAGTGTTTCGGCAGATGGGTGGTGTTCCCGAAGAGATTCTCTACGACCGCATGAAGACGGTGTGGTTAGGGAGTGACGAGCGCGGCGAGATCGTTTGGCATCCGGTGTTTTTGGATTTTGCGCGGTACTGGGGGTTCACACCGCGGTTGTGCCGGCCTGTTCTCGGGTGGTTCCATGCACACGCTGATTGGCCACTGCCG
>Ga0137392_10001958_pt1 | contig 12154 bp, 10 predicted proteins | sample 15con2h34AmetaG_FD_101394 | JGI IMG/M metagenome (GOLD analysis project Ga0137392, IMG submission 101394) | Vadose zone soil microbial communities from Angelo Coast Range Reserve, California, USA - 15con2h3.4A metaG | ecosystem: Environmental > Terrestrial > Soil > Vadose zone > Saprolite... | reverse complement strand
TCAGATCCAGCGCGCCGGAGCATCAGCGCGCATACGAGGTTCCACCGGCGCTTTGCTTCTTCTTCGATGGATCCAACGTCGCCAAGACCGTCTTCGAAATCAACCCGGACGTCTACTACGGGATGACCGGAGAAGACGGAGACTTTCGGCTCGGCGACGCATTCGCTGCGATCGATTTCCGCCCGCATCTGAGGTCATTGACGATTCCGCTACTCGTCATCGCCGGGCGATTCGATCGAATTCTCAGCCCGCGCTGTGCCCGGCAATTCAAGCAATTCGTTCCCCGCGCCGAGCTCGTCATCTTCGAGAGAAGCGGGCACCTGCCGTTCGTGGAAGAGCCCGAGGCAACGTTTCAATTGCTGAATGCCTTCCTCAGTCGCCCAATACCTCGGTAGAGCAGAGCAGTTGGACGGGCATTCGACTGCCGATGGAGATTAGCTTCTAGGCGGCTGGGGGTTGCCCAGCCTGGCATGGAGCTCTTTCGATACGTCGCCCTGGGCGACTCGACCGGGGTTGGGATCGGCGACCAGACGGACGGCGGGTACCCTGAGCGCTTGTTTCGCCGGCTTAAGTCCACGGGAATCAACTCCGGGATCTTGAACCTGGCGCAGAGCGGGGCAACCACGCGTGATGTGGTCCAGGGCCAGGTGCAGAAGGCGGTTTCGATGCGGCCGTCCCTGGTAACGCTCGGGGTGGGCACCAATGACCTGTGGCGCATGGTTCCCGCCGGGACTTTCCAGATGAACCTTAAACTGATCGCCGACGCGCTGGAGGGGAGTGGGGCGGAGATCGTGGTGAGCAATCTCATCGATCTCACTCATGCGCCGCTCGCCGGCATGGTCGAGACGTGGCTCGGCATTTCGCGATCGCTTTTCTTGCGAAGGGTCCAGGAGCTCAACGATCGACTCAACGCCCTCAGCCGGCGACCACGTTTTACCGTCGTCGACATGTTTTCGGTCAGCGCTCGGGAGCTTCCATCCCACCCCGAATACTTCTGTCCAGATGGGTTCCACCCGTCAGCCAAGGGCTACGATCGCTGGGCTGAAATGATGTGGCCCGCCGTCGAAGCGGTCGCCGCGCGGTGGCGGGCAACTCCTGGCGCCGAGCCGCGGTAGGATCGGCCCAGCGAGAGTCCGGTCGCTCGATTTCGGACACTGCACGAAGCGACCTTCGTAGCGATCTTTCCAGACAGTAGACTCACCAAGAGAGGATCATGTCGAACGGTCCGTCGTTCGAGAAAAAGGAGCTGAACAGTGCCCACGTATACTCTGCCTGACCTTCCCTATGACTATGGCGCGCTCGAGCCGCACATCTCCGGGAAAATCATGGAGCTGCACCACGATCGCCATCATCGCGCCTACGTCGATGGCGCGAACAAGGCGATCCAGAAATTGAGTGAGGCCCGGCAGCAGGAAAACTTCGACAACCTCGCAGCGCTTGAAAAAGCGATCGCGTTCAATGTGTCCGGCCATGTGCTTCACAGCATCTTCTGGCAGAACCTCGCTCCACGGGGCGGGGGACAGCCTGAAGGTGACCTGGCTGCGGCTCTCGAACGCGACTTCGGGAGCTTTGCGCTGTTCAAGAGCCAGATGGTCCATGCGGCATCCACGATCATGGGATCGGGGTGGGCAGCGCTCGTCTGGGATCCGGTGATCCAGCGGCTGGGTACTACCCAAATCCACGACCATCAGTCGGAGGTGACGCAAGGGGGATTGCCCTTGATGGTGATGGACGCATGGGAACACGCTTACTATCTGCAGTACCAGACCGAGAAGGCGAAGTTCTTCCAGGCGCTGTGGAACCTTTGGAACTGGAAAGACATCGCCGCGAGATTCACGCGGGTTCGAAACCTGGATCTGTCGATTGGCGGCACCTCGACTACCCGCCCTTCGCGGTAGGGGCCCACAAGTTGTCCACAGCATTTACCCCGTTGACTCCCACAGGGGACTCATTGTCTCTTCCCGTCCTTCGATCGCGAGCCAGGGAGAACGCGCGATGAACAACCTCCATCTGCAAGACGACAAGAGCGCGGAGCGGCGAATCGAGCTGTATCTCAGGTCGAAGCCCGACCGAGAAATTGCCGCCCTGCTTCTGCAGGAGGTTCTTCCTGAGATCGGCGATTCCGGCCATGCCTGCGCGATCATTGAATCGGCCATCGACCGGCTGGTGCGTTCCAATGGTGGCTCCTTGAACGGACTGGAGCCGGACCTGGACGCACAGAGACTGCAGCTTGAGGAATCCGACGCGAGCATTGAGCTGTTCCAGCTCACGTTCTAGAGCCCATCTTTAGCTCGGGTAGATCGTTTCAAAAGCTGAGGCGTCGTCGATCGGCCGCCGACCGCTGAACCCTCGATCGAGCTCGTGCCAATAGCTCACCGTCAGCTCGCCAAATTGCCAGCACAGATAAACCTGACGACCGCTTCGCAGCGCCCGGAAATCCACCAGGCCGTCGAGCGACTTGACCTCGATCCCGAATTCCTCGAGCTTGCCAATCTCTTCCTGGATTTTGGCGATAAGCCGGTCCCGCTCGGCACGCAGCATTTGGTCTCGACTGCCGGCGCCGCCCACCGGGTGACTGATTTCGGGCGACGCCTGGATTTCTGCCGGCTGACCGAGCGCTTGCAGCTCGCGCGTACACTCCTGGATTCGCTGAACCCAGCCGCGGATCGCGGTGAAGGTCGCGCCCAAAGAAGGGACGCAGCGCTTCGCCTCTTCAACGTCGAAGATTCGCATTGCTCCACTCCTTCCGAAGGAAGCTGGAGCTCGAGTTTCTTGTCACCAAACCTGGAACCCTTGGAAACTCGGACTTAATCGAGGAAAAGTAAACAGAGATTTTACCCTTTGCAGAGGCCCGGTGTTATTGCCGCGCGCCCGTTGCTTCGGGGGAAGCCCTGGTTAGGACTGAGAGTCACATGTTTTTGGGGTTAACCGCTTCGGGCAGTCACGTACCGCTCAACCAGTACTCCATCCAACGCAGCTCGCCTGATCGGTGCACTCATGAAAGAGAAGAAGAGAAACCAAGCGAATCTTAGTCTGGCGAAGTCCCTCTTTCCCGTAGCCTTGTGCGTTGCACTTTCGTTCATCGTGCTTGCGCGCACTGCGGCGGCGCAAAACACCATTCCCCCCGAAGATGCAATTCGCTTTCTGGAGCAGACAAGCTTCGGAGCCAACTGGACCGAGGTTCAGCGTGTTCAGACGATGGGCTATGCGGCCTATCTCCAGGATCAATTGAATACCCCTCCCAGCGGATGGCTCGACCGCGGTCTTTGCCCGGGCGATCCCGGGGCGGCCGGCAACCCCTGCACCCCGGTCCGCGACTTCTACACGATGTATCCGGTCCAGGTGGAGTTCTTCACCAAGGCTTTGACCGCCCCCGATCAGCTTCGGCAGCGGGTGGTCTTCGCGCTGGATCAGATGTGGGTCATCTCGGCAAACTTGCAAGGCAACTTCCAGGCGAGCTGGATGGATTACTACCTACAAATTCTCGAGAACAACGCCTTCGGCAACTGGCGTCAAATGATGCAAGACATCACCCTTAGCCCGGGCATGGGCCGCTACCTCGACATGTCGGGGAACTTCTTCGTCGCCGGACGCGCCGCGAACGAAAACTACGCCCGCGAAATCCTCCAGCTGTTCAACGTCGGTCTCGACGAGCTGAACAACGACGGCACGCCGATACTTGACGACCAGGGAAACCGCATCCCGACCTACACGCAAGACATCGTCGTCGGATTCTCCAAGGCCTTTACCGGCTGGAGACTCCAAAACGACGTCCTCGACGGCAGCTATTGCCTGCCGGACCCACCCAATCGGCGATGCCCCGATTGGCGCGACCCGATGCAGCCGGTGAACCCCACCGCCAATCACGATCACACCGACAAGTTGCTCCTCGACGGCGTGACGCTGCCGGCGCGCCCCGAAGGCGATCCGTCCTGCGCCGGCGGGTGCGTCGTACAGGACCTCAACGACGCGCTGGACAACATCTTCAACAATCACAACGTCCCGGTGTACGTCTGCAACAACTTCATCCGATACCTGGTGACCAGCAATCCGAGCGGTCAGTACGTCTCGAACTGCGTGGCGGCGTTCATTGACAACGGGCAGGGCGTTCGCGGCGACATGCAAGCTGTGCTCACCGCGATCCTGATGGATCCGGAGGCTCGCACCGCACCCGACCCGACCCTGAACCCGAGTTACGGCAAGCTGCGTGAACCCGTTTTGGCGATCACCAACATCCTGCGCAATTTCAACGTGGACGGATCCCCGTGCTCTACGACCGGCAACCCTTGCACGGACTTCGTGCTCGGCGAGCAGTTCATTCCCGGAAACCTCCGAATGGACGAAGACATCTTCCGCTCGCCAACGGTGTTCAACTTCTTCCCACCGGGGTTCGTGATCACCGGCACCGATCCTGCTCTTTACGGTCCCGAGTTCGCGATTTTGTCGACCACCACGGAGCTGGCCCGGATCAACATGATGAACGCGCTTATCTATACCGCGATAAGTTCGCCCAGTACGGACCGACCGTACCCCACGCGTATCGATCCCGCCCAACTCGCTGCCTACTACACCGGCGACGACGGCGCGCTCGTCGATGGTCTGGGCCAGATCATGATGCATGGGACAATGTCTCCCGACATGCGAAACGTGCTCGTCAATCAGATCAGCGCGGTCACTGATGCGACGGCAAAGGCGCAGAAAGTCGCTTACCTCATCGCAACCTCTTCCTCCTACAACGTGCAAAGGTGATCAAGATGGCAACCACGAGACGAGAATTCATGAGGAATACGGCGTGCGGAACGCTCTCGGCCTTTGCACTGGTGCAGGGCGTCGAGAAGATGTTTCTCACCAACGCGCTGGCGCAAGCGGATACGTCCGGCGACTACAAGGCGCTGGTCTGCGTCTTCCTATTCGGAGGCAATGACGCGAACAACATCGTCATCCCGTACACCAACTACGACGGCGATGGTGTCAACGGATACGGACCGGTCCGCGGCGGCGCCGTGCAGCTGGCGGTCCAACGCAACAACCTGTTGCAAATCAGTCCGCCAAGCGATGGAAACATCTTTGGCCTGCATCCCGCGCTCGGAACCGTCGCTGGTCAACCCAATGACGGCATCTACAGCCTGTGGAACCAGGGCAAGGTGGCGATCGCGGTGAACACGGCGACGATGATTGATCCGAGTGCGACCAAGGATCAGCTGCGGCAGGGGATCCTGCGCCCCTACCAGCTCTTCTCCCACTCGGACCAGCAAGAGGCCTATATGAGCTCAAAGTCGACGGGACCCAGCCCGACGGGTTGGGGAGGGCGACTCGCCGACCGGCTCCGCGGATCCCAGACGTTCCCGGTCGTGACTTCGATCTCGGGCGTTCAGGTATTCACCCAGGGCGCCAATACTCGACCCCTGATCGCCGGTGCCGCGCCCACGCGGATCGACCAGCTCCTGCAAGTCAGCCGCGACTTCACCCCCGACAATCCGATCCAGCAGATCGTCGCTCTGGATCGAGGGGATGGCACCGCCACGTTGATCAAGTCAAGCGCACAGATCGCCCAGGATTCTTTCGATATCCGGACGAGGCTGCAGGCGGCGGGAGATCCGACGCTGCCAGGCTGGGCGACCAGCTTTCCCAACACGAGTCTGGGAAACCAACTCAAGCAGGTGGCGAAGCTGATCAAGACCTCGCGAGAGTTTCTCACCGGAGTGAATCGCCAGATCTTCTTTGTCTCCATGGGCGGGTTTGATACCCACAACAACCAGGGAGCGGAGACTGGTAACCAGGCAAATCTCTGGATCCAGCTGAGCCAGGCGATGACCGCCTTCTACCAGGCGACGGTGGACTTAGGGCTCGGCAGCAACGTGACGCAGTTCACGATGTCCGACTTCAGCCGGACGTTCAAACCGGCGAATCCGGGAGGCGGCGTCGGAAGCGATCATGCCTGGGGCAGCCATCACTTCGTGATGGGAGATGCGGTAAACCCCACCGGCGTCAGCGACTTCTATGGACAGTTCCAGGATGTCACGATTGGCGGCCCCGCCGACTATGACCTGGGCTCGGGCTCCCGAGGTCGCTGGATCCCCACCCAGTCCGTCGACCAGTTCGCCGCCACGATGGCGAATTGGTACGGTCTACAGCCGGCGGACCTGCCGTACGTCTTCCCGAATCTCGGCCGTTTCAGCCCGCAAGATCTCGGATTCATGCAGGCGCCCGCCGGCGCAGCCCAGGCCGGCACCAACAGCGGCATGCCGATCAAGAAGGTGAAGCTGTAGAAAAGATTGGTTGAGTACGAATTGGGCCGGGGATCTGGGAAGGTCTCCGGCCCTGTTCTGTTAAGGGGTCATGGCGAGGCTGAAGATCAATCGCGTCTCATCGCAGTGCGTGATGTTGCTCGGCGCGCTCGCCGTCCTGACTGTTCCGCGGGAGGGAATGACCGGATCGGAAGTCAGCGGACCTTCAACCGACCGCGCTCGCGCTCAGGAAGAGATGAAGCAGGGCGCCCAGGCGTTCCGCGCCGGTAAATACGATGAGGCGCAGGAACACTACCGCACCGTGCTGAAGCTGGATCCGACGCAGAAGAGCGCTGCGCTCTCCCTCGCCCGTTCCATTCGCGCGCAATACAAGCCTGGGATCGCGGACCCCCAGAACATCGCTAAGGCGAGAGAGGCGATCGCCGTCTACGAAAAGGCTCTCCAAGACGACCCGGGGCAAGACGAAGCTTTCGCAGCCGTCGCCGATCTCTACGGCGGGCTAAAAGAACAGGACCATCAGCGCGAATGGATTCTGCAGCGCGCAAAATCGGAGCAACTTCGTCCCACCGCGCGCTCCTCGGCGTATCGCCGCGCCGCGGAGCTGGATCTGGCTTGTGCTCGCAGCACGGCGAGTACCGATCCCGCCGGAGCCGACAAATGCGCGGCGCGCGGACTGGAATCGATCGCGCAGGCGATCGCCTTGAGCGGCGACGACGAAGGCGCCCTCACCCAGAAGACTCAGCTGCTCCATCAGCGGGCAAAGCTGGCCGAGGCCCAGGGCGCCGCGGCGCAGAAGGGGACGTACGAGAAGCAAGCGGCCGCCGCCGAGAAGCGGATCGCCGCGCTGCGCGAAGAGGCGCGAAAGAAGTCGGAAGCGCTGCCGACTTATTGATGTAGTCCGGGCGGCTCGCTTTGTTCAGCAGGCGTGTTATTTGAGCCAGGTGCAATCCCCCCGAGGAGGGCTGGTCGCGCTGCGGTCGCGGGACTTCCGCTACCTGATCAGCGGACATTTCCTTTCGCTCACCGGCACCCAGATGCAGCACGTGGCGGTGGTCTGGCAGCTCTACCTTTTCACCCACTCTCCGCTGTCGCTCGGGCTACTGGGCCTATTCCGGATCGCGCCGGTGATCCTCTTCGCCATTGGAGGAGGCGTCATCGCCGATGCGTTCGACCGCCGGCGGCTGATGCTCATCAGCCAAACCGTTCTCGCGCTGGTTTCGTTGGCCTTCGCGATCACCACCCATCTGGGTTGGGCGAACGTCTATTCCATCTACGGGCTGAGCTTTCTCGCCGGCGCCGCCGGCGCGGTGGACAATCCCACCCGACAAGCCCTGGTGCCCCTCCTCGTTCCCAGGGAACACCTCGGAAACGCCCTCAGCATCGGCGCTTTGGCGTGGCAACTCGCCAGCATCATCGGTCCGCCGATCGCAGGATGGATGCTCGCCACGCTGGGGATGGTGCCGATCTACGTCGCTGACGCCGCGAGCTTTCTGGCGGTCATCGCCGCGCTGATCCTGATCAGGCACCGGGCTCCGGCGCGAAGCGGGGCGCAAATCAGCCTCCGGTCGGCCCTCGAGGGCCTGAGCTTCATCCGCCGCTCACCGCTGATTCTTTCCACCATGTTGTTCGACTTCTTCGCCACCTTCTTCGGAGGCTCGATGCTGCTGATGCCGATCTTCGCGGATCAAGTGCTGCACGTGGGTACGCGGGGTCTGGGGCTTCTGTATTCCGCGCAACCGGTCGGCGCGTCGATCGCGGCCGCGGCTCTTTCCTTGCTCCCGCTTCCCCGCCGGCAAGGACTGGCCATCCTGATTGCCGTCGCGTCCTATGGCGCCGCGATCGCCATATTCGGCCTTTCACCCTACTTCTGGCTGTCGCTGCTCGCGCTGGCCTGGTCCGGCGCTTCGGACGCGGTGAGCACCGTGCTCCGGGTGACCCTGCGGCAGATGTTGACCCCCGACGACCTGCGGGGCCGGATGACGTCGGTCAACATGATGTTTTTCATGGGTGGGCCTCAGCTGGGCGAAGTCGAAGCGGGCGCGGTGGCCAAGGCATTTGGCGCGCGATTCGCGGTGGCTTCTGGCGGAATACTCTGCGTGCTCGCGGCGGGCTTCGTGGCGCTGATCTCGCCTGAGTTGCGGCGCTACCGCGGCGTCGAAGCGGCTCGCTCCGAATCGCCGGGATCCAAAATGGAAGAGGCGCGGCCCGCTTCGGTTTGAAGCATCTGCCCTGATCAGCGATCCGGCTCGTCGATGGGCGCAGGGGCGGGCAGGTTGGATCTGTACCAGGCCACGCGCTCGTCCAGCGCGGCAAGCCGTCCGACCGCGGCGGCCCCAGGGCCTTCAATCGTCACCGATGCGCCGCAGGCGCCGAGCACGGCCGCCTCCAGCGGGCCCTTCCCCGAGGCGAGCGCGAGAATGAAACATGCCGCGAAGGTGTCTCCCGCGCCGGTCGGATCAACGGCCAGCGTGGGAAATGCGTGAACCCGATATCGCTTTCCGTCCAGGTAGAGGACCGCACCGCGAGGACCCTCGGTGACGACGACGATCTTCGCCAGCCCGAGGAGCACGGGTAGAACGCGAGCCGCGTTGCCGGCCAGGTCCTCGTCGCTGCAGAACAGTGCCCTGCACCCGCCAAGGAAACTGAGATCTTTGGGTTCACGGGGCTCGACGAGGCCGTCCGCTCCGAGAACGCGCAGCCAACCCTGAAGCCCGGCGGCGACGATCGCACCGGGCGAGCCGCGTAGACAAACCGGTTCCACCTCCGCGAGCACCGGGCAGACGAAGACGACGTCCGCCTGTTCCACGGGGGTAGCGATCGAGCTTGCTTTGCAGAGCACTCGCCAGGTCCGCGTGCCCCCGCGGTCGACGGCCTCGAAGGTGGTGGTTTGGTCGGATGCAGCTGCATCGAGATGGACGCCCGCGCCACGGAGCAGGTCGGATCCAATAAAATCGCGACCGAAGCTGGTCACGATTCGGGCCGACGCTCCCATGCTCGCCGCCGCAAGAGCGGCATAGAGCGCCGAGCCTCCCGGGTATAGACCCTGCGGCAGTCGATCGTTGGTGACATGGCCGACCGCGGCGAACCGAATGCCCTGGAATCGAAGCTCGCCCAAGCCGGCCGCTCCTAGGACTTGGATTCGAGCAAAAAGGCGGGCAGGGCAATCAGGGCGGCGGTGATGCAGCTCAGCTCACCCAGGGCGGCGAGAAGGCCAAACCCCGCCAGCGCCTGATTGTCCGCCGCAAAGAGGGAAAAATAGCCAATAATCGTCGTGGTGGAACACAGAGCGACCGCACCGCCCGTCTCCCGAAGCACCCGCGGCAGCGAGCCGCGCCCCTCCAAGCGGTAGCGCTGGACGATGTTCACCGCGTAATCGACGCCAATTCCAAAAGTGATCGGTAGGACGACGAAGTTGAGAAAGTTGATCCGAACCCGGGCGGCGGCGCCAATTCCCACCAGCCAGGCCACTCCGAGGAGCAGCCCAGAAAAGACGGTTATCGACGGCCGCAGCCGCCGAAAGACCAGGAGCACCAGGAACCAGACGGCCAAGAAGGCGATGCCAGTGGCGATCGGTCCGTCCTTCAAGATCGCCGAAGTGATGTCCGCGAACAGCAGTCCCTGGCCCACCGCCATCGCCTGGGCGCCGGAGTCCGCAATCGAACCCCGGACCAGGTCGGTCATCTGCTCCGTCTCGTGAGAGGAGAGGATGCCGACCTTTCGCGGAAAGGCCAGACCGATTCGCCCGGCCCTGCCGTTGCGCTCGGTGAGGGGCAGCTTGATCGATCTGGGCAGGTCGTTCAGGGTCAGTGGGCGAATGTCCTCCGGAGGACGGAACTTCTCCACGCGCTGTCGCTGCTCGGGAGAGAGGAGCTCTAGCCGCGCCTGGGTCAAGGTGGCCCGCAGCTCGCGAAGGAGGGGGATCTTCTCCTCCTGGTGCTCGGGAATGGTCGATCGGATGGTGCGCACCTCCCGGAACGGATCGAGGTCACCGATTTCACGCCGCCGCCGGTCGAGCGTCGCCACCACCCGATCGAGGTCTGTTGGGGTTTCGCCGACGATAACGACCGGGGTGAGGTAGGCGTTGAAGATCTGATCCAGCCGGTGCGCCCAGTAGATCGATCCGTTGGTCTGGCTCTTTTTCGCGCGCAGCTTGGTCATGTCGTACTCGATCAACTCCCCGCGGTAGCTGGCCATCGCCACAGCCACCCCAACGAGCGATAAGACCGAGGCCACCCGAATACCGAACCGACGCCGTTGCACGAAATCCACGATCCTCGAGGTGATCGGCGTCTTTCTCGGTGAATCGGTGACCCTCAGGTCGCGCCACGATTCGATCGCCGAGAGCATCGGCGGGAGCAGCAGGACGGCTGAAACCCAGCACACCGCCATCCCCAGTCCACCAATGAGGCCGAAATGTCTGAAGCCCCGAAAGTTCGTCACCGCCAGGGAGAGATAGGCCAGACCGGAGGCAAATGCAGCGACGAACGTCGCGGCCAGGGTTCTTCGCAGCGCCACGTGGATCGCGATGTCCACCGGCAGCCCGCCCCTGCGTTCCTCGACGTATCGGGCGACGATGATGATCGCTACGTTGATTCCGTTGCCCACCACGATCGACCCGAGGAAGGCAGTGTTGGCGTTCAGGTGCCCGACCAGAAAGTAGCTGATGCCAAAAGTGACCGCGCACCCCACCACCAGCGATCCGAAAATCGCTGCGATCGCGCTCCACCGGCGAAAATAGATCCAAAGCGCGAGGAGCACGAAGACGATCACGATCACTGTCGAAGAGGCTAGGTCGGCCACCAGTGCCTCCTGCTCCTCCACCACCGAGCCGACCTCGCCGTCGAAACCGATCTTCAGTTTCGGGTCATAGGACTGGGGCTTGAGGCGCTCGATTTCGGCCTTGATGCCGTCGAGGAGCGCTCGATTTTGCGCATAGCCCGTCACCGACTCGGGAGGCCGGACCAGGATGGCAAGCAGCTTTCCATCCGGCGTCTGGAAGTAGCCCTTGCGAAAGCGCTTCAGATCTCCGTCGTGCTGCGAATACTTTGCCTCGATGTCCCGAAAGTCGAGCGGGGGCGGAGGGGCCCGAGGATCGTCGATCATCGAGAGCAGGGGATTGGCGTTCTGCTTCTCCCAGGCAATGCGCGCCTTCACCCTCTCCAGAATTCTCTTCAGATCCTCCACGCTGAGAAAAAGCAGACCGAAGCGCTGGAGGAGCGCCTCCTCCTGGTCAACGCGATAGTCGACCGTCTCGATGAAAGAGCTGGGGAGGGCGTTGAGCCGCCGGACGAGGTCATCGGCGAACCGGTCCATCGCGTCGGGGTCCGACCCCTCGAGAACAATCGAGAGGTGATTCACATTGTGCAGCTGCGGCCCGAGCAGCTTGGCGGCGATCACGCTCGGTGCGTTTTCCGGCAACAGCTCTTCGATCTCGCTGCGAAGGTTTGCGTAGAGGTGGACCGAGAAGTAGGTCCCGACCACGGTGACCAGAAGGGCGAGGAGAAGGACCGGGCGGCGCTCTCGAATCAGGAACCCCGACAACCGGCGCAGGACGACATCGACGTCCTGGGCGAAGCTCCGCCGCATCCACACTCGAACGACGCTCAGCGCCCGATCGGAACGCGACTCATCGGGAACCAACGCTCTGCCCATCCGATCTCGGTACCCAAAGCGACCTCTCGGCAACCCTCGTCCGCCGAGCGGTACGCGTTGGAGATCGTCTGGACACAAAAATATGCGTCACGCGCTTCCTTTCCGACAAAGGCTCCCTCTTGAATGGCGCCCTTGAACTGCTCGAAAAGGGAATCAAACCAGTGACTGTGACTGGCGTCCATCCAGTGGGACGCAACCGAGCGCTTTTCGAATGTCCACTTGGCGTTCGGGTGCGCGATCCCACCCTTATCCAC
>Ga0137392_10001956_pt1 | contig 12160 bp, 8 predicted proteins | sample 15con2h34AmetaG_FD_101394 | JGI IMG/M metagenome (GOLD analysis project Ga0137392, IMG submission 101394) | Vadose zone soil microbial communities from Angelo Coast Range Reserve, California, USA - 15con2h3.4A metaG | ecosystem: Environmental > Terrestrial > Soil > Vadose zone > Saprolite... | reverse complement strand
TTCTGAATGCCGATTTCCGGGGAAGACAATGGATAGCCTTCCGCGATTCGAATCTGCGAGTGCACCAGATCGATTCCGGTGATTTGCTCGGTCACGGTGTGCTCCACCTGGAGCCGCGCATTGACCTCGATAAAGTAGTGCTCGTTGCCGGCGACGAGAAACTCGACCGTCCCCGCGCTGGTGTAGCCGGCGGCGCCCGACAGCTTGAGGGCGTCGTTGCAAATCCAGTCTCGAAGAGTCGATGCTAGATTGGGCGCCGGTGCAATCTCGATGATCTTCTGGTACCGCCGCTGGACCGAGCAGTCGCGCTCGAAGAGGTGAAACAGGTTCCCGTGCAGGTCGCCGAGGATTTGCACTTCGATGTGCCGCACCCACTCGAGGTACTTCTCGAGGAACACCACCTCGCTGCCGAAGGCGAGCTTCGATTCGGAACGGCATTCGGCGATCGTCTCGCTGAGCTTGGAGACTTCCCGCACCACGCGCATTCCGCGACCTCCGCCGCCGTGCGCCGCCTTCACCAGCACGGGGCTGTGCGTGTTGAAGAACTCGACCGCGCGCGACAGGGCTTCCGGGCCCGACCCTTCGAGAGTGATGCCGGGCACCACCGGCACGCCCGCCTTTGCCGCCACGCTTTTGGCGACAACCTTGTCGCCCATCAGCGCCAGCACCTCGGCGCTCGGACCAATGAAGCGGATGCCGCGGGCGACGCAGGCCCGGGCGAGCTCAGGGTTCTCGGAGAGAAATCCATAACCCGGGTGAATGGCGTCCGCGCGGGCGCGCTGCGCGATGTCGACAATCTCATCCACGCCGAGGTACGCCTGAACCGGGCGTTTTCCGCGGCCCACCAGATAGGCTTCATCCGCTTTGTGGCGGTGCTCGTGAACCCGATCTTCCTCGCTGTAGATCGCCACCGTGCGGATGCCCAGCTCATTACACGCGCGAAATACGCGGATCGCGATCTCGCCGCGATTGGCGCAGAGGACTTTTCGGATCGGAACGATCGGCATTGCGCCCATACTAGCGAAACGCCGTGCTGGTGAAACGCCGAGACCTGAGAAGGGTCTTCTGGGCCGGGCGGGCGCCGGCCACCGCCTTCGGGGTCAAGGCGCACCGCGCGTCCTTGCCCGATCCCCGGGCCAGGCGCGGCCGCCATCGGGCTCGGTGCGGCGGCGGCCAGGCGGAGCTCTCCGTTGCGGCTGGGCATACTGATGGGCACTTTCTTGCGCGGCCGGATGGGGGTCATTTGCAATCGCGGATTTCAAGAAATCTATTGATGTTTTTCATGCTCCTTCTCGCGGCGGGCTGCGGCAAGGACGCCATCGATTCCATTCACCTCCCGGGATGCGATGGCGGCGGCTGCGCTGGAGCGGGGTGCATTGCAGATGGTGGCTCCTGGCCCGCCGAATGGGCGGCACTGGAAGACGAAGTTTTGACTCGGGTTAACGACATACGACTCGCCGGTGCTTCGTGCGCCAACGACCGGTTCGGGCAGGTGCCGGCGCTCTCGATGAACGCCGCGCTGCGTCAGGCAGCTCGATGCCATAGCCTGGACATGGGAAACCAGAACTATTTCACCCACGACAGCAAGGATGGGCGCAGCCCGTGGACTCGGATGGCGAACGCCGGGTACCACGGCTTCCCCGCCGCGGAGAACATCGCCGCCGGATATGGCGACGCCCGCTCGGTGATGAACGGGTGGATGGCTTCGCCGGGTCACTGCCGAAACATCATGCTCTCGACAGCGACGGAGATTGGAGTCGGCTTCGCCTTCTACTCGCAGAGCGATTACCGCACCTATTGGACGCAGGACTTCGGCAGGCGTTGATACCGGCAAACAGTCAGTTGTCGGGCCGGACGGCGAATCGCCCTTCCAAAGGGTGAAATCTTCCGGGTACATTGCCTTCCTCAGGGGAGCACACAATGCAACGACGGGAATTCTTGATCACCTCGGCCGCCTTGGCCGGTTCGGCGCTGTCCGACAGAGCCCTGGGGGGTGCGGACCGCCGGCCTCAGGCCGCTGGTGAGAGAGCGATCGAGAGGGCGATTCCAGGGGGACGAGGAAGGTTCCCGCCGAACAACAAGATCGTGGAATTGATGCAAGTCCCCGCCGGCCTGCACGATCTGAACTGGCTGAAACAGAGCCTGCAGGCGGCCATCGACGTCGAGCTCTCCGCACTACCGCCCTATCTTTGCGCGATGTGGTCTATCGTCACCCAACGCGGACCGGCTTACGACCTCATCCACAGCGTGGCGATCGAAGAAATGCTTCACCTGGGTCTGGTCTGTAACCTGCTCACCGCGATCGGAGGAACGCCGCAAATCGTTCAGGGCTACCAGGAACGGATCGCTTACCCGGGACCCCTCCCCGGCGGTGTCCGGCCGGAGCTGACGGTATATCTGGCCGGTTTGACGCAAGACTATTTGAAAAATGTGTTCATGGAGATCGAGTATCCGGAGAATGGACCGGTTGCCTTGGCATTAGGCCAGATGTATCCAACCATTGGCGCTTTCTACGGCGCAATTCTCGAGGCCTTTCAGGCACTCTCTCTGGAGCTGACCACCAAAAATCAACTGACCTCGCCTCCGCCGATTGGCCTGTACCTGATCGCGACGCCGGATGACGTCGAAACCGCGATCACCCAGATCAAGGAACAGGGGGAAGGCACCTCGGAATCGCCCCTTGCCGAGCATTTCGGCGGCGATTTCGCTCATTACTACAAGTTCGCCGAGATCTTTCACGGCAGCGCACTGATTCAACTCAACGGAACATGGCAGTACGCCGGAGACCCGATCCCGTTTCCGGACGTCTATCCGATGGCGCCGATTCCCACCGGCGGCTACCAGAATCCCCCGGATCCTGCCGCGGAGGCTTTGCATGCCTTCAACGATCAATTCGCGATCATGCTCACCAAGCTTGAGAGTGCCTGGGCGAATGGAAGCATGTCTGATTTGGGGATCTCCGTCGGCGCGATGTTTCGACTGCGTTCCTTGGCTCGAAATCTGATGCAGATCCCGCTGCCCGACAAGAGTGGGGTGTACGGTCCTGATTTCAGACCGTCCCCGACTTCGTAGTTTTCGACAGGGCGATCGGGATCGGACGCAATCACCCCCGGAATCCACCGTCGCCGTCCAGGCGCGAGTGGCCCCGTCGAGGAGAGAAACCGACGTCGGTGGCCACGGGGTGACGCTGGGCGCTCAGTCTGTTGATGCGTGCCAGCCGGGTTCATGTTAGGTCGCCAGGCGCATCGGCCAAAGGGAAAGGCTTGAGAGTACACGCATCTTGAGGAGCCCTGATGTTCAACGCCGTCAGCTTGGCCGGGCTCTCGCTGGCGTGCGCAGTCCTCAGTGCCGCGGAGCCGAGTAGTCCCGCGGAGCCGAGTCCTCCGCCCTCCCCCGCCGACGACCATCACGTCCTCGAAACCAAAGTCGAAGCGGGCGCACCGACCTCCGCCGCTTCTGCGGAAACGATTCGAGATCGCGACCTGGTCCTTCGACCGCACGCCACGCCGGAGGACATTCTGAGGGTCGTTCCCGGCCTCGTCATTGCGCAGCATCAAGGGGGGGGAAAGGCAGATCAGCTGTTCCTCCGAGGGTTCGACGCGGACCACGGAACGGACGTTGCGCTGTTTCTCGATGGAGTTCCGGTCAACCTGCCAAGTCACGGACATGGGCAGGGTTTCGCGGACCTCCACTTCCTCATTCCAGAGGCGATCGACCAGATCGACGTCACCAAGGGCCCCTACTTTCCCGAATACGGCGACTTCGATACGGCGGGTGCGATCAACCTGAAAACGCGCCGGTCGTTCGGTGAAAACTCGATCTCCGCCACCTACGGCAGCTTCGATACCTATCGGGTGGTGGGGATCGCCAGTCCGAAGCTTTCCGAGGGTCTGCCCTGGCTTGCCGCCGAGGTCGCCGGGACCAACGGGCCCTTCAACTCTCCCGAGCAGCTCCAGCGATACACGCTGATGACCAAGGAGACGCTGGCGCTCAACGCGAGCACGATTCTGACGCTCCTCGGGTCAGCGTATGGCACTCAGTGGAGCGCCAGCGGACAAGTTCCGCTCCGCGCGGTCGAGGCAGGGCTTCTCGACCGCTTCGGCTCGATCGATCCCACCGAGGGCGGACAAACGCAGCGGCAGATGTTCACCGCGACGCTCGAGCAGCGCCACGGAAGCGAAGAGAGCGTTTCGGTGACCATGTACGCGGTGCGCTACCGCTTCCGATTGTTTTCAGACTTTACTTTTCAACTGCGCGATCCCGAAAACTTCGATCAGATCGAGCAGAACGACGCCCGGTTTTACACCGGTCTGCAGGGCCGCTTTCGAACCTCCCGGACTGTGTCTGGCGTGCGATTCATCACCACGATTGGGGCCCAGGCTCGCTACGACGATATCCATACCGAGCTGTGGCACGACAAGCAGCGGGGCCGTTTGCCTGATTGTTTCGAGAGAGGTTCCAATCCCTGCAGCGACGCGCAGATCACCCAAACCAACATCGGGATGTACTTCGAGGAGGACATCCGTCTGACGCGGTGGCTGCGAATCGTCGCCGGCGCCCGGGCTGATCTCTTCGAGCTCAATGTCTCGGATCAAAAGCCGCTTGCCGCGGACCGTTCCGATCCAACGACCGGGGCTGTACAGAAATCCATTGTCAACCCCAAGCTCCAGATCGTGCTCAGGCCGACGAGCTGGTGGGACATCTATCTCGATGGCGGCGGTGGCTTTCACTCCAACGACGCCCGGGGAGTCATCGCCTCGCGCGGACGCGGAGCGGTTCCGCGCGCCTGGGGAGCGGAGATTGGAACCCGGCTGTACCTCGGCAACCTCGACCTCGCCGCGGCGGGCTGGTACCTGCGTCTCCAATCGGAGCAGGTATTCAGCCCGGAGGAGGACACCACCGCACCATCGGATCCGACCCGGCGGCATGGCCTCGACCTGGAGGCGCGCTGGCGGATTCTTCCGTGGCTCTGGGCGGACGGAGACTTGAGCCTGTCGAGAGCCACCTTCACCCAGGACCGGGGAAACGGAGCCGCGGTTGCGCTCGCGCCGACCCGAACCGCTGCGCTGGGACTGAGCGCGCTTCATCCCGACGGTTACAAAGGGCGGATCGGGCTTCGACACGTCGGCAATCGACCCGCGACGCAGGACGAATCGCTCACTGCCGAGGGATACACTCTTTTTGATTTGTCGCTGGGCTATCGCCGCTCTTTCTGGGAGCTCGGCCTGGTGGTCGAAAACGTCTTCGACCAGCGCTGGCGCGAGGCGCAATTCGCCAACAATTCCCAGTTGCGAATCGCACCGTACAACGAGACCCAACCTTCCACGGACATCCACTTCACGCCTGGCAATCCAATCAACGTCCGGGCAACCCTGAGCCTCTATTACTGAAGTCGGACGGCGCGGATTCAGCCGGATACTTGGCCGGGCTGCGCTTGGTACAGCACGCTCGGCAGAGGCTACTTAGTGGCACCCGGGGGGATGCGTTCGGCAGCCTCGCCGAGTTTCGAACTGTGGTGCTACGACTTCGCAAGGTTGTCCTGTAGCTTTTGCGCCATGGTCACGTGCTGCTTCATGGTGGGCAGCATTTTGTCGATCAGGCTTACGTATTCCGGATCGGTCACCTGCGTTCGTGCGCTGGTGAGTCGGTCGACCGCCATCTGATGATCCTTAATCATCACGCGGACGAACTCTTTATCGAACTCGGCGCCCTTCAACCCGCGGAGCTTTTCCAGGGTGGCCCGATGCTCGGCCTTTGCCTGTGCGTGTGAATCGCCAGCCGTACCGCTCCCGCCCATTGCCGTTCGGGCGTATTCGCCGGTCGCGCTGCCAACCGCACGGGAGTTATTCTCGTCCATCTGGGTGCCGGTTGCTCCAGGGGTCGCGCGCTGAGCGCCCGCTCCCGGTGCTTCGGCGTGCATCCCGTCGAGGTCGACGTTGTGCGTCTTGGCAAACGCCACCACCTGGTCATCCGCATTCTGGTGGTCTTTGATCAACGTGTCGGCGAACTTCTTCACCTGGTCTGAGCTGGCATTATCCTTCGCCAACTTCGCCATCTCGATCTCGGTCTTGTTGACGTGATGAAGGAATCCCAGGACCTTGTTCTGCTGATCCCCGCCTTTTGCCGCCATGCTGTCCTTCAACCCAGGCTGAGGTGTCGACGGCGTCGTTGCCGACTGGGACGTCGAACCCGACGGATATGAAGGATTGGCGGCCGGTGTGCTTCCGGTGCTGCTCGAGCTTCCGGTTTGAGCGTACGCAGGAAAAGCCGCCATCGCGAGTGCCGCCGCTGCGAACAGATTCTGCTTCCAATTAAGGTTCATGATTAGGACCTCCAGGCCCAGACTCAATCTGGGGGGTGCCCGGCGTGGTTGCACGAAGCACTCGCCTGCCCGGAGGCTCTGCTGGGCAGTGGACCGTGCGCTTCGGCGTCGACGCACTCCTGTGTTAGGGTTACGTCCGACCGGCGCTGCGCCGTCAAGACTGCCCGACCACGGTGCGGCCTCTAGCGCTTCTGTTGCAGCGTCCGAAAAATCAGCACCGCCGTCCGGGACGTCGCCGGCGCAAGCGAGCGAAGGTTGACGCTCTCATCACTTCACGAAATGATAGTCGGTCGGTCCGCCGCGTCGGGTGAGCAGAACGCAGTCGGCGCCCTGGCTACAAGTAACGCCGTGCTCAGTCTTGGGAGGGACGACCAGATAGCTGCCCGGGACGAGCTGGTGGGTCTTGCCGGCGACGGTGAACGACGCCTTGCCGCTGATCAGCACCGTGTACTCGGTCGCCGAGTGCCAGTGCGTCGGAAACACGAAGCCGGGGGGAAACTTCGCGTACCCGACCGACCCGCCGGTGCTCGGGTCGACGGCGACGGGCGAGGCCATCACGCCGGGGGGAATTCCAGGAACTGTCGGGGCCGCCCACTTTGCTTCGGCGAGGTGCGCGACCAGTGCATCCTCGGTGGAGGGCAGCTTGGGAGCGTCGGCATAGGTGATTGCGGCGAGGGCGAATACGACCAGAGGAATGGCTCTGCGGTGCATGGTTTCTCTCCGATCAGGACATCCTTCGCAGGATGGCTTTGGGTTTTGAACTGCGCGCCCGGTGTATCGCACTACGGCGGCGAGTGTTTCATAAATCGTCCCGGGCGCTCGGGGGTCATCTTTCCCGCATCGAGCACCACTCGCCCATTCACGATCACGTATTCGATGCCTTCCGAGTAGCGCAAGGGGTCCTCGTAGGTGGCCCGATCGCGCACCGCGGCTGGATCGAACACAGTGATGTCGGCGGCCATGCCCGGGCGCAGCAGGCCCCGGTCGGACAGCCTGAGCCGCTGCGCCGGCTGGGAGGTCATCTTCCGCACCGCCTCCTCGACTGAAAAAAGATGCAGGTCTCGAGCGTAGTGACCCAGAAGTCGCGCCGCCGAACCGAAAGCGCGCGGGTGGCCACGCTCGCCGGCGAACGGACCGTCCACCGCCTGCCCCGCGTCGTCGATGCCGAGCGAGACCCACGGCTGCTTGAGCCCAAGCCGCACGTCTTCCTCATTCATCACGAAGCGCACAACGTCGATCCGGGTGTGGGCGAGCTCGATCAGGTCGAGGAGCGCATCCTCGGGCGACTTTCCCATCTCGCGGGCGACGTCGGAGAGCCGCTTGCCCATGTACTTCTTCACCGCGGGGTTGACGCACGACGCGAGCAGAATCCCCTCGGGGACCTCGCGTCCCACGCCCCCGTGCCACAGCTCGGCCTTGATCTTGTCGCGCTGTGCGGGGTCTTTGAACCTCGCGATCATCGCGTCGATCCCTCCCGCGTGCGCCCAGTCGGGAATGTTGGCGCTCAATCCGTTTCGGGCGGCGTCGTAGGGATACATGTTCGCCGCCACGTCGACGCCTTCGATGCGCGCCCGCTCGATGCGCGCGAGCAGCTCCTTCATCTTTCCCCAGTTGTTGGTTCCCGCGACTTTCAGGTGCCAGATCTCGACCGGGATGCGCGCCTCGCGGCCGATGGTGAGGGCCTCCTCCACGGCCTCGATCTCGGTATCGGCCTCGCCGCGGATGTGAGAGGCGTAGACGCCTCCGTACCGTGCCGCCACCTTCGCCAGCGCGATCAGCTCGGCCGTCTTCGCATAAGAGCCGGGCGGGTAGATCAGCGCGGTGGAGACCCCGCGCGCGCCCTGCTTCATCGCTTGCTCCACCAGCCTCTCCATCTCGGCAAGTTGCGCGGGGTTGGGCTGAGCGTCCGCAAGCCCGAGAACGGCGATTCGAACCTGGGCGGCGCCGACGAAGGTACCGAGGTTGATCGCGCTCCGGCTCGAGTCGAAGCGTTTGATGTATCCATCCAGGTCCTTCCAGTCGATTTTCAGGCGATACCGATCGAGGAACGCGCTTGCCTGAGAGAGAGCGGCCTGACTGACCGGCGCGACGGAGCGCCCCTCGCCGGTGATTTCGGTGGTGATTCCCTGGCGGATTTTCGATTCAACCCGGTTGTCGATCAGCACATAGAGCTCCGACTGGCCGAGCAGATCGATGAAACCCGGCGCGACCATCCGCTCCCGTACGTCGATGCGGCGCGCGGCGGCCAGGTGCGAGAGATTTCCCACCGCGATGATGCGGTCCTGACGGATGCCGACGTCGGCGCGGAACCAGGGCGCTCCAGAGCCATCGACGACGCGGCCGTTGGCGAGGACGAGGTCGAGCTCGCTTCCGGGGACGGCGCTCAGCGCCGGCGGCGAGCTGATCCAGGCAAGAAGAAAAACGGCTCCGAGGATTCGCATGGCCTCCGCCTCCGTTCGTCGCGGGTTTCCCTGGCAAGCGCGGGAGCGTATCAGCCAAACGATGCTAATGGCCCGGCCTATTGCGCGGGTGGGTACTCACCACGGCGGCCCGGAATTTCAATCGAGGAGGACCCTGGCACCGGCTTTGCCGGGCAGCTACGGCACGACGATGGATTGATTGTTGGAAATGGCTTCCGATCCATTGGAGCCGCCGATATTGTAAATCACACCCTCGGCAGACACCGCCGCGCTGGTGTTGTTCACCGGACCGGGCATCATCGGCCCTTGCGACCAGGTGTTGGAGTCAAGGTTGAAGATTTGCAGCCGGCCACGGTCGGGCGTCGGGCCGCCGGTCACGTAAATGTTGGAGCCGAGGGTGGCGACACCGGGGTCAGTGATCCCAAAAGGTATCGGCGGGCCCATGGACCAGGTGTTTGTCGCGAGGTCGTAAATGAAATGGCCCGTGCCGTTGAAGCCTCCGGCGAAGGCGCGAAGCTGTCCAGCAAGACCGCGGTCGGAAAGACCGACGCCGTGGATGCGATAGGTGAGGAAACCATCCGGCATCGTGGCCATTGTAGTGTAGCTGTCGCTGCCCGGGTCATAGATCCAGGTGCTGGTCTGAACCACCGTGGTCGCTCCGCCCGCGATGATGATCTGCCCATTGATTACGCCCACCGCTGAACCCCATCGCTGCCCCGGCATGTCCGCACCAGGAGACCAGGCGTCATTGACGATATCGTAGATCCAGAGGCTCTGAAGATACATGGGAACCAGAACCCCGCTGATTCCTCCGAACACATAGAGGTTGGTCCCAATCGCGGCAGCCGCACCGTAAGCGGAAATGCCGTCAGAGAGTGGAATCGGCGTTAAGGTCGAATACGTGTCGAGCTGTGGGTCATAGGCGAGCACCTGGTCAGTCCGAGCTTCGGGGCGGTACCCCAGGCCACCGCCGATGATGTAGAGCAGGCCGTTGTCTGCCGCGACAGTCGTTGTTTGGGTAAGACCGTTCTCGATCGGGATTGGCGAATTCGGTCCCCAGCGGATCGCGCCGAGTATCGTCTCGTCGTAAGGCACGACTCCCGCGTTGGCGACAAAAAGTCCGGCGAACAAGCCCAGGCACAACGTTGCATTGACCAGATGTCCTACCTGCCGCACTCGTTCACCCACGCCTCAGAGGTGGAAAACAACTCGATGTCTTGCCTGCGGCATCTAGGGGGAGTGCAGCAAAGATGTCAATCGGGTCGCGTCAACTGCGAGTTCGAGCAAGCTCTAAATTCGAGCAATTCATGGAAGCCGACGTCCTCATCGACGTGGCTTTTCTGACTGCCCTTTGCCCGCGGGTGAGAGCCAGATCGCCGCGTTTCGAACGTAGGTCCGAATGTCCTCCAACGCTCGCGGCTCCCGTTGCAAGCCATCGCCTGGCGCCTCGGAGACGAAGCTGGGCGCGCCGCGGGAGATGTCCCAATTGTAGTCGGCGAAATGGTGGAAGCTCGACTCGGCGATGGCTCGCCCTGGGTAGGGCCCGGCGCCCTCGAAGGCGACGACGAGGTCAAAGGATCGACCGGAGATGAGGCTCCTTCCGCGCGCCACCGCACGCGCCCGCGGCTCGTCGGTCGGTACCCGCACCGCTCCCTCGTGCGGATGCGCGGGGAAACGCTCGAACCTTGCTCCGCCAGGCTTTTCGAGCAGCCGGTGAAATGGGTCCACCGCCTCGATCTGCTGAAGATCGCCGTTTCGCCCGGAATGATAATTCGGCCAGGAGATCGTTTTCGTCCCGAGGTCGTCAGGACAGAGCCGCTCCGGATCGGGCTCGCAGAATTCCTTCGCGTGGAAGAAGTGCGCCTTGCCCACGCGTTCGACCTGTCGGAGCCACATTCCCATGTCCTGGTGGTCGCGCGTGGTGAGCAGTCCACCGCCCTCGCGCTGGAACGCGTTCACGCCGGCAATGTCAGGCGCGGAGAGCGCCGTCCCGCCATCGACGCCGAGAAGCCACACCTCGTCGAACCGTGCGCGGGACAGGCCGGACAGCACCTGGTCATCACCCTTCCCGTCGGGTTCGAGGTTGCGGGCCAGCACATCGCTCACCTTGCGGAGCTCCTGCGCGAGGAGAGTAAATCGGCCGACGTGCCAGTCGTCCTCGGCGTACGGGATGGTGCATTGCAAGAGAATGTTCATGGCCGCTCTCCCAGAAAGCGCCATAGCTAACGCGAGGCGACCGCGATCGCTGGAGATTTGATCATGCTGCCGCGGACCTGAGCGGCATCGCCGAGAGACTCAACGTTGGCCGCGGTGGCTGATCGGGCCTCTTGACGGACTTGCAGTGCGAGAGCAGGCTGGACTCGTAGTCTCGGACAATTCGAGCGTCGCTCGCGGCAGCCCCACCTTCGTCCGCCCAGATCAACCTGCCCTTCCTCGGAACAGACCTACTGAAGCCCGCCATGAGCAATGGCCTCCCCAATGCGGATGGGGATTTCGAGCCGGTGACGCGCACTGGAATCGTTCCCGATATGGATCAAAGGCAGGACTTCGCACTGAACGGGGCGTTTCGCATTTTCGGCAACATCAGCGGAGGTCAAGCCGTCGCCATCGTGGCGATCAGGGACGACAGCGCGGTCTTCAGTGGTGTGATCAACCTGTCGTCCGGCAACTACGCGATCGTCGTTCCTGGAGGGGGCACCTATCGCGTCCGGGCTTGTTATGGATCTCCGACGACCGCCACCTATGATGACCCCGCGCCGGTGACGGTTACCGCCGACACCCTGCGGGATGAAGCGCTGCCGCCGATCACCAGCTATGCCGTGTCGGGGACGGTCACTGGTTTGGATCCCTCTGCTTTTGGGTCGATGGCTTTTGCCGCCCAGGACGGAACCACCGGCGGTTCCGCCTTCATCTTTCCGGGACTGGGCAGCTACTCGGTGAATCTTCCGCCCGGCGCCTACAATGCCTCGGTCGCGCAGATTAACCCCGCCACCGGGGCAATCTCGATCTTTCCCGTAGGGACCGTGACCGTCGTCGATACCGCGGTGACGATGAATTTCGCGATCGGCCCGACGGCCCAACTCTCGGGCACGGTGATGAAGTCGAGCATTCCCGCCAATTCATACATGCTTGCGCTGGAAACCTCGGCGGGGCCTGCGACTGGGTTCAACTGTGTCTCGAGCCAGGTTTCCACCGGCATTGGACAGGTTGATCAGAGCGGCGGCGCCTACCAGATGACGCTTCTCACCGGGCGCAGTTATTTCTTGCTCGGCGGCTTTACCATTCTCCCCGCCGATCCCCCTCAGACCGCCGTCACTTATCAGTGGGTCGACTCGATGACCGTGGATTTCCAGGGAGACACCGTCCGGGACGCAACCGTCGCGCCTCCGACCGATACGATCGTGATCAGCGGTCAAGT
>Ga0137392_10001950_pt1 | contig 12168 bp, 8 predicted proteins | sample 15con2h34AmetaG_FD_101394 | JGI IMG/M metagenome (GOLD analysis project Ga0137392, IMG submission 101394) | Vadose zone soil microbial communities from Angelo Coast Range Reserve, California, USA - 15con2h3.4A metaG | ecosystem: Environmental > Terrestrial > Soil > Vadose zone > Saprolite... | reverse complement strand
TTTCCGTGCCCGACCAGCTCTCTGACCAGCATGTACTGCGCGTGATTGGTGTCCTGGTACTCATCTACGAGCACGTGCCGGAACCGGCGCCGGTACTCCTGCGCGACCTCGGGGAACGCCTGCAGCAGGCAGACCGTGACCATGATCAGGTCGTCGAAGTCCATCGCGCCGGACGCGACCAGGCGGCGCTGGTATTCGGAGTAGGCCTCGGCCAGGGCCTTGTCCCGGTAGCCGCTGGCCCGCGCGGCGAAGGTCTCGTAATCGATCAGTTCGTTCTTGAGGTTGGAGACCTGTGCGTGCATGCCCTTGGGCGGGTGGTTCTTGGCGTCGAGGTCGAGTTCCCGGCAGACCAGCGTCATCAGCCGCTGCGAGTCGGCCTGATCGTAGATCGAGAATGACGACGGGTAGCCGAACCGCGTGGCCTCGCGGCGGAGGATCCGCACGCAGGCCGAGTGGAACGTCATCACCCACATGGCCCGGGCCCGCGCGCCGGTCAGCGAGGCGGCCCGGGCCGCCATCTCGCCGGCCGCCTTGTTGGTGAAGGTGATCGCCAGGATTTCGCGCGGGCTGACCTGCCGCTCGGCGAGCAGGTAGGCGATCCTGGTGGTCAGCACCCTGGTCTTGCCTGAGCCCGCCCCGGCCACGATGAGCAGCGGACCGCCCTCGTGCACCACGGCGGCACGCTGCTGCGGGTTCAGGCCTTCCAGGAGGGAATCAGTGGCTACGGCGGTCACCTGCCCAAGCGTAGGCGCTGCCGCCGACACCGCGGGCGCACCGCGACGGCGGGGCCGCGGTCGCGTCGCTACTTGGCGCTGCTATTTATCGGGCACCAAGGTTGCGGTGGCCCTGGTCAGGGTCTCCTTCTTGAAGAAGCTCGGGTAGACGAACCGGCAGTAGAGGAAGACGAGCAGGCCGACGAGCGCAGCCCCGGCCGCGATCACGAACGCACCGCCGATCTGCCAGTGGATGAAGGGCACCGTCCACATCGTGTAGTCGTTCGCCGTGGCCACGTCGTAGTCCAGCCACACGCTCCACCCGCCGAGGAAGAACAGCATCAGGGCGCCGGCGACCGGCAGGATGCCCTGCATCCACAGGTTGCGCGCGCTGCTGGTCAGATTCCGCCGGTAGTACCAGGCGCAGGCGAAGCCGGTCAGCCCGTAGTAGAACGCGATGTACAGGCCGATGGCGATCACCGCGTCGGCGATCACCCCGATGCCGTTGGACGAGTAGTTGAACGCCACATAGACGGCGATCGAGATGGCGCCCATGACGATCGTGGACACAGTCGGGGTGAGGTAGCGCCGGTGCATCTTCGAGAACGCGGGCGGGATCGCCTTGTACACGGCCATCGACAGGGTGGTCCGCGCGGTCGGCAGGATCGTCGTCTGGGTCGATGCCGCCGCCGAGGAGAGCACCATCAGCAACAGCAGGTGGCTGAGGAAGGAACCGAATCCGGAAGTGCCGAAGACATTGCTGCCCTGGATCGACAGCACGTCGCCGGCGTTCGCCACGTTGCCAAGGCCATTGCCGGTGGTCTTGATCCCGGCGAACGACTGCATGGAGAGGATCACGATCGCGTAGGTGACCAGCAGGATCACGGTGGACAGGATGGCCGCGCGGCCCGGGGTCCTGGTGCGGTCCTTGGTCTCCTCGTTGATGGCGACCGCCGTGTCCCAGCCCCAGTAAATGAAGACCATGAGGATGAGGCCGCTGGCGAAGGCGCTGAAGCTGGAGATGTGGAACGGGTTGAACCAGGACAGGCTCGGCGTGAGGTGCCCGGCCGGGGCGTGCCCGGTGCCGACTTTGACCAGGGCCGTGACCGACAGCACCAGCAGCATCACGAGCTCGATGCTCAGCAGCGCCTTCTGGAAGTTCGCGGAGACCTCGATGCCCCGGTAGCAGATATAGGTCATCACCGCGATCCAGAGCACGCCGACCAGCAGCACCCAGCCGCTGGTGGGGTTGGACCCGATGCCCTTGGCGTTGAACAGCAGGAACCCGTACTGCCCCGCGACCTGGGCCAGGCTGGCCATCACCAGGACGTCGGCGGCGATGATGGCCCAGCCGCCCGCCCAGCCCGTCTTGGGGCCGAATGCGCGCGTGGCCCAGGTGAACGTGGTGCCGCAGTCCGGGTCAGCCTTGTTCAGCTCGCTGTAACCGATGGACGTCAGCAGCATCGGCACGAATGCGAGGACCGCCACGGCTGGCGCCTGTAGGGCGACGGCCCCCACCACGAACACCAGCGTCGCCGCGATGCTGTAGGCCGGAGCGACCGAAGCAGTCGCGATGATGGTGGTGGAGATCAGCCCGAGGGCGCCTGATTTGAGGCCCTTGTCAAGCGGCTTCTCCAGAGAGACCTGTTCCGTGGTGGTGGCCATGCCTCACCCCTCCTGGCTGTCACCGGTCCAGTCCTGACAGTCGCCTGTCCAGTCCTGGCTGTCACCCACTGGCGCCACGAATCGCGTGATCACCTGCGTCGATTCTGCTCCCCGGCGCGACCGCGGTCGCGTCCGGTACACGTGCTCCCTAGTGATGCTGCGACGGTTCTAGCACGAATATGGGCCTTTCGGCAACGATTTCAGTTGTAACAGCTATGTATCACGACTGGTCCCGTGCTCCGTTGGTGAACCGAAGGCTAGGATCGCCCGTATGCGCATCCTTCTCGTCGGGGCCGGGGGGGTCGGCACGGCATTCGCCCGGATCGCGGCCCGCCGCCCGTTCGCCGAACTGGTCATCGCCGACTACGACCTGGCCCGCGCGCAGCACGCGGCGGCCGCGCGGGACGGCTACCGCGCCGTCCAGCTGGACGCACGCGACGAGGACACGACGGCGGCGCTGCTGATCGAGTACTCCTGTGACGCGCTGATGAACGCCGCCGACCCGCGTTTCGTGATGCCGCTCTTCCGCGCGGCGCTGCGGTCCGGCACCCACTACCTGGACATGGCGATGTCGCTGTCCCATCCCGACCCTGATGCGCCGTACAGCAAGACCGGCATCAAGCTCGGCGACGACCAGTTCGCCCTGGCTGACCAGTGGGAGCGGGCCGGCCGGCTGGCCCTGGTGGGCATCGGGGTCGAGCCGGGACTCTCCGATGTGTTCGCCCGGCACGCGGCCGACGAATTGTTCAGCGACATCGATGAGCTCGGGGTGCGGGACGGCGCCAACCTCCAGGTGGCCGGCTACGACTTCGCTCCCACGTTCTCGATCTGGACCACCATCGAGGAATGCCTCAACCCGCCCGTCATCTGGGAGCGCGACCGCGGCTGGTTCACCACCCCGCCGTTCAGCGAGCCGGAGATCTTCACGTTCCCGGCCGGGATCGGCCCGGTGGAATGCGTGAACGTGGAGCACGAGGAGGTGATCCTGATGCCCCGCTGGATCCAGGCCGGGCGGGTCACCTTCAAATACGGCCTGGGCGCCGAGTTCATCGGCGTCCTGCAGACCCTGCACAAGCTCGGACTCGACGCCACCAGCCCGGTGCAGGCCGGCGCGGCGAGCGTGTCCCCGCGCGACGTGGTGGCCGCGTGCCTGCCGGACCCGGCCACGCTCGGGGACCGGATGACCGGCCTGACGTGCGCCGGCACCTGGGTCACCGGGACCGGGAAGGATGGCGCGGGGCGCGAGGTCTACCTGCACCACATCGTCGACAACGCATGGTCGATGGCCGAGTACGGCTCCCAGGCCGTGGTGTGGCAGACCGCCGTCAACCCGGTCGTGGCGCTGGAACTGATGGATTCCGGCGCCTGGTCCGCCGCGGGCGTGCTCGGCCCCGAGGCGCTGCCCGCGCGGCCGTTCCTGGACCTGCTGGCCGACTATGGTTCGCCGTGGGCGTGCGAGGAGCGGACCCCGGCGGCTACCCCCCAAGCACAGCAAACACCCTGAATACCTAACGGAGGCTCGTGGTGGATGACTTGCGCAACTTCATCGGCGGACAGTGGACCGACATGGCGTTCGACCGCCGGTCTGAGCTGATCGATCCGAGTACCGGCGAGGTGTTCGCCACCGCGCCGGTGTCCAGCGAGGTCGAGGTCGATGCGGCCGTCGCGTCGGCTGCGGATGCCTTCCCCGGCTGGCGGGATGCCACTCCCGCGGAACGCAGCCTCGCGCTGCTGCGGATCGCGGACGCGATCGAGGCCCGGGCCGACCAGTTCGTCAAGGCCGAGTCGCAGAACACCGGCAAGCCGCTCGCCCTCACCGCGAGCGAGGAAATCCCGCCGATGGTGGACCAGATCAGGTTCTTCGCCGGCGCGGCGCGGATGCTCGAAGGGCGCTCCGCCGGTGAGTACATGTCCGGATTCACCTCGTTCGTCCGCCGGGAGCCGATCGGCGTGTGCGCGGCGGTCACGCCGTGGAACTACCCGATGATGATGGCGGTCTGGAAGTGGGCGCCCGCCCTGGCGGCCGGCAACAGCATGGTGCTCAAGCCATCGGACACCACGCCCTACTCGACGCTGCTGATGGCCGAGCTGATGGGTGAATTCCTCCCGCCTGGCGTGTTCAACGTGATCTGCGGCGACCGGGACACCGGGCGCGCCCTGGTGTCGCACCCCGGCCCGCAGATGGTCTCCATCACCGGCAGCGTGCGGGCGGGCCGCGAGGTCGCGGTCGCGGCCGCCGCCGACCTGAAGCGCGTCCACCTGGAACTCGGCGGCAAGGCGCCGGTGATCGTGTTCGACGACGCCGACGTGGCCAAGGCGGCCGAGGCGATCGCGATCGCCGGGTACTTCAACGCGGGGCAGGACTGCACGGCCGCCACCCGGGTCCTGGCGGCCCCGCGGATCCACAACGAATTCGTGGAGGCCCTGGCCGAACAGGCCAAGGGCCAGACCGTAGCCGGGCCGGACGTGCCGGACGCCGACTTCGGGCCGCTGAACAACGCCACCCAACTGGACCGGGTATCCGGGTTCATCCAGCGGCTGCCCGACCACGCCCGGCTGGTGACCGGCGGGAAGCGGGCGGGCGACCGCGGCTACTTCTTCGAGGCCAGCGTGGTGGACGGACTGAGCCAGGACGATGAGATCATCCAGAACGAGGTGTTCGGCCCGGTCATCACAGTGCAGCAGTTCAGCGCCGAGGACGAGGCACTGGCCTGGGCGAACGGGACCGAGTACGGCCTGGCCTCCTCGGTCTGGACCACCGACCACGGCCGGGCCATGCGGATGGCCCGCGCGCTCGACTTCGGCTGCGTGTGGATCAACACGCACATCCCGCTGGTGGCCGAGATGCCGCACGGTGGCTTCAAGCACTCCGGCTACGGCAAGGACCTGTCGATGTACGGGTTCGAGGACTACACCCGCATCAAGCACGTCATGTCGGCCCTGGACTGATCCGGTGCCATGTGGGGCTGGCCATAGGATCGGATCGTGCTGGCTGACTCTGAGGTTCACCGGGTACTCGTCGTCGCCGCCCACCCGGACGACATCGACTTCAGCGCCGCCGGCACCGTGGCGCTGTGGACCGATGCCGGGATCGACGTCACCTACTGCCTGGTGACCGACGGCGACGCGGGGGGTTACGACGAGTCGGTCCCGCGGACGGACATCGCGCCGTTGCGGCGTAAGGAGCAGACGGCGGCGGCTCACTGCGTCGGCGTCCATGACCTGCGGTTCCTCGGCTACCCCGACGGCAAGGTGGAACCGACGCTGAAGCTGCGCCGGGACCTGGCCCGGGTGATCAGGCAAGTCCGCCCGGACCGGCTGGCCTGCCCGTCACCCGAGCGGAACTACCTGCGCATCGGCGCCAGCCATTGCTGGCCCACGAGGGGCTCGCCGCCTGGACCGTACGTGAGGTGTGGATATCTGCCAGCCCGGCCGCCGATCACTACGTGGACATCACGGAGACCTTCCCGCGCAAGCTCGCCGCGCTGCGCGCGCACGAGAGCCAGACCGGGCAGATGGAGGGACTGGAGGATTTCCTGCGCGGCTGGCTGGCCCGCGCGGCGGGGCAGGGCGGCTTGCCCGAAGGCCGCCTCGCAGAGGCGTTCCAGGTCATCAACACCGCCTGACCCCCCACCCAGCCCGCAGCCCGACTGTGGCATTGAGCGGGTTATCGGCCGCTCAATGCCACATCGACCGTGTGACGCGCATGCCTCGCTGGGGCTGGTGCCGACCAGGTCGGGCGGCTTAGGTTGGCATCACATGCCACTACCGTCTCCTGAGGAGTCGTACCGTAGCCTGCCGACAAAATGGAGGGAGGAAGCGGCGCTTCGTCTCGGCCGCGACGCCGGGGTTTCCGCGCCGCAACCTTAATGACCAGGATCACCGTCAACGTCGACGGAGTCGCTTACGAAGACGACGTCGACCCCCGTCTGCTGCTTGTCCATTACCTGAGAGAAACCGTCGGCAAGACCGGCACCCCCATCGGGTGCGATACCTCCAACTGCGGTGCCTGCACCGTGCTGATGGACGGGACCTCGGTCAAGAGCTGCGCCGTCCTGGCCGTTCAGGCGGATGGAAGCAGCGTGACCACCATCGAGGGCCTCGCCAACGGCGAGTGGCACCCACTGCAGCAGGCGTTCCACGCCGAGCACGCGCTGCAGTGCGGCTACTGCACTCCCGGCATGATCTTGGCCGCAGTCGACCTGCTCCGGGACAATCCGCACCCCACGGACCAGGAGATCCGGGACGGGCTTGAGGGCAACCTCTGCCGCTGCACCGGATACCAGAACATCGTGAGCGCCGTGCGGCGCGCGGCCGAGGCGGGGGTGACGGCACAATGACGACGACGACAGGGGCCGAGGCCCAGGCGGCCGCGGAGAAGGCTGGCACGGAATTCGGCACGCCGCGCCCCCGCAAGGAAGACGCCCGGCTGGTCACCGGCCAGACGACCTGGACCGACAACCTCACCCTGCCCGGAATGCTGCACATCGCCTTCGTGCGCAGCCCGTTCGCGCACGCCCGGATCACCTCGGTGGACGTGAGCGCAGCCCGAGGCATGCCCGGCGTGATCGCCGCGTTCTCCGGCGCCGACTTCGCCGATGAGCAGGGCAGCTTGCCGTGCGCGTGGCCGGTTACGCCGGACATCGTCATCCCTGCCCACCCGCCGATGGCCACGGAGGAAGTCCGCTATGTAGGCGAGGCAGTGGCCTGCGTGGTCGCGCGGGACCGCTACGCGGCTGCCGACGCCGTGTCCGCGGTGGATGTGGAGTACGAGCCGCTGCCGCCGGTCCTCGACATCCGGACCGCGCTGGATGACAGTTCCCCGAAGGTGCACGAAGCGGGCAACAAGAGCTTCGAATGGGTGTTCCAGAACGGGGACCTGGACGCGGCGTTCCGCGAGGCACCCGTGGTGATCGAGCGCAACTACCGTCAGCAGCGGCTGATCCCCAGCGCGATGGAGCCCCGCGCCGTGGTCTGCTCCTGCGTGGGCGGTGAGTTCACGCTCTGGTCAGCCACCCAGATCCCGCATGTGCTCCGGGTCATGCTCGCCCTGGTCACTGGCGTGCCTGAGCAGAATATCCGGGTCATCGCGCCCGACGTGGGCGGCGGTTTCGGCTCGAAGCTGCAGGTCACCGCCGAGGAAGTACTCGCGATGCTGATCGCGCGCAAGCTCGGCCGGCCGGTCAAGTGGACCGAGTCGCGCAGCGAGGGCAACATGACCGTGCACCACGGCCGCGACCAGTGGCAGCGGATCAGGGTCGCCGCGGAGCGGGACGGCCGGGTGCGCGGCCTGTCCGTGGACTTGCTCGCCGACATGGGCGCCTACCTGATGCTGGTCACGCCGGGCGTGCCGCTGCTCGGCGCGTTCATGTTCCCCGCCATCTACAAGATGGACGCCTACTCGTTCCGCTGCACCGGCGTGTTCACCACCAAGATGCCGACCGACGCCTACCGCGGCGCCGGACGCCCGGAGGCGACCTTCGGCATCGAGCGGACCATGGACGAGCTGGCCAACGAGCTCGGCATGGACCCACTCGAGGTGCGGCAGCGGAATTGGATCACCCACGGGGAGTTCCCTTACACAACGATCGCCGGGCTCACCTACGACAGCGGGAACTACGAGGCCGCCACGGCCCGGGCCAAGGAACTGTTCGGCTACGACCAGCTCCGCCAGGAGCAGGCGGCCCGGCGGGCCAGCGGTGACCCGGTCCAGCTGGGGATCGGGGTTTCGACCTTCACCGAGATGTGCGGGCTGGCGCCGTCCCGCGTGCTCGGCTCGCTGGCCTACGGAGCGGGCGGCTGGGAGAACGCGTCGGTGCGCATGCTGCCGACCGGGAAGGTCGAGGTCGTGACCGGCTCCAGCGCGCACGGGCAGGGCCACGAGACCGCGTGGAGCCAGATTGTCGCGGACCGGCTCGGGGTGCCGTTCGAGGATATCCGGGTCCTGCACGGTGACACCCAGGTCTCCCCCAAGGGCATGGACACCTACGGTTCCCGGTCGCTGACCGTGGGCGGCGTGGCCGTGCTCTCGGCCTGCGACAAGGTCATCGAGAAGGCCAAGGTGATCGCGGCGGGCATGATCGAGGCCTCGGCCAACGACCTGGAATGGTCGCCGGGGCGGTTCGCGGTCCGCGGCGACCCCGAGAAGGGCGTCACGATCGGCGAGATCGCGCTGGCTACCTTCGCCGCTCATAACCTGCCCGACGGCGTGGAGCCCTCGCTCGACTCCGACGCCACCTACGACCCGGACAACTTCTCCTTCCCGCACGGTACGCACCTGTGCGCGACCGAGATCGACACCGAGACCGGGATGGTCACCATCCGCTCCTACGTCGCCGTGGACGACGTGGGCACGGTGGTCAACCCGCTCATCGTGGACGGCCAGGTGCACGGCGGGATTGCCCAGGGCATCGCGCAGGCACTGTATGAGGAAGCGGTCTACGACGAGGACGGCAACCTGCTGACCACCACGATGGCCGACTACCTGCTGCCGTCGGCCGCCGACCTCCCGCATTTCACCACCGACCGGACGGTGACCGCCGCGACGACCAACCCGATGGGCGTCAAGGGCGTAGGCGAGGCCGGCACGATCGCGTCCACGCCCGCCGTGGTGAACGCGATCATTGATGCGCTGCGGCAGTTCGGCGTGCGCGACGTGCCGATGCCGTGTACCCCGGAACGCGTGTGGCGGGCCATCCAGGCCGGCCGAGATTCCGGCACCCAGGCGCAGAACGGAGCTGTGCGATGATCCCGGCGAAGTTCGATTACGCCCGCCCCAGCTCGCTCGACGAGGCCGTGCGCGCCCTGGCCGATGGCGGCGAGGACGCCAAGGTGATCGCGGGCGGGCAGAGCCTGCTGCCACTGCTCAGGCTGCGGCTTGCCTTCCCCGACCTGCTCGTGGACATCGGCAGGCTTAACGAACTGCGTGGCGTGCATGACGAGGGCGCCACGCTGTGGATTGGCGCGCTCACGACCCACGATCAGGTGCTCCACGACCCGCTCATCGCCGAGCACTGCGGGCTGCTCGCCGCGGCCGCGGCCACGGTCGCTGACCCTGCGGTCCGGCACCGCGCCACCCTCGGCGGCTCGCTTTCGCACGCCGACCCGGCGGCCGACCTTCCCGCGGTGGCGGCCGCGCTCGACGCGACCATCACCGCCCGGGGGCCCGCAGGGGACAGGGAGATCGCCGCGGCCGACTTCTTCGTCGACTACCTGACCACATCCCTGGCGCCCGGCGAGATACTCACCGGCTTCCGGGTGCCCAAGCTCGGCGCGGACTGGGGTTACCACTACGAGAAGTTCCACCGGACCGCCCAGGCGTGGGCGATCGTCGGCGTGGCCGCGCTGGCCCGGCGGTCCAATGGGCACGTCGCGGAGGCCCGGATAGGGCTGACCAACATGGGCACCGTCCCCGTCCGGGCCCGCGCGGCGGAACAGGCCGCCGCCGGGGCCGAGGCGAGCCGCAGCGCCCTGCGGTCGGCCGCCGAGCTCGCCGACGCCGAATCGCAGCCGCCCTCCGACCTGCACGGCGCACCCGATTACCGGCGCCACCTGGCTCGCGTGCTGACCGGCCGAGCATTGGCGGCAGCGTCTAGAGTCTGACGATATGGAACTTGAGCACTCATTTACCATCCCGGTGCCGCCGGAGCAGGCCTGGGAAGTGCTGCTCGACGTCGAACGGGTGGCGCCCTGCATGCCGGGCGCCACCATCGACGCGGTGGACGGCGATGTCATCTCGGGCCGGATCAAGGTGAAGGTCGGGCCCATCGCGCTGACCTACGCCGGCACAGCCCGGTTCACCGAGAAGGACGAGCAGGCCCGCGTGGTCGTCTTGGAGGCGTCGGGTAAGGAGACCCGTGGCACCGGCACGGCGTCGGCGGCCGTGCGCTCGACGCTCCAGGACCTGGGCGGCCAGACCCGGGTCACCGTGCACACGACGATGAACATCACCGGGCGGCCGGCCCAGTTCGGCCGGGGGGTGATGGTCGAGGTAGGAAGCAAGATCATCGAGAAGTTCGCCACGAACCTGGCCGCGCAACTGGCCACCGGCGCCCCGGCCGCGCAGCTGGCCTCAGACGCCCCGGCCGCGAAGCTGGCCTCAGAAGACCCGGCCGCGAAGCTGGCCTCAGAAGACCCGGCCGCGCAGCTGGCCACAGACGACAAGCCCGCAGCTGTCCCGGCCGGGGCGGCGCAGCCGGTGGGCAGCAGCCAGCCCGCAGCCGCCGCCACGGCCGGCAGCGGCAGCACAGGCGGCAGCGGCAGCACAGGCGGCGGGGAGGCATCCTCGGACGACGCCACGCTCCTCCCGATCGAGGAGCTGAATCTTCCCGTGCGCTCGTACAACAGCCTCCGGCGCGAGGGCGTGCACACGGTCGGAGCGCTGGCTTCCCGCACCGAAAAGGACCTGCTGGCCATCGATGGCCTCGGCCCGCAATCGGTCAAGGAGATCAAGCAGAAACTGGCCGACCACGGACTCGCGCTGGACGGCCGGGCTGCGGAGCCAGCTTCGGCGGCCCCTGGCAATGGCGCGGCCACCGGCGCCACGGCCGGCGGGGCGGCGGCCACCGGCGCCACGACGCAGGGCCTCAACGGGGCCCTGCCGCCACCTCCTGCGGCCCGGCCGCCGGGTGAGGACGCGATCGACCTGCTGAGCGTGGCTGGGCTGCCCGTGCTCAAGCGGGCCCTGCCCGGGATCGGCATCGTCGTCGCCGCACTGCTCCTGCTGGTGCTGCGGTCCCGCCGCAGGCGCCGCCGCGCGGCCGACTCGTGAGCCGGTGACAGGCTTCTCCACCGACCGGTCCGGCGCGGAGGAACTCGACGCGGCGGACCCGCTGGCCCGGTTCCGGGATCGCTTCGTCCGCGCGGATCCCCCGCTCATCTACTTGGACGGCAACTCGCTGGGCAGGCTGCCGCAGGCCACGGCGCAGCGCATCACCGACGTGGTCGGCCGTGAATGGGGGGCGCAGCTCATCGGCTCCTGGGCCCACTGGCTGGACCTGCCGCAGCGGGCGGGCGACCTGCTCGGCCGCCAGTTGCTTGGCGCGGCACGCGGCCAGGTGGTGGTCGCCGACTCGACCACGGTGAACCTCTACAAGCTGGCCTGGGCGGCGCTCGACGACCGGCCGGGCAGGCACGTCATCGTGACGGACGACGACAACTTCCCGACTGATCGTTATGTACTGGAGGGGGTGGCCCGGCAGCGCGGAGCCGAACTGCGGCTCATCCGCACCGACATGGACGAGGGGGTGAGCGAGCAGACGGTTCGCGAGGCGGTCGGGTCGGACACCGCGCTGGTGAGCCTGTCCCATGTGGCTTACCGGAGCGGCGCTCTGGCGGACATGGCCGCGCTCACCGCCATCGGGCACGACGCCGGCGCGCTGGTCCTCTGGGACCTGTGCCACTCGGCGGGCTCGGTGCCGGTGGAACTGGACTCCTGCGGCGCCGACCTGGCCGTCGGCTGCAGCTACAAGTACCTCAACGCGGGCCCGGGCGCGCCCGCCTTCCTGTACGTCCGCCAGGACCTGCAGCAGCGGCTGCGGCAGCCGGTGCAGGGCTGGTTCGGGCAGCGGGACCAGTTCGCGATGGGGCCTGGCTACGATCCCGTGCCGGGAATCGGCCGCTTCCTGACCGGCTCACCCAACATCATCGGCACGGTCGCCGTCGAGGAGGGCGCCCGGTTGCTCGGCGAGGCCGGGATCGGGGCGTTGCGGGCCAAGGGCATGCTGATCACCGACTACCTGATCGCCCTCGCCGACGCGTGGCTCGCCCCGCTCGGCTGCGTGCTGGCCTC
>Ga0137392_10001940_pt1 | contig 12189 bp, 10 predicted proteins | sample 15con2h34AmetaG_FD_101394 | JGI IMG/M metagenome (GOLD analysis project Ga0137392, IMG submission 101394) | Vadose zone soil microbial communities from Angelo Coast Range Reserve, California, USA - 15con2h3.4A metaG | ecosystem: Environmental > Terrestrial > Soil > Vadose zone > Saprolite... | reverse complement strand
CCCGGCGACGCGCGCCAGCACCGACGTCCAGTTCATCAGGCGCAGGAAGGGCCCGCGCTCGAGCAGCCGCTCGGGCAGGAGGTTCACGCGACTGTAGAAAGACGCCACCAACAGCAGATACCACACCACGACCACGCCCGCCACGCCGCCCGCCGCCGCCGCGAGCATCAGCGGGAGCGGCGTCCACAATGCCGCGAGGCGCGGCCAGAACAGGTAGAGTGTGGCGGATAGCGCGGCGACACCCGCGACCAGCGTCAGAACCGCGGTCGCAAAGAACAAGGCGGGCGAGGCAGAATAGTCGCCCTGGTTGGGGAGCGGCTTGCCGTCCCACTCGTCCCATTCGTGGCCGAGGCGGCGGTCGGTCTCGATGTGGATGAGCTGCGGGCGCTGCGGAGGAGCGGAAGTCGTCATGGGGCTGAAGGAAGCTTCGTGGAGCGCGCCGGAGGTGTCAAGCCGGTGTAACTTCCTCTCTCGTGCCCCCGAAGCCCCACCTCCTCACTGACCTTCGCATCCGCGCCGCCTACGCCGAAGGCGCGGGCATCTATCGCATCGTGCCGCAAGCCGTGGTGCTGCCACGCGACGCCCGCGAGTTGGGGGGCGTGCTGCGCTGGGCGGCCGATACCGGCACACCACTCGTGCCGCGCGGGTCGGGGAGCGGCATGCCGGGCGGGAACCTGGGGCGCGGCGTGATCGTGGACTGCTCCACGGCGTTCGGCGGCGTACAAATCGATGCGGCGCGCAGCGTGGCCCGCGCCGGCGCCTCCGCCACGTGGGCACAGGTGACCGACACCGCCCGCCCCTACGGCCTGCGGCTCCCACCCGACCCGTCCTCCGGCGCCTTCGCGACGAGCGGCGGGATGGTCATGACGAACGCCGCAGGCCCCCGCTCCGTGCGCTACGGGAGCGTGCGGCGCTGGGTGGAAGCGATCGAGATCGTCGGAGTGGATGGGGAGATACGGCGAGTCGCACGGGGTGCGGGGAGCGGGGAGCGCTTCGCCCTGAGCGCCGAACAGCGGCAGCTGGTCGACGCCAAGTTCCCCAAGACCCGCAAGAACTCGAGCGGCTACGCCCTCGACGAGTACGCGCGCTCGGGCGACGAGCTCGACCTCCTGATCGGCTCGGAGGGGACGCTCGTCTGCGTCACCGGGGTCGAGTGGCGGCTCGAGCCCATTCCGCCCGACCAGGCGGGCGTGGCGCTGGGGTTCGGCGATCTCGCGGCGCTGGGGGAAGCCGTGCCCTACCTGGTGGCACTCAACCCGTCCGCGGTGGAGCTACTCGACCGCACGCTGCTTTCCTTTGTAGAGGATGCGGGCGGGCCGGTGCCCCCCGGCCTCGCCTGCCTGCTGTTGGTCGAGTTCGAGCGGGAGAGCGCCGCGGCGGCGCGGGGGGCGGTGGGCGATGCCGTGCGCGGCCTGCGCCACCTCACGGCGCACGTGGAGACAGCCGTGGACCGGGCCGGGCTCGAGCGCTTGTGGGCGGTGCGCCGGCTCGCGTCGCCCGCGCTCGCCCGCCTGCCCGAGACGCAGCGCTCCCTCCAGGTCGTGGAAGACGGCTGCGTGCCGCTGGAGCGGCTCGGCGACTACATCGCGACGCTGCGCGCGGCCGCAGCCCGCCACAGCATCCCCGTGGCGATCTTCGGGCATGCGGGCGACGGTCACATGCACGTGAACGCCCTGCCCGACACCACGCGCCCGGGCTGGACCGAGGGGCTCCGCGACCTGTACGACGACGTCACCGCCCTGCTGCTCGAGCTGGGCGGCACGCCCTCCGGCGAGCACGGCGACGGCCGGCTGCGCGCCGGTCTGTTGCAACGGTTCTTCGGGCCGGAGCTGGTCGCCCAGTTCGCGGCGCTCAAGCGCCGCTACGACCCGCGCTCGATCCTGAATCCCGGTGTTATACTTCCCGCGGCCGACTGGCAGCCGCTCGCCGACTTGAAGGTGGGCGCTGCCGTCGCCCCGATTCCCGACGACATAGCCCTCCGGCTGCGGGACGTGGAGCGTTCCGGCGGCTGGGCCGTCCCGAAACCCGAGCTCGCCCGGTAATGGAAATCTTCCGCGCGCCCCGCGTCACGCTCATCGCCCGCCCCCAGTTCCTGGAGCCGGCCCACCTCGCGGTCACCTGGCGCGGCGACGCGACCGACGGCGAGCGGCTCGCCGAGTACGCCGGGCGCATCTGCTACATGAGCCAGCACAATCCGGTCAACCGCACCACCGCCGAATACCTCGAGAACATCAAGAAGCAGGGCCACGGCTCGGTGCTGGAGCACGCGGTCTACGTCCTGCTGATCGAGGGCATCTCGCGGTCCTGCTCCCACGAGCTGGTGCGCCACCGCGCCGGCTTCGGTTATTCGCAGCTGTCGCAGCGCTACGTGGACGAATCGCACGCGGCGTTCGTGATGCCACCGGCGATGGTGGGTGACGCCGCACTCGAGTCGCAGTGGCAGACGCAGATGACCGACGCGCAGGCGGCGTACGTGCACGCGGTCGAGGACCTGATGCAGAAGTACGAGTGGGTGGCCGACAAGATCCACCGTCGCAAAATGGCCCGCGAAGCGGCGCGCAGCGTGCTCCCGAACGCCACGGAAGTAAAGATCGTCGTGTCGGGTAACGCACGCGCGTGGCGCACGATGCTCGAGCTGCGTACGTCGGAGGGTGCGGAGCTCGAAATCCGTCGCCTCGCGATCGGCGTGCTGCGCGTGCTCCAACAAGAAGCGCACGCGTTGTTCTCGGACTTCGAGATTTATGTCGCTGAAGACAAACAGGAATCGGCGCGTGTGATTTATCACAAGGTGTAGACGACGGACAACCGACGACAAAAAACGAAATTGCTTTTCCCTATTGCGCATTCCCGCCGATTCTCATATTCTCTTAGTCGACAACGCGTTGCTGCTGCTCGGACCGCCCGATGGAGCGGCCTTTTTTGTAGGAGGTCACCCGAGACCACATGCAAATCGGTCTCGCGTACAACGAAAAACCCGATCCCCGAGCCGTCGCGTCCGACGAGCCACCCAGTAGCAGCGACGCGTACGCCGAGTGGGACGAGCCATCCACCATCACCGCGGTGGAGCAAGCTCTCGGTCTCTTCGGACGCGTCGTCCGACTCGAAGCCGACGCTCTCTTTCCCCAAAAACTCGCCCTCGCCCGTCCCGACCTCGTCTTCAACATGGCGGAAGGGCTGCACGGCCCCAATCGCGAAGCCCACGTCCCCGCGATTTGCGAGTTTCTCAACGTCCCCTACACCGGCAGCGACCCGCTCACGCTCGCGATCGCGCTGCACAAGGGACGCACCAAGGAGATTCTGCGGCAGCGCGGCGTGCCCACGGCGCCCTTTGTCCTGGTCGAGCGTGCGGCGGATCTCGAACGCGTGGTGCTGCCGTTCCCGCTGTTCGTGAAGCCGGCCTTCGAGGGGTCAGGTAAAGGCATATTCGTCAACAACTTATGTGACTCGCCCGAGCGGCTGCGGGAGCGCGTCCTCTTCCTGCTAGAGACCTACGCCCAGCCCGTCCTCGTGGAGACGTACCTGCCCGGTGACGAGTACACGGTCGCGATCCTCGGCAATGGCGCCGAGGCGCGTTGCCTGCCGGTCGTGGGGTTCGATTTCTCCACGCTGCCGGCGGGGACCGTACCGGTCTATGGCTACGAAGCGAAGTGGATCTGGGACACCGCCGAGCATCCGATCGAGATCTTCCACTGCCCCGCCCGGGTCGAGCCGTCGCTCCGCCGGTTGATCGAGCAGACCTCGCTCGATGCCTATCACGCGATCGGCTGCCGCGACTGGTGCCGCGTCGACGTGCGCCTCGACCGCTTCGGCGTCCCCAATATCGTCGAGCTCAATCCGCTGCCGGGCATCATTCCCGACCCGCGGATGAACTCCTGCTTCCCCAAGGCCGCCCGCGTCGCGGGTTTCGGGTACGACGAGCTGGTCCAGGAGGTCGTGCGCCTCGCGTGGCGTCGCCTGACCGGGCGCTCGCTCGACCTGGCGCTGGAGGCCACCGGGTGAGGATCGTCATCCTGTACGACCCCGGGGCGGAGGATTGGACCGCCGAGGATATCGCCGGCGTGATGACGGCGGTGGACGAAGTCGGCCGCATCTTCGGCGCGCTGGGGCACGAGGTCAAGAAGTATCCCGTTCGCCACGACCTGCGCTGGTTCGCCGCCAGCCGCCGCGCCGACCTCGCCTTCAACCTGTGCGAAGGCGTGCACGGCGTCTCCGCCTGGGAAGAGCATGTGGTGGCGGCGCTCGAGTTCGCCGGCACTCCCGTGACCGGCTGCGGCGTGTGGACCATCGCCGCCGCGCGACGCAAGGCGTCGTGCAATGCGATCCTCGCGCAGGCGGGGCTCCCGGTGCCGCGCTGGCTCGTGGTCCAGGGTCGCGTGCCCGACGACTTCCCGCTCCCCGCCATCGTCAAGCCCGCCGCCGAAGACGCGAGCGCCGGGCTCGACCACGGCTCGGTGGTGACCGACCGCAAGGCGTTGCGCGCCCGCATCGCGGCGATGACGGAGCAATTCGACGACGTGCTGGTCCAGGAGTACATCGCCGGCCGCGAGTTCAACGTCGGCTTCGTCGGCGAGCGCGTGTTGCCGATCTCGGAGATCGACTTCTCGCAGTGGCCGGAAGATCGCCTGCCGATCCTCACCTACGCCGCGAAGTGGAACACCGGCTCGGCGGACGATCGTGGCAGCGTGCCGATCTGTCCGGCGCAGATCCCCCAGAAGCTGGCCGAGCGGCTGGTGCGGACAGCCGAGGCGGCATGGCGGACAATGCAGGGCAAGGGTTACGGCCGCGTGGACCTGCGGGTGGATGCGCAGGGCCGGCCGTGGATCCTGGATGTGAATCCCAACCCCGATCTGAACGACGACGCCGGTCTCTCGCGCATGGCGCGGGCGGCGGGGTGGGACTACGCGGAGCTGGTGCGCCGCATCGCGGAGGTGGCGCTCCGCGAGGCCCAGGGCGCCAAGGCCGCCCGTGAGCTTCTCGCTGCGCCCCGTCGGGCGCGCCCAACGCGCGCGACTTGAGGCGCTGACCCGGGCGACCGGCCTCTTTCACGAGGAGGAGGTCGCGACCGCGCTCGAGCTGCTCGACGAGTCGCTGGCGGGGGACGAGGACTACCGCTTCCTCGGTGCGTACGACGACGCGACGCTGGTGGGGTGGGCGTGTTGGGGGCCGACGCCGGGAACGCGCGGGACGCACGATCTGTATTGGATCGCAGTGGATCCGGAGCGGCAGGGACAAGGCGTCGGCACGCAGCTGTTGGGGGCGGTGGAGGCGGAGCTGATCGCCGATGGCGGCCGCCTCATCGTCGTCGAAACGTCCTCGCGCCCGGCCTACGAGCCGACGCGCCGCTTTTACGAACGACGCGGCTACACCAGGGCCGCCACCCTCCCGGGCTACTATGCGCCCGGTGACGACCTGGTGATCTATCTCAAGGATCTGGCGGATGGAGACCTGGCAGGAACTACTTCGTAAGCGCAGTCTCACGTCGCTGGAGCAGCTCGCCGCGCGGTTCGGGCCGGAGCATTTCCCCGAAATCGCGAAGCTGCAGCAGGCGGCCGAGAACTTCGAGTTCCGGATCTCGCCGGCGATGGTGGACCTGATCCAGGCCCCCGACGACCCGATCTGGCGCCAGTACGTGCCCACGGTGCAAGAGCTCGAGGTGCACGACGGCATGGTGGACTCGCTCGCCGAGGACGAGCACTCCCCCGTGCCCAACATCACGCACCGCTATCCCGACCGGGCGCTGTTCCTGGTCTCGCCCGTCTGCGCGACGTACTGCCGCTTCTGCACCCGCCGCCGTAAGGTCGGCGACCCCGAGAAAATCCCGATGTCGCAGCTCGAGTCGGCGTTCCAGTACCTGGAGCAGCACACCGAGATCCGCGACGTGATCATGTCGGGCGGCGACCCGCTGCTGCTGTCGGACCGCCGCATCGAGGAGCTGTGTAAGCGGTTGCGCACCATCAAGCACATCGAGGTGATCCGCATCGGCAGCCGCATTCCGTGCCACCTGCCCGAGCGTATCACGCCGGAATTGTGCGCGATCCTCAAGAAGTACCACCCGCTCTACATCAACACGCACTTCAACCACCCCGACGAGCTGACGCCGGCCGCGGTGCAGGCGCTGGGGATGCTGGCCGACGCCGGCATCCCGCTGGGCTGCCAGACCGTCCTCTTGAAGGGCGTGAACGACGATACCGCGGTGATGAAGCGGCTGATGCAGAAGCTGCTCGCCGCCCGAGTGCGGCCGTACTACATCTACATGTGCGACCAGGTCGCGGGCGCTGAACACTTCCGCACGACCGTCGAGAAGGGCCTGGAGATCATCAAGGCGTTGCGCGGCTGGACCTCCGGGCTCGCGGTGCCGCACTTCGTGATCGACGCTCCCGGAGGCGGCGGCAAGATCCCGCTGCTCCCGGAGTACGTGGAATCGATCAACGACGACGAGGTGGTGCTGCGCAACTACGCCGGCGAGCGCTTCACCTACAAGCAGCCGCAGTCGGCCCCAGTCCCGGTCGAGTTCGAGCCGGTGCTGGTGGGGTAGCGCGACCGGAGGGGCGCGGCCAGCTTCTCCCTCATGTTACGCCCCACGGCGCGCGTGCGCGGCAATCCGCTGTTTCGCACCCTCGCGCGCCTCAGCCGGCAGTACCTGAAGTGGTACGGGAACGGGAGTTACAAGCCCGAACGTAACGGCGAGCGCTGGCTGCTGGAGGGGCTCGCCCGTGCGGACCTCCGCACGATCCTCGACGTCGGCGCGAACGTCGGCAACTGGGCGCGGATCGCCGCGGGTGCCTTCCCCGCCGCCGCGATTTTCGCCTTCGAGATTGTCCCCGCCACCTTCGAGCGGCTGCGCGCACAGACCGCGGGCTCACCACAGATCCATCCGGTGAGCCGCGGCCTCGCGGACCACGCCGGCCAGCTCCCGATCCGCTACCACCCGTCGGCCAGCACCCACGCCACGTTCACGGCGTATCCCCATGGCTGGACTGGCGAAACGCTGAATTGCGAGGTCACGACCGGCGACGCGTTTCTCGCGCAGGAGCGCCTCGTCGCCGTGGACTTTCTCAAGCTGGACGTCGAGGGGGCCGAACACCTGGTCCTCCAGGGTTTCGGCCACGCGCTCGCGCACCGCCGCATCCGCTTCGTGCAGTTCGAGTATGGGCGGGTCAATGCGCTGACGGGGTTCTTGCTGAAGGACTTCTACGACCTGTTCGCCGCGCACGGCTACGTGGTCGGGAAGATCTATCCCGACTACGTAGACGCGCGCCCGTACGAATTGGGGGACGAAGACTTCCTCGGCCCGAACTACCTCGCGTGCCGCCGCGAGGAGCCGGAGTTGATGCGTCTCCGGGGCGTCACGGCAGCTGCCACACCTCCACGCGATTCTGGGTGAAGATCGGCACCAGGATGCGATGCCGCTTGCGGTCGATGCCGATGTCGGCGGGGCTGGGCAGGCCCGTAAGCACCTTCACTTGGTGCCCCGATTCGTAGGTCGAGACCGTCGAATCGTTCCAGCTCGACACGTACAACCTGCCATCCGCCAGCTCCACGCCATCGAAGCCGCCCGGCCCCGTAGCGATGACGGCCGGGCCTGCGTCCCCCGGCTTCCAGGAGAACACGTACGGACCGTTGTTCGCCACCACGATGAAGCGGCCGTTCTTCGCATCCCACGTGATGCCGTTGGGCCCCTTGAGGGTATCGCCCTTGGCCGCGACGCTCACTTTACGGTCCGGCGCGATCTTGAAAATCCGGTCCGGACCGGGGTGCGACATGTTGCCCTTGGCGTCGACGCCGAGGCCCGTATCGGTGATGTACAGCGATCCGTCCGGTCCGAAGGCGGGGTCGTTCAAGAACACGGCGCCCGGCACCGTCACCGTGAGGATCGGCGCGCCCGTCGTGGCGCTGAACGCCCGCGCGGCGTCGATGTCGGTCACCCACAGGGTGTCGCCTCGCAATGCGAGGCCCTTGGGCGCATTGAGCGTGACCCCGCCGCGCCCACCTTGCACGAAGTGCAGGCTGTCCATGGCGCCATCGGGCTTCACGCGGCTGATGAAGCCGTTGTTGTCCTTGACCACGGGATTGCCGTTGATGTTCGACACGAAATAGACGTCCGCGCTCGAATCCCACAGCACCGATTCGGGCGTCTGCAGCGAGTCCACCGTGGCGACCTTTGTGGGACCGGCCGGGGCCTTGGCGGCGGGCTTGCAGGCGGCGGCCAGCACCACACCCACGCCGATGATGGCGATGCGGTTCATGCGTCGCTTCCTCCTCAGGGGAGTTGCCAGATCTCCATTCGGGTGCCGTCTACGAACGGCAGCAGCACCCGGTTGCGCTTGGCGTCGTAGCCGATGTCCGCCGCGCCGACGCCCGAAATGAGCCGCACTTCCTGCCCGGTCTCGTATGCCGAGACCGTGGAATCCTTCCAGCTCGACACCAGAATGCGGCCGCGGGCGATCACCACGCCGTCGTAGCTGCCGGCGCCGGTCGCAATCACCGTCGGTGCCTTGTCGCCGGGCTTCCAGGCGAATATGGATTTCCCTCCGAGCGGCACGACGATGAACCGCTTGCCGACCGCATCGAGCGCGATGCCGCTGGGGCGCCCCAGCGTGTCGCCGCGGGCGGCGACGGTCACTTGGCGGTCGGGACTGATGCGAAAGATGCGGTCGGGACCCGGGTGGAGCATGTTGCCGACGTCGTCGAAGCGGATCCCCGTGTCCGTGACGTAGATCGCGCCCGTTGGGGCCACGGCGATGTCGTTCAAGAAGACGGCGCCCAGCGGCGCCAGGCTGATGCTATCGAGCGGCGCGCCGGTCCTGGCGTTGAAGGCCCGCAGCACGTCGATGTCGGCCACCCACAGCGTATCGCCCGCGAGCGCGAGTCCCTTGGGCGCATTGAGCGTGACGCCGTTGTGCGCGCCTTCGATGAACTTGAGGTTCTCGACCACGCCGTCGGGGCGGACGCGGCTGATGAAGCCGTTGTTGTCCTTGGCCAGCGCGCCGCCGTTGATGCTCGAAACGAAGTAAATGTCCTGCACCGAGTCGTGCCGCGCCGACGCGGGCGCGCGAAACCCGTCCACACTCAGCACGTGGGTCGCGCTGGGCGGGGTGGGAAGCGCCGTGGGGGTCGTCGTGGTGTCGGCCGCGGAACGGTTCTTGTCCACCGGCACGCAGGCGGCGCCACCGAGGGCGACCGCGACGAGCCATGCACAGAGTCTCATGGATCCTCCTAGGCCGCCCACCAGTACCCGGCCAGACGCGGGGGGTTCATTAGTCCGCCTTCGCCTCGGCCAGCTCCTTCTTCCGCCCCTCCACCACCTTCTGGGCCACGTCGGGCGGCACCTGCTCGTAGGTATGGAATTTCTGCCGGTACGTGCCGCGCCCGTGCGTCAGCGAGTGCAGCGTCGTCGCGTAGCGGTCGAGCTCCGCCTCCGGGACGAGCGCCTTCACGTTGGACAGGCGCCCCTCCTTCTCGGTGCCGAGGATGTGACCGCGCCGCGACGACAGATCGCCCATTACCGCGCCCAGGTAATCGTCCGGCGTCAACACCTCCACCTCGAGAATCGGCTCGAGCAGCGCCGGCTTGCAGTTGGGACTGACGTTCCGGAAGGCGAGGATGCCCGCCATCTTGAACGACATCTCGTTCGAGTCCACGTCGTGGTAGGATCCGTCGTACAGCTCGACCTTGAAGTCCACGACCGGATAGCCCGCCACCGGTCCCCGGGTGGTGGCCTCGACAATCCCGCGCTCGACCGCGGGGATGTACTGCCGCGGAATCACGCCCCCCACGATGTTATCCTCAAAAACGAATCCACTGCCGCGCGCTAACGGCGCGATGCGGATCCAGCAGTCGCCGTACTGGCCGCGGCCGCCGGTCTGCTTTTTGTGCTTGCCCTGCCCTTCGGCCTTGCCCCGCATCGTCTCGCGATAGGCAATCTTCGGCTTGGTGATCACCGCGTGCACGCCGTACTTCCGCGCCAGGCGTCCGATGACGATTTCGAGGTGCCGCTCGCCCAAGCCGCGAATCAGCGTCTGGCCCAGCTCGGCGTTGAACTCGTGATGGAAGGTGGGGTCCTCCTCGTGCAGCTTGTGCATCGCCGTCGAGAGTTTGTCTTCCTCGCCCCGCTGCTTCACCTCCACCGCCTCCGTGATCACCGGCGCGGGGAAGGGGATCTTGGGCAGGACGATCGGGTGTTCTCTGCTCGAGAGCGAGTCGTTGGTATGGGTGTCGCGCAGCTTCGCCACCGCGCCGATGTCGCCCGCGTGCAATTCGGCGATCTCCGTGCGCTCCTTGCCCACCGCCACGCACAGGTGGTTGAGCTTCTCCACGGCCTGGCGCGGCGCATTGTAGACGTCCTGGCCGTTCTTCACGGCCCCGGAATAAATCCGGAAGAACGAGACGTCGCCCACGTGCGGCTCCGACATCGTCTTGAACACCTGCGCCACGAACGGGCCCGCGTCGTCGGGGCGCAGCACCAGCTTCTCGGCGCTGCCCCATTTCTGCCCTTCGACCGGCGGCCGCTCGGCCGGCGACGGACACAGCTCCACGATCTTGGTGAGCAGGGCGCGCGTGCCGTAGGTGAGCTCGGCGGCGCCGCAGAACAGCGGGAACAGCTCCCCCTTGAGCATTCCCGCCTTCATCGCGGCGAGCGCCTCGTCGCGCGTGATCTCCTGGCCGCCGAGGTAGTGCTCCAACAGTGTTTCGTCCGTCTCGGCGATCGACTCGGTGAGCTCCTTGCTGTATTGCTCGAAGCGATCGCGGTACTCCGCCGGCACGTCCACTTCGTCGTACTCGCCCGCTTTGGTGCCCTTCTTGTAGAGGTGGCACTTCTTGGAGAACAGGTTGATGATGCCGTGGAACTCGGGGCCTTCCCCCACCGGGATCTCGACCGGGATCACTTTCGGCGTGAGGCGCTCCTTGATCTGCCGGTAGACCTTCTCGAAGTCGGCGTGCTCCTTGTCCATCAACGACACGAAGAAGAGACGCGGCACCCCCCGCTGCTCGGCATAGTCCCAGACCTTTTCCGTGCCCACCTCGACGCCGCCGGTGGCCGACACGACCACGACGGCGCTGTCGGCCGCCCAAATGCCCGCGAGCGCCTCGCCCGTGAAGTCGAGATAGCCCGGCGTGTCGATGAGACTGACCTTCGCCTCCATCCATTCCGCCGCGCCGAGGGCGAGGTTGATGGAGTACTTGTGCTCGATTTCGTCGGCGGTGTAGTCGGTGAGGGCGGTGCCGTCTTTTACCGATCCGTGGCGCTTGCTCGTGCCGGCCACGAACGCCAGGGCGTCGACCAGGGAGGTCTTGCCGCTCGCGCCGTGGCCCACCACGGCCACGTTGCGGAGCTCTCCTGTCTTGTACACACGCACGGGCACCTCCTGCAGGGGGGAGGGGAATATGGGCAGCGGTTTTTGGGCGTGTCAAACGGGGTGCGGATGGTCCTCGGGCAGCTTGATCGTCGCCGTCGCGGCGACCACCATGATGAGCCCCGCGGCGACAAACGCTGCGGCGGGCGACACCACATCGAACAGCCAGCCCAGGGCGATCGGGCCCAACAAGCGTCCCAGCGCCGACAACGCCTGCGCCGCCCCCAACACTGTCCCCTGCTCGGTGGGGTCCGCCAGGATCGATACGAGGCCGGTGGCGGCGGGCACGAAGATGCTGTTGGAGAACGCCAGTAGGATCGTGAAGGCATAGAGCACGGGCACGGTACGCAGCGCCGGCACGACGGCGATCGCAGCCGCCATGCCGAACCCGCCGGCGATCACGAGCCGCCGATCACCCGTGCGCTTGGCGATCCGGCCGAACAACCCCCCCTGTACGATCGCCGCGGTCGCCCCGATCAACGTGAAGAACCACCCCAGCTCGCGCTCGCGCCAACCGAACTTGGCTCCGGTCCACAGCGGTAGCGCCACGGTGTAGCCAGCGAACGCGAACGCCGCCAGGAACCACGCCCACATCAGGGGCGAGAGCGTTTCGTGGCGCAGCGCCCGGCCCAGGTGCGAGAGATCGAACAGGGGACGCGTGGCGCGCAAATCGGTGTGCAGGGACTCCGGCAGCACGAAGTAGGCGGACACCAGGTTGAGGAACGACAACCCAGCCGCCACCAGCGCCGGCGCCGTCGGACCGTAGCCGTGGGCAGCAAACCCGCCGATGGCGGGCCCCAGAACGAAGCCGATCCCGAACGCCGCGCCGATTATG
>Ga0137392_10001933_pt1 | contig 12210 bp, 11 predicted proteins | sample 15con2h34AmetaG_FD_101394 | JGI IMG/M metagenome (GOLD analysis project Ga0137392, IMG submission 101394) | Vadose zone soil microbial communities from Angelo Coast Range Reserve, California, USA - 15con2h3.4A metaG | ecosystem: Environmental > Terrestrial > Soil > Vadose zone > Saprolite... | reverse complement strand
CGAGCCGACCAACGGAGCAGCGTACGCAAACGGCGAGGGGGCGTATCAGGGCGCCGAGGTGGCGTACCAAAGCAGCGAGGGAACTTACGCGTATTCCGCGGTGTTGTACCCGTACTCCTACGTCTATTACCCAATTTACGGTTGGACGTGGGTCGCTTCTCCGTGGGTTTGGGGATGGGGCCCTCGGCCTTACTTCGGTCACTACGGACCTCGATACTTCAGTTGGTATCGCGGACACGGTTTCCGCAACGGCTGGGCCGGCGTGCACCGAGCCGGACCGGCACGCTTCGGAACCGGTGGCTACCGAGGCGGCTCTGGTGGTCATTGGGCCGGTCCGGTCGTGGGCTCACGCGGCACCGGCGCCTATCAATATGGCTCAGGTGGCTTTCGGGGCGGCAACGGCGGGGCCGTGCACCGCAGCGGCGGCTTTGGGAGCAGTGGCTTTTCGGGTGCCGGAGCGTTCCCTCGGGGCGGTGGCGTCGGCGGCCGCGGCCGCGTTTACAGCGGTGGAAGCTACTATCCTCGGGGCGGTGGTTTCGGTGGCGGTGGATTTCACGGTGGCGCGCCCCGCGGCGGTGGTGTCGGCGGCGGTGGATTTCACGGTGGCGCGCCTCGCGGCGGAGGTTTCGGCAGCGGCGGATTTCACGGTGGCGCGCCTCGCGGCGGAGGCTTTCATGGCAGCAGTGGCGTTCCTTCCGGTGGCGGATTTCACGGCGGCGGGGCCGGGCATGGCGGCGGAGGGTTCGGCCACGGGCGACGTTGATGTTTCGCGCCGGTCAGTGATCGAGTAGCTCGTCCAATTTCTCGGGATCGATCACGACCTTAAACTCCTTCGCGCCGTGCGAGGTCGCTTGCTGCTGCCATGACGCGAGCCGCGCGCGGTATGCAGTTGGATTGGCGTTGTCCGCGTTGAGCTTCTTTACGTTCATCGCGAAGACGCGCATCCCAGCGAACTCGTCTGGGGCCAGAGTACGTTTCACGCCTTTGGGCAGATCCTCCTCCAAATCGCTAAACACCACCATCGTCCGCGATCCGGCGCCCGTCTCCTTCAGATACTCGGCTCCCAGCATCATTGCGCCACGGATGTCGGTATGCCTGGCGCGCTCGCGCTTCTTGGCGAATTCGTCCAGCTTGGCTGCAAACGCCATCTTCTGCGCGTTGGCCTTCGACGGCCGCACATCCAGCGTCATGCTGCCTTCCAGATTCGACTTCTTGTAGCTCTCGTCGTCGATGCGAATGACGAACAGGCTGTCACCCGGGTTCAGCTTGGGCACGATGCCCTTCTTGATGAGGTTGATCACTTCTTCCTTCTGGTCCAGATATGTCCCCGACACGTCGACCAGCGCGACGATCGCCAGCGCATAGTTACGGCCGCTCGAGCACGAGCTCAGCACCGCGACTGCTACTGCCAGGATCAACTTCTTCATCGCCTCGCCTGCTGGTTGGCCGGCTCACGCAGGGGCGTTGCTCCGCGCCCGCCCGTGGCAAGCCGCTCGATTTGAAGAGGTAGGATGATATAGATGTCGTACACGTGACGCACTGCTTCGACGAGGTACCGGCCGCCGTGGGCCAGCACGCGCATCACTATCGAGAGCACCGCCAGAGTGCCTGCGGTGACGGTGAGCACGATGTGCCCGCCGGTCGAGATTAGAGTCTCCAGCGGTACCGCCACCATCGCCAAAATCCAGGGCAGGATGAATCCGAGCACCGCCTGGCCCACCACCGGGATCCGCGAGAAGACAGGATCCGCCACTGATTTTTCCGAAATCCCAGCCAGAGAGTGTTTCAGCGCGGAGGATGACTCGACGATCTGTTCGCGCAAAATCGCAAGCGAGCTTTCGATACAGGCGAGCAAAAGCAGGCCGCCCAGCGAGACGAAGAGGATGATCCTTCTCCGCGACAACGGCAGAAGTTCCATCTTGGGGAAGAAGCTGGTGATGCCCAACATCTCCATCAGGAAGATACCCGCCGCGATTTCCATCAATACGATCACCATCGCGGCCACCGTGGACACTGGTATGCCGCCGATCCGGCTGCCCGAGGGGACCAATTCCGACATCGGGAGCGCAATCAGATTGAAGTTCACGAACGCGCCACCGATCGCCACGCCCAGCACGATGAGCGAAACGACGAAGAGCTGCGTCGACTGCCAACCCATCGCGCGCACTGCCTTGTGATCGCCCTTGCGCGTCTGCTCGTAAGTCGCCATGTACGAGTCAATCCGCTTGGTGGAGTCCAGCGCTGCGGCCACCGACTTGCCCGCCTCGCCGGCGAGGGCCTTGACCTCTCTCCACATCGACGCCATTCCGTTGAGGATTTTGTGCCGCTTGGCGGTCGACTCGCGATACTCCTGCAACGCCTTTTTCTCCCCGGCCTGCGCCGATTTGTGAATCTCCTCGAGGACCTTCTTCACCATGCCGTCGCCGTTCTCCGGCATCTTGGCAACGGCCGCAGTGGCCTCGGCCCAGCCCGGCGGCGCGGGCGGTGCGCTCCCGCACTCGCCATAGTCGGAATCAAGCCGAGAGGTGAGGTCGTCGATCTTGCGGTGCAGCTTGGGGTAGCGGTTCAGCTCCTTGGCAAAGCTGTTCTCGATGCGGCGGAACTCGCGCGCGATCTTGCCTTCCGCGTCGCCTCTCGCCATTTCCATCACCATCTCGCGGTCGCGCTGCGCGATTGACACCGATATCGACTTAAGCCAACGAGCCGCCATGCGCAGGCCGCCGAAGAGTACACGCCCCATACTGCGGAAGGCGCGGTGCATTGGCACGCGACCCGCCCAGAAGATCAGCTGACTGAAGAACCAGAGCGCGAAAAGCGAGGCGCCCGGTTGCTCAGGCCAGAGGTAGAAGCGCTCCATACAGGACTCCCGATCAGGCCGCGAAAGAATGAAACGTTATCGCTCTCGCTGTGTAGGCCCGCGAGACTGTGGAGTAGGTGCCGCTTCTGTCTGCTACGGAATCCGGTTGGTTAGCGCGTCATTGTCGTAAGGCCACTAGCCATTCGGTTTTCTGGCCTCGAATACGACCCGTCCTACGGTCTCTTCCTCGACCCTGGCTCCATCATCGACCTTGCGCTTCTCGGAGCTCAGTCGCAGCTGGCACTGCCCGGTGTCCTTCAATGACGTCATGCCCAGGAAAGAGGAGTCCTCGGCGCAGACGATCCCTTTCGTTCCCATCCGGTAGATCACCTGCTTCTTCGCTGGATCGTAATAGAGGCCGTCGAGCAGTTTCCGAACTACTTCCGGCGCTCCGATTTCCGCGTAGTCGTCGGTAAGCACGACGTCGATCCAGGCACGGCCGAGGTCGCGGTCGACATCGAAGTGCGCCCCGAGACTCTCGGTGACGAGAGGTCTCTCGAAGACCGTCCTGCTCACAACGGGGGCGGTTTCCGGTGCCAGCGCCGCAGATACAGCGGGAAGCAACCCCCCGACGACGGTAAAGACAAGACCAGCACTCAATGCACGTTTGCCTACTTTCATGTTTTTCTTCCTCCACCCGGTTGACTCCGGTGGTGACGCTGCGTTTCGCGACGCTCTTCCCTCAGGGTGTAGCGCCTCTTATTGGTACGAAGAGGTTCTCGAGAACCATGGCCGCTTGAGCTCGTCGCCCTGGCCGTTGCCGGAACCCTGAAGCTCGATAGAGCTTGGTTGTCGCCTTCTGGCCTTCGTTTCCGATCTTCTGATCAGGGAGCGAGTTTCGGTCCCGGAACGAGATTCTAGCGGAGCAGAAAGACCGCAAGAGGAGAGACGATGACTGCGCTGAAGACTTGGATGGTTTCGCTCGCGCTGTGTTCGTTGTTCGCGAGCTCGCTCGTCCGCGCTGACGATTGCAGTGAGGCACTGTTGGCCGAGTCGTGCGCCTGTCGGTCGCAGGTGCCGAGGAACCCGGCACAACGTCCTACTTCGGGCGCCGCTTCGGCATCCGATCGCCAGGCGAAGGGCAGGAAAAAGGCAAGCCCGAATGTCGCACAGCGGGTGAAGAAATTGACGGCGATTGTCGATACGCATTCCACCGCACGGTAGTCGTTCGCTGGCGAACCGGGTTCCACCCGTTGCTTCGCGTTGCCCGATTGGCCAGGGCCCCTGGTGACGGAGCTCGCCGGAGCTTCAACCCGTGCCCGTTCGAACCGGAGCGCCGCGGTTCTACGGCTGGATCGCCGGGGCGGGGATCACCGACAGCGCGACGGGATTGTCTGCGATGTCCACGATCACCTGGCCGTCGTCGGTCGTATCAATAGTCACCGGAGATCGGGTGACCAAATCATTGGCCTGCTGGGCGATCATCCCCGGAGGTAGCCGCACCGTCACCGGAACCGGATCCGGGGATGGAAGGGCGAGCCAACTTCCCGAGTCTGGATACGAGCGCTGCCAGGCGACGTAGAGAATGGAGTTCGATAGATCGCAGGGCGACCGGGTTCCGACGATGGCGACGGTCGTGAGCGGATAGGATCCGGAGTAGTCGCCGATCGAAGGAAGGTCATCCAGGGTGTAGGGGACGGGCGGCAGGCCAATAGCCGATGCGTCCGATACCAGCCCCTGGATCGCGGTGTACGCTGGAAGCACGGTCTGGGTGGTGGCGTCGACGAATCCGTATTGCCCGCCGTTGTCCGCCAACCGGTAGAAATTGATCCGCTGGATCCCGAGAGCATGTAACGCGAGGTACTGGCGGATGATCCAGCGTGCCTTTCCAACCTGGTTGGTCGTGAACAGCCCGGTTTCGGTGACGTTCTGCTCGATCGACCAGCCCAGGTCGATCAGATTTCGCAAGTTGTACCCGCACCGCCGATTTGAAGTTGGAACCGGGATTGGTGCCGATCAAATGGCAGGTGAACTCGCTGCGGCTGAAGTCGGCGAGGCAGGTTGGATCCCAGGCGTGGTCCTCCGGGCTGTTCCCGTACGGATGGAAGGACTCGGAAGACATGCTGTTGGCGGCCTGGTCCCGAGTGGGATGCGGGCTCGTTCTGGATCCGAGCAATGAGTTGAAGCCGGACTTGTGACTGCCGCCCCAATTGTAGCGGACGTTGCCGGGGGCAAAGGTCGTCTGCAGCAGAGCGGCGAATCCGAATTGCACCGCCGGTCTTTCGAGCTCCGGGGGAGGGGTGTCGTAGAAGCGATAGCGCGTGTCCCACGGGTCATGCGCCCAGGGCGGCTCGTTCCAGAGCTCGACCCGACCCGCGAGGCCGTGCGCGTCCACGCGGCCGGCGAGGAACTGGGCATACCGGGCGTATGCAGCGATCGACGGCTCATTGGGATCGGTGGTCGCGACGCTCGGATAACGAAGGCGGTTCACCGCCAGCGCATCTCCGGCGGCCAGGCTCACGTTCGTTCGCGCCGCCAGGGTCACGGTGCGGTGGTCGACGTCGACGGCGTGAATCAACGCGCCGTAGTACGCCCACTTGCCCTCGGGGACGATCTGCGCGCCGCTCGTGCGCTGTAGATGGCAGTCGGGAATTTCCACCCCGGAGACGTCCTCATTGACCAGGATGACGTACGACCCGGACGGCACGTCGGCGGCCACGGTGAGGGTGAGGATCCTCTGCCGCGGCGGTCCGTACGCGGCGACGATCAGCGGCTGCAGGCCGTATTGTGAAAATCGATTCAGCGCCGTCTCGGACTGCGCGGACAACGCCAAATCGCCGGAGACGTTTTCGACCGCTTCCCAGCTGAGCTGCACCCGGGCTTCCACCGCGCCCGCCTCGGCCGCGATCTGGAATTCCCATTCATTCACCGGATTGAGGTTGAATCCAAGCCCGCTGCTCAGCTGGGAACCAGAGACGCTGCCGAGATTCTCCACCGTGGTCACCTGGCCTGCGGCGGACGGCGATATCGCGCAGAGGCAGGTAAACAGCGCACGGGCCGAGATGTTTCTCATTGGGGTAGGTCCTCCGCCTGGATTTCGGCAAGACACGCCATGGGTCGGGGAGTTAAAAGGCATCGGGCCTCTGCCACGTCGATCGCCAACGGATCGAAATCACGCGCTACTCGCGGAATTTAAGACGCGATCTCTGCGGTCGCCGCCCGACTTGTGGTATGAGCAAACGGTCGGGGGAGCTCATTTCAGCTTTCGCCAACGACGGGCGCATCCGGCCAGAGGGGGAGACGTGACGCGTGCTTTTGGTCTTGTATGCATCGCCATCAGTTGTGTCGGCATTGGGTTCACTGGTTCGATTGCCGAGGGGACGATCGATCCACTGACCGCCGTCTACGTCGCGAACAAAGAGGGCAGCGTATCAGCGTTTACCATGAGCCGAGCAACCGGTGCGCTGACCGCCGTGCTCGATTCCCCATACCCCGCGGGCACCAGCCCTCAATGGATCGCCGTCGACCCGACCAACACGTTCGTCTACGTCACCAACTGCGGGTCTGACACTTGCGACCGGGCAGGGAGCGTTTTTGTCTACGCCATTGATCAAGCAACTGGAGGCCTGTCCATCTCCAGCGCGCGATTCACTGACGGCAGGGGCTCGATTTTCATGAGCATCGATCCTTCCGGGAGGTTTGCCTACGTGGCCAATCACGGTTCGAATACGATCTCTGCGTTTTCGATCTGCGGAAGCGGTGCGCTGACCCCCATTCCAGGATCTCCGTTTCCCGCCGGTCCCTTTCCTGCTTCGGTTGCGGTCGACCCAAACGGGCAATTTGTCTATGTGGCCAATTGCGCCAGCCTTTTCTGCGCTGAGGTACCCTCCGGCAGCGTGTCGGTCTTCAGGATGGATGCGACCTCTGGGGGGCTTACTCCCGTCGCGCGTTCGCCCTTCGCCGTTGCTCAGAGGCCGATCGCGGCCGTGCCTGACGTCACCGGCCAATTTCTGTACGTGGCGGATTCGGTGAGTCCCGGACGGGTCCATGGCCTCAGTGTGGATCCGGACACGGGAGCTCTCAGCCCGGTCGCAGGCTCGCCATGGCCCGCCGATTTCTTTCCTCGTTCGATCATGGTCGACCCGTCGAATCGATTTGTATACGTGGCCAACATCGGATCCACCACCGTCTCCGCATACACGATCGACGTAGCCACGGGCGCGCTTCAGCCGATCAGCGGGTCGCCTTTCTCCGGCGGACGGGGCCCGGATGCGGTCGCGGTCGATGGCAGCAGCCAGTACGCATACGTCGCCAACTTCAACTCAGCCAACCTGTCGGGTTACCGCATCGACGATGCCACGGGCTCATTCACGCCGCTTGTGCCCTCGGTATTTCCGACAGGTGTGACTCCGACCGGGGTGGTGGTGGTCAACATTTCGCCGCGGTGATCCTTCTCGATTGGGCGCGCCGATGCCCCGATGCCCGATGGTGGTCCGGTCGCCTTGCCCTGGCTCGAGAGCGACCAGCGTCAATATCCCCCGGTCTCGGGTCGATGCGTCAGCTTTCCCCGGAACGAGCTGAACAGGTACACGAAATAGCCGACAGCGAGCAGGATCGACGGGATCCACCAGGCGAGGCCGATCCAGAGACCCCGGCGGCCGTTGGCCGCATTCCAGGCGGTGAGGCTATAGGCCGGATCGACCGTGGACGGCAATATAGTCGGGAACATCTCCGCCGCGGTGACCGCGAGCATCGCCCCGATGAAAGCGGCCGAAGCCAGAAACGCCTGCAGCTCCCTGGCGCGGGCGATCGAGCGAAAGACCACCGCCACACCGCCAGCGGCCACCGCGAGCAGCGGCCACGCCCAGACTCGCTGCCCGAGCGACTCGAAAAGCGCAGGACGAACCCACGCTGTCGCAATCGTTACCAGAATTGCCATTACCGCGATCGCTGCCCAGCACCGATGTGCGATCGACTTGCTGCGCTGCGCCACCGCCCCAGTGGTCTTCCACCACAAATACAGCGCTCCATGACCAGTCAGCACCGCGACCACAAAAACGCTGACCGAAAGAGTGTACCAATCCAGCGCTCCGGCGGAATGCGTCCGGAAATCGGTGAACAGGGGAGCCCGGAAATATCCGGTCCGGTCGAGGGGAACGCCGCGAATCAGATTGCCGAGCGAAGCTCCGAGCACCAGGCCAATAACCAGCGAGGCAAAAGCAAACGCCGCATCCCAGAACGAACGCCAGAGCGGATTCTTCAGATGGGACCGAAACTCGATGGAAATGCCGCGAACGATCAGTACCCAGAGAAGGATAGTCAGCGGCAGGTAGAATCCGCTCAGCGCCGCGGAGTACACCCGGGGAAACGCGAAGACGAGCACGCCGCCGGCCGCCACCAACCAGACCTCGTTTCCATCCCAGAATGGGCCGATGGCGGCAAGCACGGTGCGGCGTTCGTCATCGGTTTTGGCAACGAAGAGGTGGAGAATTCCAGCGCCGAAATCGAACCCGTCGAGCACCACGTACACGGTGAGCATGAAGCCGATCAGCGCGAACCAGGCAGCTTCCACACCGCCTCCTTAGGCCGCCTGGGCCTGCGGCACGGGAGCGGGTCCATGAGCAATCTCCCTTCCGACGAGATAGAGGAAAAGGATCCCCAGAACCAGATATAGGCCCAGGTAACCGAGCGCGGAAAAGACAATCGTGCCGGTGCTCACGTTCGGGGAGGTGGCGTGAATCGTGCGCTGAAGGCCATAGACGATCCATGGTTGCCGACCGAGCTCGGTGGTCATCCATCCTGCCGTGGTCGCGATGTATGGGAATGGCACTGAGAGCATCAAGATCCAACGCATCAGCCGCGATTGATACAAAAGTCCTCGCCAGAGGAGGAATACCGCAGCGGCCATGATCGCGATGAAGAGGGTCCCCAATCCCACCATCACATGGTACATGTAATAAACGAGCTCGACATTATCGGGCCACAAGTCCTTCGGGAAATCCTCGAGACCATAAACGGTTGCCCCGAAGGAGCCGTAGGCGAGAAAGCTCAGCACCGCGGGGACGATGATCGGATTGTCCAGTCGGCGACCCTCGACATCTGGCTGCCCGATAATGACGAGCTCGGCTGGTGCGCTGCTCTTGAATTTGCCTTCCATCGCCGCGAGGGTGGGCTGCTGGTGGGTCGCGACCAGCCGACCCTGGCGATCCCCAGTAGGAAAGAGCTGCAGAACACAGGCGGCCAATCCGGCCAGGACGCCGACCCGCAGGCAAATCCGGGCGTGTGACTCGTGCAGCTTCATCAGAGACCAATAGGAACCCACTGCGGCAACCACGAAGCCGGAGGTGATCACCGCGGCGGTCATCGTGTGCGCGTACTCCCAGATCGCCCACGGATTCAATAGATACGACCAGAGATCATTCAGCTGCAGCGCTCCGTTGGGCGCGACGGCGTATCCGACGGGGTGCTGCATGAACGCGTTGGTCACGATGATGAAGTAGCCCGAAAGCCATGAGCCCAACAGCAGCATGATCGCGGCGCCCAGGTGCCCCTTGGGTCCAAGCTTCTTCTCGCCGAAAAGAAAGAGCCCGAGGAATGCGGATTCGGCAAAGAAAGCAAACAGTCCCTCCAGCGCCAAGGTGAGCCCGATCACGCCACCGGCGAAATCCGAGAAGCGGGCCCAGTTCGTTCCAAACTGGAACTCCATCGGAATGCCCGTCACCACGCCCACCGCGAAATTCACTCCGAAGATTTTTGCCCAGAAGCGGGCGACGTCGTCGTACGCCGGATCGTTCGTCCGCAAACGGAGGACCTTGAAGACCACGATCAGCAGGGCGAGACCCATCGTCAGCTGCGGGAACAGATAGTGAAAGGTGATGGTGAACCCGAAGAGAAATCGGTCCCAAACGACGGCGTCCATGCGCCCTCTATACCCAATTTCGGGCGCGCATCGCCCGCAATTCGCGGCCCTCTTACATCGCCTGATTGACAGCTGTGCAAATTCAAACCTACCGTTGATGGTGCGATGACTGATGAGAGAGCGAAACCGCCAAGAAATGCCTGGTTCTTGTGTCTGGCGGTGGGAGTTCTCGGTGCCTCGGTAGCAAGCGCGGAACCGGTCAAGCAACGCGAGGGATGGGGCCTCGGGCTGATGCTGGGTTACCCGATTGGGCTTAACGCAAAATATTGGTTGGGAGGGCCCAATGCGGTGGACGTCGCCGTTGGCGGAGGGCCCGGTTTTCGAGTGCATGGAGACTACGACTGGGGGCTCGCCCAGCTGCTCAGGAACAAGTCCGACCTCACCCTGGATCTATATCTTGGCGTGGGAGGAGCGGTCGGATTTGCATCGGGATTCTGCGGCTACTACGGGGACAGATTCTGCCGCGATAGATTTGTGGTGGGAGCGAGAGTCCCCTTCGGGCTCGATGCCCGGTTGCGCCGCGCTCCGGTGAATTTTGGACTGGAGCTCGCCCCGGGGATCTGGGTCGGCAACTATGTAGAAGGCCTGTTCGACGTTTTTGTTTTCGTCCGCTTTCTACTGTTTTAGCCAAAGAGGCTTTGAGCGGGCCGGCGACTTGTGCCGGGCCTCGACCGTGAAGCCGCCAGAGCGGGTTCTCGAAGTTCTGGAACCTTCGACTGTTTCGGCACCGCCAGATCTCGCTCGAGCTGCGATGGGGTGACGCACTCCTCGGAGCCGGGCCCATTTCGTTTGAGCTCGGCCGCGGGCGGGCGCCCCATTCGCCCGCCGTCGGATTTTCAGCCCGGTGCGGCGATTCTCAGTTCAGCGCGGTCGTGCAGGTGCACGACGGATCCGAGATGGTGCAATTGAGCAAGGATCCATTGACGCAACGCAGCCCCGAGCAGCACGCGTTGGTCACGGAGCAGTGTTGGCCGGCGCCAGGGCAGCTACCGGCTTGACAGGTACCCGTGGTGCTTCCGGCGGGCACGCTACATGCCATCCCGGAGCAGCAGTCCGACGTCGCGGTGCACACGCCGCCAAGCGACTGACATGAGGCCGGAGCCTGGCAGACTCCGGAGCTGCAGAGCTGCGAGCAGCAGCTCGCACCGCCGGCGCAAGCCGACCCGTTCGCCGCGCAGGTGCCGCCCGCGTCTGGGCTGGACGGCGGCTGGCATGCGTACCCGCTCAGCTCACCGCCCGTGTGGAGACAGGACGTGCCGGCACAGCAGTCGTTCGCGCTTGGCACACAAGTCGCGCCGATTGGATTGCATGTCGAGCTGGGCGCAGTGCAGAAGAAGCCGCCGTCGCCCGGCAAGCACGGCGCGCCGTTGCAGCACTGGCCGCTGAGCTGGCACGCCGCATTGGCGCCGATGCAACACGGGCTCTGGCCGGTGTAGCCGTTCGGACAGGTGCTGGAGCCACCGCCGAAGCAACGTGGCACGCCGCTGATATCGAGGCGGCAGACTTGCCTGTGGCCGTCGCAGCAGTCCTGTGGCGCGTTCACGGTAATCACACCGCCATCGGGGTAGCGCGCAGGGCCACCGTCGAGCAACTGGGGCGCGCCGCAGATGTTTCCGGTGCCGTTGCATGCCTGCCCATTGTCGCAGCGGCCCGACCCCACCGCGTCCGGACGGCACTGCACCGTTCCGTTGGGATTGACCCCACCGCCGCAGCACGCGTTGGTGGAAAGACAGAAATCGCCGGTGAGGCGGCAGCCGCCAACCGGCTGGCACACCGTGGCGCCCGAGCCGAGGTCAATACAAACGCGCGAGCAGCAGTTGGTTCCATCCGAGCAGGGGTTGCCATCCTGGGTGCAGCCTCCGCCACCGCCGCCGCTGATGGACAAGCAGACGCCCGCGCCACCATCGTTCGCGGAGCACGCGTTCCCGCAGCAATCGCTGTTGCGGAGGCAGACGTCGCCGGTGGCCTGGCAGCTGTACGCGCGCACGCAGACGCCGCCCTGGCAGTTGGTGGAGCAGCAATCCGCAGCCGAGCCGCAAGCCTGGCCAATCACCTTGCACGTCGAGGTCGAGCCGGGAATGGTTGCGCAGCTGCCGGACGTGCAGGTGGCTGTACAACAGTCGGTGCTGCTACTACAGCCCATTCCCACGTCGAAGCACTGTTGGGACGAGCACTGGCCGTTCAGACAGTGATTGGAACAGCATCCGGTGCTCGCGGTGCACGCAGCCGTGGGGCCTGCGCAGAAGGTCGGCGAAGCGCACAAGCCGCCATTGCAGACGCCGGAGCAGCAGACGCCGCCGCTGGTGGTGCTGCAGGCGGCGGCCGTGTCGAGGCAGGTGCTTCCTGGCCCGCCGTCATTGTTGCCGCCGTCGACGCCCCCATCGTCGCCGCGATTGTCGAGGGCTGGGTGGGGCCCTCCGCAGTTGCACGCGCCAAACGTGTACCCCATCACCAGGGCGACCAAAAATACGAGAAGTGGCTTTCTCATTTTGCT
>Ga0137392_10001931_pt1 | contig 12218 bp, 8 predicted proteins | sample 15con2h34AmetaG_FD_101394 | JGI IMG/M metagenome (GOLD analysis project Ga0137392, IMG submission 101394) | Vadose zone soil microbial communities from Angelo Coast Range Reserve, California, USA - 15con2h3.4A metaG | ecosystem: Environmental > Terrestrial > Soil > Vadose zone > Saprolite... | reverse complement strand
TCTGCTGCTCGCCGCCCGAGAGACTCCCGGCGCGCCGGCCCGCCAGCTCCAGGAGCTTCGGAAAGAACTGGTAGACTCGCGCTTCGCTCCAGACCCCGTCGCCCTTGGCGCCCACGGTCAGGTTCTCCTCGACGGTGAGATCGGCGAAGATGCGCCGGTCCTCCGGCACGTACCCCACCCCGAAGCGGCTGATCTCGTGGGTCGGCCGCCGGGTGATCTCGTGCCCGTCGAAGCGGATGGCGCCGCCGGTCACCTCCACCAGACCCACGATGGCCTTGAGTGTGGTGGACTTGCCCGCGCCGTTGCGCCCCAGCAGGGACACCGCCTCGCCCGCCCGCGCGGAGAGCGTCACCCCGTGGAGCACGCGCGAGAGACCGTAGCCGGCCTCGACCGCTTCGAGCTCCAGAGCGTCTTTCATGGCCGGCTCACGCGTCGTCGCCCAGGTAGACGCGCTGGACCTGGGGGTCGACGCGGACGGCGGCGGGAGCCCCGTCCGCGATGACGCGGCCCTGGTGGAGCACCATGATCCGGTCGGCGACGGCGAAGACCACGTCCATGTCGTGCTCGGTGAAGAGCACGGTGAGCCCGCGCGCGCGGGCGATCCGCTGGGTGAGCGCCATGAGCGCGCCGCGCTCGGCGGGCGCCATGCCCGCGGTGGGCTCGTCGAGCAGCAGCACCTCCGGGTCGTTGGCGAGGGCCACCGCCAGCTCGAGCTTCTTGAGATCGCCGTAGGCGAGCACCGCGGCGACACGCCCGGCCTGGTCGGCCAGGCCCACCTGCTCGAGCAGGGCGCGCGCCTCCTCGGTCTGCAGGCGCTCGGCCCGCTCCAGCAGCGCGTAGGTCTTGCCGAGGTGCGAGAGCCGCGCGACCTGCACGTTCTCGAGCGCGGTGAGGGTGGCGAAGGTGGCGGTGATCTGAAAGGTCCGGCTCACCCCGCGGCGCCAGACCGCGTAGGGCGGCAGCCCGCTGAGCCGCTCTCCCTTGAAGAGGACGAGGCCCGCGTCGGCCTTGAGCTGGCCGGTGAGCATGTTGAAGAAGGTGGTCTTCCCCGCCCCGTTGGGCCCGATCAGGGCGCGGATCTCGCCCTTGGGCATCGCGAGGTCCACGTCCCGGACCGCGCGCACGCCCCCGAAGGACTTGGACAGCCCGCGGGTCTCGAGCACCGGGCTCACGGGCGGCGTCCGTCGAGCATGCCCGCGATGCCGCGCGGGAAGGCCAGGACCAGCAGCAAGAGAATGGCGCCCAGCACGATCTGCCAGTAATCGGTGTAGCGCGTGATCACGGTATCGAGCAGCTTGTAGACCGCGGCGCCGATGAGCGGGCCGGACGGTGAGCCCACGCCGCCCAGGAGGACCATCACCAGCGGCTGCACCGACATGGGCGACTCGGTGTAGACCGGGAACACGCTGCCTTTCAGGAAGGCGTAGATGGCGCCGCCGAGGCCCGCCACGAAGCCGGCCACCACGAACGCGGTCCACTGCAGCGCGCGGATGTTCACGCCCACCGCCTCCGCCCGCCGCGCGTGGTCGCGGACGGCCCGCAGCGTGAGGCCGAAGGGCGAGGCGGTGACCAGCCGCAGGAGGAGCAGGCCCCCGAGCGTGGCGGCGAGCGCCCAGTAGTAGTAGCGGCTCGGCGAGCCCAGCCAGCGGGCGGGCCAGACGCTCAGCATTCCGTTGTCGCCGCCGGTGACGTCGTCCCACTGGTGCACCACCGCGTAGACGATCTGGGCGAAGGCCAGCGTCAGCATCGCGAAGTAGATGCTGCTGAGCCGCACGCAGAAGTAGCCGAACACGCAGGCGGCCAGCGCGGCCACCACCGGCGCGAGCACGAAGGCGGCGGGCATGGGCAGGCCGGCCAGCTTCAGGAGCACCGCGGCGCCGTAGGCGCCCAGTCCGAAGTAGGCGGCGTGGCCGAACGACACCATGCCGCCCACCGACATCAGGAGGTGCAGGCTGGCCGCGAAGAGCGCGAAGGCGAAGATCTCGACCGCGATGGAGATCCAGAAGGTCGGCAGCACGAGGGGCAGGCCGGCCAGCCCGATCAGCCCGGCCCCGAGCCAGATCGGACCGAGCCGCCGCGGTTGCGCCTCGGCCACCGCGCCGCTGCCCGGCGGGCGAAGCTGGATCTCGGGCCGCCCCAGGAGGCCCCACGGCCGCACCACCAGCACGACCGCCATCACCACGAAGATGAGCACGATGGCGATCTTCGGCAGCAGCAGCACCCCGTAGGCGTTGAGCACCCCGATGAGCAGCGCGGCGAGCAGGGCGCCCCAGACCGAGCCCATGCCCCCGATCACCACCACCACGAACGCCTCCACGATGATCGACGTGTCCATCACGGTGGTGAGCGCCAGCCGCGGCACCTGGAGCGCGCCGCCCAGGCCGGCCAGGAAGGAGCCCAGCACGAACACCGAGGTGAAGAGCCGCGATTGGTCGACTCCAAGCGCGGCGACCATCTCCCGGTCCTGGGTGGCGGCGCGGATCAGGATGCCCCAGCGCGTGCGGTGGAAGAGCAGCCAGAGCCCGAGCGCGACGAGCGGGCCGAAGGCGATGACCGCGAGGTCGTAAGAGGGAAAGAGCTGGCCCGCGATCGGCACCGAGCCGGCCAGGCCCGGCGCGGTGGGACCGGTCTTGTTGTCGGCGCCCCACAGGTACCTGACGGCGTCCGCGGTCACCAGGACGAGGGCAAAGGTGAGCAGGAGCTGGTAGAGCTCGGGCGCCTTGTAGACGCGGCGGAGCAGCAGGACCTCCACCAGGCCGCCCAGCGCCGCCACCAGCACCGCCGCGAGCAGGACGGCCGCGTAGAAGGCCACCGGCCCGCCGGGCAGCACCGCGGCCAGCGAGTAGGTCAGGTAGGCGGCGAGCATGTAGAAGGAGCCGTGGGCGAAGTTGACGATGCGGGTGACGCCGAAGATCAGCGAGAGACCGGACGCGATGAGGAAGAGGAACATCGCGTTGGCGAGCCCGCTCAGGAGCTGGACGAAGAGGAGGGACATGACGGCGTGCGGGCCCCCTCACCCTGCCCTCTCCCCCGAGGCGGGGGCGAGGGTCATCGAAGGACACCCTCTCCCTTCAAGGGAGAGGGCAGGGTGAGGGTTGGTCCTAATTGGCCGGGCGGAGCTTCTTGGCTTCTTCTTCGGTCGGCAGCACCTTCTCGCCCGGCACGTACTCGTGGTTCACCATGATGCCGACGCCGCGCTGGGGATCGAGCTTGGTCGTCCCCACCCACGCGCCCATGGTGGACTGCCCGTCGGCGGCGCGGAACATGATCGGCCCCATCGGGGTGTCGACCTTCAGGCCCTTGAAGGCGGCCACCAGCTTGGGCGTCTCGGTGCCGCCCGCCTTCTTGATGGCCTCGGCCACCGACAGGTAGGTGATGTAGCCGATCAGCGAGCCGAGCACCGGGGTCTTGTCGCCGCGCTTGATGTAGCGTGCCACCCACTCCGGGTGCCCGGCGGTCTTCACGTCGTACCAGGGGTAGCCGGTGACCAGCATGCCCTCGGGCGCCTCGAGCTTGAGGGGATCGATGTACTCGGGCTCGCCGAGCAGGATGCCGACCACGAACGTCTTCTGGAAGAGCCCGCGCTTGCCGGCCTCGCGCACGAACGCGAGCCAGTCGCTGCCGAAGAGCGAGACGTAGAGCGCGTCCGGGTTCTGGTTCAGGATGGCGGTGACGAGCGGGCCCGGCTCGATCTTGCCGAGGGTCGGCCAGTGCTCGCCCACCACCTGCACATCCGGCTTCAGCTCCTTGAGCCGGTCGCGGAATGTCTCCCACGCGCGCTTACCGTATTCGTAGTTGGGGCCGATGGTGGCCCACTTCACGTACTTCATCCGGCCCGCCTTGTCGGCGAGCATGCGCCCCTGCTCATAGGTGTTGGGGCGCAGGCGCACCGCGTGGTCGTGCCCCTTGGACCAGGTGAGCGCCTCGGTCAGCGCCTCGGAGGCCAGGAACATGGTCTTGTTCTGCTTGGCCCAGTCCGAGACCGCGAGCCCCACATTGGAGAGGAAGCTCCCGGTGATCATCGCGACCTTGTCGGACTCGACCAGCTCCTGCGCGTGCTTGACCGCCTCCGCGGGCTGGGCCTTGTCGTCGCGGAACAGGACTTCGACCTTGCGACCGAGAACGCCTCCCTTGGCGTTGATCTCCTCGACGGCCATCTCGACGCCGACGCGGTACGGCCCGGTGAAGGGCGCGCCGATGCCGCTATAGGTGTTGATGTCGCCGAGCTTGATCGGCGCCTGGGCCGTGGCGGAGCCCGCCCCCAGCGTGAGCAGGAGGGCGACCGCCGAGAGGGACAGGAGACGGGGTGCACACATGCGGAACCTCCTCGTGGTTCGTGTTGCGCTGAGTAAAGCAAATGCGCGGAGACTGTCAAGGCGATTCTCCGCGCTTGACAGGGAGCATAGCCGAGTGGTTTCCTCTGGGGCAAGCGGAGATTGCTTTGGACGAAAGCCCGGAGACCCGAGCGCTGGTGGAGGCGGTGGCCGCGCGCCTCCGGGAGGCGCGCCGCGCGCAGCGCCTCACCCTGCGCGCGCTCAGCGAGAAGACCGGCCTCTCGGAGCCGTTCCTCTCCCGGCTCGAGCGGGGCCTCGTCTCGACCTCGATCGCCAATCTCATCCTCATCACCCGCACCGTCGGCATCGATCTTGGACAGCTCTTCCAGGGCGTGTCCGGCACGACCACCACGCAGCACTACGCGCTGGTGCGCGCGGCCGAGCGGCGGCCGCCCCAGGAGGTGCCGGCCACCGGCTACACCTATCAGCCGATGGCGGTGGGCTGGCCCGGGCAGCGGATGGACGCCTTCGTGCTCACCTTCCCGGTCAAGAACCGGGCCGACGTGCTCACCGCGCACGAGGGCGACGAGCTGTCGTTCGTGCTGCAGGGCGAGATCCTCTTCCAGCTCGGCGACGAGAAGATCCCGCTCAAGGCGGGCGACTGCCTCTACTTCAACGCCGAGATCCCGCACATGGGCAAGAACGTCGGCCGCGTGGACGCCAAGGTGCTCATGGTGGCGGCCCCCGGCCGCGGGCCCGGACGCGAGTACGGCTGGTGGAAGGCGCCGGCCCCCGCCGCGCGAACCCGGCCCCGGCGGCTTCGCCGGTCATCCCGGACAAGGAGAGACGGCTAGGATGGAACGCACGATCTACACCTCGTGCACGCTGGATTGCCCGGACGGTTGCGGGATCATCGCGCACGTGAAGGACGGGCGCGTGGTGAAGCTCGAGGGCCATCCCGATCACGAGTTCACCCAGGGCTATCTCTGCGGCAAGACCTACCGCTTCCCGGAGCGCGTCTACAGCCCGGAGCGCCAGCTCCATCCGCTCAAGCGGAGCAACGGGCGGCCCGACGGCGGCTGGGAGCGGATCGGCTGGGACGAGGCGCTCGATCTGGTCGCGGAGAAGATCCGCGGCTACGTGGCCGACCCGGGTCCGCTGTCGATCATGCACTACCAGCGCACCGGCTCCTGGGGCGCCACCAAGCTCCTGAGCCGGCGCTTCTGGAACCTGCTGGGCGGCGTCACCACCACCAGCGGCTCGCTCTGCAGCGGCGCCGCGCGGGCCGGCCAGGCGCTCGATTTCGGCGTCCGCGCCGGCCACGATCCGTCCGACATGGTGAACAGCCGCCTCGTGCTGCTCTGGGGCCGCAACCCGATGGCCACCAACCTCCACACGGTACCGATCCTCAAGGAGGTGCGGAAGCGCGGCGGCCGCGTCATCCTGATCGACCCGGTGCGGAGCGAGTCGGCGAACTTCTGTGACCACCACGTGCAGCCGCGCGTGGCCACCGACGCGGAGCTCGCGATGGCGATGGCCAAGGTCATCCTCGAGGAGGGCCTCGAGGACCGCGGGTACCTCGAGCGGCACGCGCACGGCTTCGCGGAGTACCGTGCCCTGCTCGACGCCCGCCCGCTCGCCGAGCTGGCCGCCGCGTGCGAGCTGACGGAGGCGGCGATCCGGGAGCTCGCGCGCGAGTACGCGAGCACCCGGCCCGCGTCCATCCTCCTCGGGTGGGGCCTCAACAAGTACCAGCACAGCGCGGAGATCTTCCGTTGCGTGGACGCCCTCGGCGCCCTCGGCGGCCACATCGGGGTGCCCGGCGGCGGCGTCTCCCACGGCTACAACACCCAGCGACACTTCGACAAGACGGTGGAGGCCGCCGACCGCGCCACGCATCATCGCGCGATCCCGGAGCCCCTGCTCGGCCGCGGGCTCCTCGAAGCTCAGCAGCCGCCCATCCGCATGATGTTCGTCAACAGCGGCAACCCGGTGAACCAGTCGCCGAACTCGAACCGGGTCGCCCAGGCCCTGGCCGGCCTCGAGTTCATCGTGGTCGTGGACCAGGTGCTCACCGACACCACCGACTACGCCCACGTCTTCCTCCCCACCACCACCTTCCTCGAGGAGGAGGACATGCTGGTGTCGTGGGGACACAACATCATCGGCGGGGTGAACCGGGTGATCGAGCCGGTGGGCGAGGCGCGCTCCGACCTCACGATCTTCCAGCAGCTCGCCGACCGCCTCGGCATCGGGCCCGAGATGGCGGGCGCCCCGCGCGACTGGCTCTCGCGCATCTTCACGCCGCTCACCAAGCGCGGCGTGAGCATCGAGCAGGTCATGGAAGGCCCGGTGCGCTGCCCGGTGGCGCCGATGGTGCCCTTCGCGGATCACGTCTACCCGACCAAGTCGGGCCGCTTCGAGTTCATCACCGAGCTCCGCCACGAGCCGCGCGTGGTACCGGACTATCCGCTCACTCTCGTGACCAACTACAGCAAGAAGTGGCTCCTCTCCCAGATCCTCGAGAAGGAGCATCCGGCCATCGCCTCGGTCCGCGTCGGCACCGAGACCGCCGCGGCCTACGGCATCGAGACCGGCGAGCGGGCGATCATCCGCTCCCCCGTCGGCCACCTCGAGGTCCTAGTGCTCGTCGACGCGCGGATCGGCCGCGGCATGGTCATCATGCCGGTCGGCACCTGGATCAAGCGCGGCGGGGGCGCCAACGTGCTGACCGAGGACATCATGTCCAACTTCGGCCAGATGGCGGCATACGGCGAGACGCGGGTGCGGCTCGAGCGGGTCGCCGCGGCCTGAGGAGACCGCAAACTCCTTGCTTGACTTCAGGCGAGTTTGCCTCCAGATTGGCGCAAATCCAAAACCTTACGCGCCCGGTCTAACACGTCAAGGATGACTTGGAGGATGCGGATGACCCCGGACCACACCCGTCTGCCGCTGAGCCGCCGAGATCTGCTGAAGCTGGGTGGTGGCGCCGCCGCCGTCGCCCTGACCCCCGGGACCTCGACGCCGCCGGCGTGGGCCCAGACGCCCAAGCGCGGCGGCGTGCTCACCATACGAGGGTGGGATCCGCCCCACTTCGATCCCCACCTGACCGTCTCGTACAAGACCCACATCGCGTACTCGTTCACGCACAGCCGTCTCGTGAAGCACAAAGTCGGTCCGGGGCTCCAGCCCGGCGTCTTCTCCATCGAAGGCGACCTCGCCGAGTCGTGGACGCAGCCGAACGAGAACACCTACGTCTTCAAGCTGCGTCGCGGCGTCCGCTGGCACAACAAGCCCCCGGTGAATGGGCGCGAGCTGGACGCCGAGGACGTCGTGTATACGCTGGACCGCTTCCGGACCGTCAAGGGTAACGCGAACGCCTACATGCTGGCGGCCCTTGACAAGGTCGAGGCTCTCGACAAGTACACCGTCAAGTTCACCCTGAAGGAGCCGTACGCGTGGTTCCTCGACATCATGGCGAATCCCATGGCCGTCTGCATCGTGGCCAAGGAGTGCGTCGAGAAGATGGGGGACCTCAAGAAGCAGGAAGCGACCGTCGGCACCGGGCCATGGATGCTGGACAGCTACCGGCCCAATGTCGGCATGACGCTCGTCCGGAACCCGGCCTACTTCGTGCCCGGTCTGCCGAACATCGACCGCATCGAGATCCTGGTGGACGAGGACAAAGCGTCGCGCATCGCGGCGTTCCTGACCGGCAAGTACGACCTCGGCACCGAGTTTCCCGGTACCATCGACTGGACCGACTGGGACATCGTCAAGAAAGGTCGGCGGGATCTCAAGACCATGATGTCCTCGTCGAACGTGATGAGCCCCATCTACGTCCGGAACGAGAAGCCCCCGTTCAACGACGTGTGGGTGCGCCGCGCCATGTCCCTGGCGATCAACCGGCAGGCCATCATCGACGCGACCTACGAGGGCAACGGCGCGTTCAATCCCCCGGTGCCCGCCGCGCTCAAGGAGTGGTCCGTCCCCATCGATCAGATCGGCGAGGGCGCTCGTTACTACAAGCCGGACCTGGCCGCGGCCCGGAAGCTCATGGCCGAGGCCGGGCACCCGAACGGTTTCCAGACGACGATGGACTTCACCACCTACGGGTCCCCCGTCCTGGTCGATCAGATGCAGCTCGTCCTGAAGGATCTCAAGAGCATCGGGATCGAAGTGAAGCTGAACACCAAGGAGTACGGAGCCTACATCGCGACCACCTTCTACGGCAAATACGACTCGATGGCCTTCGGCCCCCAGACGCCCTTTCTCGAGCCGGACAACTTCCTCTACGGCCAGTACTACCCGGGCGAGATCAAGAACCACGGCCACATCAACGATCCGGTGGTAGCGGACATGCTGATCCGCCAGCGACGGACCCCGGATCCCGCCAAGCGGCGGGAGCAGATCTTCGAAATCCAGCGATACCTGGCCAAGCAGCAGTACTACGTTCAGATCGGTTCGCAGATCTACAACGCGGTCTGGAACCAGGCGCTCAAGAACTACGGGCCCAACCTGGGTTACGACTACGGCGGCCGCCTGATGGCCGCCTGGCTCGACCGGTAACCGCGAGGAGACGTACAGCCATGGATCAGAGCGCATCGTCTTTGACCCGTCGTGACATGCTCAAGCTGGGTGGTGCCGCACTGGCCGCCACCACCGCCGGGATCGGCCCGCTCGCCGCGCAACCGGCGGCGGCTCAAACCCCCAAGCGCGGAGGCACCTTCCGGCTGCGCTCCCACGTCCCGCCCGTGCACTTCGATCCACAGCAGACCATCGCCTTCTCGACGATGATCCCGCTGTCTCTCGCCTATAGCCGCCTCGTCAAGGTCAAGGCGGGCTCGGCGGTCGTCCCCGGGACCCAGCCCATCGAGGGGGACCTCGCCGAATCCTGGGAGCGTCAGGGCGACAACATCTACGTGTTCAAGCTCAAGAAGGGCGTGCGCTGGCACAACAAGGCCCCGCTCAACGGGCGGGAGCTCACCGCCGAGGACGTCCGGTACTCCTATGACCGCTTCCTCACCATCAAGGGCAATGCCAACAAGTACATCCTCGAGATGGTTGACAAGGTGGAGGCCCCGGACAGGTACACCGTGAAGTTCACGCTGCGCGAGCCCAATGCCTGGTTTGTCGACCGGCTGGCCTCGACCTCTACCTGGGTCATCGCCAAGGAGTGCGTGGACCAGTACGGCGATCTCAAGAAGCCCGAGAGCGTGGTCGGCACCGGCCCCTGGATGCTCAAGAGCTATGAGCCCAATGTCCGGATTTCTTTCGTCCGGAACCCGAGCTACTTCGTCCCGGGCCTGCCCTACGCGGACGGCGTGGAGATCATCCTGTCCCAGGACCCCGCCGCCGGCTTCGCCGCGTTCCTGTCCGGCGAGTTCGACTTCGGCCCGGAGTACGGCATGGTGATCCGCCGCAGTGACCTCGACATCGCGCTCCGGCGCGTCAAGGGGCTCGGCATGCGGGACTACATCGTGGTGTTCGGCGGCTACACCGCGATGAAGATCGACCAGGAGCCGTTCAAGGACGTGCGGGTGCGCCGGGCCTTCGCCATGACCGACAACTGGCGGGAGGTGCTCGAGACCAACGCCTGGTCACAGGGCAAGGGCGCGCCCAATCCGCTCATCCCGGCCGCGCTGAAGGACTGGTCGATCCCGATCGACCAGCTCCCGGCGGAAGGGCGCAAGCTCTACGAGTTCGATCCGGCCGGGGCCAAGCGCCTGCTCGCCGAGGCCGGCCATCCCAACGGGCTCAAGGTCCCGATCGAGACGACGCCCGGCTACGGGCCGGACTGGATGGACGCGGTGCAGGTGGCGCTCCGCAACTGGAAGTCGGCGGGGATCGAGGTGGACCTCAAGCTCAAGGAGTACGGCGCCTTCGTCTCGAGCGCCCTCTTCGGCAAGTTCGAGAAGATGATCTTGACTCTTCGCGGGGGCACCACCGATCCCGACACCTATTTCACGCTGTTCCTGCCGGGCGAGCCGCTCAATTCCTCGGGAGTCAACGACCCCAAGCTCACCGAGATGATCAAGCTCCAGCGGCGGACCTTCGACGACAAGAAGCGCCGCGAGATCCTCTACGACATCCAGCGCTACGCCTCCCAGCAGGTCTACTACGGATTCGGCGTCTCGGTGAGCGCGGTGGGCGCCTGGATGCCCTACGTGAAGAACTTCGGGCCGAACATCGGCCACGACTACGGCGGGCGTCTGATGGTCGCCTGGCTCGACAAGTAGGCGCTCGCCGGCCACTTGAAGCGCTACGTATTCCGCCGTCTCTTCGTGGCGATCCCGTCGCTCCTGATCGCCTCCCTCATCGTCTTCAGTCTGCCCCGGCTGCTCCCCGGCGATGTCGTCCAGCTCATGCTCGAGGAGAAAGCCTACGGCAAGGACCTGGACGATCTCCGGGTGAAGCTGGGTCTCAACCGCCCCATGTACATCCAGTACGTCGAGTGGCTGGGTCAGATCCTGCGCGGCGATCTGGGGCAGTCCCTCTGGACGAGCCGCCCGGTGCTCGAGGAGCTGACCCGGCGCCTCCCGGTGAGCCTCGAGCTGGGCGTGCTGGCGCTGTTCTTCGCCATCGTCATCGCGGTGCCCATCGGAGTCCTGGCCGCCGTCCGACAGGATAGTCCGGCCGACTACGCCATGCGCAGCATGGCGATCCTCGGGCTCTCGGTCCCCGGGTTCTGGATCGCCACCCTCGCCATCCTCCTGCCCGCGATCTGGTGGGGCTGGAGCCCCCCCATCCAGTTCACCGCGTTCTCGGCGAATCCGTGGGCGCACGTCGCCCAGTTCCTCCTGCCCGCCTTCATCCTCGGCATCGCGTCCGCGGCGGCGATCATGCGCCTGACCCGCGGCACGCTCCTCGAGGTGCTGCGCCAGGACTACGTGCGGACCGCGTGGTCCAAGGGGCTCCGCGAGCGCGTGGTGGTGCTCAAGCACAGCCTCAAGAACGCGCTCATTCCGGTCATCACCGTGCTCGGCATCCAGGTGGCGCAGATCCTGGGCGGCACCGTGATCTTCGAGAGCATCTTCGGGCTGCCCGGCATGGGCCGCTTCCTCTTCGACGCCATCAACCAGCGCGACTACCCGGTCATCCAGGGGGTAAACCTGCTCATCGTCACGGTGGTGGTCGTCACGAACCTGGTCGTCGACGCGTTCTACGCATTCCTCGACCCGCGGATCCGCTACTGACAAAATGCGAAGCGACCCATACAGATAATGCGAAGCCACCCATACAAATAATGCGAAGCGACCCTATCGAGGTCGCCCCTTGGGGCGACCGTCTAAAAAGTCAGAGCCGGTCGCCGAACCGCAGCGCAGCCGTCCTGCAAGCCCTCTGGCTCTTCTGCCGGCGCAAGCCGCTCGGCGCCCTCGGCGGTCTCATCGTGCTCGTCCTGCTCCTCCTGGCCCTCTTCGCGCCCTGGATCGCGCCCTACAGCTACGACGAGACGATCCCCGGGGCGCGGATGAAGGCGCCCGGCGCGCAGTTCTGGATGGGCACCGACAATCTGGGGCGCGACGTGTTCAGCCGGGTCGTCTATGGGGCGGGGGTCTCGGTCACGGTGGGCTTCGGCGCGGTCCTCCTCGCCAACGTGTTCGCCACGCTCATCGGCATCACCAGCGGCTATTTCGGCGGCGCCTACGACATCTGCGTGCAACGCGTGGTGGACGCCTGGCAGTCCTTCCCGTTCCTCGTGGTGATCCTCTCGATGATGGCGGTGCTCGGGCCCGGGCTGCTCAACCTGGTCCTGGCGTTAGGGGTGCTGGGCGCGGCCGCCGGCTCGCGGGTCATCCGCGGGACGACCATCAGCGTGATGCAGAACACCTACGTGGAAGCGGCGCGCGCGCTCGGCGCCGGGCACCTGCGCATCATGCTGCGCTACGTGCTGCCCAACGTGGCCGCCACCATCATCATCCTGGCCACCATCGGACTCGGCGC
>Ga0137392_10001922_pt1 | contig 12241 bp, 13 predicted proteins | sample 15con2h34AmetaG_FD_101394 | JGI IMG/M metagenome (GOLD analysis project Ga0137392, IMG submission 101394) | Vadose zone soil microbial communities from Angelo Coast Range Reserve, California, USA - 15con2h3.4A metaG | ecosystem: Environmental > Terrestrial > Soil > Vadose zone > Saprolite... | reverse complement strand
TTGACCTTGCGATAGGGCGTCTCGACGAAGCCGTATTTGTTGACCCGCGCATAGGTCGCGAGCGAGTTGATAAGGCCGATGTTGGGACCTTCCGGAGTCTCGATCGGGCAGATGCGGCCGTAGTGGGTCGGGTGCACGTCGCGCACCTCGAAGCCGGCGCGCTCGCGGGTAAGACCTCCAGGTCCAAGGGCCGAAAGCCGCCGCTTGTGGGTGATCTCGGACAGCGGGTTGGTCTGATCCATGAACTGGGAGAGCTGCGAGGAGCCGAAGAACTCGCGCACCGCGGCCGCGGCCGGCTTGGCGTTGATGAGGTCCTGCGGCATCACGGTGTCGATGTCGACCGAGCTCATGCGCTCCTTGATGGCGCGCTCCATGCGCAACAGGCCGATCCGGTACTGGTTCTCCATCAATTCGCCGACCGAACGCACCCGGCGGTTGCCCAGATGGTCGATGTCATCGATCTCGCCTCTGCCGTCGCGCAGGTCGACCAAGGTGCGGATGACGCCGACGATGTCCTCCTTGCGCAGCACGCGCAGCGTGTCCTCCGCCTGGAGGTCCAGACGCATGTTCATCTTGACGCGGCCGACCGCGGACAGATCGTAGCGCTCCGAATCGAAGAACAGCGAGTTGAACATCGTCTGCGCGGTGTCGAGCGTCGGCGGTTCGCCCGGGCGCATGACGCGATAGATGTCGAACAGGGCATCCTCGCGCGTCATGTTCTTCTCGATATGGAGCGTATTGCGGATATAGGCGCCGACATTGACGTGGTCGATGTCGAGCACCGGGATTTCCCGGTAGCCCTCCTCATGCAACGTCTTGAGCATCTTCTCGGTGATCTCGGCGCCGGCCTCCGCGTGGATTTCGCCGGTCTTCATGTTGACGAGGTCTTCGGCGATGTAGTGCCCGATCAGTTCCTCGTCGGTAATGCGGAGCGCCCTGAGGCCCTTCTCCGCGAGCTGGCGGGCTTGGCGCACCGTAATCTTCTTGCCAGCCTCGATCACGACCTTGCCGCTGTCGGCATCGACGAGATCGTTCACCGCTTTGTAGCCGCGCATGCGATTGGCGTCGAACGGAACCCGCCAGCCGTCCTTGGCGCGCTTGTAGACGATCTGCTTATAGAAGGTGTTGAGGATTTCCTCGCCATCCATGGCGAGGGCGAACATCAGCGACGTCACCGGAATCTTGCGGCGGCGGTCGATGCGCGCATAGACGATGTCCTTGGCATCGAACTCGATGTCGAGCCAGGAACCGCGATACGGAATGATGCGGGCGGCAAACAGGAGCTTGCCGGAGGAATGGGTCTTGCCCTTGTCGTGATCGAAGAACACGCCGGGCGAGCGGTGCATCTGCGAGACGATCACCCGCTCGGTGCCATTGACAATGAAGGTGCCGTTGTTGGTCATGAGCGGAATGTCGCCCATGTAGACATCCTGCTCCTTGATGTCCTTGACCGACTTTGCGCCCGTCTCTTCGTCGATATCGAACACGATGAGGCGCAGCGTCACCTTGAGAGGCGCCGCGTAGGTCATGCCGCGCTGGCGGCACTCGTCGACATCATATTTCGGCGCCTCGAACTCGTAGCGGACGAATTCGAGCTGGGCCGTATTGGAGAAATCGGAGATCGGGAACACCGACCTGAATACCGCCTGCAAACCCTCGTCAGGGCGTCCGCCATGCGGCTCTTTGACCAGGAGAAACTGATCGTAGGATGCCTTCTGGACCTCGATGAGGTTTGGCATCTCTGCGACTTCTTCGATTTTGCCAAAGAACTTGCGGACCCGTTTACGACCGGTGAACGTCTGTGCCATCGTGGCCTCTTTACTTCCTCCGCACACCCTGACGGGTGGCGGAGCCTTCCGGCGAACCGCGATGGTTCCACTCGGAAGAAGAAACAACGCGCCGGAAGGAATAATTCCCGCCTGCTTGTGACCGATCCCGCCCACGCAAGCACATGAGGAGCAGGTATTCAGCTACTCTCAACGTTTTGTACGCTCAAGCATGGTGTGATTAATCAAAACCATATATAGGCGTCTGTTCATCAATCACCAAAGCTGGACGGCCGCCACGGCCGCCCCCGTTCGGCTTCCCCACCCTGCCCTCCCCCTCCCTACCCTCCCCCGCTTGCGGGGGAGGGTAGGGAGGGGGAGGGCAGGGTGGGGGCCGCGAGCGCGTGCATACCCTTGCACCGGCTCGCGCCGATGTTTTGTGCAATTTCCTCCCGTGCGGGCTTGAAGCACCAGACCGCTACTTGAGTTCCACCTTGGCGCCTGCCTTTTCCAATTGGGCCTTGACCTTTTCGGCCTCTTCCTTGGATACGCCCTCTTTAACGTTCTTAGGCGCGCCTTCGACGAGGTCCTTTGCTTCCTTGAGGCCCAGTCCGGTGAGCGCCCGAACTTCCTTGATGACCTCGATCTTCTTGTCGCCGGCCGCGGCCAGCACGACGTTAAACTCGGTCTTTTCCTCGACCGGAGCGGCAGCTGCACCCCCGCCTCCGGGGGCCGCAACTGCGATCGCGGCAGCCGCGGAAACCCCCCACTTCTCCTCCAGCAACTTCGCCAGCTCAGCGGCTTCCAGCACCGTGAGGCTCGAGAGTTGGTCCACCAGTTTCGACAAATCAGCCATTGTAACGCTATCCTTCAGGTTCGAACTTCAACGCGATTTGGTAAGCCCGTCAGGCGGCTTCGCCCTTGTCGGCATAGGCCTGAATCACCCTCGCAACCTTCGCGGCCGGGGCATTGACAAGCTGCGCAATCTTGGTCGCCGGCGCCTGCACGAGGCCGACGAGTCTGGCACGCAATTCGTCGAGCGACGGCAGCGCGGCAAGCGCCTTGACGCCGTCGGGATTCAGGGCGGTCTTGCCCATCGCTCCGCCCAGGATAACGAACTTCCCGTTAGCTTTGGCGAAGTCTGACGCGACCTTCGGCGCAGCCACCGGATCGCCCGAATAGGCGATCACCGTCGGCCCCTTGAGGAGGGGCGCGACCACGGCTACGTCGGTGCCGTCAAGAGCGATCTTGGCGAGACTGTTCTTGGCGACCTTCACCTTCGCGCCGGCCTGCTTCATCTGCATGCGCAGCTTCTGCATGTCGGCAACCGTGAGGCCGGCATAGTGAGCCACAATCACGACGCTTGAGGCTTTGAAAACCCCATTTAGCTCCGTGACGAGCTCTTTTTTTGCCGCTCGATCCACTTGCTCTCTCCGGTTGGCGGCTATTCGCCCCATTCGGGATTGAGCTCAATCCCGAATCTTGGTAGCTGGAAGCCGCCGGTTTGCGACCAGCCGCACCGCCCGGGCCCGCCGCCTATCCTCCCGCTTGCGGGGAGGGTAGGCGAGGGGCTGAGGCGATACGTGCTCCTCATGCCCTGCCCCCTTGAACCGGCACCATCAAAAGGAGCGCCGCCAAGGCCTAAAGGTTCGAACCGTAGCGGGGTTGCCCCCGTAACCGATCTTCACCCGTCTGTGCAGGTACCTAAGCCTAAGTGGTTACCTAAGCTTCGAAATTAAGCCCTCGCGTGACGCCATATTGGCGGTCTTCAAGGACGCCTGCAGTCTCGGACAGGACGCCACCCGGACTCCGCCGGATGGCCGTAGCGCTTTCATCACCACAAAACTGAAGTCAGCTCACTTTCCCTTCCAGAAAGATCCGATCGGATTTCTGATAGGAAAAAATTCTTGACCACCAATTTCGCTAGAAAGCACGCGAAAGCGCGCCGACACCGCATGGCCGACGCGCCAGTGATCCTTATTTAGCGGGCCGGCACGCCGCTGCCAAGTGGTTTTCAAGTGGTTTTCTTGTTTTTTATGCGGCCAATTTTGCCGCCCACAACCGTTTCGCACTTCGATCAGCGCGATACAACTTCCGGCCGAGCGTATCCGCCGCTCCGCCGGCTCCGGGTTCAAGGCGAGACCCGCCCAACCGATCAGTGTGCGGTGACGGAGCCGCTTACCATCACGCTCGCCGGTTCGATCTTTACGCCGGGCCCCATGGTGGAGGAGATGGCGATGCGGTTGATGAACTGGCCCTTGGCGCCCTGCGGCTTTGCCTTCTGCACCGCATCCGCGAAAGCCCTGATGTTTTCCACGAGCTTGTCGGCAGGAAACGAAGCTTTGCCGACGCCGGCATGGACGATGCCGGCCTTCTCGACGCGGAACTCGACAGCACCGCCCTTCGAGGCCTTAACGGCGCCGGTGACGTCCATGGTCACGGTGCCAACCTTGGGGTTCGGCATCAAGCCGCGCGGGCCCAGCACCTTGCCAAGCCGCCCCACCAGAGGCATCAGGTCGGGCGTCGCAATGCAGCGATCGAAATCGATATTGCCGCTGTTAACGCGTTCGACCAGGTCCTCGGCCCCAACGACGTCGGCGCCCGCGGCGCGCGCCTCATCGGCTTTGGCGCCGCGGGCAAACACCGCAACTCGCAAGGTGCGGCCGGTGCCGTTCGGAAGCGACACGACACCGCGAACCATTTGGTCGGCATGGCGGGGATCGACGCCAAGATTCATGGCGATCTCGACGGTTTCGTCGAATTTCGCCTTGGCCCGGTCCTTGACCATCTTCACGGCCTCATCGAGGGCGTAGAGCTTTTCCCGATTGATGCCCTCCCGGGCCTTCAAAACGCGCTTCCCGTGGCTCGACATGGCGCTTACTCCCTCACCTCAAGACCCATCGAGCGGGCGGAGCCCTCGATCATCCGCATGGCAGATTCGATGGTATCACAGTTGAGATCCTTCATCTTCTGCTCGGCGATCTCTTTGACCTGCGCCCGGGTGACGGCGCCGGCTTTATCACGGCCGGGGGCCTTGGCGCCCGCCTGGATGTTGGCCGCCTTCTTAAGAAAGAAGGAGACCGGCGGCGTCTTCATCTCGAACGTGAAGGAGCGATCGGCGTAGACAGTGATGACGACCGGGATCGGCGCGCCTTTCTCAAGCTTCTGGGTCTGTGCGTTGAAGGACTTGCAAAATTCCATGATGTTGAGACCGCGCTGACCGAGCGCGGGCCCGATCGGCGGCGACGGGTTTGCGGAACCCGCCGGCACCTGCAGCTTCAAATAGCCAGTGATTTTCTTTGCCATGAACAACTCCCTGCGGCACCGCGCAATGCGATGCCGGGCTCGTGGTGCGGCTCGAACGAACGGTTGGCTGCCGCCCGTCGCCTCCCACAACAACATTCAGGTTCGGATTTTCCGAACCTTCCCCTGCCCCGATGAGCGCAATGCAGGCGGTAATGTCGTCACTTAACCGCAATCGCGCCGGATGCAAGCGCTTTTTTGCGCCCGCGCAAAAGGCGGTTGGAAAAGAACGCTAGCCCTTCTCGACCTGGCCGAACTCCAGTTCGACCGGCGTGGCGCGGCCGAAGATCGACACCGCGACCTTGAGGCGGGACCGCGCCTCATCGACCTCCTCCACGATGCCATTGAAGGACGCGAACGGGCCATCCGACACCCGGACCTGCTCGCCCACCTCGAAGGAAATCGACGGCTTCGGACGCTCGATGCCTTCCTGGACCTGGTGCAGGATGCGGGCCGCTTCGACCTCCGAGATCGGCGTCGGCTTGTTGTCTGCACCCAGGAAGCCCGTAACCTTCGGGGTGTTCTTGATGAGGTGGAAAGCCTCGTCAGTGAGTTCCATTTTCGCCAGCACGTAGCCGGGAAAGAACTTGCGCTCCGCGTCGACTTTGCGGCCGCGGCGCACCTCGACGACCTTTTCCTTCGGCACCATCACCTCTTCGAACAAATCCGACAGACCGCGTTGCTTGGCCTGCTCGCGGATCGATTCTGCCACCTTGTTTTCGAAGTTCGAATAGGCGTGGATAATGTACCAGCGCTTGCCCATAGCCGTCGTTCCCACGGTTTTCATTTAACTGACAATGCCCAGCAAGAAGGCCGCCCCCTGGCGAATCGCCTGGTCCGCCAACAAGAAAAACAAGCCCGCGGCGGCCGCAAACACGAACACCATCACAGTGGTGACGGCCGTTTCGTGCATGTCCATGAATTTTCCACTCAACTGCCGATGCCGAGCACCAACGTCACCACCATGCGGATCACTTGATCCGCCATCAGGAAGAACACGGCCGCAGCGACCGAGAACACGAACACCATGACGGTGGTGATGGTGGTCTCGCGCCGGCTCGGCCACGTGATCTTGGCGGCTTCCTGGCGCACTTCCTGCAAAAACTTGAAGGGGCTGACTTTTGCCATTGTACCTTGTCCAATCGTGCCGATTGCATTCCCTTCCGGATTCCTGCGCCCCCAAACCGCCGCACCCGAATTGCCAACGGGACCGGAGGAAACCGCACACCCCCCTCCTGCCCCAATCCTTGACGGATGAGACCGCGCGCGGGCCCTTTTGTGGGATACCATCGCCGCGGAAGTCCGAAAACCAGGCCCGCAGGCGACACCGTTACCTAGTCCCTGCTGCCAGCAAAATCAAGCCGCCGGCAGGAACGCGCGTTCGGCGAAACAAACTTGCCGACGCGAAAGGTAGCAAGACAAAAGGCGTGACGGTTCCTGGTAGATCGATTCCATGAAAGCGGTCAAATCCGCACCCGGCCATGACTCTCGCGTCATGCCCGCGCTTGTCGCGGGCATCCACGCCTTTCTTGCGGGCTTTCAGCGAGAAAGACGTGGATGGCCGGGACAAGCCCGGCCATGACGCCGAATAACTGGTTCAACATGACCGGGACGCGCTCTCTGGCAAAGAGCGAATGGGCGTTTTCATGCGCTTGCCGGATGACCGCAACGATGCCACAACGCGACGCACAATTGGAGAGGGCCGCCCATGCGCACCATCGCGATCGAGGAGCATTTTACGGTTCCGGCGCTGACCAGCCGCATCGATGCGGCGGCCATCAGCCGCCGCGGATTCCGGAAGAGAACACTGCCCCCGAGCGGCCCCAATCCCCTTGAACTCCTTCCCGAGATTGGCGAGCGGCGTTTGCAGTCGATGGATGAGGCGGGCATTACGGTGCAGGTTCTCTCTAACACCGGCCCCGGCCCCGATCTCGTTCCTGGTCCCGAGGGTATCGCGATGAGCCGCGAGTTGAACGATCATCTCGCGGCAGCCGTCGCCCGCCGTCCCGATCGTTTCGCGGGTTTCGCCACGCTGCCGATGCTGGTCCCGGACGCGGCCGCGACCGAACTTGCGCGCGCCGTGAAAGAGCTGGGCTTCCGGGGTGCGCTCATCAACGGCACGACAGACGGGCGCTTCCTCGACCACCCGAGCTATGACGGTCTCTTGGCGGCGGCCGTCGAGCTCGACGTGCCGATCTATGTCCATCCGCACCTGCCGCCCGAGCCTGTGCGACAAGCCTATTTCTCCGATCTGCCGCCAGGTCCCGCGCGCGTTCTCGAGAGCGCCGGCTGGGGCTGGCATTCGGAGACCGCGATCCACCTCCTTCGCATGGTGGTCGCCGGAGCGCTCGATCGCCATCCGCGGCTCAAGCTGATTATCGGCCATATGGGCGAAATGCTGCCGATGATGCTGGCGCGCGCCGATGAGGTCTTCGCCCTCGACATCGACCACCTCAAGCGGCCGGTCAGTCGCGCCATCCTGGATCAAGTGTGGCTCACCACGAGCGGGATTTTCAGCGAACCGCCGTTCCTGGCCGCGCTCCAGACCTTCGGCATCGACCGCATCATGTTCTCCGTCGACTACCCTTATGCGGCGAACGCAAAGGGGCGCGCGTTCCTCGACCGCATCTCGCTGACGCCGGCCGACATGGCCAAGCTCACCCACGCAAACGCCGATGCGTTGCTGAGGCTGAAAGTCGTGTAACGTGCGCCTCTCCCCCGGGTGCGGGAGGTGGGCGAGGTCGGACAGCGTTGGCAAAGCCGCATGACAGGCCGCGCATGTTGCACGGCGGCGTAATGCCCTGTGCAAGGTTGCGCTTCGACAACCGCATCCTTCAGACAGGAGCACTCTCTCGCCGAGACAGCACCCCACCGCCTCAGCGGTTCAGTTTAATCCCCCAAATATCTAACTGTCTTACAGACCCTGGCCTGCCTCGTCCGCCTTCGGCCAATAGGTGCCGAACGACCAGACATTGCCCTCGGGGTCGGCGCAGATGAAATCGCGGCTGCCGTAGTCGCGGTCGACCGGTTCTTCCAGAATCGTCGCGCCGGCCGCCTTGGCTCTGGCGAAAGCTGCATCCGTGTCGTCGACCGCGATGTAGGTGGACCTACCGCCGCCGCCGGGCGCGCCCACCATCCTGCCATAGGCGTCGTCGCGCGTGTGGCCGATCATGATCATGGACGAGCCCAGTGCCAGCTCGGCGTGCTTCACGTCGTCGGCTTCGCCGTATCGGACGCGGACCGTAAAGCCGAAAGCCCGGCACAGCCAGTCGATCATCTTGGCGGCGTCGCGGTAGCGGAAGGTCGCGTAGACGCGTGGGGCTTCGCTGCTCATCGAACTTCTCCTTCGCGAGTTTCAATGAACGCAGTTTCGCTCGATCGCGTTTCGAGGTCTTGAAGGAATGTTACCTGGCGTGGACCAGGTCAGGCAGCCTGCATCTCCCAGCGCGCCGGCGTCGTGCCGGCGAATTCGGCGAACTCGCGTGTCATGTGCGCCTGGTCGGCGTAGCCGCACTCGGCGGCGAGGCCCGCCCAATCCGGCGACTCCTCACGCTGCGCGACGTCAAGCAGCCGGTTGAAGCGCATGATGCGCGCCACCTGCTTCGGCGAGACGCCGATCTCCTCGTGAAAGCGCTGAGCCAGGTGCTTGCGGCTCCAGTCCAGACGCCTGGCGATGGCCGCGACGCGGACATTGCCGTGGTAGAACGCCAACTCGCGATAGGCCGACGCCACGCCGGCGCTCACCGCGCGGCCGCGCCTGAGGCGCTCGACGACGAACGCCTCGGAGAGATGCAGCCGCCGGTTCCAGTCCTCTATATCTTCGAGCCTGCGGCGCAGGACGGCAATCTCGGCGTCGGGAAGGTCGTCGAGATGAACCATGCGCGCGGAGATCTCGCGCATGGGCAGGCCGAAGAAGCGACAGGCGCCGAGCGGCGTGAAGTCGATCTGGATGCAAGCTGAGCGTCCCGTCGAATCGATCACCACGTGGCCTGGATAGATGCCTGCGGTGAAGCTCGCATAGTCGTCGCCCTTCCTCGGCGCGCGGCCGAGCGCGATCGCATAGGGAGCGCCGAAGCTGATGATCAGCGGCACCACGAGCGAAGCCATCTCGATGACGCCTAGCAGCCGCCGGCCGTTCTCCTGATAACCGCCGATGCGGCTGACGAGCCCGCGCAAGGCGGCACCGGACTGCCGCAGCATCGTGAAACAGGCTTCGGCCTCAGTCGCCATGCGCGGACTTTCCTCCCGACCTGAAGGGTAGGGCAGTTGGCCGCCCGAGGAAAGACGTCGGAGGCCGGTCGTCATGTGCAGCGGCTGCGCGGGGCCGAGGAGCAGCTTTGCGGCGAGCGCGACGCAGGTCTATGCGAAGAAAGATGGACCCGCGGGTCAAGCCCGCGGGTGACGGCGGTGGATGGACGAGCGCCGATTGAAATCGACCGGCAACTGCTAAAATGTAATTCCGCTCAATCTGGAACCGGAACCAATCCACAGTTGTCCAGGGGCCGTCCGTCGGCGACAGATTCCTCGAACTCGGCATCTTCTGCCAACTCGGTATCCCAGTCGGCCTCCTCCTGGGCGAGCTGCACCCATCCACGCGCGATCTGCACCAAATCTCCGCGGTATTGTTTTTCGAGATGTTCCGCCATGTCGAGACACTTGGCCGCTCGATCAAGGTAGAAGTCGCATTCCGATTTCATGTCTCACCTTCTGGTACCTGTGGCCTTCACCTCAAACTGGAATTCGGTCGACCAACACCGAGGGCTCCAAGTTCAAAGGTTCAAAGATGAATGGCCGCGCCGGTTGGCAAGGCCAAGCTTGGGCAGAAGCATCGACAACCTGTCGACCTTGCCTTTGGACATGAAATTCTCGGCGGAATTGCGTAAGCCATCCGCCCAAGGTCCGCCTCAATTAGCGGGTTGCGGAACCGGGCGGTTGTCGCATGTGCGTATAAGGCCAGAAGATCGATCCGACCGTTGGCGGTGCGATTTTCTGCCTCTATGCGTCCCGCGTTCAGGGGTGCTTGCATCGCCGCACCGCAAAAGCCTTTAATCGGAGCTGCGGGGGCCCCGACCCTACCCCTCCCACCCGTTCCCCGCATGCCGGGAAGGTAGGGTGGGGCCTCCGCCGCGCTCGAACGGCGCTTCAAATTGGCAATGCCTAACGGGAGGATTCTTTCATGTTCACAAAAGCCGGCTTGTTAGTGGCGGGCGCCATCGCGCTCGGGCCCTGCGCCGCGAACGCCCAGGTCCAGACGCAGCGCGACATCACGTGGAAACTGGGCCTTGCCATCGCGGAGGGCGCCATCGAGGAATGCGCAAAGACAAATGTCGCCATCTCGGTTGCGGTGGTCGACCGCGCCGGCCGCGTGCGCATCTTCATTGCATCCGACAACCCCTCCCCGCACAATTTCGAGTTGGCCCGGCGCAAGGCCTATACGGCGCGCACGTTCCGCCGGCCATCGCTCGAATGGGCGCAGCAGACCAAGGACGGGGCGGATCTCGCTGCGCAACGCCAGCTCGCCGACGTGATCGCGCTGGGCGGCGGTGTTCCGATCAACGTCGGCAACGACACCATCGGGGCCGTCGGCGTCAGCGGGTCGAGCCAGACCGGCGATGAGGCCTGCGCCAAAGCCGGCGTCGCCAAGGTTGCCGAGCAACTCAAGACGAATTGAATTGCGTGACGGCGCGGGGGGGTTCGCTTCAACCCGCCATAATGCGCCATCCTGCTCCTTGAATCACTTGCCGCGTCGTCGCCGGGCTTGTCCCGGCGACCTCGCATTTGAAGGCGCAAAGCACGAACGATCGAGGTGGCCGGGACAAGCCCCATAGGCGCTGCGCTGAGTTTAGCGACAGCCGGGCAGCTTACCTCTCCCCGCTTGCGGGGAGAGGTCGACCGAGCGAAGCGAGGGAGGGTGAGGGGGCCTCTCCACGAGTCTGACCTTGGTGGAAAGGGCACCTTCGCTCTCAGCGAGTCCGCCCTTGTGGAGAGGCCCCCTCACCCCGACCCTTACCCCGACCCTCTCCCCGCGAGCGGGGAGAGGGAGCAGAACCGCCGAACAGGCCTACTGCCTCCTATCTCGCAAGGCCGGATAAAATTGAACCCAGACATTATCGATGCTGGCATGACGCTGATGGCAATTCGCACAGGCTTGATCGGGAAACGCAGCCGCCGACGGGAGCGCTTTGGAGCGGTCTGACGGGTCGGTGAAGTTGTAATAGGCCCACGGCGTCGTCTTGCCGTCCGGACGAGACGCGTTCTTCACAGCGACCTCAAGGCCGACCCTACGGCCGTTGAACAGGCCGCTCGCCAACACGCCCTTCGGCTCCTTGTCGGCAGCCTCGAAAACCTGCATCACCAGAACCGTCCGGTCGGGAAACTGGTCATTTGCCAGGAAATAATCGTAGGCGGCCTTGTTGATGGATACGTTGTGAAATTGCTGCCGTCCCGCCCGTGGAGGCGGCGCAGAAGCCGCCGCGGCGGCATCGGGCGTGTAAGACAATCCGAGATTGGAGCCGACGAAAACCCACGTTTCGAACCCGTTCGGCAGCAGGAGCTCGCTGCTCGGCGTATATCGCGGCTCGTCAGCGAATTGCACCTGAGCCTGGGGCGGCGAAGCGGCGAGGGTGAAGCAAAATGCTGCCGCACCGGTGATGAGGCCGCAGCGGCGGCTCAGCTTGCCAAGAATGTGAACCATTCGTCACCTCCTTGTTTGCCACCGTATTACTTCTTCGGCGGCAACGGCATCGGGCCCAGCAAATATCCGGGCGGATCGTTGGGCAGGATGAACTGGGTCTGGCCGTTGATGATCGGACTATGCTGGGTCTCGGTGCAGGCCGCGTCGCCGACGAAAGTATCGGACGGGATGCGCCGATACCGGCGGTTGACATGCCACGGCGTCGTGAACGCGACCGGATCCGCGATCGTCATGGCGTTCTCGAAAGTGTCCTTGTCGATGAGGCGCATGCGCTCGATCAAGTGCACCTTGTCGCTGTGGGGCGCGCCGGTGCGGTCATAAGGGGTGTCGCCGCGCATGCTCACGGTGTCGATCACCAGCGTCTCGCCCGCCCAATGGCCGATCGAGTGCCGGGTCCAGGAATCGAAACGTTCATCGAGGGGCAGATGGTCGCGCCCGTCGGTATAGATGCGGCGCAGCTGCGGCCCGTATTCCCAGA
>Ga0137392_10001921_pt1 | contig 12243 bp, 10 predicted proteins | sample 15con2h34AmetaG_FD_101394 | JGI IMG/M metagenome (GOLD analysis project Ga0137392, IMG submission 101394) | Vadose zone soil microbial communities from Angelo Coast Range Reserve, California, USA - 15con2h3.4A metaG | ecosystem: Environmental > Terrestrial > Soil > Vadose zone > Saprolite... | reverse complement strand
TTCCCAGCGACGGGGACGCTCGCCTCGCGGCGCTCCACCGTGGCGATTTTCGGCCCGGGCCCGTGCGCGCCGTTGTCCGGCATTCCCTCCGGGATCGTGCGGCGACCTTGTTCGCCGCACGGGTCATCGTTACCCGAAGGAGCGGGTCTCGCGGACCTCCCGCGGCGCGGTAGCCAACTGCGCCGGGGACGCCACGCCTCGCTCCGCCTTCAGGATCGCCTCTAGAAGCGCCCCCTCGATGAGCGAGGCTGATGCGGGATATAGACCAGGCGCACCTAGCAGTCAATAATAAACTGCACAACGTAATCAGTGACACATTGTCGCAGATGAGTGGCGCAAATCGAAGCCGTACCCGTAGTCCCCGTAGCCCGGATGGAGCGCAGCGACATCCGGGGCTTCCCCCCGCTTGCGCGGGGGTCATGCGGGCTACGAGATTTCGTGTCCCGGGCGCAGCGCAGCATGAAGCGCAGCGAAATGATGCGCTGCAGACCCGGGACCGTTACGAACTCCGAATCTTTGGCGGTCCCGGGTTCAGCAGCGCATCACTGCGCGTGCTGCGCTGCGCCCGGGACACCCGGCTGGGTTGGGGAATGGCGCCGGACGAAGCCCGCTACGCCGCGCTCGAGGCGCTTGGTGCGCCGGGGGCGCTGCCGCGCGCGTGCAGCGCGATCGCGATCATCGAGGTGCCGCCGAACAGCATGTTGATGCCGACCAGGAGACCGAGCGCCCATGTCGCGGTTTCCGGAAGCCCGGCCAGGATGATGACGGCCAGGATCAGGTCGATGATGCCGCTCACCAGCATCCAGGCCCAGCGTCCGGTCAGCTCCTTCTTGTGCTCGAGCGCGTACATGATCGAGGCGACGCCCTCGATGACGAAGAACACGATCAGCAGCAGGGTGAGCGAAACGGCGCCGCTGATCGGCCAGTCCAGCAGCACGATGCCGGCGGCGATCCCAAGCACGGCCGAAACCAGCGACCACCAGAATCCGGGCGCATGGCGCGCCATGAAGGTAGTGACCAAGCCCACGACCCCGCTGATCAGGAACAGCCAGCCGATCAGGATCGCGACCGCGATGGTCGCGACCACGGGAACCACGATCGCCAGCATGCCGAGCACCACCAGAACGATGCCCTCGATGAGGAACAGCAGCCAGTGCTCGTGAAGCGTTCGGCTCAGCGCCTGCCGCAGGTCGATGCCGCCGGGATTCGTCGACATGTCAGATCTCCCTGAACGTTGCTACGCCGGAATTCCAACATCAACGCCGTGTGTGATTATACCCGGCGGACCGCGCCGGCGCCATGGGCGCAGCAGCAACAAACGAAGCGGTCAATGATGTGCTACCTGAACCCCCAGGGTCCGGGCCGCCCTCATCCCTTCGAGACGCGCGCGCGTGCGGGCGGGTGTGCGAACCACGATCGCGTGCGCGCGCTCCTCAGGATGAGGGCGGAAGAAGCGTCGCCCGCAGCCTCGATCGGCCTCGTGCTCTGAGGAGCATCGCAGCGCAGGCGCGCACGTTGGCTTCGACAAACACAATCGCGCTGCGATGCGTCTCGAAGCACGAGGCCGGCGGAAGGAGGTTGGCGCGCGAAACGAAAGCGCCGGCTCTACCGAACACGGAACATGCCCAGAGCGGCGCGCCGGCGTCTCACCAGCCGCCGATCCAATAGCCGATGTCGTAGACCGTCGCGCCGATGGCGCAGACGGCGAGCGCTCCCCACAGGATGCCGAGCAGCACCACCGTGTTGGCGCGCTCGACCACGTGCTTGTCGACGAGATGAGCCATCGTCGTCCTCTGCGAGTCCTCTGCGACCCTCCGCCGCTATTAAACGCCCGATCGGCGAAGACGGCCAAGCCCGCGAGGGCGCAGCAGGGTTGCAACATGCGCGGGGCTCGCCCCCTCGTTTACGCCCGCTTTACGCGGGCGGTGGTATTCCGCGGCCGCCGGGAGATCGTACAACCAGTGAAGCAGAGCTCGCGACCAAGCGAATGATCTCACTGGTTTCCCCTTCGCTCCATCCGGGCTAGAAGCGGGCCTCAACCGGCGAGGGGGGAAACGCGCCATGCTGCAGAAGCCGAAATGTCCCGTAATCGCGCTCGAGGAGCACTACTGGGACCGGGAGCTGGCGGCGCATTTCGTCGGCATCGAAAGTACGCGCGATCCGGAGCTGCTCAAGCGCCTCTATGACCTCGGCGAGCTCCGCCTCAAGGAGATGGACGAGGCTGGCATCGACGTCCAGATCCTCTCGCATGGCGCGCCCTCGGCGCAGAAGCTCACCGGCAGCGATGCGGTCGCGCTCACGCGCCGCGTCAACGATCGGCTCCAGGCCGCCGTCGCCGCCAATCCGAAGCGGTTTGCCGCCTTCGCGGCGCTGCCGACCAGCGATCCGAAGGCCGCGGCCGACGAGCTCGAGCGCACCACCAAGCTCGGCTTCAAGGGCGCGATGATCCACGGGCTCGCCAACGGCGTCTTTCTCGACGACAAGCGCTTCTGGCCGATCTACGAGCGCGCGCAGGCGCTCGACGTGCCGATCTATCTGCACCCCTCGGTGCCGCTACCGGCGGTGACCGACGCTTATTACAAGGACTATGCCGAGGACTTCCCGATGGTGGTGCGCGCCGCCTGGGGCTACACGGTGGAGACCGCGACGCTCGCGATCCGGATGGTGCTCAGCGGCGTGTTCGACGCCTATCCCCGGCTCAAGATCGTGCTCGGCCATCTCGGCGAGACGCTGCCGTTCCTCATCTGGCGCGTCGACCACGCGCTCGCCCGCCCGGGCGCCAAGACCTTGAGCTTCCGCGACGCGTTCTGCAGCCACTTCTACATCACCACCAGCGGCAACTTCTCCAATCCGGCGCTGTTGTGCTGCGTGATGGAGATGGGCATCGACCGCATCCTGTTCTCGGTCGATTGGCCGTTCGTCGCCAACAAGCCGGCGGTGCAATGGATCGACACCGTGCCGCTGTGCGCCGAGGACAAGGTCAAGCTTCTCAGCGGCAACGCCAAGGCGCTGTTCCGGATGTAGCGCGCGTGGCCCTGCAAAGATCTGTGCGACTGCACCCCCCAACCATCCCTCGCAAGCGGGCGGAGGGAGCCACCGAGTGCGCGCCACCGCCGTCGAGTTAAACCTCAGCCGCCGGACGGCGAGCGCGCGCCCCACGGCTGCCCGTAGGGGTCGGCGGACGGCTGCCGCCGCGTCGGCGCTCGCTGCGGCTGCGGCGCGTATTGCTGTTGCGGAGCGTATTGCTGCGGCGCGTAGGGCTGCTCGAACGATCCGTAATATTGCGGCGCCGATCGCTGCGCCGGCCGCGCGGCGCGCGGCTTTGGCGTAGCGCGCCGCGGCGCCGGCTCCTCGTCCTCCGGCGCTGCCGCCGGGCGGCGTCGAGCCGGCCGCGTGTTCGACGCGGGCTTGGCGGCAGGGGCGGTGACGGGAGGCGGCGTCGCCGGCCGCTCCGCCGCGGGCTTGTCGGGTTCGACCGCGGGTGCCGTCGCCGTCCGATCGGTCGCCTTCTCCGCCGCGACCGGCTTCTCCTCCGCGCCGGGCACGGTGGCGGCCGGGGTCGATGGCGGCGGCAACGTCCCAGTCTCCTTCGGTTCCTCGGCGGGAGGCGTCGCGGGTTGCGGCCGCGTCTCGCCCGGCGCGGTGGTCGCGCCCGCGAGCGGCGCGGGATTTGCGGCGCATTCCCGCGAGACACCGCAAGCAGTAGCCTCGGTGCGCCCCCTCTCCCCGCTTGCGGGGAGAGGGTCGGGGTGAGGGGGAGGCTCGAGATGCTCCGGTCGTGGCGGATGCTCCCGGCAAGCGGCGAGAGATGCCACCGAGCCTACGGCGCCGTCACCCGTCAAGCTCGGACGAACGCACGCCGGGTCCGTTGCCGGCGGCACCGATGCATTCGGCGCCGGCGCCGGAGCGGAAGCGGCACGCGACGACTCTGCCGCCGGCTCGTTTGCCGGCACTGCGGCGGGACGGACGGACTCGATCGCGGCGGGCGCCGGCGCCGGAGCGGCAGACTCGGTCTGCTCCCTCACCCCTTGTGGCAGGGGGGTAGCGGAAGCGGCAGGCGACGACTCTGCCGCCGGTTCGTTTGCCGGCGCCGCGACGGGACGAGCAGGTTCAATTGCGGCGGGCGGGGACGGCTGTTCGGCGGATGAGGGCGCGACTATCGCAATCTCCGCCGCCGGCGGCTGCTCGGCGGACGAAGGTGCCGCTATCACGACCTTGGCCGGTGCCGGCTGCCCAGGGGGCGAAGGCGCCGCGGCGGGCGCAATCTCCGCGGAGGCGCTCGGCGCAACGTCATCGTCATGGCGAGGGTCCCGCGCGGCGGTCGTATCCGCCGGTCGTTCCGCGGCTGCCGGCTCGGGCGCTTGCGGCGGGCGGGCCTGCGCCGCCGCCGGCACGTCGGACTTGCGCGCCAGCTCCTCGAAGCGCCGGCCGCTGTCGGGATCGTAGAACTGATTCCAATCGGCGCGGTCGTCGAAGGCGAGGTTGCGGGAGACCTCGAGCGGCCCGGCCTTGGTCTGGTGGGTCGCCCGCACCGCCACGAGCATGCCGAAGGCCGTGGTCCCGAGCACCGCCATGGCCAGGACCGCGCCGATGACAAACCGGAAATCAGGCAGCATTCGTCCCACGCCCCGCGGCTCGCCGGGCAGTTCGCGACCGCGCGCTCGCAAGCGGTCACCGCATCGCCCCGTGATTCGTCGCGCATGCATAGCTGAGTCGGCGTGGCGCGGCGACCAAAAGCCGTGCCCGATCATCGGCATCGGACCGAAACGGGCGCTTGGCGCGGCCGGTGACGCGCGCCGCGGCACGCAAGACGAGTCGCGGAGCGTCGGCTCGCGGCCCGATTGCCGCTCGCCGCCCGGCATTGTATGGGACGGGCAATAGCGGCCGGCGCGCGAGCGCCACCCATCCGCGCCGCCGCGCATCGGGCCCGTAGCTCAATGGTTAGAGCCGACCGCTCATAACGGTCTGGTTGGAGGTTCGAGTCCTCCCGGGCCCACCATTCGTTATAGTTGTGTGTCTCTCATATGCTTGCTCGCAGAAACATACGATATATCAAAGACTTAGTAGAGATTTTTTGGAACATCTCGGTCTCGGCGGACGGCATTTTGGCGGCAATAATTGAATTCGGGGCGCACGTCTCTGGCCCTGAAATTTTCCGTTCCTGGCGGTCACGTAGCGATTGATGGAATACAGAGTGATGCCCGCGCTGAATTTGATTTCAAACTGAGGAATCTTGTGAGCTTCCGCGATGAGAGAATGGTTCGACATGTGCGTGCGCACGCAGTTTGAGTTGGCGAACGGCATTGAGTTGGATATTGCTCGTCGTCGACAGCGACGAACATGAGGATGCCTGCTATTGTTTATGGTCGGAATTACGTCTCCGACGAGCACAAAGTTTGCTTAAACCAGCTGTTGATGGAATCTCGGCATATCAAGTGTGGGAGCGCATGGCGGCAGACGAGGCCCCTGGCGAGGAATTCGCAGATCTCCAAAAACGGCTCGCCGAACTTGATCGAGAGCGAGCAAGCATTCTCATTGCGCTTGAGCAATTGGAGCGAGGACTCAAGGCTCCGATGCAGCCCGCGCCGCGGTCGGAAACGGCAGGGGACGTTGCGACCCCGACAGTAATGTCAAATGCCGAGAAGGTCGCCCTGTTTCGTTCGCTCTTCAGAGGCCGCGACGACATCTTTCCCCCCGCAGGTGGGAAAATTCAAACACCGGTAAGGTCGGCTACGCGCCTGCGTGCCGCAACGAATGGGTTCGCGGCATCTGCGAGAAGCCGCGGATCAAGTGCAGCGACTGCCCGAACCAGGCATTCGTGCCTGTTAGTGACGAAGTCGTGATAAGCCATCTCCAGGGAAGGGACCACGCCACCACGAAACGGGCAGAGCCATTCGTAGCAGGCGTCTATCCGCTCATGACGGACGAGACTTGCTGGTTCTTGGCCGCCGATTTCGACAAGCAGTCTTGGCAGCGCGATGCGCTGGCGTTCGTTGCAACCTGCCGCGAAAAGGGCGTGCCTGCGGCTCTTGAACGCTCCCGGTCAGGCAACGGCGGTCATGTCTGGATCTTCTTCTCGGAACCGGCGGCGGGAGTTCAGATTCCAGGTAAAGTAGTGACCGCAACCGCGACGCGGGTGAAATTTTCAGACGTTGCTGCGGCATACAGCGTTGCGGCGAGTTGTGAGCCCTCCGGAACGAACCGCTGTCGACGCAGAAAGCGATGCCCGACGCGCTGCACGCGCCGCGATCAGTTCGCAAGCTGGATCTGGGAACATCAATTACCGACATCGCTCTTATTGTTTTCGCAGCGCGAGCAGGCCGTTATCATAAGGCCCATCCGAAGGTACCCGAGTGTGCCTGACTTGAAAGCCCCTACCTTCGAAGAAGCTCACGAGTTCGCCAAGCTCATAACGGCGCACTCGCGCGAAAGGGATCTTTTTAGCGTAGAGCGTCAGGATCACCGTCCCTTTAATCGGCTTATTGGTGTTCTTCACTTTGACACTTATCAAGCTTTCGAAGCGATTTATTACATCATGCGCTGAAATCCCCAGACGGCGCGCCGCGCCGTGGGCAAAAAACATTTTCATGCCCTCTCCCCACGCGGACGGATCAATCGGGCTCTGTTGCCCAACACCATCCTTAAGCGCAGCCACGTCCAGGAGAAGCTCGTCGCCACTCTGCAAAGCATTTAGGAATGTGTCGATGAACGTGTACTCGCTCTTGTCGAGATTACCAAAGGTATTGCCGAGCAGGCCATAGAGGTACGGGCGCTTTCCGTGTTTCCACACGCGATGGACGACGAAGTTCAGGTTTTCCTCGAAGTCTGCAAGCAGGCCGACCGGCACGCGAATGACGGAAGAGAGAATTCGGCTCGCCTCCCACAAGCAGGCCGTCGCTCAAATCGACGGGAATGCATTGCGCGGTTGGTTCCCGCTTCAAGAGATTCAGAGCGACGGCTTTGTCCAGCTCGGCATCCCCGGGACCAAGCGAAACGAAGGTTCTGAACGCAGACTGCGAGGTTTTCAGCAATTCGACAATCTCTTGCTGCAGTTGAGTGCGACCCGCATCATCCTGGTAATAGGGATCCTTTGCGATCCTCAGCCAGGCGCGTGCGCCCTCGGTGCCCAGATACATGGCTCGCATGAGCCAGTCCGGGGGCAGCTCCTTCGAAATCTGATAGGAGGCCAGTTGGGGATCACAAATCACTTTCAGCGAAGTCGACCCGCTGCTCCATTGGTCTTGCTTGAACTCATTGACGAAATGCGTCCCAACGGCTTCTGCGATTTTTTCGATTTCGGTTTCAAACAGCTCGTAGGTTATGCCGCGGAGGTCGGACGGCAGTTTGACCTCGGCTTCGGCGAGGATGAGACTGCGGCGCAAGCCCAGTCGTGCGGCGAACGGACCGAACTCTAGGATCACATTGTCTCGCGGCGCCGCGCTTTCCGTGTTTCGATACCATATCTTGTCGTCTTTCGTCGCGATGAATATGGCACCATCAACCGACTGTGCGTGCTGATTGAGCTGGTCGAATGTGTATGTGCCTAATCCGAAGGAGTCCCACCACGGAATCGGCAGTAGATTTTTCGCCGAAAGCACCTTAACGAGGCGCTCGGCCTTTTCTTTCGCTTCCTGACTGACTCGCGATAAAAATGCTTTTACGGGCTTCCATTTGTGTGCTTGGTCTCTTAAAGCTCTCTACGTCACGGTAGAGGTCTTCCCTGCGCCTTCCCGAATGATTGTACCGAAAAACGAATTGTGTGAAGGTAGCATAGTAGGGGTAGCGTGTTTTTTTGGACAAACCGCAGGGAAGCTGGTGGCCAGGGGGTCTTCAATAAGGGGTAACGCTCGTCCGACTCGGGCCGAAGCCACGAGGCGATCGCAGGGTACGACGAGGTCCCCATGCGTTGTGGCAGATCCGCGAGGTTGTCGATGCGGCGCTGCGCGAGTTGTCGCCGACGTTCTGCCGCTTACTCATGGGATCGGCGCGCCAGGCGGCTGATCGGTGAAGGATTCGGGATCAAGTTTGTCGGTGAGGCGGAAGACGCCCTCGTGGACCACGCGCCGCAACACGATGTCGACAAGCGTGGTCTCGTCGGCCCTCATAAACTCTTGCAGGACATCCCTCGACACCTTGAGAAAAGCGGGGACGTAATGCACAAAGCCTGTGTCTGGGCGTGCCACTATCTCGAGACCAAGGCCGTCAGCACCAGGGAGTTCCTCCCGCAGTAACTTTTTTCGATTCCTAGGATTCGAAATTGCGGGCAGGCCGGTCATCGCGTCGTAGGAAAAATAATAGGTGAGTACGCCTGATTCGCGGCTATTCTTTTGTCGATCGACGAAGAATCCCTTTGGCAAGAAATCTGGACCAGACCTTCTCTTTATTTTGCCATGCAGCGTCAGATCAAAATCACCAATTGCATAGCCGCGATCGTCGCAGACTCGGAAAATGATCATTGCGTGAGTATCGTGAAAATATACCGCGTTCGGAATGAACGAGCGGGTGATAATCTCCACCCGCTCAGTTTCGCGCACCGTTCGATTTTGGGTCGCGAATTCGTCGCAGAGGGAGAGGTATTCATCTCGATTTGACACAAGCAGGCAGCTCAGCACTGCATCTACAGTCGGATGGCGCCTGCTATCATCTCTGACACTCCTGATAATGCCCATGTCATCACCTGAATGGGATCGGCCTTGGATCAGTGCAAAAGCCGTTCGCGGTGCTCGCTTGGAGGATTTCATCTCCAGTGCGGTCCGTGCAAGGAGCTGCGTGTTGTCGACATCGACCTTGGGAGACTTCTGCTCCAGAAGAACATATGTGGCGTTGAGATTGGCGGCCGCCGTGCGCACTACCCCGTCCGACCCGGATTCATCCGTGTAAGAATTGAGGTGGTCATAGAGATGACGATCGATGCTTTGGCCTGTGAGTACGAATTGAAAAACTGGCGGATCGTCATCTATCGCATCCGGCATGTTGATCCATTTGTGGTTCAACTCGCAGGATTCGGAACTCCCCAACTCCAGCCAGTCTAGAATGCCGGTTCCCGGTTGAACGCCATCGAACCAGGTCTTGAGCCGCGCGCCTGGGCCCTTGCCCACTTGGGCAAGGGCGGAACCAAAATTGGCCGGCGCCAGCATAATTAAATGGCTCATGGGGCAGAGACCTGCCTGCACCGGTTCACGGAAGAAACGGTTCCACCAGTCGCGCACAACTGGACCGCCGGTAGAATGGGTGATGCAGACAAACCGTTTGCCCGCATTGATCTCGGTTTGCAGCTCTTGTTCAATCGCGCGTTGGAAGGCTCGCGAAACGTCCTCTAGCCGCACTTCGTTGTGGAAGCTAATGTATTTGCCAAGCAAGATGTGATGGACGTCGAGCCGAAGATCGCCCCGCACTTCGGCCTCGTGCGCGAGCCGTCGAGGCAGCGCACCATACGTGTCGGTATTCTGGACGCTCCAACCGTGGACGAAAACCACCATTCTATTATTGTCGGCCATTGCTCTCACCCAAGATCGACGCGTGCGGCCCGTGGCTCTGATGTCCAGGATTCCACAAAAATCCTTTGCGATCAAAACGGCGTGCCTGATACCCGGAAAGGCAGTGTTTGGGCTCGACTCGGTCCTAACGAGTCGGATGCTGGCTTACCCGATCATCAAAGTAAGGCCGGTCAAGTGTGAGTCTAAATCGAATCGGTCATTATGGCCGAGACCGGGCACGTCGTACGTTCGAGTTCTCCCGGGCCGACCGCTGATTTCAATGTTGCGGAGTGCGTCGGCGAGCAGCATGCATTACAGCGGCGATAACCGATTGCACGGGCTGCCAAACGCCAATGGACGCTTTTGCGAACGGGGAACGGACAAAACGGGCCGGGAGCGAGCGCCGTCCCCGCCGGTCCGCTCGCTCGGAGCGAAAATGCGAATTTACGGAGATTTCATTTGGCCCCGGTTCCCGTGGAGCGCATATTGAATTGCTGGGGCGGCCTCTTTCGGAGGCACCAATGGTTTTCGTGTGGGCGCGATTGCTCGTTCTCGGCAGCGGCTGGGTCGCCGCCGCGGCTGCGGCGCTGATCGCAAATTCCCTGCTTGGCGTGCCCGAGCTGCCCACATTCCTAGCGAGCGGCGCGCTGTGGACTTGTCTATTGCTGCTGCAATGAACGGATGAAAGCGCTTCGCGGCGGCCGGCGGTGTGGCCACGGAGATGCGCGATGCGCGGTCTATTGTGACGACGGCGCGACTAATTTTGGAGCATGTTCGCTTGGTGAGTCCCCCCTCACCCCAACCCTCTCCCCGCAAGCGGGGAGAGGGAGCGCACCGAGCTTGCCGCTCCAGCTGGATTTCCACCTCAACGCCGTGCGGGATCGCCGCCGGTGCTTCCCGCTATTGCGGAGCGCGTCCCATTGGTGAGAATGGGCGGCACGATATTCGTTGCAATTGGAGCCGCTCGATGAAGGCGAATGACCGCGCCGTACGACGATACGCAATCGCGCTCGTTTGGCTGTTGTCGCTTTGGGCTGTGCCGGCGCACGCGCAGCAGCCGTCAGCGCCGGAGCTGCCGCGGCCGCCGGCGGAAATTCCCGGGATCACGCCGGAAGTGCTGGTGCGAACCGAAGTGCCGGGAGCGCCCGGAAAGCTGGCGATTGCGACACGGGTCACGTACCAGCCGGGCGCGCGCAACCGCAAGCACTACCACACCAGCCAGGTCATCTTTTATGTTCTCGAAGGAGCGATGGCGGTGCAGGACGACGGCAAGGATCCGGTGACGCTGAAGGCCGGCGATGCGCTGCTCGTCAAGCCGGGAACGGTGCACACGCATTGGAACGCGAGCACCACCGCGAAGCTGGTATTCACCGAGTTCGTCCTGGTCGACGAGGGACAGAAGAGCACCGTCCCCGTGGAGCCATGAATCGGCGATGACGCGGGACCGGCTGTCCGCCGCTACTGCACGACCACGGTCGCGCCGATCCGCACCCGGCTGTAGAGATCGATCACGTCGTTGTTGGTCATGCGGATGCAGCCGGCCGACGCCGCCGTGCCGATGGTGTGCGGCTCGTTCGAGCCATGGATGCGGTAATTGGTGCCGCCGAGATAGAGCGCGCGCGCGCCGAGCGGGTTCGCCGGGCCGCCGGCCATGTGATGCGGCAGGTCGGGCCGCCGCCGGAGCATCTCGGGGGGCGGCGTCCAATCCGGCCATTCACGCTTGTCGGTGACGGTCTCGATCCCGCGCCAAGTGAAGCCATCGCGGCCGACGCCGATGCCGTATCGCAATGCCTCGCCCTTGGCGGTCACCAGGTAGAGGCGCCGCTCCGCGGTCCTGACGATGACTGTTCCCGGCGGATAATTGGTGGGGAAGCTCACCATCTGGCGCGGGATCGCCGTGAAGAAGGCGAGGAAATTCGAGAACGGATTGATGCCCGGGTCGGCATTGGCGCAGGTCGCGCTCAAAAGGCCCACAGCGCATATCGCCACGGTGAGGAAACGCGAAATCATCGCACACCTCGCATCATTGCTGCGCGCGATCGATACTCGACCGAGATCGAACCGGCATGAAGCCGCGATCCCTGCCGGCCCGACAGCGATCTCATCCGCGCGCGGGCGCAGAGTCGATCGCGGGACCAACGTTATCAACCCTGCGCGCGGCGGCAACGATCAATCGAGGTATTTCGCCGACGCGGATCAAGAGAGTCGCGCGATGTTGCTTTTGCGCAACATCGAACGTGAGGAAACGTACACTGAAGGGCCGTCGAACGAATTGATCGGGCCCTTCTAGGCGGCAAACACGGTCGCGGCCGCCGCGGCTTTGCGCTCGTCCGGCTCGCGCTCCGGCCGAGGGGCGCCTCGCGTTCGCTGCGGGCTCAACAGCCGGGCCTTATCCTTACCGATCGACAGGGCGTCTATTTCACGGCCGCTGCCGCCGTTTCGGCCGTCCCTGCCGCGTCGAGCCGTCCCCGGCAATCTCGCTGATCGGCGAAGCGGCGCTCCCCGCAAGCGGGCAGAATCGACTCCGGCATCGACTGAAAAAATTGTTAACGCATGCGCGGTATTCCCGGGTGACGGGGAATTGCGCTGGAGCCGTCGACCGATGCCAGCCCTGGTGCCCGATGCCGATTCGGCGACGATCGAGCGACGACGCGAGCTTCGCATCGTCGTCAGCCTGCCGGGACGGTATTCGCTCTGGAACCGCCGAGCCGCGGGGGTCGAGCCCTGGCAATTCGCCTGCCGCGCCGTCAACATATCCCCCGGCGCC
>Ga0137392_10001915_pt1 | contig 12252 bp, 11 predicted proteins | sample 15con2h34AmetaG_FD_101394 | JGI IMG/M metagenome (GOLD analysis project Ga0137392, IMG submission 101394) | Vadose zone soil microbial communities from Angelo Coast Range Reserve, California, USA - 15con2h3.4A metaG | ecosystem: Environmental > Terrestrial > Soil > Vadose zone > Saprolite... | reverse complement strand
GGTCCCGTTCGTGCGCCAGTTCCTCACCGCGCAGACGCTGGCCGCGCCTCCGTCACCGGGACGCTGACCATGCGGGCCTCTCTCGCGGCGGCGCTGGGTCTGATCACGGCGCTCGGGCTCGCGGCTCCGGCCGCCGGAGCGGACGGGGTCATCCGGGTGGGCTCGAAGTCGTTCACCGAGAGTTACATCCTCGCCGAGGTCATCGCCCAGGTGATCGAGCAGGTCGGCGAGGCGCGGGCGGAGCGTCGCGTGGGGCTGGGCGGCACCGGGCTCACCCAGCGGGCGCTCGAGTCCGGGGCCATCGACGTCTATCCCGAGTACACCGGCACGCTCGCCCGCGTCATCCTGAAGGACCCCGCGCTCCAGTCCGTCGAGGCCCTCCGGGCTCGGCTGGAGCCGGGGGGGCTCACCATCAGCGCCTCCCTCGGGTTCGCCAACACCTACGCGCTCGCGATCCGGGCCGAGCAGGCCGAGCGCCTCGGGCTCCGCACCATCGGCGATCTCGCGCGGCACCCGGAGCTGCGGGCCGCCTTCAGCTCCGGCTTCCTCGAGCGCGACGACGGCTGGCCGGGCCTGCGCGCGCGCTACGGGCTCGGGCTCGCCCGGGTCGAGGTGATGGAGCACGCGGTCACCTATCGCGCGATCGCGAGCGGCCAGGTGGACCTCATGGACGTCTTCTCCACCGACGGCCAGCTCGAGCGGCTGCGCCTGCACCTGCTGGAGGACGACCGGCGCTTCTTTCCGGACTACTCGGCGGTGCTCCTCGCGCGGCGCGAGATGACCGAGCGCTTCCCCCGCACGTGGGCGCGCCTGCGCGAGACGCTCGAGGGGCGCCTCGACGCCGCCCGCATGGCGCGCCTCAACGCGATGGCCGACCTGGACGGCCGGTCGGTGCCCGAGGTGGCCGCCGCGTTCCTGGGCGGCGCCACGCCGGCGGCGGGGGGCGGGCGCGGGCGCGCGCTGCTGGGCGAGCTGGCCGCCCTGACCGCCGACCACCTGCTGCTGGTGCTGATCTCGGTGGGCGCGGCGGTGGTGCTGGGCATCCCGATGGGCGTGGTCGCCGCGCGCTACCGGCGCGCCGGACAGGTCGAGCTGTCGGTCATCGCGATGCTGCAGACCGTCCCCGCGCTCGCGCTGCTGATGTTCATGATCCCGCTCTTCGGCATCGGCAAGGGGCCGGCGCTGATCGCACTCTCGGTCTACGCGCTCCTGCCGATCGCGCGCAACACCTACGCGGGGATGATGGCGATCGAGCCGACGCTGCTGGAGATCGCCTGGGTGCTGCGCCTCGGTCGCCTGCGCCGGCTGCTGCGCGTCGAGCTGCCGCTCTCCGCGATCGCGATCATGGCCGGGATCAAGACCGCGGCGGTGACCACGGTGGGCACCGCCACCCTCGCCGCGTTCATCGGCGGGGGCGGTTACGGCACCCTGATCGTGCGGGGCCTGGCCCTGGACGACACCGCCACCATCCTGGCCGGCGCGGCGCCCGCCGCGCTGATGGCGCTCGCGTTCCACGCGCTGTTCGAGCTGCTGGATCGCGCGGTCATCCCGCGGGGGCTGCGCTCGTGAGGGGCTGCGCCGGCTCGAGCAGCGCGTTGAGGCGCCGGCACAGCGCGAGGACGTCCGCGTGGCAGGACGGGAACCACGCGCGGATCCACTCCGGGCGGTCGAAGAAGGCGAGCGGAGGCCGGCCCGGTCGACGGATGGCGACGCGCCGGACGAGCCCGCTCGCGTTGATGAAGCTCACCTCGTCGAGCGGCCGGCCGGGCGCGGCGACCCCGACCGTGATCGGGCAGAGCGCGGCGACCCTCGCGACGGACGCGGCCACCCCGCGCAGGCAGAACGCGCGGGTGCGGGCGCGAGCCTCGGGGTCGAGCGCCTCGATCAGGCCGTGCATGGTGAGACCCGAGAAGACGGTGTCGTCCACCACCGCCAGCGACGCGCAGGCGCGCGTCCCCTCGAGCTGGGCCGCGAGGCTCGCCCCCTCGGTGCTGACCAGGCGATAGCCGCCCGCGCCGTCCTCCTCGCGGGTGAGCCCCACCCGGCGGACGCGTGGGAACCAGCCGGTGCGCGCGTGGAGCGCCTGCGCCACCCGCTCGCCCGCGCGGCCGACGGCGAGGGTCAGCTCGAACGGCGCGTGTGGGCCCTGGGCCGCGACGCGCTCCACCTGCTCGGCGAGGGTGAGGACCCGCACCCGGTCCCGGTCGGCCGCGAGGAGGGCGAGCAGCTCCCGCGCGAGGCCGGCGGCGACCGAGCTCTCACCCGCGGCGGCCGCGACCTCGTCGCTCAGGTCGTCGTGGACGTAGAGGTGGAGGGGTGTCGGCTGCGCGTACGCGCCGCCGTCCCCCGCCATCAGGCGCGCTGGATCAGGGCGAGCGCGAAGTAGTTGGCCGGGTCCACGTGCCAGCGGGCGAGCCGCAGGCCCGCGTCGCCCAGCAGTGCCTCGATCCCGGCGCGGCTGAACTTGTAGGAGCTCTCGGTCCAGATACCCTCGCCGGGCGCGAAGCGGACCGTGAGGCCCAGGCGCCGCAGGCGCACCGTCTGGGCGGACTCCGCCACTAGGTGCATCTCGATGCGCGCGGCCGCATCGTTGTAGAAGGCCCGATGCCGGAAGGCGTCCGGATCGAAGTCGCCGTCCACCCCGCGGTTGATCACCCGCAGGATGTTGAGATTGAAATCGCGCGTGACCCCCGCCGAGTCGTCGTAGGCCGCCTCCAGGATCTTCACGTCCTTGACCAGGTCGACGCCCAGGAGCAGACGGTCGCGCGGGTCGGGCAGGAGCGCCTTCAGATCCGCCAGCAGGCGCCGCTGGGCCGGCTCATCGAGATTGCCGATGGTGCTGCCCAGGAACATCGCCAGACGGCGGCCGGTCGGCGGCGGCACGTGGGAGAGATCGCGCTCGAAGTCGCCCACCACCGCGTGCACGCTCAGGCTCGGATACTCGCGCAGGAGCCGCTCCGCGCTCGCCTCGAGGGTCAGGCGGTCGACGTCGAGCGGCACGTAGCGTACCGGCCGCCCGCCCGCGGTCACCGCGTCGAGCACCCGGCGGGTCTTCTCGGAGGAGCCGGCGCCGATCTCGACGATGTCGTCGGGAAGAAAATCCTCGATCAGCCCGGGCAGAATTTCCGCCAGCAGGGCCGACTCGGTCCGGGTCGGGTAGTACTCGGGCAGCTCGGTGATGCGCTCGAAGAGCAGCGATCCCGCCCGGTCGTAAAAGTACTTGGGGGGCAGGGACTTCGGGCGCGAGGTCAACCCCCGGCGGACGTCCTCCTCGAGGCGCTGCTGCTGGGCCCGCTCGTCCGTGTGCACGTCGATCAGATAGCGCATGGCACGCTCCTGCTGCAAGCTAGACGCCACTGAGGCACTATGCAAGCGGTTGTGAAAACCGTCTGGAGGGAGGAGAGCCAATGGTCGAGACCATGACCGACCGGCTGAGCGAGGCGTGGGCCCGCACGGACCGGATCTTCGAGATCCTGGCGCCGGGCTCCTGGCTGGCCCAGCCGATCGCGCTCCGACATCCGTTCATCTTCTATCTCGGCCATTTGCCCGCCTTCGCCTGGAACCACGTGGGCGGGGAGCTGCTCGGCCGGCCCGCGTTCAACCCGGCCTTCGACGAGCTGTTCTCGCGGGGGATCGATCCCGACGTGGACGACCCGACCCACTGTCATGACCATCCGGACGTGCCCGCCACCTGGCCCGCGGTTCCGGAAGTTCTCGCGTACCGCGACCGGGTCCGCGCCGCGCTGCTCGACGCGGGCGCCGCGGTGGCCGATCGCGCGGCCACGCACCTGATGGCGCGCGAGGGGCGCGTCTTCGCGATGATCGCGGAGCACGAGCTGATGCACCAGGAGACGCTGCTCTACATGCTGCAGCGGCTGCCGCTCGAACGGAAAGTCCGGCCGAGCTGGGTGCCGCCGCTCGTGCTGGGCCCTGGCCGTCCCGGCGACAAGATCGCGATCCCGGCCGGACCCGCGACGCTGGGTGCCCGCTTCGACGAGCTGTCCTTCGGCTGGGACAACGAGTTCTCCGCGCTCGAGGTCCCGGTTCCCGCCTTCCGCATCGACGGCACCGCGGTGACCAACCGGCAGTTCCTCGCCTTCGTCGAGGACGGTGGCTATCGCCGTCCCGAGCTCTGGAGCGACGAGGACCGGGTGTGGCTGGGCCATGCCGCCATCGAGCACCCGGTGGTGTGGGAGCTCACGGACGGGCGGTGGATGTACCGGACCCTCTTCGAGCTCGTGCCGCTCGACGCGGCGGCGGACTGGCCGGTCTACGTGAGCCTCGCGGAGGCGCGGGCCTTCGCGCGCTGGCGCGGCGAGCGGCTGCCCACCGAGGCCGAGTTCCAGCGCGCCGCGTTCGGCCGGCCCGACGGCGGTTCCCTCCGCTGGCCGTGGGGCGACACCCCGCCTACCGAGGGCCACGGGAACTTCGGCTACCGCCACTGGGCGCCGACGCCGGTCGGCACGCATCCGGAGGGCGCGAGCGCGTGGGGCGTGCAGGATCTGATCGGCGACGGCTGGGAGTGGACCAACACCGTGTTCGGCGGGCTGCCCGGCTTTACCCCCTACATCCCGGGCTACGCGGGTTACTCGGCCGACTTCTTCGACGGCAAGCACTACGTGCTGAAAGGCGGCTCCTGGGCGACCGCCGAGGATCTCGTGCGCGCGAGCTTCCGCAACTGGTTCCAGGCTCACTATCCGTACGTCTTCGCGACCTTCCGCTGCGTGGTCGACGGGTGAGGCATCTCGAGAGAGGAGAATGTCCGTGAAACCGGTTCCGCTTCTTCTGGCGCGGCTCGTCGTGGCCGCCGTCGCGGGGCTCGCCCCCGCCGCGTCCGCCGGCGAGATGTATTCTTCCCACTCGGAGTACGGCTACGCCGGGTTCAGTCCGGGCGGAGCGCTCTACATCAATGCGCTGCCGTCGAATGCCGAGGTGCGTCTCGACGGGGTGCTGGTGGGCCTGGCCAACGATCTGCAGGCATCAGTGGTCGACGCCCGCCCCGGGTTGCACACCTTGACCTTCCAGGCTCCCGGCTACGAGCCCACCATCGTGTACGTGGGGGTGGTGCGCGACTGGACCACCCGGGTCCGACTGACCCTGATCCCGACGCGCTAGCAGGCTGCTGAAAAAGGCAGCCTGCCCGTCGCGGCTAGCGGGCGGCTTCGATCTCCACGAAGCAGGAGTTGAAGGGCGTGGCTCCGGCGGGCGAGGAGAGGTCGGGAGTGAGGAGGTTCGAGCAGCCGCGCGTGTCCTGGCCGGACTCGTCGAGGGCGAACCACGCGCCCTCCTTGATCGACACCACGCCGGGGGCCACCCGGTCGGTGACCCGCGCCGGGATCAGGGTGCGCCCACGGTCGTTGAAGACCGCCACGCGCTGGCCGTGCACGATGCCGCGCGCCGCCGCGTCGGCCGGATGCAGCCACACGTCGTCGCGGTCGGCCCGAGAGAGCACCGCCTGGTTGTCGTGGATCGAGTGGGTGCGGGCGCGCGACTTGGGAGTGACGAGCCGCAGCGGGTGGCGCGCGTCGACCGGCTCCGGGATCCAGGTCGGGATCGGGGGGATGGCGCCGAGGCCGTAGGGATCGGGGTCGGCCGCGATGGCCATCGAGTAGATCTCGATCCTGCCGGACGGGGTGCTGAAGGGATGGCGCTCCGGCTCGCGGATCTCGCGCGCGAAGGCCACCGCGTCGTCCGGGGCGGGCAGGCGGGCCAGGCCCTTGGCCCGGAACGTCTCGTAGTCGTCGATCGCGTGCCGGGTCAGCTCGCGTAGCCACTCGTCTTCCGTCTTGTCGTTGTAGCCGGTGATGCCGAGGCGCTCGGCCAGCGCCGCGCAGATGTCGAGGTCGTTGCGACACTCGCCCACCGGGGCGATCGCCTGCTGCATGAAGATCGCGTAGTGGCCGGCGCCCGCCCACGGGGTGTGGACGTCGTTGCGCTCCCAGAACGTGGTCGCGGGCAGCACGATGTCCGCGTAGCGCGCGGTCGGGGTCACGAAGTGGTCCTGGACCACCACGAAGTCGAGCCGCTGCACGCCCCCGATGATGCGCCGCACGTTGGGGAGCTGGTTGAAGAGATCACCCGCGCACGAGTAGATCATCTTCACGTCGGCCGGATAGCCGCCCGTCTTCCCGCGCTCCAGGAGATCGGCCAGGAGCGGCGAGGACACCCGCGCCGCGACCGGGTTCTCCCCGGTGGGCAGGCCCTGGATGCCGCCGCGCCCGGTCGCCCCGTTGCTGGTGCCCGCGTTGCCGCCCGGGATGCCCACGTTGCCGGTCATCGCGCAGAGCGCGTAGGCCGCGCGATGGAACTGCTCGCCGTGCAGCGTGCGCCCCGGCGCGTAGCCGGTCTGGAGCGCGGCCGGCCGGCTGGTGGCGTACTCGACGGCGAGCGCGCGCAGGGTGCCGGCCGGCACCCCGGTGATGGCGGCGGCCCACTCGGGCGTCTTCGGCACCCCGTCGGCCTCGCCGAGCAGGTACGCGCGGTAGGACGCACCGGCCGGCGCGCCCGCGGGCAGGTGCGCCTCGTCGAAGCCCAGGACGTGGCGGTCCAGATAGGCCTGGTCGTGCAGGCCCTCGGTCACGATCACGTGGGCCATCGCGAGGAGTGCGGCGGTGTCGGTCGACGGGCGGATGAACACGTGCTGGTCGGCCAGCTCCCAGCTCGTGCGCGTGCGCCGCGGGTCCACGCAGATGATCTTGACCCCGCGCTTCTTGGCGAGCTTCAGGTACTGGAGCGTGCCGGTGCCGAAGGTGCCGTCGGCCGGGCTCCAGCCCCACATGACGATCAGGCGCGAGTTGACGTAGTCGGTGGGCTCGCGGCCCGCGCTCTTGTAGTCGGCCTTGGCTCCGTAGGTCTGACGGACCGCGTAGACCTCGGCCTCCGCCGAGATGTTGGTCCACAGCTCGGTGCAGCCGCCGAACATGTAGAGCAGGCGCTTGACGGTGGAGCGGCTGTGCAGCATCGACAGGCTGCCGGTGCGCGAGCAGTCCAGGATGGCGGCCGGGCCGTAGGTATCGCGGATCCGTCGCATCTGGCCGGCCACCTCGTCGAGGGCCTCGTCCCAGCCGATGCGCTCGAACTGTCCCCCGCCGCGCGGGCCCACGCGCCGCAGCGGGTGGACGACGCGGTCCGGGTGATTCAGCCGCTCGAGCTGGCCGAAGCCGCGCACGCAGGCGTGGAGCGGCGCCACCTCCGGGGTCCACTTCCGCGGATCGGTGCTGATGCGCACGATGCGCCCGTCGCGCACGTGGGCGTTGACCACGCAGCGCCCGCCGCAGTTGTGGCCGCAGGTGCTGGTGACCACGGTCTCGCCGGGAGCGGCGGGAGGGCGAGGGGCTTCGTAGACGATGGGGCCGCGCATGGGTCTGCGGGAAACTCTACCACCTCCGGCCGGGTCCCTGGTAGACCGCCCGGTGATAGACTGCGGCGTCATGGCGCGGCGGTTCGTGATCGTGGGTGGCGGGCTGATGGGGCTGAGCGCGGCCTTCCACCTCCGCCGCGCGGACCCGGGTGCCGTGGTCACCGTGCTCGAGCGCGAGCGCGTGGGGGCGGCGGCCTCGGGAGCCAGCGCGGCGGGCGTGCGGGTGATGGGCCGTGATCCCGCCGAGCGCGCGCTGGCGCTGGCGAGCCTCGCGCGCTGGCCCGACCTCGACCGCGAGCTGGAGGCGCCCACCGGCTACCGGCGCGGGGGCGGGCTGCGGCTCGCGCTCGACGACGCGGCGTGGGGCGCCGCGCCGGCGTGGGTGGCCGAGCAGCGGGCCGACGGCGTCCCGGTCGATCTGGTGGACGCGGACGCGGCGCGCCGGCTCGCCCCCGGGATCGCGCCGGCCTGCCGCGGCGGGGTGCACTGCCCGATGGATGGGCAGGCCGATGCGATGGCCACCGTGCGCGCGTTCGCGACGGCGGCGCGGCGACTCGGCGCCCGCGTGGAGGAAGGCGCGGCGGCGCGCGGGCGCGTGGCCGCGGTCGAGCGTGACGATTGCCGCCGCGTGGCCGGTGATGCGGTGATCGTGGCCGCGGGAGCCTGGACCGCCGCGCTGCTCGCTCCGCTCGGCGTGCGCTTGCCGATCGAGACACGGCCGCTCCAGATGCTGCTCACCGAGCCCGCGCCTGCCGGGCTGGCGCCGGTGCTGGGTGCCTTCGACCACAAGCTGAGCCTGAAGCAGCTCGACGACGGCGCGTACCTGATCGGCGGGGGCTGGCCGGCGCGGGTGACCGACCACGCGGCCAATCGCTACGAGCTGCGGGAGGAGAGCGTGAAGGCGAGCCTTGAGACCGCGCGCACCGTCTATCCCCCGCTCGCCGGCCGCGCGCTGGCCCGGGGCTGGGCCGGCCTCGAAGCCTTCACGCCGGACGACCTGCCGATGATCGGCCCGGTACCCGGCATCGCGGGCCTCGTCATCGCCGCCGGCTTCAGCGGCCACGGCTTCGCCCTGAGCCCGATGATCGGCGACGTCCTCGCCCGCCTCGCCCTCGGCGGTGAAGCGAAGCTGGGGTCAGGTCTTACATTACGACATTTGTCGTAATGTAAGACCTGACCCCGGAGCTAGCGGCCGGCGCGGGCCGCGTGCGGGGTGCCGTGGTGGGCGCGGCGCTCGGCGTTGATGCGGGCGCGCTGACGGTCCTCCGTCTTGCGGGCGCGGATGGACGCGATGCGCTCGGCCAGCGGGATCTCGAGCTTGTCGGCCGGGCGCTTCGTGTAGTCGAAGCCCGGGAGGCGCACCCGCGAGAACCGAGTGCCGACCGCGCGCTCGATGCCCTTCAGATCGCCCTCCTCGTCCGGCGAGACCAGCGTGAAGGCGTCGCCCACCGCCTCGGCCCGGGCGGTGCGGCCCACCCGGTGGATGTAGTCCTCCGACATGCCGGGCACGTCGAAGTTGATCACGTGGCTCAGCGCATCGATGTCGATGCCCCGCGCCGCGATGTCGGTGGCCACCAGCACCTGGAAGCGCCCGTCCTTGAACCCGGCCAGCGCGGCGGTGCGCTGGGCCTGGCTGCGGTTGCCGTGGATGCGATCGGCCTTGACTCCGTGCTTCGCCAGGTACTCGGCGAGCCGGTTGGCCCGGTGCTTGGTGCGGGTGAAGGCAAGCACGCTCCGGGTGCCGGGCTGCTTGAGCAGCTCGACGAACAGGGCCGACTTCAGCTCCTGCGGCACCGGGTACACGGTGTGGGTGACGCCCACCGCGGGCGCGGGCGGCCGCTCGATCTGGAGCGCCACCGGGTCGCGCAGGATCTCCCGCGCGAGGACCGCGATCGGCGGCGGCATGGTCGCAGAGAAGAGCAGGGTCTGCCGGCGCGCGGGCAGCTGCTTCAGGATGCGCTTGATGTCCGGGAGGAAGCCCATGTCGAGCATCCGGTCCGCCTCGTCGAGGACCAGCACCTCGAGGCCGTCCAGGCGCGCGTAGGGCATCCGCATGTGATCGAGCAGCCGTCCGGGGGTCGCCACCAGGATGTCGACCTTCTTCCGGAAGGCGTGCTCCTGCGGGCCCATGCCCACGCCGCCGAACACGGCCGCGCCGTCGATCCGGGTGAAGCGGGAGAGCTCGCGGCGGTGCTCGTCGATCTGCGCGGCCAGCTCGCGGGTCGGCGCCACGATCAGGGCGCGGGTGGTGCCGCGGGGCAGGGCCGACAGGCGCTGCAGGATCGGCAGCAGGAACGCGGCGGTCTTGCCGCTGCCGGTCATGGCGCACGCGAGCACGTCGCGGCCGGCCAGGCCGGGGGGAATCGCGTCGTGCTGGATGGGGGTGGGCGCCTGGAAGCCCAGCGACGTGATGCCGCGGAGCAGGTCGGGGTGAAGTCCGAAATCAGAAAACGACATGGAGCAGGTAACCTCGTGCGGGCAGGGAATTGGGCCCGTGGCCAGTCTTCCGCGGATGATCTTGGCGCGCCCCACGATGCGGAAGCGGACGGGAAACGCGGTCTGCAGATGCAGGTCAGTTGCTTACAGCATACACGCCGTCCCCGCGGGAGCGGAGAACTTTCCGCGGGGGCGGGCGGCCCGGCTCACTCGGCGCGCTGGGCCATCCGCTCCGCGATCTCGGCCTCGAAGAGGGCCAGCGTCAGCGGGCAGGGCGGCTCGTTGGTGTCGATGTGCTGGCACTCGAGCTCGCTGCAGCGGACGAACAGCTTGCCGTTGCCGCCCAGTGACTGCCGGCGGCGGAGCGAGATGGAGACGGTCTCGGAGACGACGCTGCACTGGTACGACTTCGTGGGAGTCCGGGGCACGGTGTTCCTTTTCTCCCGGCCGTTGCGACCGAGGCCCCCAGTATACGTTATTTTTCCACCGTGGTGCGCTCGATGGCGAGGAGCCTGTCCAGCTCGATCACGCCGAGCATCTCCTTCTCCAGCGGGCCCCAGTCGCGCCGGGGCCGGCCCGCCCCGAAGCCGTCGACCAGGTCCGCGTAGGTCTTCTTCCACGCCTCGTAGGCGGCGAGCAGCGGGGTGGAGGGATCGGCCACGATCCGGTAGCCGAGCCCGCCCAGATCGGCGAGCGTCATGCCGAGCCCGGCCAGCCCGCCGCGGCCGGTGAGGTACATGAGGGGCCCGCCGAGGCGCTCCGCGATCGCGCGCAGCTGCTCCGGGGTGTGGGCCATCGAGAGCAGCAGCACGTCGGCCCCCGCCTTCCGGTAGATCTCCCCGCGCCGGAGCGCATCGTCCATGGTGCTCGCCCGCACGCCGTTGGTGCGCGCGATGATCAGGAAGTCGGGGCTGCGGCGCGCCCCGACCGCGGCCTCCACCTTGGCCGCCATGAGCTCGGCCGGGATCATGTGCTCGATCCCGACGTGGTGGTGGGCGCGCTTCGGCACGAGCTGGTCCTCGATCTCGATGCCCGCGAAGCCGGCCGCCTCGCTCATGCCGATGGTGCGGCGCATGTGCATCGGGTCGCCGTAGCCGCACGCCCCGTCGAGGATGAGCGGCAGGGACGACACCGCGCCGATGTCGAGCGCGGCCTGGCACATCTCGGTCAGGTTGAGGTTGGCCTCGAGCGCCACCTTCTGGTAGCCGGTGGAGCCGCCGCCCAGGTAGCCGGCCGGGAAGCCGGCCGCCTCCACCATCCGGGCCATCAGGGGGTTGAGGACGAGGGGAGCGGTGACCGGCAGCGGCCCCTGCAGCAGCGCGCGGATGGACGGGCTCACGGTCGCGCCTCACACCGCGAGGAAGCCGCCGTCGACCACCAGCTCGGTGCCGGTGATGTAGGAGGCCTCGTCGGAGGCGAGGAAGAGCACCGCGTGGGCCACCTCCTCCACCCGGCCCTCGCGCTTCATCGGCACCGTCTCCAGGAAAGGCTGGCGCCACGCCGGATCCGCCGAGACCTTCGAGGTGCGCATCGGCGGCAGGAAGCCCGGGTGCACCGAGTTCACCCGGATGCCGTCGCGGGCGTACTGCACCGCGCCCGACTTGGTCATGATGCGCACCGCGCCCTTGGAGGCGTTGTAGGCCATGTGCAGCCGGTCCTGGCCCACGAAACCCGAGATCGACGAGATGTTGACGATGGCCCCGCCCCCCGACTGGCGCATGGCGGGAACCGCGTGCTTCATGCCGAGGAAGACACCCTTGGCGTTGACGCCCATGATGTTGTCCCACGACTGGGTGCTCGTGGTGTCCGGGTCCGAGGAGCCGCTGATCCCCGCGTTGTTCACCAGGATGTCGAGGCGGCCGTAGGCGCCGACGGTGGACCGGATCACGTCCTGCCACTCCGCCTCGCTCGTGACGTCGAGCTTGGCGAAGCGCGCCTTGCCCCCGCCGCCGGTGATCTTGCCGGCCACCTGCGCCCCCGCCGCCTGGTCGACGTCGGCCACCACCACGTTGGCGCCCTCGCGGGCGAAGATGAGCGCCTCGCTCTCCCCCATGCCGTGTGCGCCGCCGGTGATGATCGCGACCTTTCCTGCGAGTCTCATGATGGCTCCTCCTCCGGCGTTGGAGTGCGTGAGAGAACGAAGCGGCGCTTACTATAGCCCGCGGCGGTGACGCCGGCAATCGAGGTCGAGGCTGGTAACTCCTGCCGGGCGATTCCTTCCCGGCGAAGCGCGAGCGCGCGCGATTCGCGGCGCGGAAGCCGGGATGGACCGCGTCGCGACGCGCCCGGCCTCGGGCTGGAGGTGGGCACGGGCCTTGCTCTCGGTGGAAGACATGCCGACGAAAATCCGGATCAACCTGGCCAACGAGCAGGAGCTGACGGAGCTGCCCGGCATCGGCGCGCCGGAGGCCGCGACCATCGTCCGGTTCCGGTCCGAGCACGGACCGATCACGGAT
>Ga0137392_10001914_pt1 | contig 12256 bp, 14 predicted proteins | sample 15con2h34AmetaG_FD_101394 | JGI IMG/M metagenome (GOLD analysis project Ga0137392, IMG submission 101394) | Vadose zone soil microbial communities from Angelo Coast Range Reserve, California, USA - 15con2h3.4A metaG | ecosystem: Environmental > Terrestrial > Soil > Vadose zone > Saprolite... | reverse complement strand
TCCGAGTTGCCCAAAATAGCCATTAGCGTGCGGTAAAGCATAGAGTTGTGACGTCGAATCAATTCTTCAAAAGCATCCAGGTTGCCAGCCTGGGCGTCGGCCACTAACCCTGCGTCTGAGTCCCCCGCGGCAGCCGCAGAAATCGGGATGACGGCGTCATCCTTCGTGAGACGGGCCTCGGTGCCCGGAAGATGCACTTTATTTTGCTCGAAACCTGGAGGGAGTTCGAAATCCGGTTCGACACCCAGGCCGAGTCGGATAATGTTCAAGAAATTGCTGCAGGCTGTCAGGGCAACGCAATCTAACACCTGTTCGTCGGTGAAACCCGAATCCCTTAACTTCTGAATGTCCGCAAGACACACTTCGAAGGGGCGTGATGCGAGTTTGACCGTGAAATCCAGCATGATCTTGTCGTGTTCAGGCAGATTGGATTGCCGGTGATCGAACGCGATCTGATCGGCTTCTTCAGGAGATAAGCCATATCGCCTCAATATGTTACAGTGTGCCGCTACGCAGTAGGTATTCAGGATGGTCGACGAGGCCACTACGAATATCGATTCCGTTTGAGCCCGAGTAAGGGCCGTTCCCCCCATCAGGATCTTCCCAATACTGGCGGATTCATCTTCCACTATGTCGGGTCGTAAGGTTTGAGCGCGATAGAGATTGGGTATGAACCCATGGCCTTTTAAGAAGTTTGCAAAGGGGGCAAAGGTCGTGGGACTCTGGTACGTTGTCCGGATGTAGGGTCCCTTCTTACCGTGCAGGTGGGAGGCCGGGGAAAATATTTTTTGGACAACGACGGGCACAGACACCTTTTGGGGTTCAAAATCGGGATCGGGCCCCAAACCTGCGGATAACGCAGAAAAGAAGCGAGTTAACGCACATGCCAACACAGCTTCCAAAATTGAGCCATCATCATATCCGATCGACCGCAATCCTTCGATATCTTTGGAGTCTATGGATGTCCCATTCATGCCTAGCTTAAAGCAGAAATCCAAGAGAGCTATGTCGGATGCCGATAGGCCCGCGCCTCGAAAATCCCCCAGGAGTTGGTCGATTTTGATCTCCGATAGACCAAGGGAACGCAAAATCGCGGCGCGTGCAGCAACAGTGTAAGCGTCCTGGAAAGCCGCAGCGACGATGAGGACGATACTCTCCTTTTGAATTCTGGAAAGCGCATTTTCCTTAACAAGAGCGATGCTTTCAAACTTCTCGTACGCTTCGATGAGCCTGGGCGCCAGTGTTTGAGCACGAATCAGGTTTGGAATGAACCCATACCTCTCTTTAAGCGCCACAAATGGGCCGAAACTGTCATCCAATTGGACCTCACGAAAAAAACTCACGTCAGGCTCTCTCCGGCTAGAGCAATAAAGTGCCGCAAGTGTACGTTTGGAGACGTGTTGGTCGCAACTTCTAATTTGTGAGTGCGCCAAAGCAAATTTTCTGCATCTTTTGAGCCAGAGCCCCGTCCTATCCTACGCAACGGTCAAAACCCAACGGCACATACAAAGCGTCGACTGGGCTTCAAGCTAGGGCCCAAAGAGTGAAAGTGAGGGAGATCCGTGAATATGCTCACGTATCCCATTGAAAGCGCCCGCGCAGAATCCCGAGTTTCAGTTTCCATACAGAGCTCCGCGGCATCTCCAGAAGACGCAGCTTTGGTGGAACGACTGCGAAACCGGGACGAAGCGTCCTTTCTGGAACTGGTCCATCGGCATCACGGCGCCCTGGTGCGCCTCGCTCAGTCGTTTGTGAATAGCACGGCGATCGCTGAAGAGGTCGCTCAGGATACCTGGGTTGCTGTTCTACAGGGAGTCGGACGATTCGAAGGCCGCTCTTCCTTGAAGACCTGGATCTTTCAGATTCTTATTAATCGCGCCAAGACTCGCGGCGTGCGCGAGGCGCGCAGCGTCCCATTCTCCACGTTGAGCGGGTTGAATTCTAAGGGAGGGTATTCGTCCGTCGATCCTACAAGATTCCTTTCATCCGACGATTCCGAGCATGCGGGCGGTTGGGCTTCCCAACCGCAGCAGTGGGATATGACTCCTGAACAATTGTTGCTTTCGCAGGAGTGCCGGATCTTCATCGAACAGGCGATCGCAAGTCTCCCGGAACTTCAAAAAGAGGTAATTACGCTTAGGGATGTTCAAGGCTGGGACAACGAGCAGATTTGTGCCCTTCTTGGGATTTCCGAGGCGAATTGCCGAGTGCTTCTCCACCGGGCCCGGTCGAGGATGCGGCAAGCCTTGGAAAACTATTTAGGGAAGCATGATTTCGCGAAGGCAAACCGAATGTCGGCAGCCGCAAACAGGGAGCAGGTTGCCTATTCCTGATTGATTTCTAACGTGATAGAAGAGAGTTAGTCGCACACTGAATTTGACGCTCACGGATGCGCGGTGATCCTGTAACATTCCGGACGCTCATTCGTCTAACTGCCAGGTGACTCTTGTAGCGTGACGAATCTTGAATGTCGCCGACCGCAAGAGGGCACTCGGGACGAACCAAGGATGCTGATGGCAATCGATGAGCGCGCGCTGACCTGCAAAGAACTGGTCGACCTAGTTACAGAATACCTAGAGGGGGTTCTCTCTTTCGAGGACAAGGAACGATTCGAGGCCCATTTGGCAACCTGCAACGGTTGCACGGTCTATTTGCAGCAGATGCGCAAAACAATCCAAGCCGTTGGGAATCTTGAAGAAAAGTCTCTCTCTCCCCAAGCGAAAGAGAATCTCCTGCGACTATTTCAGAACTGGAAAACCAGAGATTGAGTTGCTGCGAATTCTCGACCGACCGACGCCTATTTCAACCGTAATCATGACACGCGCCTTGCACCAGGCTTAAGATTGGAGAGCGGCTGGGCGACGCGACAGAAACCTCTCTGCGAGTCCGTCTATGCGCCTGCCGATAGGGGTAAAAGAAATTAGAATTGAAAACACAAAAGCGCCCACGCCGGTTAATGCCGCCTCGGTGTATTGGCCCGGATAGTGCGATGGGTGAATGGCTGCATCCGCGGCGAAGGTACAAATTCCCAAAATGAGAGATGAGTTCCATCGATTGATAAAATGTCTCGCATGATGAGTGAACGTGATGGCCAAGACCGGCAAAACGGCCAGCAATCCTGTTTTGCTTGCGATCAACAGATGCGCCACTGTGACATCGCTAAGCTGCCCCTGGACCATGAGCAGGAGGCAGGCAACTCCAGCCTCCGCAACCTTATGTCCGCAGAGGACCAGTCGAAATTGATGCCTTTCATTCAGGGAATGGCGAAATTTCATAGTCGCATATACCGGTCGGAATTCTCTACTTACCTTCCGGCAAGTGAGTCCACCACTCGGGGATTTTGTTTCACGGAAAATTGGAATATGTAAATTTAGGTTCCTAAGAAATTGAGCAACCCCAAGATTTAGGCTTCCTTCCAGTGCGAGAATCGGAAGGCTCACAAGCCAGGCTGGGGTTTAGACTCCCTCGCTTGCAATAGCCCAGGAACTCGACTTTGTTGGCAGCGCATCCGGCCAGGATTGCTCATGAGTACGGACACGTTGGTACGATTCTCGGCTGTAGCGGCAATTGTTGGCGGCGCATTGCGCGTGGCGGATGGTTTGCTCGTCGCCTCGGCCGCGTCTCAAATTCAGGATCTCACCTATTTCTTCACAGATCTTATGATTCTGTTCGGAATGTGCGGGATTTATCTCACCAGGAGCCACCGCTTGGGCTTGGCCGGGCTGCTGGGGTTCGGATTGTCGTTCCTGGGCTGGCCCGGTTATGTAAGAAAACTTTGGCGAGGTTCGTATTAATCGATACCGCGAACAAGTTTTTGCGCTAAAGAGGAAATAGACAGGTGCCGCTACCGAGACTATTTCTAGCCCATAACCCGACCCCCTCAGTATGGTGCCTTAGACGACTTCCGCGTACTTTGGCAGTCCCAGCGGTTGACACGGACGAGGTTGATTGCTCGAGTCCATTCGGGCCTACCACTTCCTTTATGGTTCAGCTTTGATTGCTACCGTGTCAGCTGCCCTCTTTTCAACCCGACGGCCAACCCGAGATGTGTTGACACGGTAGAGGTCTGCGGTTCGAGTCCGCACGGGCCTACCATACCATTCCGATGGACTTAACCACGTTTTCGCCACCCCGTTTTTGAACATTTCGTACCGCTCTCCGTACCGTTGAAAATAAAATTGCTGCTATCTCTCAGTCCGCGACGGCCTATCCAGACGACAGGTTGAGCGTGATGAGTTGCCAATTCCGGTGGCTCTAGACTCGATCATGCCATTCCAGCCCTTGTGGTAATTCTTCAGCGGCGAACTCTAGATGCATCACGAGCCGGGGTTTGGGGACAGTACACGCAGATGACGCATGAAGCAGGAGCTGTCTCATGAGTAGTGCGCCACCTCTCGGAACAGTGCAAGTCACACAGCAATTAGGGAAAGCAAGCATTGTGGCAGGTTTTGCGTGTCTTTGCTGACACGAAAACGGCCTGCAGTGTGAATCCGCACGGGCCTACCACTTCAATGCCATGGACTTAACCACGCTTTCGCTAGGCTGTTTTTGGCAAATCCGTACTGCTCTCCGTACCGTTGATACTCTCGAATTGGTGGTGAATTACTTTGGAATTGCGTTGAGAGCGAGTATGCCTAACGGAAGACGTATGCTAGGTTGCCTTTCAACAATCCACTTCAAAGGACCAGATGTGAGTACTTGAATCTGTGCGTCTGCAAATTGTGTCTCCCTGCTTTCAACAATCACCGGTTTGTTGAACACTTCGGACCCTCAACCCAACTCAAAAAATTCGGTTGCCGATAGGCAAAGAGATATACTCCGTCAATCAGAAATTGGCGGGAGCCATGCCAATCCTCTGCGGCAGACGTCTAAGGCCATGCGAAATTTTCTCTGCTATCGGTGCGGGTGGAATCGGTGTGCTGAACTGCGCCCGAGACAGGGGACTCGTGCGCGACCCGGCCAGTAAAGTTTTTCCGGCAATCTTCGTGATTGATCCTGAACGATTGTCCCGGTTTCGGCCCAAAGCGCGGAAACCGGGAAGCACTGAATCATGCGAACTTTGCGACAATCTACAATTTGGAGCACTCCGGCAACGTGACCTGCCTCGTGTCGCGATGGAACTGGTTTCCGGCGAAACCGTTTGCGGTCCGGAAAATGAACCCGACGTGATCGGGCAACAGTAATTCGCTGGTGCGCGCGTGGGTGACCAGGCGGCAATGTACTGAAGTCTCGATCCAATCGTGTAGCAGGAGTCCAGATATGAGCGCCCCGAAGGAAAGTCTTGGAGATCTCGAGCAGCCGGTCGCCGCCCACAGTGATGCCATGCTCGATCGTTTTTTCATGTTGTCGAACGACATGCTGTGCATCGCAGGCTATGACGGTTACTTCAAGCGGATGAACCCTGCGTGGGAGCGAGTGTTGGGATATAGCGTTGAGGAACTGACCTCATCGCCATTCATCGAATTTGTGCATCCCGACGACCGGGCCGCGACGACAGCTGAGATGCAGGGGCTGATCGCAGGCCAAAGCACGTTGTCCTTCGAAAACAGGTATCGCGCCAAGAACGGCGTATACCGCTGGATGTTGTGGAATGCGACGCCGTATCCCGAACAACAGTTGGTTTATGCCGCCGCGCGCGACATTACCGAACACAAGCATGCCGAAGAAACTTTGAACCGTTTCTTTATGTTGTCTCCCGATATGTTAAGCATCGCGGGCTACGACGGGTATCGCAAGATCGTGAATCCCGCCTGGGAGCGTATCCTGGGCTTTAGTGCGGAGGAGTTGAAAGCAGTTCCCGTGGTCGAATTCGTACATCCGGATGATCGCGCCTCGTTCGTGGCCCAATTCCAGAAGACACTTGCGGGCGAAGGCATGATGTCGTTCGAAGGCCGCTACCGGACCAAGGATGGCTCTTACCGGTGGATGCAATGGAACGCGACGCCCTTCCCTGAACAGCGATTGATTTATGCTTCCGGGCGAGACATTACCGAGCGGAAACAGGCGGAGCAGAAAATTCAGAGGCTCAAGGAAGAGGCCGATGCAGCCAATCGAGCCAAGAGCGAGTTCCTGGCGCGGATGAGCCACGAGATCCGGACGCCCCTCAATGTTGTGATTGGGACAGGCGATTTGCTGGAGCGAACAGCACTCAACACGGAACAGCGGCAATACGTTCGCGTTTTCCAGAAAGCCGCGAACAACTTGCTCGCATTGATCAACGATATCCTAGATCTTTCGAGAGTCGAATCCGGGCGTCTCACTCTCGAAGTGAGCGATTTCGACTTGGCCGAATTGCTGGACTCGGCCGCTGAACTCATGTCGGTGCGCGCCAAGCAAAAGGGCATCAGCGTCAGCTACAGCATCGCGCCTCAAACTCCGTCAAGGCTCAGGGGCGACCCCGAGCGTTTGCGCCAGGTGCTGCTGAACCTGATCGGCAACGCTGTCAAATTCACCGAAAACGGCAGAGTTTTATTGCACGTCGAACCCGATCCGAAAATCTCAACTGTAAGGGTCCTTCGATTCTCCGTCGCCGACACAGGTATCGGTATTCCCGCGGAGAAGCTCGATACGATCTTCGAGGTGTTCACACAGGCGGACGCTTCCATTACACGGGCATACGGTGGCACAGGCTTGGGGCTGGCCATTTCCAAGCGGTTGGTCGAACTAATGAACGGGCGCATTTGGGCGGAAAGCAGGCCGGGTGAGGGCGCTACATTCTATTTCACAGCAGAGTTTGGGATAGCGACCTCTGCGATGCCGCCGGAAAACGAAGTCACCCCGCTCGTTACTGCGCTAGATTCCCTAGGGCCTCTGCGGATTTTGGTTGTGGATGATTCAGAGGAGAACCGTTTCCTGATCGGCGAATACCTTAAGGACTTTGGATGCCGATTGGAATTCGCGGAGAACGGGCACATAGCCGTCGAGAAGATTTGCTTGAATGCCTACGATTTGGTGTTAATGGACCTTCGGATGCCGGTGATGGACGGATATGAAGCCACGCGACGTATCCGCGGATGGGAGGAAGAACAGGGGCGCACCATCACTCCTATCATCGCACTGACCGCCAGCGTGCTCGAAACCGAGCTTCAGATGGCTATCGATGCCGGGTGCACAGCTGCTCTGCGAAAACCCATCCGGTTGCTAACATTGCTCGAAGCTGTCCGAAAACATACTGTCCGGGCTGGCCCGGGAGCTGCGTCGCACCCCGAGAAAATTGTGGTGCATGCCGATCCCAGCTTGCGCGCGGTGATTCCAGCCTACCTGGATAAACGGCGCGGAGATGTGCGCACTATCCTGGCAGCTCTAGAAAAATCGGATTATGAAATGATTGGTGAGCTGGGGCACAAGATTTGCGGAACCGGTGGTGGCTACGGTTTTCCCCGGATCACAGAAATTGGCGCTTCGATACAACAGGCTGCCAAAGAAAGGAATTCCGCTGCAATTCGATCGCAGGTTGCCGAACTTTCCCGATTTCTCTATCAGGTGGACGTGATCTAATGTGCGGAGCTAGTGCAGGTATTTGATTAACAGAACTTCATTTCCAGCTTCACTGTAAATCATCTCGTCCACAAGCTGGCGAGTCATCAGAAGTCCAAAGCCCCCGGGTCTCAAACCGAGCCGCTCGCGCACCTGTGTATGCTCGAACGTCGAAGGCGTCGGATTGGAAACTGCGGCGTGGGCGAGTTCTTGAAAGGAGAAGCCTTTTCCCGGATCGCGGACATGGTAGAGCAGAGCGCGCTTCGCACGAATATATGTAATCGCGACTCTCTTGTTGGGATCATTACCCGCGCCGTGTTCAATCGCATTCAGTAGAATTTCGCGAAATGCCAAAGCGATGTTTTCCTGTTCGTCCGCCGGAAGGGGCACGCCCATCTCGCGGAGGAACTGCAGAATGCGATCGGCAGTCTCCAACTTGCAGCGCAGGCGCAACTCGAGCCAATCAGGGCGCGCAGAGAGCACTTCGATATCGTCTTCGGATGCTTTGCTGCTCAATGCGCGTTCCACCATTTCGGCAACTAAACTAGTGGTGAAAGGTTTACTGAAGAAGCTGAAGGCGCGTTCTTGGATGGCCCGAATGACGTTTTCGGGAGTGCTGGCTACTGTCATCACTACAACCGGCGTGTCAGGTCGGACTTCGCGAACTCGCTCCGTTAACGCCATCCCGTCCATCCCGGGCATATTCACGTCGGTCACGACCAGGTCAAAGGCTGCCGCCTCGATGCTTCGCAGACCCTCAAGGCCATCGTAGGCGCTCTCGATCTGCCGGTCTCCCGTTTGGAGAGCTACTCTAAGCAATTCATGTACGTCAGGATCGTCGTCCACGATCAAAATACGTTTGAGATCGCTCATGCAGGGAGTACGATACCAGATCAAGAACAGCTTGGTAAGCCGATGCTCATCGAGATTAGACAGCAAGACGAAATCTGCCTTGTGCGCTGCGAAGGGCGATTCGTTACAGCGGATTTGCAATACCTGCGCGCCAAAAAGGATGAAATTAAGGGAGCGAACTGCAATAAAGTCCTAACCGATTTCAGTGAAGTGTCCGATATCGGCTCTGCGGGAATCAGTTTCATCGTCGGCGTTTACACGTCCACCAGGAACTCAGGTGGGCGCTTTGTGCTCGTCGGGCCACGGCCTCGTGTGCGCGAAGTGCTCGACCTCACGCGCGTCAGCACGGCAATCCCCTTGGCTGCAGATATGGCGTCCGGGCTGCTCACACTGCGCGATGAAGGTATGGCAGCGGACGCTCAGAAATAAGGTTGAGCCAACACCTTTGGATACTTGACTGGCGATGCTGGCTGGAAGGCGCCACGCCAGCTTGCGAATAATGAATTCGGATCACTGAGGATTGCCTTACCGCACGCTTGATTATTGCGTGTGTATACAAAACCAGCCCTAAGCCGTTTCAACCTCTCTTCCAAGTGTCGTGTTGCTGTTGCAGGGCAAGCGCGTTGCCCGTGATGTGGGTAATGCGGGTAACTTCCTCCTGCGCCCTGCCAACCAATTGCTTAATGTCGGGGCCGGTGGCGGGGTGCCGCTCAAGCTGCAAGAGCAACCTTGCCAGCGTGTCTAGCGCGTTTTCAATCTCGTGAGCCATATTTGTCGCCAGTTCGCCAGTCGCCCCCAGACCTTCTGCCCGGCGAAGCGCTTCGCCTAGCTCCGCGTTGAGTTTCTTAATCTGCTCCTCGGCGCGCTTGCGCTCCGTGATATCGCGGACCGCACTTGTGACGAAAAGTCCTTGCGGGGTCCGCAACGGGCTAAGACTGATTTCAACGGGAAACTCTATCCCATCTTTACGTCTGCCAAAAAGATCCAGCCCGGTGCCCATGGGACGAACGTGTGGCTCGGCGAAAAAGGACCCGCGATGTTTTACGTGCAAGCGGTCAAATCGCGCCGGGATGAGGATCTCGACAGGCTGCCCGATTAACTCTTCCCGGCTGTAGCCGAATAGGATCTCAGTTTGCGAGTTAACAACTACGATCTTCCCGTCGAAGTTGACGATCACCATGCCGTCGGGCGCCGACTCCAGCAAGTCACCAACGTCGGGCCTCACCCATTTAGCGTGTTTTCTGGTCGGGTAAGTGGTAAGTCGGCGGAAGAGGTCCACGAATTCCCCTTAGCAACCTTTTGCACGATGGATGCGGCCCGGCTGCAAATTTGCCGGCGTCGGACACGATCATACTGCCACCTACGTGGGCCTTAAAACGGAAATGTGAGCTTATAGCGACTTCCGAAATGCCACAACCGCTGTAGTTCCTTCCGGTCCCATTTATTGCCGGAGTACGATGCGCCAATCCAGGTCCACGCGGGGTTTCCATCCAATTCGCGGGTTGTAATCAAGAGCGGAAGGTTTGTGCGATCTCATGAAGGAAAATGACTGCTGCGGAAACCAGGGCAGGCCCAAAAAAAACCGATCGGTTGTTTTCGATGAATCCCTTGACCGCCGGGGAGAATATTCCTATTTTTCTGCCATCAACCCTTGAAAGTTCTTCGAGTCAGCAATTTTTAGGCCGACTGATTTAGAAAGTAGCAGCCTGAGTTGCTTCACGAAAGCGGACAAGAAGGAGGGTGATGTCGTCAGCCTGGCTGGCGCCCCGGGTAATATTCTCAATGGAATCGAAGACTGCCTTCTGGAGATGGTCAAGAGGGGCGTCGTGCCGGCCAGCAAGAGCTTCGCGCAGGCGATGGACACCGAAGAGTTCCTCATCGGGGTCCGCAGCTTCGGTGACTCCATCACTAAAGAGGACGAGTGTGTCGCCAATTTCGAGTTTCACACGTGCGGCTTTGTATTCGGTGCCGGCGATTAGGCCAACCGGACAGCAACCTTCCGTAAAGGGTTCCGCGAGTTTTCCGCAGCGGAGAAGCAGTGGCGACGGATGCCCAGCATTGATGTATTCGAGATCTCCTCTCCTTCGCCAAAATCCTATCTGCATTGAAAATGGCGAACTCTTAAGACTGATTTGGTCTTGCAAGGTTTGATGTTCGCGGGGTGTGCGTGAAAAAAGAGAAGGCTGGACCTATCGGTTGGCCGCGTGCATACACTGTGATCGCAAGCGGCCAACGTGCTTCGCCGAATGGCGCCTTGATTTAGGCGGCGCGGTCGTAACGATGATGCAAGCCACCCAATCTTGCGCGTCCAATGACATGGCCATTCGACACGGAGCGCAAGCGGCCACCTGGAGTTTCTTTGCCGAGCCCGAGGTGAGTTCGGTCGTCATGGTAGTAGCGAACGTAGTCGGAGAGAAGTCGCTTCAGGTGAAACTCATTGAGAGCGATGACGTGATCAAGTAGGTCGCGCCGACAACTCTCGACCCATCGCTCCGCGATGCCGTTCTGCCACGGGCTCCGGAACGAAGTTCGAATCGGCCGGATAGCCATTGATCGCACCACGATCGGGACCTACAACCCATATTTGGCGTCCCGATCAAAGATGAGAAACCCGGGCGCTGACTGAAACGGAAATGCTTCCCGCAATTGTTGAATGACCCAAGCAACCGTAGGATGCCGCGTAACATTGAAATGCAGCACGCGCCGACGACCGTGGCCGATGACGAAAAAGCCGTAGAGGAGGCTGAAGGTTATGGTTGACCCAGTGAAGAAATCCATGGCGGCAATGGCTTCTCGGTGATTCCGCAGAAACGCGAGCCATCGCTTGGCGGGCTCTGGATCTGTTGGGGCTCGTCGCATCCAACGGGAAACCGTCCTCTCAGAGACATCGAACCCAAGCATCCTGAGTTCGCCGTGGATACGCGGCGCGCCCCAGGTTGGGTTCTCGATCACCATGCGACAGATCAGATCCCGCACCTGTTTTGAGATTCTCTTCCTGCCTCTCACTCGCCGAGCCCTCGAGATCAGACGCCAATAGAGAGCGAATCCAGATTTGTGCCACCGCACAACGGTTTCCGGGCTCGCGATAATCAGAGCCTGTTTCCATCCGGACCAGAACCTTCGCGCCAAAACCCAGAAGAGCTTATCGAACGCAACCAATTGCGGCCTAGGATGCCTTCGCTTGAAGACTGCAAGTTGTTGGCGAATAGCTAGGTTTTCAAGAAGAAGAGATTGAAGCGAGCGGAAGAGGCGAAAAATCGTGTCAAATAGTAGTGCCATGGCGGCCATCATGAGCATGTGCTATCGCACTTTGCCTGTGGATGGCAATCGTGTATCTTGTTGATTTGGAAGGCAGACAGAATTTTGGCGAATGACAGGTTCAGACGGCGATGGTGGGCGGATTGCCCTACACAACGCTCCGCGAGGCGATTTTCACCCATCCCACCACTGCGGAAGGCCTAGTTTTTCTATTGGCGAGTGTTCCCGCAATAGCTAGGCAACAACCAGCCTAGAAACTTCACCTGTAATTCTTCACATGTGACCCTCTGGTCAGGGAGACCGCCGACTTCCAATGACACTGTTCTTACGAAATAGGTCGAATGCTGACGGCGCACCTAGAAAACACCACATAGCGATCACCGGGTCACAAATTGCGCAGCCAAGCGAAGAGTTTGAAACGAACGGCACAATGGGATTTCCATAAAGTTGGTGAATCACATCCCAACCCGTGTGAAACAGCCAACCGATCCCGATGAACCTATAGGAACGAAGACCTTCGAATGCAAAATAGGTTACGATTGCCGTAAACGTGAATTCCCATATCCCAAGGCCGCCATTCAAATATGCGGCTCCTGCGCCAGCGATCATGATGGCATTGAAGTTTCGTCAGTTTGGCTCTCGGAGGAAAGAGCAAGCACAGATGTAAAGC
>Ga0137392_10001903_pt1 | contig 12286 bp, 8 predicted proteins | sample 15con2h34AmetaG_FD_101394 | JGI IMG/M metagenome (GOLD analysis project Ga0137392, IMG submission 101394) | Vadose zone soil microbial communities from Angelo Coast Range Reserve, California, USA - 15con2h3.4A metaG | ecosystem: Environmental > Terrestrial > Soil > Vadose zone > Saprolite... | reverse complement strand
ATCCGGCGCAGCAGCTCGATGCCGTCCATCTTCGGCATCTTGATGTCCATGAAGACGAGATCGGGGTTGAAGCCGGGCAGCGTCTTGAGCGCCGTCTCGCCGCTGTCCGCGGTGGCAATCTCGTAGCTCGGCTTGAGGATCATCCGGAGGGACTCCCGCGGACCCACCTCGTCGTCCACCACCAGGATGCGGGCGCGCTCGCTCATGGCTGCGCCGCCGGCAGCGAGGCCGCGAAGGTGACCTCGGCGCGGCCCTGCTTGACCTCGAGCCGCCCGCTCTGCGCCTCCAGGATGCGCTGGCTGACGCAGGGCCCGACGTCGATGAGGTTTTCCTGCACGACCTGGATCGGATCGAAGATCCCCTGGAGCTCGTCCGGCCGGACCTCCGCGGTGCGGGAGGAGACGGTGATGCGCAGATGCTCCTCGGCGGCGGGATGCGACACGGCCACGGCGATCTTTGCTTCCTGGCCCGGGGTCCGACGCAGCAGATACCAGATCAGGTAGGCCACGGCCTTCTTGAGCATGGCCCGGTCACCCTTGACGAGGAAGGCGTTGCCCTCGTACGAGAAGTTCACCGTCACGAGCTTCTGGGTCGTCTCGTCGGTGAAGGTGAGCAGGCGCGCGGCGGCGGGAGCGGCCGGGAGCTCGGCCACGCCCATCTCCACCAGGCACTCCTCGATGGCCGTCCGCATGTCGACGATGTCGCGCTTGTAGTCGCCTTCGTTGACGAGGGCGGCCAGCTTGTCGAAGAGCTGCACGAGGCGGCGCACGTCGCGCCCCACCACCGCCGTGAAGTGCTGGCGGAAGCTCACGTCGTCGTAGCGCTCGCCCAGCAGCTCCATGAAGGCGTTGATGGAGACGAGGGGGTTCTTGATCTCGTCGGCGATGCGGGCCACGACCCGGGTGAGGAGCTGGAGCTGCTCGGCGGAGCGCCGCTCCTGGGCGAGCTGGCGCTGGGCCGTCAGGTCCTCGAAGACCACCACCGCGCCCATGGGAGCCGCGCCCTCGCCCATGACGGGGTACGTCGAGACCTCGAGGGGCAGGCTGCGCAGGGCGAGCTGGATCTCGCTACGGGTGACGGAGCTGCCGCGCGAGAGCGATTCGTACAGGAGGTCGCCGAGGGGGGAGGGGAGGACGCGGAGATCGCGGTTGAGCACATCCTTGGCGGCCATGCCCAGGATCTCCTCGGCCCGCCGGTTCATCATGACCACGCGCTGCTCGGGGCCGATGGTGATGACCCCGCTCGACATGCGCTGCAGGATGCGCTCGGTGAATTCCTTCTGGTACTGGAGCTGGTGATGGACGCGGATGTCGCGGATGGCCGTGGCGAGCGGGCTGGCGAGGTTGAAGAGCGTCTCGACATCGCGCCGGCTGTAGGCGCCGGCCGTGATCCGCTGGCCGAGCAGCAGGATGCCCACGAGCTCGCCATGGGAAGCGAGGGGAATGGCGACCACGGCCTGCAGCACTGCCATCTCGCGGGCGATCTCACGCCCCGCCAACTCCGTCGCGCGCGCCTGGGCCTCGTCGATCTGGATGAGCCGCCCCTCGGTCATGAGCCAGAGGGGTAGCCCGCTGTCGGCCGAGAGGCTGACGGAGTCGACCAGGTGTGGCGCGAGGCCTCGGGAGGCCCGCACGCGGTACTGGCGGTGCTCGTCTTCCGCGAGGAGGATGGCGCTCCGGCTCGGCCGGGCCAGCTCGGAGACGGCATCGAGGAACAGGTCGAGCACACGCGGCAGGTCGAAACCGGCAGCGAGCGCCTTGGCGAACTCGCGCGCCACCTGCGTCAGATCGCGCGCGGAGGCTTCGGGCGCCGCGTCCGCGTCCTCGGTCAACGTGTCCAGGGCCATGGGCCGCCGGGCCGTGCGGAGCGCCGCCACCTCCTGCAGGAGGAGCAGCTTCTCGTCCGCCTGGCGAAGCACGCCGCGCAAGTGCGGCGTGGTGAAGGGCTGGAGGAGGGCGAAATCCGCGCCCTCGACGGCCAGCTCGTCATCCGGGGTGAGGCCGTCGGCGGGCAGGATGCACACGATGACCGCGGTGGGTCGAAGCTGGCGCGCCTTGGCGATGAAGGTCTCGAGGTCGCCGGGCGGGCCGGCCACCTGCTTCAGGATCAGGTCCACCTCGGTGAGCCGGAGGGTGCGGAGGGCATCGTCGTCCGTCCGGGAGGGAAAGATCGAGCAGTCGGTGAGGACCCGCAGCAAGCGAGCCCCGAGCGCGTCGTCCTCCGAGACGAGGAGGACGGTTCTCACGCGGGGACTCGGACGCGGGTGGCCGCCGGTACGGGAAACTCGATGGTGAAGGTGCAGCCCGGCCGGCCGATGTTGTTGCGCACGCGCAAGATGGCCCGATGCGCGTCCGCGATGGCGCGGCAGATGGCCAATCCGAGCCCCGTACCCTTGGTCTTGGTCGTCACAAAGGGATCGAAGATCCGGCCCAGGAGCTCTTCGGGAATGCCCGTGCCGGTGTCGGAGACCTCGACGAGCAGCGTGGAGCCGCCCCCGTCGGAGAGGTCGGCCACTCGTACCGTGAGCTCGCCGTGGGGGTCCATGGCCTCGAGGGCATTTAAGCACAGGTTCAAGAAAAGCTGCTCCAACTGAGACGCATTGCCGAGCACGGGCCGGGGGCTCGTGTCACCGACCCGGCGCAGGCTGATGCCGCGCCCGTCGAGCTGGGGCTGCAGTAGCTCGAGCGTGTTACGAATGGGCACCGTGATGTCGACGGGCTCCATGGGCTGGCGAGAGGCGGAGGCCAGGGTCCGAAAGCGCTCCAGCAACCCATCCACGCGATTGATCTCGTGCCCCGCGACGCGTGAGAACCTCTCCCGGAATTCCGCGTCGTTGAAGCGACTCGGCAGGAGCTGGGTGAACGTCTTGATCGCCGCGAGCGGATTGCGGATCTCGTGCACCATACCTGAGGCAATGGCCTCGATCGATGCGAGCCGCTCCGTGCGTCGGCGCTCCTGCTCGAGCTCTTTGAGGCGCGAGAGATCGCTGAAGACGGCCACCGCCCCCACCACGCCGCCCTGCGGATTGCGCAGGAGCGAGGTGGTGCACATCAGCGGGACGAGCTGGCCAGCCGCATCGGGCAGCGCGATCTCGACCTCGGAGTGAGCCTCGTGCCGCTCCAGCGCGGCCTCGAGCAAGCGGGCGAGCACAGGGGGCAGCTGCTCGATCCCGTCGCCGCATATGCCTCCCCCCGTCAGCCCTGTCAAGGCCTCCGCCGCCTTGTTGAACACCGTGATGCGCCGCCGGGCACCCACCACCACCACGCCGTTTTCGATGGTGGCCAGCGTCTTCTGCAGCTCCTCGTTGACCTGCACCACGCGCTGGTGCGTCTGCGCGTTCCGGATGGCGATGGCGGACTGGTGCGCGAGGGTCTGCAGCAGGTCGGCATCGTTGCTGAAGTAGGGATTCCCCGATCGCTTCGGCCCCACGGCGATAAGACCGAAGAGCCGCCCCTCCTCGACCAGCGGAGCGAGGACGTCGATACCTAGGTTCTCCATTTCGCCGGCAATCGTGCTATTGCGGTCCTGCCCCAGTTGTTCATCACGGAAGATGAGGACTCTTTCTGTCGATGCTCCAATGACCAGAGCTGACGCGGCCGCGAGGACGCCCGGTAACGTCGGATCACCTGTCATCCATGCGCGCTCAAAATCGATCTCGCCGTCTTCAAGCAGGTAAACGGCCAACCTGTCGGGCTTAAACGTTTCGACGACTACACTGCCAACACACTCCAATAGGTTCGAGAGATCGATTGTGCCGTTCAAGGCCTGACTTGTTTCGCGGATGATTCTCGGATAGTCGTACGGCTCCCGATACAAGTACCGGTCGAAGGCAAGTTGAATGCGCATCTTCAGTGGATAGAAAAGAACCGCCACAACCAATGCGAGCACGATTTCGAGCGCTGTAAACCAATGCTCATCGGGAACGAGGAGATTTGAACCAACTAGAAGTAGCAGCAGTATTCCACCCGCCACCATGAAAGCTGCTAGATAGACCACACCCTGCTTAATGACCACGCGAATGTTCATCAGTCGATGGCGAATGATCGCATGCCCCACCAGTGCCATCAGAATGATCGAAAAGAGTGGTCCGTATTTCGCAAGACTTGAAACTTTGAACACCAGCGGAATCATTACGTTTGTTATGCAAATCGACATACCAGGGACCACTAGGGCGATGGCAAGATGTCTCGCTTGAAGTCTTTGTAGACCACTTGCGTCCCGATGCTTTCTCGCCAAAATGCAGGCAGCACAGAGTAAGCAGGCTATGACATACCCAGCAAAAACTGGATGAAGCCATCCGTACGTGATGCGGAACTCCTCGCCTGCCGGTTCAACCGAAACTACGATCCATGGAGAAAAGGACAACATCAGAAAGAAAAATGCCAAGCACGTGAACGCCATGAGGAAGCGACGTGGATACAGCTTGGATCCCATAGGGAAAGTAACGGCGCAGGCCAATACGGCCACCGGCAGAAGGCTTCCTGCGGCAAAGGTAACGCGCTTAAAGAGTGGTGATAGCGGTCCGATGTAGTTGCCAGCGATGACTCCGGCCGTCCAGAGAGTCGTACTAGCCGACAGGAGAGCGAATGATCGATGGGCTAGTGAAGTAGGGTCTTGCCTGAAGACGTAAACTCCGATTCCAAGATTTAGAACGGTGACCACAACAAGCAGAAAGAGCAGTGGGTCCGTGTTCATGCCTGGTTCACTTGCATCCTTTCGGGATTGTGGACCGCACGACCGTCCAGATCTATGCGATCAGAGTTCAATGGTCGAGTGACCTACTCTGCACTAACTCTAGACTTCCAGTTGCGACCGGGAACTCAACTACAATCGTGGTCCCGGGGCCACTAGCATTGTTCTCTGCCCGGATCGATCCTCGATGAGCATCAGCGATACTGTGACAGATTGCGAGCCCAAGACCCGAACCTCTACTCTTCGTTGTGAAGAACGGGTCGAAAATCTTCGACTTAAGTGCGTCTTGAACACCTGGGCCCGTGTCAGAGACCTCCAAGGTGATCCAACTTTCGCTTGCCCGCTCGACCAGGCGTCCTCTTACTGTGAGGTCTCCTCCGTGTCCCATGGCTTCGATTGCATTGAGGAACAGATTTAGGAAAAGCTGCTTGAGCTGATCGGATGCTACCGAAACAAATGATGGAGCTTCTGGAAGGTAACGATGAACGGTGGTTCCAGACTGCTCAAATTGCGCACGCAAGAGAGAGAGGGTCTCCAAAATCGGCTCGCGGATATCGACGGGAAGAACCCCTTCTTGCGAAGGAGCGGCAAGGCCTCGCAGCCGACCAACAAGACCGTCAATTCGCTCGATCTCTCTGATGACCACTCCAGAAAAGTCATGTCGGAAGTCGGAGTCTGAAAAACGCTCCGGCAAAAGTTCCGCAAACGTCTTAATGGCGACAAGAGGGTTCTTGATCTCGTGAGCAATCCCGGACGCTAGGGCCCCCAGCGAAGCCAACCTTTCGGCCCGCCGCTTCTCGCCCTCAAGTGCTTTGACGCTAGAGAGGTCACTAAAAACGATTAGCGCGCCAATGATTCCGCCCCGGTCATCTCTGAGAGCGGAACTGGAGCAAACGAGTGGAGTTCTTCGGTTTCCCAAGCCAGGTAGGGTGGCTTCCTCCTGCAGCCGAGGTTCTCCATCACCCAGGGTAGCTCGAAGCTGTCCAGCGAGAGCACGAGGGAGCTGATCCACCTTCATAGTAGCTAAGATTTCGCGAGAAAAACCCGTCAGCCGCTCTGCCGTAGAGTTCGACAAGACGATATTGCCGCCATGGTCAATAGTTACAACGCCACTATCCATTGTGCGGAGGATGTTCTCCACGTATTCATTGACCAGAACCACTTGTCGATAGAGCTGTGCATTCTTGACCGCTATCGCAGCCTGATTTGTAATTGTGGTAAGAAGTTCGACGTCTTCGACAAAGTACGCATCCCCCGAAAGTTTTTGACCCAACACAATGAACCCTATGAGCTGATACTCGGAGAACATTGGCAGCACGAAGTCACCGCGAAGTTGAACCAAATGCGCCACTGCGGCATGAGCGTCGTCTCCATCCCATGATCTTCCCAGTTCGTCTCGGAGAAGGGGCCGCCGGATCATTCCGAGAAATGTAGGAAGAGGACTGCTCGATGGGACTATCCTTTGTTTGTCCATGTCGGGGGTTTCGCTAAAAACTCGATTGATCGCTCGACTGAAAGTACTGCCCCCAGGTTCGCAGACATATACGGACACTAGGTCAGGTCGAATCGTCTGCTGAGCAACGTCGCAGACGTAGCCGAGCAGAGACTGAAGATCCAGATTGGCCCCTATCGTCCGACTGGCATCCCGAACGATCTGCTGGTAGCTATACGACTCACGATAGAGATATCTGTCGACAGAATTCTGAATCCAACCCTTTAAAGGTTGGAATGCAAGTGCTACCGCTAGAGCGACGATGACCTCGGTCCCAAGCGGAATATCCTGGCGATGCACACCCATCAGGCGAGTAAGCGTTGCTAGCACAGCCACGAACACGCCTCCTGCTACGACTGCTGCAATGAGGTAGACAATGCCTCTCCGAACAACAAGTCTGATGTTCATCAGTCGATGACGAATGATGGCGTGAGCAGAGAAGGAAACGACGAGAAGGGAAAAGTAGGGGCCTAGAACGCTGTACGTGGAAGTCTTAGTGACAAGAGGCACGAGCAGATTGGTCGTGATGGCTCCAACTCCTCCGAGCAGAATACCTAACAGCAGGTAACGAAGTTGGAGGCGTTTCAGGCCTGACGACGAGCGGATCGTTTTCCACAGTGTGTAGAGCGCGAACAAGAAGCAGGCCAAAAAGTAAAGACCAAACGCTCGATGGAGTGGGCCATAGACAAAGTTAGTGCGAGTGGCAGCTATTTGAGCGCCACCGACGATCCAGGGTGTCAGCGAGAACCCGACAAACAGGGCGCACAAGGCACCGGGCAGCAAGGCCGCCAAGCCTTTGGTCTGCGGAAGATCGGAGAACGCCCGAAACAAGAACAGGAGAGAAAAGGGAATACAGGAAGCAAACGCAAAGCCGAGCCGTCCGAGCCAAACAGTAACGGTCGGATCCTGGGAGGACAAGGAGAGATAAATGCTAACAATCCAGCCGGCGATCGCAAGGGCCGACAACGCGAAGCGCCGGTTCACACTTGCACGCGGATTGTTGAGGAGCACGAGGATCGCCAGCGCCAAGAGTGCGAGGAAGAGAATAGCGATACCAACGCTCTGCAGTGTCATAGTCTTTGCTCGCTAGTCCGAGGCGTCGAAGTGTCGAATTACCAATGCCGACACACTTCCCCCAAAGCTATGGCCGTTCATCAATACATGACGGAGACGCGCTGCCCTCGCGACGTTGGGTACGTAGTCAAGGTCACAGCGGGGATCTGGGACCTCGTGATTGATCGTAGGCGGTACCTGTTGGTGTTCGATAGAGAGGCATGCCGCTGCAGTCTGGATTGCTCCGGCGGCGGAAACTGGTTGGCCGATCATTGACTTGATCGAAACGATCGGAATTTTGTAGGCATGAGCGCCCAAAGCCTCTTTGAAGGCATTCGAGTCGCACACGTCGTAGTCAGGAAGTGAACTACCGTGAGCGTTTATGTGATCGATATCCGTGGAATTGAGATTCGACGCTCGGATTGCACCGTCAATTGCACGGGCAAGCATCTTGCCGGACAAATCTCCCTTGCGCATTCCCACGGCCTCGCTAGCGCCCGCGTGGCCTAGAACTTCGGCATAGATATGAGCTCCTCGATCAAGAGCGAAGTCGAGCTCCTCTAGGACGAGCGTCGCCGCGCCTTCAGCGATGACAATCCCATCTCGGAGTGCATCGTAGGGTCGAGAGGCCTTCTTCGGAGAGTCATTGCGTTTCGTAAGGGCTCCGAGCGCACAGAAAGCGCCAAACGCCAGGGGAAAGATTGGTGCGTCGCAGGCACCGGCGACCGCGACGGTCGCCTGACCCGATCGGATGTGACCTGCCGCCATTTCTATCGCGTCGAGTCCGGTACAGCAGTTTGAGGAAACCGAAAGTGCGGGCCCGTGAATTTGAAACTCTATCGCAAGATAGCTTGAGGGGGCATGAGGAGGATACTCGAGGGCCGACCAAGCGTCGATCGAGTCGGGACCCTTGTGAAGGAGGATCTCCATAGCGTTTGCAGCAATGTCTCCTCCGCCTGCGACCGAGGTGCCATAGCACACTGCGGTTCTTGCAGACAGCTGTGGAGTGATTTCTAGATTCGCGTCCTCAAGTCCCATCCGGGTTGCAGCTACTGCGAATTGAGAGAAGCGACCCATCGTTCCAACCCTTCGAGCGCTGATGAAATCAGAGGGTCTAAAGTCCTTCACCTCACCAGCGACATGGCATGGGTATGAAGACGGGTCGAAAGCGGTGATGTAGTCCACGCCAGACTTGCCAGCTATGAGGGCATCCCAGAAGGCATCCTTCCCGATGCCATTCGGCGCGACGACCCCGAGGCCAGTAATCACCACGCGACGGGTCTTCCGCATGCGCTGCTTTTCTCCCTCCGACTTGGTTGGCTAAGCGCCCATAAACGTGGGGCGGGAGAGGAATAACGTATCATAAATACAGGAATCTCCGAGCATTGCGGCGTTTGGTCCTTCTCGGTAGAATGATCGGCATCTATGGGCGGAAAGCTAACGCGCCGGGCATTCCTGGCCGCTCCCCTGCCTCTGCTTTTGGCTCCCCGGCTCGCCTGGGGTCAGGCCCAGGCCAAGAATCTCCAGCGCCAGGTGTACGACTTTGGCGTCGATGTCGGCGTAATGTGGGACCTTTTCACGTTCGCAGTGACGGGCACCGTGACGGAGGAGATCGATCTGGCCGCAGGTCGTTACCGCATGGTGCTCACCGGGGAGGGCAGTAGCACTACCGCCCATACGGAGGCGAGCGGGGTCATCCGGGAGGGTCGGTTCGTGCCCGTCGAGACCCATAGTCGGAACACGGTCCGCGGCCGTGAAGGCACGCTGAACCTTCTCTACGATTACGATCGGGGAACCGTCGAATACCATTCGGTGGGCCACACGTTCTTCCTCGGCAGGCGGCGGCAGGTGGACGATACCCTCAAGCTGCCGGTGGGTCAGCGCGTGGACGACCTGCTTTCGGCCGAGCTCAACCTGGTCGCCAACAAGCTGGACCAGGACCCGGACGGCACCTACCGAACCCTCATCGTTCGGCGCTCCCGGGCAGAAAACGAAGGGCCCGATGACGTGTCGCCGAGCGGCTACCGCGCCGAGCTGGTCCCCCTCCGCTTCCGACTCACGCCGGATAGCGCGACCGGCCGGCTCAACGCGCTGATCGACATCACCGGGTTCTCCTCTTGGGCGCGCGGGAACGAGCCCGCGCGCGTCACCTTCACCCCCGACCGGCGGCTCGAGACGGTCCAGTCGAAGCTCATCCTCGGCACCACCCTCAAGGTTCGCATCAAAGCCGCGGCCTAGGGGGTCGACCATGGGCCACGACCTCGTCGGATTGGGCGAAGTCATGTTGCGCCTGGCCGCGCCGCCCCCGCTTCGCCTCGACCAAGCCCTCTCGCTCGATGTGCAGATCGGCGGCTCCGAGGCCAACGTCCTGGCCGCGGTATCCCGTCTCGGCCTGCGCACCGGGCTCATCACGGCGCTACCCGCCGAGCACGCGTGGGGCGATCGCACGGTGCGAGAGCTGTGGGGACACGGCGTGGATTGCGCCGGGGTCCTGCGGCGCCCGGGCAGCCGGATGGGCCTGTACTTCCTCGAGTACGGCCCGCCCCCGCGCGCCGTCCGCGTGCTCTACGATCGGCGCGAATCGGCCCTGAGCCAGCTCGTGCCGGACGAGGTGGATTGGGGGCTCGTGCGCGACGCGCGGATGGTGCATCTGTCGGGGATCACGCCGGCCCTGGGAGAGAATCTGCGGGCGGTCATCCGCCGGGCGTGCCGGGAGGCCCAGGACGCCGGCGTGCCCATTTCCTTCGACGTCAACTATCGATCGCGTCTGTGGTCGGCCAAAGAGGCGCGCGATTTCCTCGCGGAAGTCCTGCCCGCCGTCCGCTATCTCTTCATCGGATCGGATGACGCCGCGACGGTCTTCGAGCTGGCGGGCCCGCCGGAAGCCGTGCTGAACGGCCTCCGGAAGATCGCGCCGGCCGCCACCATCGCGCTCACGCTGGGCGAGGCGGGCTCGGCGGCCCTCGCGGGGTCGGTCGTCCATCGGCCCTCGCGGCTCTACACCGTCACCACGGTGGATCGCGTGGGGGCGGGGGATGCCTTCGCCGCGGGCTTTCTCTGGCGGGTGCTGACCGGGCGCTCCGTGCAAGAGGCCATCGACGCGGCCACGGCGCTCGCCGCACTCAAGTGCACCATCTGGGGCGACATCGCGCTCGTTCGAGCCGTCGAGGTCGAGGAGCTCCTGGCGTCCGCGAGCACCGAGATTCGCCGCTGACCGTCTGGCGCCGGCGCGCCCCGGCTCCCTGCTTGTACGCCGGTGCTATAGTGCCCGCAAGGGAGGAATCTCGCTCGTGAGAACCATCGCGCTGCTCGCCGTGTCGAATGTCTTCATGACCTTTGCCTGGTACGGCCACCTGAGGTTTCGGCAGGCTCCGCTGTACCTTGTCGTTCTCGTCAGCTGGGGCATCGCCTTCTTCGAATATTGATTCCAGGTGCCTGCCAACCGCTTCGGATACGGCGCCTTCACCGCCGCCCAGCTCAAGATCATCCAGGAAGTGATCACCCTCGCGGTGTTCGTGGTCTTTTCCCTGCTCTATCTCAAGGAAGCGTTCCGGTGGAACTACGCGGCGTCCTTTGCCTGCATCCTGGGCGCCGTCTACTTCGCCTTCCGGTTCTGATGGCGGAAGCCCCGCGCGGCGCCGAGCGCATCCTGGAGGGGCTGACGGAGCCCCAGCGCGAGGCGGTCACGCATGGGGCAGGGCCCCTCCTCATCATCGCGGGCGCGGGCACCGGCAAGACCACGGTGATCACCCGGCGCATCGCGCATCTCATCGCCACGCGCCAGGCGCGCCCCTCCGAGGTGCTCGCGCTGACCTTCACGGACAAGGCCGCGGCCGAGATGGAGGAGCGGGTGGACACGCTCGTGCCCTACGGCTATGCCGACGTGCAGATCTCGACCTTTCACGCCTTCGGCGACCGCTTGATCAAGGAGAATGCCCTCGAGCTCGGGCTGACGCCCGATTTTCGCGTGCTCACGCGCGCCGAGCAGGTGATCTTCGTGCGCGATCATCTCTTCGAGCTTCCCCTCAAGCACTTCCGCCCCCTGGGCGATCCCACGCGCCACATCCAGGCCATGATCACGCTCTTCAGCCGGCTCAAGGACGAGGACGTGGGGCCCGAGGAGTACCTGGTGCACGCCGAGGGCTTGCTGGCGGCGGCCGCGGACGAGGCGGCGCGGCTCGAGGCCGAGGAGCATGTCGAGCTGGCGCGGACCTTTGCCCAGTACCAGACGCTGATGGCCAGGCTCGGCCAGATCGACTTTGGCGACCAGATCGTCGAGGTCCTGCGGCTGCTCCGCACGCGCGCGCACGTGCGCAAGCGGTGCCAGGACCGCTACCGCTTCGTGCTCGTGGACGAGTTCCAGGACACCAACTATGCGCAGTTCGAGGTGGTGAAGCTCCTGGCGGCCCGGCACCGCAACGTGACCGTGGTCGGGGACGACGACCAGGCCATTTTCCGCTTCCGGGGCGCCTCCATGAGCAACATCCTCGATTTCGACCGGACGTATCCCGACGCCAAGAAGGTGGTGCTGCTGGAGAACCGGCGCTCGCCGCAGGCCGTCCTCGATGCAGCCTACGAGCTGATCCAGCACAACAATCCTGACCGCCTCGAGGTCGCCCAGGACATCGACAAGAAGCTCGTCTCGCGAGGGCCCGACGGCGCCCGCCGGGAGGGGATGCCGCCGAGACACCTGGCCTTCGACACGGTGTCGAGCGAATCCGATCGGATCGCCGAGATGATCGTCGAGGAGCACGGGGCGGGGCGTCCGTACCGGGACATGGCCATCCTCGTGCGGGCGAACAACGATGCGGACATCTTTCTTCGCGCCCTCAACCTGCGGGGTGTCCCGTGGACGTTCTCGGGCAACGCGGGGCTGTATGGACGGCCCGAGATCCGGCTGCTCATCGCCTTCCTCCGAACGGTCGCCCATCCGGACGACTCCGTGAGCCTGCACTACCTGGCCTCATCGGACATCTACCAGGTGCCGATCTTCGACCTGACCGAGTGCGCCACCTATGCCGACCGGAAAAACCGCTGGCTCTTCCACGT
>Ga0137392_10001902_pt1 | contig 12290 bp, 12 predicted proteins | sample 15con2h34AmetaG_FD_101394 | JGI IMG/M metagenome (GOLD analysis project Ga0137392, IMG submission 101394) | Vadose zone soil microbial communities from Angelo Coast Range Reserve, California, USA - 15con2h3.4A metaG | ecosystem: Environmental > Terrestrial > Soil > Vadose zone > Saprolite... | reverse complement strand
CAACAATAGCAACAGAATGTTAACTAATCATTTGCGGCATCTTCCGTGCCGTATGGCTTATGGACATGAAAAATTCAGAACGGTCTCCTGCCGCTGCCACCAGAGAATGTCGTCGTTGAACATACTGACCGAGCACCGTGCCGCCGCCTACGCAATCAAATGCAGCTTTATTCTTCCGGCACTCCGGCCATCCGCATGCCCTCACGGACGCGCTCGCTCCCGGCACGGAAGATCGGATCGTCACTCATTCTGCCTCGGATGCGGCGAATGGTGAAAGTTGGATCGAGCGCCAGCCCCGCCCGTACCGCAGCCCGCGCTTCCTCCAACGAGCCGAGCAGCGCAAGTGCGCCGGCGAGCTGGAAATGCGCGATGGGATAATTCCGGTTGGCTTCGAGGCACCGGCGTAACCATGCAACCGCTTCGGCGTCGGCGCCAAGAGTAAGCTTGGTAGAGCCAACAGCGTGCATCCACCGAAAGGCAGCAGTATCGCGGGGAGAGAGCCGAAAAGCTTCCTGGATATGGGCCTCGGTTTCCGCACCTCGACCAATGAAGAGCTTCGCCGAACCGATCATACCATGGGCGTCGGCCAAGTTTCGATCCAGCGCCAACGCCCGCTCGCATTCCCGAATGCCTTGAGCCGCGCGCTTCGTTGCCACCAGCACGCCACCCAAAAACATGTGGGCTCGGGCGTGCTGCGGAGACATAGATAGAGCCTTGATCAACGTTGCTTCGGCCGCCGCAAGGCGCGCGTCACGGTCGTTGACGATAAAGAAGGCAGCACTTGCCGCATCGACGGCCGCTGTACCGACCAAGGCTTCTATATTTCCGGGATCGAGCGTCAAAGCGCGCTCGAAAAACCCCCTCGCCTGCGCCATGTGTTCGGCGGTCATCCCTTTATTCCAGCAACTTCTTCCTTGGAATACCAACTCTATCGCATCCGGATGCAGTGAACGCTCCGCGCGCCGCGCCTCAGCCTCAATGAGTTCGGCATCTAATGTATTGGCGAGCCTCGACACGATCTCGTCCTGCATATCGAACAGATCGGTGATGGGTGTGTCGAACCGCTCGGCCCAAAGATGGTTGCCGGTTTCGACATCTATGAGCTGCACATTAACTCGCAGCCGGTTGCCGCCACGTTGTACCGACCCCTCAAGGACATAGCGGACATTCAGCTCCCTACCGAGCTTCTGCACGTCGCGAATTTTGCCCTTGAACGTGAACGCCGTATTGCGGGCGATGACAAACGAGCCACTGATCCGCGACAAGTCCGTGGTCAGGCTCTCGGTGATGCCATCTACGAAATAATCTTGTTCGAGGTCGCCGCTGAGATTAGCGAACGGAAGCACCACCATGGACAGATGCGGCGCCGAATGCGCGCTGGGCGTCGCGGCGCCAGTGCGCATACCTCCACCAGACCCATTCGGGACCACGGCATAAACCCGCACCGGGCGAACGATATTCTTGAGGCTCTGCTCGCCCAGATCGGTAAACTCGACCGCGACCTTGCCAAGAACCTGATCGTGCGCCGAAGACGAGATGCAGATACCACCCGGTTCGGCGATGCCTTCAAGACGGGCTGCTATATTGACGCCGTCGCCAAAAATGTCATGGGCTTCGACGATTACGTCGCCGATATTAATGCCTACACGAAAGGCGAGGCGCTTACAGGGGACGTGGACGGGCTGGAGGCTGCCGTGGATCAGGCCATCGGGGCGTGCGGTGGCGACTTGCGGTCGACCATTCGCGCACTGATCGTCGCGAACGACTATCTGGAAACCGAGGTCGGCGAATTGATGAAGGCCGTGTCGCACGCCTATGTGCGCGGGAGATTTCACACCTATTCCGGCTAGGAGCGCACCATGGCGGACGTGACGTACTTCGTGGCGCTGCCCTTCATCGCCGCCGACGATGGGGTTGCAGCCGGCGAGCCGACCGAATGCTTCAATCCGCCCGCGGTCGTCATGCGCGCCGAGGCAATGTCACGCAAGCCCGGACATATTAGCGCTGTGGCATTTAGCCGGACGGGAGATCCGGCCACCGGCGACTTCGGCGATGCGAAGATCATAAAGAAATTCGGCGAAGTCCCGGACGATCTCAGTACGTTGTAGGAGCGTAGCTGCTGACCTGGCGCAAGCGACCTTGAACGGGACGCGCGCGCGGGGAAAAGACCCACAGATCGAAGCCGCCGTGCTGGCTGCCTTATCGAAACGGGACATCAGGAAATGAGCGCCCGACAAATCCCAGCCGCCGTGGCAAAGCCGGACAACGGCCCAAGCGCTAATTGCTGATGCGCTGTCGCGGTCCTGGACGCCTGCTGCGAGGGCAGAAGCCAGCGCGACTTCCGCTCCCGCTTCGGCGTGCATTCCCAGCCAGCCGGTCCCGAGAGGCCAAGCGCTGCCGGCGGCGGCCAACGGCACGCACCGGCGGCCCGGCAGATGTCCATGAGAATGATGCCGGCAGTCGCGGCAAACAGGCCCAGCGGTCACGCGATTTCAGTTAGCAACAAGCACCCTCTCTTCCTCCATCGATCGCCCGCACCATCTCGTCCTTTTTCCGGCCATGGTGCACCGTTCGTCGGCTCATGGCTGCAAGTGCAAAGCACTTCTCCTCTTCGTTGCGGTCGCAAGCGATGCAGCCGCCTCCTCCGTCGCAGAGGCCTCCCTCACAAGGACGCGATTGGCGCGGCCGAAAACGAGTGGAGGAATCATGAGAGTCCTTACCCAACTTGAACTGAAGCGCATGACGCGGGGCCAGCTTGGCGAACTGCTGCGGCAAATCATGAGCGAGCTGCCGGACCTGGCCGAGGGCTCGGTCGAGCGCGACGACGCACTGACCAACCTGCGCAACATCACCCGCATCCTGGCGGGGCGAGAGCTGACGCTGAAATAGCGCGCCACCAGTCGCGCATGCCAGCTGGGGCGGCCGAAGCCGCCCCCGGTGAGCGGTCAGGCCTCCTTGCGCTTGCGCGGGTCCCAGATCAGGCCGTGGGACACCATCGAAGAACTTGTCAGGCCGGCGCTATTGCTTGGCTAATATGCCCTTTGACGTAAGCTGTTTCTTCGGCCTCTTCCAGCAGATAGCTCGCTAAAACAATAAGCTGCGCAGCTTGAGTGCGGCGCAATTGTACCTCTCGGTGGCTTTGCGGGTTCTTAGAATGCCCAATCGCTCCGGCATAGAGGTGCGCCAGTGCTTCCCGCTCGGAGAGCACTACGCCTTCCCATCTAAGTGGACCTGTGTCTGGGTCAAAGGCCTTACGCATTAGTTTTGTGCCGAGAAGCTCATTATCAAACTTGCAAGCTATACGAACCGCTACCTCAACCTCCTTAAACGCCTGAAATACTGCTACATCATAGTCACCGCGCATGAACATGGGTCGAACTTTCTCTGCCAGCTTCGCGTGAAGTAGCGAAACGGGAAGAAGGTTACCGTGTCTATACGCGTTCAGATCAGCATTGCTCTGGAGCGCGACGCCTTTGCGCGTAAGGCAGTACCAGCCATTTGAGTCTGGAGCTGGCATCAATAGGCCTTCATTTTGGAGCCATTGCCATGCTTCGGCGAAGATACGTTCTACTGGCTCCTTCATGTGACGCGGATATCCCGCGTTGTTCGCATTCCACAGCGGCATAAGGAAGGTGCTCTCATGCACTTTGCTCTGACGTTCTCCTTGAACCACCCGCAGAAGCACGAGTCCCAAATCCTCCGGGCCCGCAGCTAGGAAAGCTTCGGCGTTCGGAAAAAAATCCATTAAACTCACCATGCTGCACCTCCTATTGATTCTGCAACTTGCGCGGCGTCGATACGAGGTCAGAGTCTGGCGCCAGTTTTTTTTGAGCGCTCCAGCGAGCCCCTGCCGGGCGGCTGAGCTACGTATCGTTCTCGAATCCACCTTTGGTGAAGCGTCGTCGCGGGCTTACGTCACTTACTCGCCGGATGTAGCATTGTCTGCGGGTCCTTTGAAATGCCATCCACGTTAGCAGCTCCCCTTCGAGTCACCTGCACCCCTCCCGCCTCGCTTTTGACCGGCCACATTGCGTGCGGCGCTCCCGGCGCAATGGGAATTTTCCCCTGACCTGCGGTCATTCCTCGCGAGGCAAAATTCCCAGTTGCCCCGGTCGCTCTCTCCGCCGTAAGCGAGGCTGCGTGGTGCAGCCTCCCGAACCAAAGGAGAGACCATCATGTTTATCGGCAATTTCAAACCCGTAGGCGACAACTACACCGGCATCATCAGGACACTCACCGTCAAGATCGAAGCCGTTTTCGAGCCCATCGAAAGGAAGAACGACAAATCGCCCGACTACCGCGTCACCACCGGCAACACCGACATTGGCGTGGCGTGGCAGAAGACCAGCGAAGCAGGCAACGCCTATCTCAGCGTCCAGCTCGACGATCCGGCTCTTGCTGAGCCGATCACGTGCCGCCTGGTGAAGACCGGCGCCGAGCAGTAGCCTTCATCGCCAAAGCGCTTGCGACCGAAGTCGCGGTCTAGGCGCGAGGGGTGGCGAGTCCGATGCGTTCCTTCATGCGCAAGCGTCACGGAAGCTCTCGAAGGGGCGGCATCTGCACGTAATCATGCGTGACGCTGTAATACGCCATAGTGCCGCCGTGGCTGATGGTAGCGCCTGTCCGTTTGCCGCCGTTCCACGGTGCTGCACTGGTAGAACAACAGACGGCAGACTATAGTGGCGACCTCCCGAGGCGTTGGGCCAGGCCGGATTAGTCGTTCAATGGACATGCCAACTCTAATCTTTGGTACCCTCGGGATCGTGGCTACAATCGTCATTGGAGCGTTTAGTTTTCCGGCGTCTAGTCCTGGCGAATTTTGGTTGATACGAAGTCTCTTCTTCGGAAGTGCGCTCCTCGTAGCTGCAATGGTGTTCATTGTTCAGTGGATGACAGAGAGTTCAATCGATTTGGGGCGGACTTTCCTGATTGGTTTCGTCGGTTTCTTCATCTTTGCAGGGTTGGCAGCATGCCTTGACTGGACGAATCGAAAAGAAGCGGAAGCCCGAAAAGTGGTCGAGGTCGTTTCAAATCCTTCTCCCACTACGAAGGATAACAAATCGGAACCAGGGGAGGTTTCAAAGCGCGACCCACCAGCCGATCGTGAGCGCGCTGGTCATACGGCACGCACCGAGCCGGCCGAAGTAACGACGCATGACGGGAAGACAAGGCTCCCGCCGCTAATCGTCACATTTCGGGATGGTCGGGCACAGGTGAGTTTTTCGATGAACCATCATGTGGAGCCCGCCAACGCTCCGTTGGCCGTCGTCACCTTTGGCGATCAAAGCAGGGTAGTTGAAGTGCTTAGCCCACGGGTTACAAGAACTGTACTCGCCGCGCTAGAACCATTGTCGATTACAGAAGCACGCTCACGTCGTGCCGAATTAGAGCGAGAAATCGAGAAGCGTTTACGCGCGGAATTCAAGAAATCTGGAATTACTGTCGACAGTTTTTCTCTAAATCAAATTGAACCGAGATAAAGATCTGCTGCTCAGCACATAGGCCGGAGACCGGTCATTGACGGCGGTGAACAACCCACCCCGGTATCGTAGTGGCAGCCCGAAGCGGCATATAAGCGTCCTGACTGCGTTTGTTTGGCGCCATTCTAAATCAGCTCTTCAAAGTAGTTTCCTAACAAGATACAACCGATACCGGGGATCATTATGCAAGGCGAGCTTCTGTGCGAGTTCAAACCATCACTATTTCCGGCTTTCGGAGCTTTGGCATAACGCCAATACGGGTCACTTTGGCGGGTGACCTGACCTCAGTCATCGGGCCGAACGCGTCCGGCAAGACGGCCTTACTGCAAGCTCTTGCCAAGCTCATCGGCGTAACCCGCGCGCAGCGGACGATACACCGTAGCGATTTTCATTTGCCGCCTGACGTTGATCCGAGCGACCGCACGCCGCGCGCACTCTTCATCGATGTCTTGATCGCGTTACCCGAGCTTGCCAAGGGTTCGGCTACGGCGGAGGCCGTGGCGCCGACCTTCCGTCACATTCGCATCGAACGTCCCGGTGCTTCGCCAGTTTGCCGGTTGCGGCTGGAGGCACGCTGGGATGATGACGGCACTGCCGACGGTGAGGTCAGCCAAGACCTCTATTGGATCGACACACTCGACGCGGCCATCAAGGAAGATCAGCGTCATGCTCTGTCGCCTTCCGAGCGCGGCCTGATCCAGCTCTATTACACGCCAGCCAGTCGCGACGCCGGCGCTCAAATTCGTGCGACGACCGGAGCGCTTGCAGCACGGCTGCTTCGAGCGATCGAATGGTCGGACGCGACCAAGAAGGCCGTCGAGACCGCGAGCAAGGGACTGAGCAGCAGTTTCAATGCCGAGGCAGCCATTAAGGCGATCGGCGAGGCCCTGAGCGACCGCTGGTCGGACTTGCATGACGATCAGACTGACACCGAGCCGAGTCTGACGCTCATCAGCCGGCGCTTCGAAGAGGTGGTGCGCAGCGTCAACGTGGTCTTCCAGCAGGGTCCGGCGGGCATCGAACGCGGACTCGAAGCGCTAAGCGACGGTCAACAATCCTTATTCTATTTCGCGCTGGCCGCTGCCGTATTCGATCTTGAGCGTGATGCAGTGGCGGGCAAAATTGACGGCTTTGATGCGGAGGATTTGGTAATCCCTGCGCTCTCGATCTTCGCAATCGAAGAGCCAGAGAATCACCTGTCGCCTTACTATCTGGCACGCATTGTCCTGCAGATACGCTCGCTCGTCGCCGATGGGATGGCTCAGGCGATCGTGACGAGCCATTCGCCGGCGGTTCTGAGTCGCGTCGAGCCCGAGGAAGTGCGCTATTGTCGGTGTGATTCCACGACGCGGCTGACGGCGATCAGTGCAGTCGATCTGCCAGAGGACGACGAGGAAGCGTCCAAATTCGTGCGTGGCGCTATGCTTGCTTATCCCGAGCTCTATTTCGCGCGATTTGTTGTTCTGGGCGAAGGAGACTCGGAACGGGTCGTGCTGCCGCGCCTTGCCAAGGCCGAGGGACTCCTAATCGATCCCGCCTTCGTTGCCATCGTTCCGTTGGGCGGTCGCCATGTGCAGCACTTCTGGCGATTGTTGAATGGCCTTGGCATCCCGTACGCAACACTGCTCGATCTCGATATCGGGCGAAAGGGTGGCGGCTTCGGTCGTGTTAAGACGGCAATTGAGCATCTCATCGCAATCGGCCACTCTCGCGACGAGCTGCTTGAGACTGACGACGGAGTGCTTTCGGCAGAGCGATTCGCCCGCATGCACGAGTGGAGCAACGCAAATCTCGACGGCTGGGCAGAGAGCCTGGAGCAATATGGCGTCTATTTTTCTTCGCCACTCGATCTTGATCTCGCGATGCTGAAAGCCTTTCCTGCAGCGTATAGCGCGACGATCCCGCCTGGCGGCGGTCCCGAACTTACCGTTGAAGAGGCGGCCAAGGTGGTGCTGAGCAAGGATGGGCTCGCGGCCTACGACGGAAATCTCGAAGACTACAAGGCGTTATTTCCGGCATATCGCTACCATTTCCTCACCCACAGTAAGCCCGCGACGCATCTGCGGGCGTTGCTGAACCTCGATGATGCGGCGCTCAAAAAGGGCCTGCCGGCCTGCCTTCGCCCATTGATCAAGCGGGTGAAAACGCACTTGCGGCGGGACTGACATGGCGCTTTACCGTCGCCGCATTGCCGCCGATGACTGGTCGCCTGTTGGGGTCGACGCACTTGAGGCGAACGCGTTCGACGTGGTCCGCTCGACAGAGAACCGGTCGGTGATAGCAGGACCTGGCTCGGGCAAGACCGAGCTGTTGGCGCAGCGCGCCGCTTATCTACTACAAACGCGGGGATCGCCCCGCCCGCAACGAATTCTTGCGATCAGCTTCAAGCGGGATGCCGCCACGAACCTTGCGGCTCGCGTGCGCAAGCGGTGCCGCCCGGAGCACGCAGCCCGGCTCGATTCGATGACGTTCGATGCTTTCGCTAAAAGCATTGTCGACCGCTTCGGCCAAGCATTGCCCGACGCTTGGCGGCCAGCCGCGGACTACCAGATATTTTTTCCGACCGAGCGGGCGTATCGGGACTTCCTTGACACCGTCGGCACGCCGCCCGTTGGCGTCGGAACACGGGCAGATATCGAAGCGATCAGTGCCAAGAACTTCGAGCGCGAACATCTGTTCGGCGCACCGTTGCCCGAAAAACCGTCCGCGCCTGCGACAGCGGCCCAGTGGGCGGTGCAGCGCTATTGGGAGACCTCATTGCGCGGCCCGCGCGGCAGCTTTCTAAGTTTTCCGATGATCGGACGGCTCGCGGAGCTGGTCCTACGAATCAATTCGCTGGTCCGTCAAGCATTGGCGTTGGCCTACTCCCACCTCTTCCTGGACGAGTTTCAGGACACCACCCAGATCCAGTACGATCTAGTCAAGACGATCTTCCTTGGATCGAAGACCATCGTTACAGCCGTCGGCGACAACAAGCAGCAAATCATGCGCTGGGCGATGGCAATGGAAGAACCGTTCGTTGAGTTCGAGCGCGATTTCGGTGCCAAACGTACTTCGCTGCTCAACAACTATCGTTCATCCCCGGAACTGGTGCGTATTCAGCACATCCTCGCGCAAGCGCTGGACGCGGAAGCCGTGGAGCCGGTTTCTAAGGTCGAAGGTGCCATTTCCGGTGACAGTTGCGCGGTGTGGGATTTCTCGAGCCCGGAGGTCGAGGCCACGACCCTGGCTGGCTTCATTGCCGATGAGATGAAGGCACAGGGTCTATCACCCAGGGATTTCGTTATTCTCGTTCGACAGAAGGCCGGCGATTATGTGCCCCTGCTAGCTGAGGCACTCGCCAATCATGACATCATCCTGCGTAATGAGGCCGCCGAGATCGGTCCGGTGAAGCTTCAGGAGCTGCTCTGCGAGGATTTGTCCGAACTGGTAATCAGCCTGATCCGACTTGCCACCAGCGAGCGCGCTGGGCGCGCGTGGGGCGATTGTCTGAATGCGTTGTCACTGCTGCGCGGTCTCGCGTCGGACGACGATCGGGCGCGCACGCGTCTTGGGCGCGAGATCGAGGCCTTCACCACAAAATTCAGAGAGGCCTACCCCCACCCCGTAGACTCGAAGTCAGACGCCCGGGCTGCGGTGGATGAGGTGCTGGATTTCATTGGCCGCAGCGATCTTGCCGCCGCTTGTCCCGCCTATCGTCAAGGCGATTGGATGAGAAAAGTGGCTGAAGCGGTCTCCTTGCACCTCCAGGCGAGCTGCGCGGAGCAAACCGAATGGGGGCCGGCGCTTGACGTTTACGAGGGACTGGACTCTTTGCCGCTGATGACGATCCACAAGAGCAAGGGGCTCGAATATCACACAGTAATATTCGTCGGTCTCGACGACGGCGCGTGGTGGAGCTTTTCAAAGGATCAGGTCGAAGCCACCGCAGGCTTCTTCGTTGCCTTCACGCGTGCGAAACAGCGGGTGTTGTTCACCTATTGCCCGAAGCGGGGACACCGGAATACGATCGCAACCTTGTATAAGTTGCTACAGCTAGCGGGCGTCCCCGTGATCACTGCAGGATAGTCAGCGTTGGTCGGTGAGCCGATGGCGACGATCTCGCCGCCCGATCAAGCAGCATTTGCCTTCGCGGTGGCGGTCGACTGCAAGCCATGCAGGAAATCCGCCGCGCGCTGCGCATGCGACGCCGCGCTGAATATCGCTCGCTTGTCGTTCTTCAATACGGTGATCCACGACGCGATATAGGAGGCGTGGTCTTCCCGGACTTCCGGCGTCAATTCGAGGTCGGCGCAAAGGGAAGGCGGAGCCTAGCTCAGCGACGAGTTCTTCGACGGCATAGCCTTCATCGCCGAACCGCTTGCGGCCGAAATCGCGATTGAGGCGCGACGGGTGGCGAGTCCAGTGCGTTTCCTCATGCGCAAGGGTCGCGTAATAGCTCTCGGTGTCGCGGAAACTCTCAAAGGGCGGCATCTGCACGTGATCGTGCGCGGCGCTGTAGTACGCCATCGTGCCGCCGTGGCGGATGGTAGGCACCGGTGGCGGCAAAAAACTGCTCCGCGCGCTCGATGCGCTGCACGGTCTCGGTACGCGGCGCGGGCTTCGCGTAGAAGTGCTCGGGCAAGCCGTCCACCTGCTCGACGTTAAAGACGGTGTATCCCTTCATGAACGGGACGGCGTGCTCGCTCTCCTCGCCGGTGTCCGTGTCGGTCTCGGTGCGGATAATCTTGTCCGCGTACACCACAAGGCTGCCGTGCTCTCCTTTGCGGACGCAGGCCTTAAGCTCCAGCGCCTGCTTGAACGTCATCCAAATCGGCGCGGCGTATCCCTTCTCCATCGCCGCCGACCACAACATCAGGACATTGATGCCCTGATAGGGAATTCCGTTTGCCCGCAACGGGCGCGTGATGCGCCCCGCTGCATGCTCGGCGTTCCACGGCTTTTGCCAGGGTCTCACGCCCTTCTCCAACTCCGCAACAATCTGATTGGTAATCTTGTCGTAGACATCCGTTCTCATTGCCTGTTCCTTTCTTGGCTCACGGTTTGCGCGCAATGCAAACCGAACTAGCCAAGCAGCAATGAGCGGGGGGTTGGCCGTCACAGGCCGGAAAATGCCGGAGTTGGTGCGGGCCGGAGCGAAGCGACTACCCGGTCCGGCTTTTTCCGCCCGTAGGGCCTGGCCTTGACAGCCTGGGGGCCGCAGGCCCCAACTTCACAGAAGAGAAAAGGGCGTATGGGCGGGAGCGTTAAGCGGAGACCGTTCGCCAGCCCCGAGACCGGTTAAAAGGGCAGCCGCAGGAGCGTCAGCATAGCGCCGCCGCTTGGCGGGACGAGGGACCGACTGCCCCGGCGAAGGGTTCCGACCATCTTGCGCGAGGGATCGTTTCCCGAATGGACCGAGACTGCCGTGGCTAGGCTCGGTGCGCGCTGCTCTTGCGCGCGCATAGAGTCCGACCAGCGAAGCTGGGCGCGCCTTTTCCTCAAAATTGTTGTAATCTACGCGTTGAGCGAAATGTGGGGCATCCATGAAGGACGTGTTATCCGCTCTCATCGGCGCAATAGTGACTGGGGTGTTGAGCGTTTGGCTCATACCAATTTGGCGGGACGGAAGGCGCATCAGTCCAAGCCAGGCCGTTCCGACCTATTACAGACCGAGTAGTCCTAACCTTCTCATTCTTCGTTCAATCCAGTGGTTGTTTTGGGGGGAGCTCAGCTTCACTAAGAACCTCATTGAGGTGCTTCAAGCTCGCCTCGCGAGACCCAGAATTACAAACTCTGAAATGTTCATCCATACGAGCGGTTCTGTGTACTACTTCAATCCAATTCCCGTGTTTACATCGTTAATGAAAAAGACTCCGTATATTATGGGAGCAACGTTCATCATTGGGATCATGTGGCACATTCTGGTATTGCCACTAATGTCCATATTCACCTCAGTCGGGCCGGATGCTGCTGCGACTGCCTTCGGCCTTATGTTTTTACTTCTCTTCATTGAATCGATGATTGTAGCGTTTGTCGGCATGACAAACAGGACTCCGGCCCCGCTCTTTGCTACGCTCCTAGTTGTATTTCGAGATGGTGACGTGTTTATGCCGCCGAATTTGCAGATGCCGCTAAAAGCACGTCCTATGTGGCGCATTTCCCCGGACCTAAAGGATCATTTCGAATGGCGGCGGGTTTTCTCGACTTTGTCTCTCATTGAAATATCGGTAGATAACGGGACGACTTGGACTTCCGCTTGCTCTCCAGGGTACGCGTCATACATGATCTCGCGATCGGTCGAGCGAAATTTGGATTGGCAATCTCAGTTCGCGGTCTTTCTGGAATCCGTAAATAGAGAACTCGACAATTCGTCAGTGCTCAGCGCTAAGTAGCCTGCATCCGTACCACCTGTAAGCGAAGGACCGCCGGTAATGTGAGGGCTGGCGTAAGCGTGTGGAAGCTTTTGGCAAGGCCTCGGCCCCGGCGAGGGGTACATTATTTTTGCGTCAGGGATGGAAGCCCACAGGGCGGAGACGGCTTCGGCTCCGTGCACGACAGCCGGGCCCGGAAGGGGACGCTCGATTTTTGAAGATCGTTAGTTATATCTGAAAGTCGAAAGCCCAACGCGGCGGCAAGCATGAGCACTACGGATCGATCAAACGAGGGAAAAACATGCGACGCAGTCTTGCGCCACATCGAGGCGCGGGAAGGCGGAGTGCGACGCGACCTCATCTTTCCCGAGAAGACGCACAGCGTTGGTCCGGTTGAGCTCGTCTGCACCGTAGGTGCTCGGCGCTTTGCGTTCGAGCACACACGGATAGAGCCCTT
>Ga0137392_10001893_pt1 | contig 12315 bp, 12 predicted proteins | sample 15con2h34AmetaG_FD_101394 | JGI IMG/M metagenome (GOLD analysis project Ga0137392, IMG submission 101394) | Vadose zone soil microbial communities from Angelo Coast Range Reserve, California, USA - 15con2h3.4A metaG | ecosystem: Environmental > Terrestrial > Soil > Vadose zone > Saprolite... | reverse complement strand
CGTCCATAGGCACGATAGGCGCGATCTTCGCCTCCGCCTCGCCCGACAAGAAGGTACGGCGCGCGGTCAAGACCACCTGCCTCGCTCCCGCTTGCTGGCAGACCGATACGGGCTACCTCGCGGTGCAGGCAACCTCGGGACTTTCCTTCACGCCGATCTTCGATGGCACGACCATCTGGACGGCGGACGATCAAGGCCTGGTGTACGCTTGGTCGAAAGCCGACGGCTCGGCGGTCTCGCCCCCAAAAGACCTGCTCGGCCCCGCCACTTCCCCGGTTCTCATGCAGGACGGGAGCCTGCTGGTCGTCGTGCAGGCGGACGGATCCGTCAAGATGATTTCCGCATCGGGAGCTGCGCTGACCCTCGTGAACGTGGGGACGTTCACCAGCACGCCGGTTGTGCCCGCTATCGATCGCCGCGACCCCGGCGGAGTCGCCTACGTGCCTGCGCCGGGAGGATGGATCTGGGCGGTGCACGTGCCGGCCGCGCCGGCCCTCGCCAGCGGCTCGGTTTGGCCGCGGTCGGGCCGCGATTCGTGCAACAGCCGCAGCGCAGGGTCGCCGTGCCAGTGAAGCGCGCCGCGCTCGCGCTACTGCTCGCTGCGTGCGCGCATGCGCGGACTTCCTCTTCTGCGGCTTGGGCGCCCGCTTCCGATGCCGATGCGATGAAGGAAGCGGCCGAGTCGTTCGAGCCGCACCGGTACGTGAGCCCGCGCGCGTATCGTCACTATCTCGACGCTCTCCTCGCCCGCGGCGCCGAGGACTACCCCGCCGCCACCGCCGAGTTGCGTGAGGCGCTGCTCTACGATCCCGAGTCGCCGCACCTGCATACCGTGCTGGCCGAGGTGCTGCTCAAGCAGGGGCGGGTGGGCGACGCCGAGGAGGAATTGCGCGTGGCCATCGCGCTCGACGCGGCGCACGCGCCCGCGCGGCTCTTGCTGGCGCGCATCGCCGAGGCGCGCGAGCGGCCCGCCGAGGCCCGCAACCACCTGCGCGCGGCCATCGAGGCGGCGCCCGACGAGCCCGACGCGTATCGCGAGCTGGTGCGGGTCGAACTGGCGCTGGGAGATCAGGCGGCCGGCGAGGAAGCCGCGACGCGCCTCAGCGAAGCCATGCGCGAAGCGCAGCGCCACGCCGACGAGGGCGACGCGCTGGTCAAGGCGCAGCGCCTGCGCGAGCAGGCGGCCGCCGCCTGGGTCGACGTGGCCCGCGCCCACGCGCAGAGGCACGAAGACCCCGCGGCCGAGCGCGCCTTCGCCCAGGCGCGCGCCGCGGAGCCATCGGACCCGGAAGTGCTCTCGGCCCAGTCGGCGTTCTTCGAGGCGCGCCGGCGCTTCGGCGAGGCGCGCGAGCTGCAGCTGCGGCTCCTCGCCCAGCGGCCCGAGGCGCCCGAGGTGCTGGCCGCGCTGGCGCGCCTGGCGCTGGACGAGGGCGATCTGGAGACGGTCAACGCGCACGCGCGCAAGCTGCTGCTGCTCGCTGCGGACCTCGATCCGTGGGACGGGCGAAGCACCGATCACGAGGAGGAACGCCGCGACGTGGCCGGAGCGCTGCTGCGCGTGGCGGTGCCGCTGTTGGGCGCGCGCCGATCGGCCGACGCGCAGGCTGCCGTGGAGGGCGCGCTGCGGCTCTATCCCGAACAGCCCGAACTGGCGTTCTACCGGGCGATGGCGTTGGTGCAGCGCGGGCACGCCCGCGACGGCGCGCTGGCCTTCGAGCAGATCGAAAGGCGGCTCTCGGCGAAGGGCGGCCAGCCGCCCGCGCCGGCCCTGCTGGGAGTGGACCCCGACGCGCTGGCGCTCGATGCGCGCGTCCAGGCAGCGGTGGCGCGCGGCAAGGCGGGCGAGGGCGCCGAAGCGTGCCGGCGGTTGCGCGCCCTCTTCGCCGAGCACCCGCTCGACGAGTCGGTGCCGCTGGCGCTCCTCGAGGCTTACGACCGCGCGGGCCGCGCCGCCGAGGCCGAGCCGCTCCTCGCCGCCGCCGTGCGCGCGCACCCGGCCAGCGAGACGCTGCTCTACGCGCTGGGCAACGCGCAGGACCGCGTCGGCCTCAAGCAGAAGGCGCTCTCCACCATGCGCAAGGTGCTGGCGCTGCAGCCGCAGCACACCGGCGCGCTCAACTACATCGGGTACACGCTGGTCGAGCAGGGGGCCGACCTGCGCGAGGCGCTCGGGCTGCTGGCGCGCGCCGTCGAGTTGCGGCCCGACGACGGGGCCATCGCCGACTCGTACGGGTTCTGCCTCTTGCGGCTGGGCCGGGCGGGGGAGGCGCTGGTGGAATTGCGGCGGGCCGACAAGCTGGCGCCGGGCGATCCTGTCATCCTGAGCCATCTCGGTGACGCGCTGTTGGCGGCGGGGAAACGCGAGGAGGCGCTCGATGCCTTCCAGCGCGCCCTCGCGCGGCTGGGCGCGCCGGTGGGAAAATCGCCCCGCAAGGCCGAGCCGCAGGCTTCGCTCGCGGATCCGCCCGACAGGTTGCCCGAACCGGGGGACGCCAAAGTGCGTGCGGAGTTGTTGAAGAAATGGAAGGAGCTGGGCGGAAGGTAGGGCATTTTGGTTGCTTGACGGCGTGCCGCCGCCATGTTCTGAGGCGGCCCCGGGAGGCACCTTGGCCGAGATGCACACCGACGAAGGGTTCTTCAGCGCGCGCGACGGGCTGCGGCTCTTCTGGCAGACGGCAAAGTCGCAGTCGGCCGCGGCGCACGTCGCGCTCGTGCACGGGTACGCCGAGCATCTCGGCCGCTACCTCGAGGTCACGCGCGCCCTCAACGACGCGGCTTACACGGTCCACGCTCTCGACTGCCGCGGCCACGGCCAGAGCGGCGGCAAGCGCGCGCACGTCAACAAGTTCGACGAGTACGTCTCCGACCTGGAAGTGTTCCTCGCCCGCGTCAAGGAGCAGGCTGTCGGCAAGCCGGTCTTCCTCCTCGGGCACAGCCACGGCGCGCTCATCGCCGCCCGCTACCTGCTCGACAAGCCCGAGGCGGTGCGCGGCGTGGTGCTGTCGTCGCCTTACTTCCGCCTCAAGCTGCCCGTATCGCCGGTGAAGCTCATGGCCGGCAAGCTGTTCGGGAAGGTGCTGCCCAGCCTGCCGATGAAGAACGAGCTCAATGCCGAGTTGCTCACGCGCGACGTCGCCATCCAGAACGCCACCAAGGCCGATCCGCTCTACCAGCAGATCGCCACGCCGCGCTGGTTCACCGAGTCGAACGCGGCGCAGGAGACGGTGCTGCGGCGCGCGACCGAGTTCGTCACGCCGTTCTTGCTCCTCTTTGGGGGCGCGGACCCGGTCGCCGATCCCGGCGCGGGGCGCGAATTCTACCAGGCGGCCACCTCGAAGGACAAACAGTTCAAGCAATACGACGGCCTGCTCCACGAGCTGTTCCATGAGCCGGAGCGCGACCTGGTCTTCAAGGATCTGGTGGGCTGGCTGGACGAACGCGCGCGAGGCGCGGCCAGGGCGGCGGCGGGCAAGTGACCGAGCGCGAACGGCTGCTCGCGCTCCTGACGAAGCTCGCGTACGAGCGGCGCCGGATTACGCTCTCCTCCGGCAAGGAGAGCGATTTCTACCTCGACACCAAGCAGGCCTCTCTCACCGCCGAGGGCCACTTCCTCGTCGGCAGGTTGGTGCTGGCGGAGATCCGCGCCCACTTTCCCGGCGCGCAGGCCGTGGGCGGGATGACCATGGGGGCCGATCCCATCGCCAGCGCGGTGTCGCTCACCTCCTGGCTGGCCGCGCCGCCCGGCCTGCCGGCGTTCTACGTGCGCAAGGAGCCCAAGGGTCACGGAACGGGGCAGTGGATCGAGGGAAAGAAGGCGCTCCCCGCCGGGGCGCGCGTGGCGGTGGTCGAGGACGTGGTCACCACCGGCGCCAGCACGCTCAAGGCGGTGGAGCGCTGCCGCGGTGAAGGCCTTTCGGTGCTGGGCGTGGTGGCGCTGGTCGATCGCGAGGAGGGCGGACGGGCCGCGGTCGAGGCCGCCGGCGTTCCGCTGCGCGCGCTCTTCGCCCGGAAGGACTTTCCGTGAGGCGAATCGTTGCAATCGCAATCGTTGTGCTCGCAACGGGATGCCGGTCGCTGCCCTTCCCCGATCCAAGTTTCGAGGGGGAGTACGGCGACTCGCTGAAGAAATGGACCCGCACCGTCACTCTCTACAGCGGCCTCGAGGCCCGCGCCTTCGTGCGCGTGGTCTACCTCTCGCCGCAGTTCGTGAACATCCAGGCGCAGGAGATCTCGCGCATGCGGGCCGAGCTGCCCGACCAGGCCGAGCAGACGCTGGCGCGCATGCGCCAGGAGTATCGCCAGCCCAGCTTCTTCGCCGTGGCGTACTTCCCCGACAAGACGGCCAACGACTGGAACGAGCCGCAGTCGGTCTGGCGCATCGCGGTCAACGTGGGCATGGGCGAGCGCGCGCCCGACCGCATCGTCCGGTACGACCGGCCGTTCAACGCCGAGCAGCGCGCGCTCTACCCGTACCTCGACGAATACTCGACGGCGTACCAGCTGCGCTTTCCGGCGCAGGAGGCACCGCCTGCGTCGGCGCAGCAGGTCACGTCCCAAGAGATCTACCTGGTGGTGGCTGGCGCGCTGGGGGCGATGCGATTCGACTGGCGGATTGACGGGGGGCCGGAGTCGCCGAGCAAGCGGAAGGGGGGGCTTAGACCTCAGACCTCAGACCTCAGACCTCAGACCTCAGACAAAATGATCCTGCAGTTGCCCGAGGCCCGAGGTCCGAGGCCTGAGGCCTCGCGTTAGCGCGGCCAAGCCTCGGGCGCTGGCAGGCTGCGGACCAGCACGGTGTCGCGCGGAGGCACTTCGCCTGGCCAGCTCAGGGTGTAGTGGAGGCCGCGGCTTTCCTTGCGCTCCTGCGCGCAGGCGACGATGAGGCGCGCCACGTCGGCCAGGTTGCGCAGCTCGAGCAAGTCGCGCGTCACGAGATATCCCCAGTAGTACTCCTGGATCTCCCCCACCAGGTTGTCGAGCCGCCGCTGCGCGCGCGCCAGCCGCTTGTCGGTGCGGACGATGCCGACGTAGTTCCACATCAGATGGCGGATCTCGTCCCAGTTCTGCTTGACGATGACGCCTTCGTCGGGCGGGACGGCGCGGCCCGGGTCCCAGTCGGGAACCCGCGCCGTAGGGTCGGCGGGCAGCTCGCGCGCCGCCGCCGCCGCGCGGTGCCCGAAGACCAGCCCCTCGAGGAGCGAGTTGGAGGCGAGCCGGTTCGCGCCGTGCAGGCCGGTGCAGGCCACCTCGCCCACCGCGAGCAACCCCGCGATCGAGGTCCGCCCCTTCAGGTCGGTGCACACGCCCCCGCAGACGTAATGCGCCGCCGGCACGACGGGGATGGGCGTCACCGCCATGTCGATCCCGAAGGCCAGGCAGGTGGCGTAGATGTGCGGGAAATGCTCCAGCAGGAACGCCTTCCCCAGGTGCGTCATGTCGAGGAAGGCGCAGTCGTCGCCGCGCCGCTTGAGCTCGCTGTCGATGCTGCGCGCCACCACGTCGCGCGGCGCCAGCTCCTTGCGGGGGTCGTAGCGCTCCATGAACGCCTCGCCGGAGCTGTTGCGCAGGATGCCGCCCTCGCCGCGCAGCGCTTCGGAGATGAGGAAGCTCTTCGCCTGGGGGTGATAGAGGCAGGTGGGGTGGAACTGGACGAACTCGAGGTTGGCGATGGCCGCGCCCGCCCGGTGCGCCATGGCGATGCCGTCGCCCGTGGCCACGTCGGGGTTGGTCGTATAGAGGTAGACCTTGCCCGCGCCTCCGGTGGCGAGCACCACCACGCGGGCCAAAAAGACGTCCACCTCGCCGGTGCGCAGGTTGAGCGCGTAGACGCCAAGGGCGCGCTCGGGCAGCCCCAGCCTGCCGGCCGTGATCAGATCGATGGCGTGCCACTCCTCGAAGAACTGCACGTCGGCCCGGGCGACCGCCTCCAGAAGCGTCCGTTCCACCTCGCGGCCGGTGAGGTCGGCGGCGTGCACCACGCGGCGCTGCGAGTGGCCCCCCTCGCGCGTCAGGTGGTAGCCGAAAGGCGTCGCTTCGCGGGTAAATTCCGCGCCCAGCTCCATCAGCTCGCGCACCCGCGCCGGCCCTTCCGTCACGGCGGCGCGCACCGCCTCCTCGCGGCAGAGACCCGCGCCGGCGATGAGCGTGTCCTGGACGTGCTGCTCGAAGCTGTCCTGCGGCGCAAAGACCGCCGCGATGCCGCCCTGGGCGTAGGCGGTGTTGGTCTCGCTCCGCCCCCTCTTGGCGAGCACCGCGACGGACCCGTGCCCGGCCGCCTGCAGGGCGAACGAGAGGCCGGCGATGCCCGACCCCAGCACGAGATAGTCGACCTGATGGCGCATGTGGGACAAATAGCAGACAGGACATTTGCCTGCCGCATCTACGCAGGGTTATCGTCCTCTCTGATTATGGCGCGATCCGTCCTTTTTTCCCTCCTCTTGCTCTCCGCGCTGCCTGCGGCCGCGCGCTCGCCGCTGCACACGTGGACCGACCGCGACGGCGTGCTGCACGTCGAGGACACACCGCCCGTGCGGGCTCGCGCCCAGCGGACCCCGCGCAAGACCACCCCGCCGGCCCCGCCGCCCAAGCGGCCGGAGCGATGGTGGGAACGCCGCAGCGACGCGCCGCCCGACGAGATCGACCGCGCCGCCACCATCTACAAGATCCCCGCCGAGCTGGTGCGCGCGGTCATCTGGGCGGAGAGCGCGGGCGACGCGGGCGCCATCTCGCGCGTCGGGGCGGTGGGCCTGATGCAGCTCATGCCGCGCACGGCCGGGGAGATGTACGTCGAGGACCCGGTCGATCCCGCGCAGAACATCCTCGGCGGCACGCGCTACCTGCGCTGGCTGGCCAACCAATTCAACGGCGACATGCTGCTCACGCTGGCCGCCTACAACGCCGGCCCCGACGCGGTGAAGAAGTATGGCGGCGTCCCGCCCTTCGAGGAGACGCGCCAGTACGTCCGCAGGGTGATGGCGTATTACCTCCAGCTCAGGCGGGAGAGCCACAAGCTGGCCGCCAACAGCGGAGAAGCGAAGTGATCGAGTCTCGCGCCGGGGCAGCGGAAACCGGCATCTTCGACGAGGACGATTCCGATCTGGCCGACAACCAGGAGTTCGACCGGGCCCTCTCCGTCGGCACGGAACTGCTCGGCGACGGCAATCCCACCGAGGCGCGCATCTCGCTGGAGAAGGCGCTGCGCTACAAGCCGCGCAACCAGCGCGCGCGCAACCTGCTCGGGCTGTCGCTCTTCAAGCTGGGCGACCTCGACAAGGCCGAGCAGATCTATCGCTCGCTCATCGAGGACCACCCCTCCGATCCGACGCTGCGCGTGAACCTCGGTCTGGTGTTCCTCAAGTCGAACGCGTCGTCCGATGCGGTGCGCTGTTTCGAGACGGCGCTCGACCTCGCGCCCGATCACCAGAAGGCGCAGAACTATCTCGGCCTGGCGCTGGCGCAGAAAGGCGAGCTGGCGCGCGCGCGCGAATGGTTCCTCAAGGCGGGCAACGACGCGATGGCCGACCGCATGTCGCAGGCGCTGCAGCAGTCGCCCATCCGCGACGTGGCGCAAGGAGCGTCGGAGGCGCTGGAGGGGGACCGGCAGCCGTTCCAGCCGGCCGTCGAGGAGAAACCCGCCGACACGCCCCCTGCTCCGGGAAAGAAGAAGCACGACACCCTGGAGATGTTCAAGCCGGTCGGGTTGAGGAGCGGCGCGGCCGCGCTTGTCGATCCCGCCGCGATTCCCGCTCCGGCTGTGGAGAGCGCGCCGCCGCCGGGGACGCGCTGGGTGGCAACCAACCCAGCCACTCCCGCCGCGCCGCCCGTCGCGCCGCGCCTGGAAGACACGCCCATCGGGCGCATCGTGCCCAACGTGCCCGAGCCGTCGCAGCCTCCGGCCGCCACTCCCTCCGAGGCGGTCGCCGAAGGCCTGGCGCACTACACCTCCGAGAAGCGCCTCGCCATGCCGGCGGGCGAAGGCGGGTTTGCCATCGGGCCCACCGAAGTGCTCATCCACGTGCACGGCGAGATGCTCACGCGACTCGACGGCCTGGTCGCGTCGTGGGGGGCGGTGAGCATGAAGCCCGAGTTGAAGCGCTTCCGCGGCAAGGCCACCGACAAGCCGTTCGGGGACGGCGCGCGCCGCATGCTGCGCGCCAGCGGCGAGGGGCGGTTCGTCATCTCGCGCGAGGGGCGGCATTTCACCGCACTCGAATTGGGCGACGAGCCGGCATACTTCCGAGAGGAGATTCTCTTCGCCTTCGCAGAGTCGATCGTGTTCGAGAACGGCCGGGTGCCATCGAAGTCCGGGGCCGACCTGCACCTCGTGCACCTGCGCGGAAATGGCCGGCTGCTCCTGGTCACGCACAGCGCTCCCCAGTCGGTCGAGGTGCAGCGCGGGGAGCCGCTGCGCATCCCCATGGATCAGCTGGTGGGCTGGCACGGGCCGCTCATCCAGCCGCGCCTGGTGCCCATGGTCGAGGAAGCGCCCGAGCTGGGCGTGGCGCTCGAGCTGGCGGGCGAAGGACGCGCGTTGCTCGACGTCCCCGCGGGGAGATAGCCCGTGGCCGCCCCGCAGATCGTCCCGCCGCCTTCGGCACCTTTGGAAATTGCGCCGCGCCGGATGACGAGGCGCGAGCGGCTGCGCAACGAGCTGCTCAACGCGCCCAATCTGATGACGCTGGGGCGCATCGCGCTCATCCCGGTATTCCTCTGGCTGCTCGCCTACGAGAGCCGTCACAACAGCTTCATCGCGGCGGCCATCTTCGCCATCGCGGCGCTGAGCGACTGGATCGACGGGTGGCTGGCGCGCGTGTCGGGGAAGGTGACGACGCTGGGGAGGTTCCTCGACCCGCTCTCCGACAAGATCATCGTGCTCTCGGCGTTGGTGGAGCTGCTGCGGCTCGGGCGCGTGCCGGCCTGGGTGGTCGTCGTCATCCTCGCGCGAGAATTCTTGATCTCCGGCTTGCGCACCATCGCGGTGAGCGAGGGGCTGGTGATCTCGGCGTCGCAGGGAGGGAAGTGGAAGACGTCCCTGCAGCTGTGCGGGATCATCTGCCTGATGCTCCATTACCACTACCCGATCGACTATCTGTTCGGCACGGTGATGACGGACTTTCATGCGGTCGGAAGCATGCTCTTGTACCTGTCGCTCATTCCTGGAATCGCCTCGGCGGTGCAGTATGTCCGAGAGTTCTACACTCTTGACACTGGGGAACACCGAGGCTAAATCGACCCCGCTTTGCGGAACTAGCTCAGCTGGTAGAGCGTCGCCTTGCCAAGGCGAAGGTCGCCGGTTCGAACCCGGTGTTCCGCTCCAACTCCAACGGCCCGGTTTTCCACGGTTTCGACCCTGGGGCCGGGCCTTCGGTTTTTGGGTTTCTGCTCAGCTTGGACCCCGCCTGGACCCAGATTCGCCACCGCCTGTGCCGGCAACTGCGCTGGCACACGCTTGTCGGGCGCCGCGGTGGCCTTCCCCAGCGTCTCGAGCGGGGCGCGCAGGTCGTCAATGTTCAGGTGACCGTAGGTCTCCAGAGTGGTCCGTATGTTCGCGTGGCGCGCGATCCGCTGGACGAACTGGGGCGCGACACCGAGCTGCAAAAGCAGTGTGATGGTGGTGTGGCGGCAGTCGTGGAAGCGCATCTGCCGTGGGATGGGGCTCGGCCACATCTTCGCGCCGCACTTCGGGCAGGGGCGGAGCTTATAGTCAGGGTGCTTCTCGACCGTGGGGTCCTTGCGCGCAGCGCAACGGCGGCAGCTGTGCTTCCAGCCGGTGATGAGGCCGGCGCGAGTGAGGTTGCGGCGAAAGATCTTCTCCATCGGCGTGTGCTCGGGCAGTTGCTTTCCGTCCGGCCCGGGGAAGACGAACTCGCTGTCGGACTCGTCCAACGCGCTCTGCAGGTACGGGACGAGCGGCGTCGCGATGGGCAGCGCGACCGCCTTGCCACCCTTCACCGTGTTTCGTGCGTGGGAGCGCCGCACGTAGAGCACGCGATCCTCGAGCCGCACATCGGTCTTCCGCAACGCGAAAAGTTCGCCCTTGCGTAGGGCGAGATAGAGAGCGACAGCCATCATGTTGCGCCGGGGGCCAGCTGCTTCGAGCACCTTCGGGACCTCGTGCGTGCGCAGGGTTTCATAGATCTGCTGCTGTACGCGGCGCGGTTTGACGCGGTCGATGGGATTCGGGCCGTCCCAAGACTCGGCGTCGATCGCGGCGGCTATGACCGCCCGCATGATAGCGCGCAGCTTGTTGACGGACCCCGCGCTCGCTCCTGCAGCTTCCATCTCACGCAGACGCGTATCGAAGACGGCGGGCGTGACCTCGCTCAGCAGTATCTTTCCGATCGGCTGGTTGATGATGTGCTTCTCCAGTCGGCACCGTTCCTTGCCGGCACTCGCAGCCGGACAGCGGTTCTTGAGCCACCGGTCGGACGCGTCACCCAGGATCGTCGTGCAAGGCTTTCGCAGCGGCGCAAGCCCATGCCGCTGCCGCTCTGCATCCGCCTCCAGCTCGTGGGCGAGCACTTGGCACTCTTTCTTCGTCCGCGTCGTCGTCTTGACGCGCACCCGCTTGCCACGGGAGTTGCGGTACTTGGCATACCAGGTCGCGCCGCGCTTCTGTGCTGAGGCCATCGCTACGCCTTGCCCTTTCTGGGTGACTCTTTCGCGAATCCACGCCGCGCAAGGCCTTCGGTCAGCAACAGGACTGCCATGCCCGACACGGTCCGCATGTCCACCTCCGCCACTCTTTCGAGAGCCCTCTTGAGTTCCTTTGGCACTCTGAGGTTCAGCACGGCATCTCGTCTCATTAGGACATTGTAACACATCACGAGCCTTCGTGTGTCACCTCTTATCTCGCTTGAGTTTGACCACCGTACCCGCGCCGCCGCCGCTCTGGGCGAAGTTTCGAACTTGCACTGGGTCAAAGCGAAGAAGTGCGCCAATCCTGACAACCGGCAGTGCCTCTCTATCGACCAGATTGTAGACGGTCGCGCGACTCACCTGGAGGTATCGAGCTACGTCGAGCGCCGTCCACAACGGTTCGCTGCCGGCATCGTCCCGCATCGCGTCCATGGCAAGGCCTCCTGGCAACGAACGCTCACATGAGGGCACGCCTGCTAGAGCGACACTTTGATCAAGAACGCTCTGATCCGAGCTTTTCCGCGAGTTCCTGCATGTTTAGCCACATCACACGCAGCCCTAGATCGGATTGCACTGCCGGCACGTCGGCGCGCTTGCGGAGACGAGCGGCACGCAAAGCCTCGTACTCGAGGACCGCCCAAGGGAAATCGGCAAAGGCTCGCGTCATGATGAGGTGGGCGTCGTTGACTGTGTCTCTGGACGAGCCGTAGGCCATTGCGAGGAGCTCGACGAGCATCAGCGCAAACAGAGTCGACGCCTCGTTTTCATGAGGGTGTCGAGCGCCCCCAATCGCAATTCCAGTCACTCCAGGTATCTCCGCAAAGATAGACGCAGTGGCTCCAATGCGAAAATCGGATTGACCGCGAAGCCACGTCGAGAACTCACGGCATTCGCTCGCGATGCTGCTCGCTCCCTCTGCGAGCTTCTCCATGAAGGAGCGGATGGTCGAGACGACGTATGACGGGATCTCGGACACTGCGCGCCGCGAATAAAGCGGATTGGCGCCCAGTTCGTCGAGAGCGGCCCGGAGGGTCTCCCTTGCGCTAGCATCCTGAAGGAGCCTCTTCGCTCGCGACGGCCGCAATTGGCGGAGGATGCTCGCAACGAGGTTCCGCGTCTCGCGCCAATCACACACGGAATTCCAGCTGTAGATGTGATCAACCAGCGCAGCTGCGATGACTGAGCGATGCGGCTCGTCAAGCCTGATGTCGAGGCCGCCGAGAAGCTTGACGAAGTGGTGAAACAGCTTCCTTGGCACGTCAACGGATCCCAGAGGTTTCGCTGCCGCGCCCAGGAGTCGTGCTGCATTGATCCTGCGGTGGATCTTTAGTTGCCGCGACGGCGGCTCCCACTCCGGAAGAGGCCCAGAACGCAATTCAGCTGGAATCGTGAGGACAGTTTCCGGCCGAGGGCGTTGTGTCGCCATGTGCAGAAGTCTAACTACGGCGACCGCTGCACGCCGACTCTGTTCGGCATCAATCGAGCGATAACGGCAGAAGCGCGAGCAAAGGCAGAGGTGGTTAGCTCAGCAAGCGTCTAGTAGCAGCTTCGTTCTCGGACACGCGTGCACTACGGTCCCCAGACGGGTCTGACAACTAGTCAGACCAGGACCAGGGCCTCGCTCCCCATCTCGGATACAAGACCTGGATGGCAAGTTTCGGTCATGTCGCGGCCGGG
>Ga0137392_10001891_pt1 | contig 12316 bp, 12 predicted proteins | sample 15con2h34AmetaG_FD_101394 | JGI IMG/M metagenome (GOLD analysis project Ga0137392, IMG submission 101394) | Vadose zone soil microbial communities from Angelo Coast Range Reserve, California, USA - 15con2h3.4A metaG | ecosystem: Environmental > Terrestrial > Soil > Vadose zone > Saprolite... | reverse complement strand
GCTGCTCCGCCTGAGGCCTCGAGGACAACGTATCCCTGATTTTCCAAGTACTGACGGACCAGTCGGCGCAGGTTGGATTCGTCTTCTACGACGAGAATGGTTTCGAGGCCCCTCTCCGGTGGCGAAGCCGCGGCAGCGGGTTGCAGCGGCGCTTGTTCGCTAACTTCAGTGGCGAGCGGAAGATATATTTTGAAAGTAGTGCCCTTGTCAGGCTCACTATCCACCCAGATGTAACCTCCGCTCTGCTTGATGATTCCGTAGACGGTGGAAAGTCCGAGCCCAGTACCCTTCGGGCCCTTAGTAGTGAAGAACGGCTCGAAAATGTGAGACTGGGTTTCGGCGTCCATGCCGGAACCGGTGTCGCGGATCGCGAGCATCACGTATTCGCCCGGCTTTACTGGAGCATGGAAGCGCGCGTAGCTTTCGTCGAGGGTGGCGTTGGCGGTTTCTATTGTGAGTTTTCCACCTTGAGGCATAGCATCGCGCGCGTTTACGGCGAGGTTCATGATCACTTGCTCAACCTGCCCGGGGTCGGCTTTTACGGGGCCCAGGTCGGCGCCCGGGATCATCTCAAGATCAATGTCTTCGCCAATCACACGGTTCAGCATCTTGAGATTTTCTGTGACTATGGCGTTGAGGTCGATGATCTTGGGAGTCAGCATTTGCTTCCGGCTGAAAGCGAGGAGCTGACGGGTGAGCGAAGTGGCGCGCTGGGCGGCGTTGGCGATCTCCTGTGCCGGTGCACGCAGCGGGGCATCCTGACCGAGTCGCTCCAGCAGGAACTCCGAATATCCGGAAATCACCATAAGCAGATTGTTAAAATCGTGCGCGATTCCGCCCGCAAGCCGTCCGATGGCTTCCATTTTTTGCGCCTGACGAAGTTGCTGTTCGAGAGCGCGGCGCTCAGTGACGTCTTCGGTGAAGAGTTCGTATGAGGTTGTGTTACGCTCGCCAGAGATAGTGCGGCCGGAAATACGGACCACGGTTGGGGATCCATCCTTGCGGAGCCATTCGGCAGCAAGGCCGTTAAACTCCTTCAGCGAGCGAAAATAATCTGCGAGCTGGAACCACTGCTGGGCGTCCGCATAAAGCGTACCCAGATGGCGGCCCACTAGCTCGCTGGCGTTGCTGTAGCCCAGAATTGAAATAAACGCGGGATTGACGTCGAGCATTTTGCCGGCAGCGTCGCAGCGGGCGATGCCATACGGAGCATTGGTAACCAGGGAGCGGAAATTGACTTCCGAACGGCGAAGGCTTTCTTGAGCAGCGCGCAGGGCAGCGTTGAACCAGCAGATGAGTCCGGCCACAGCAACGAAAAGCGCCAGTTGAAGGACCGCATTACGATATTCGCCGGGAGTGTGATCGCCAGTGAGAGAGAAGTAAGCGGTGACGGTCAGGGCGAAGGAAGTGGCCACCAAGCCGGGTTTCCATCCCCCGTACCACGCACTGACCATGACGGCCACTGCAAAGACTGCGAGGCGACCCTCGACGACGTTAGCGAAGAGCAGCGCTGGAATCAGCGCCAGGGTGGTGCTAAGTACCGCCACCCCGTAGCGCAAGATAGGCGCACGGGCAGGCGGGACGTAGCGTGTGCGAAGAAGGGGGAGGTTCAATCGCATACGAGTCAATCCTATTGCTGCAAAAGGAAATCAGCGAGTTACGGTAGTTCATTGTGTGGTTGCCCGATTGACCGACATCGTTCGGGACGAAGGCTCTGGGCAAGGCTTTTAGGCGAAACGTCGGGCGCAGAAACATCCATATCATGTCGGGCTGTGGAAGCTACGATCTTCGGCAGAGAAGGAACAAAGACTTGCAACAGCCGGAGGAAACCATGAAACTAACCAGCAGTCCGGAACAAAACACATGAACATCGGATTATTTGGGGGAACTTTTGATCCGATCCATCGCGGTCACATGGCATTGGCGCAGGCTGCGCGAGCGCAGTACGGGCTCAAGCTGATTTATTTCGTTCCCGCCAATATTTCTCCACACAAGCAGCAACCGGTGGCGCCATATTTGCACCGTTACGCGATGGTCGCGCTAGCAACCGCGGCGGAGAAATCATTCGTACCGTCACTGCTCGAAGCGCCGGACGGAGAGGCAAGCAGCCCAGAGACAGCCAGTGAGGAGCGCAAGCGGAAGCCGCAGAAGGGAAACAAATCGCCGGCGGGAACTAGTTATTCAATCGACACAGTGCACAAGTTTAAGAAGACATTGAGAAAGAGTGACAAACTTTCTTTTCTGATAGGGATTGATGCATTCCGCGAAATTGCCAAGTGGCACGAACCGGAAGCGCTATTCCGCGAATGTGAGTTCATAGTGGCCAGCCGGCCGGGCTATTCGCTGGCGGACGTTGCCGATGCGCTTCCTGAAAGTTTGCGTCCCGCGGCGGCCGTGACCCGTCCTTTCCGCAAACAGGCAGCTAAGGGAGACCTTGTGCTGCCCGGAGTGACGATTCACCTGCTGGAAGGCGTGCACCAGGATGTCTCGGCAACCGCGGTTCGGGAGGCTGCGTCCAAGGGCAAGCCGCTGGGTAAGTTTCTGGATGCGGCCGTGGCAGAGTACATCAAGAAGGTAGGATTATATCGGTAGGAATTGAATGGGCATCTTACAAAAAGCCTGCGACCCGCAGCCACGGCGGGTTCCAACAAGCTACAATTGCAACTGACCACCACCACTAACCTCTGCATGAAGAAGAACGATCTGAAGCGACAGGTATCCGAGGCGATTGACGCTTGCCAGGAAAAGAAGGCCGAAGAGATCAGCATTCTGGAACTGGAGAAGGTTTCCGGAGCATTCACCGATTATTTTGTGGTATGCAGCGGAACAAATCCGCGACAAATTCAGGCTATTGCAGATGAGGTTGAACAGCGTCTGAAGAGGGCGGGTTTGTATCCCGCACACGTTGAAGGCTATAAACAAGCCGACTGGGTGTTGCTCGATTACGTGGATTTTGTCGTGCACATTTTTTCGGAAAAAGCGAGGAAGTATTACGACCTGGAGCGGCTGTGGAAATCGGCCAAGCGTATAGAGCCCGCTGAAATTATGGCGGGGCCCAAGCGGAAACGAATTGCGCTGGCTGGTGGCAGACGGAAGCGGGCGTAAGTGGAAAGAGCTTTAACCACAAAGGAACTAAAGGGTCACAAAAACAGTCCAACGTTCCCTTAACCGTTAGTTTTCCTGCATGAAGCCAATTGAAGATTCCAAGCCGCAGTGGGGAGCCTCCTACCGGCTGATCGCGGCAGAAAAATGGAAGGCGAAATCTGCCGCCATGGGTCAGGCCGCCACCGACGCCCTGGTCGAGTACGCTCGACCTCAGCCAGGAATGAGTGTTTTGGATTTGGCGACTGGCACGGGCGAACCAGGGATCAGCCTGGCAGGGATCGTAGGTCCCCAAGGCCGAGTCACCGCTGTTGATTTAAGCGCCGAACTTCTGGAAATCGCTCAACGCAGAGCGGGCCAGCGACAATTAAGTAATTTCGTTACGCGGCAAGCCGATGCTCAGACATTACCGTTTCCTGAAAATAGTTTTGATCTCGCCACCTGTCGCTTCGGCGTGATGTTCTTCGCCGACACTAACAAAGCGCTGAAAGAAGTGAAGCGAGTACTGCGGCCGGGGGCGCGCGCATGTTTTCTGGCGTGGGGACCGTTTGAGCAGCCGTACTGGTCCAGCACCATGGGTGTTGTGGCGAAGCACGTCGGTGGCCCAGCAATCTCGCCGGGATCTGAAAATCCGTTCAAGTTTGCCGCCGCCGGAACTCTTTCTACGGCATTAAACGAAGCTGGATTCATCGATGTAGAGGAGCAGACGCGCACCGTGCGCTGGAGTTGGCCGGGACCGGTAGAGGAGGTCTGGGACTATGCACGGTCGGTTTCAGTGCCCTTCCGGCCACTCTTGGGACGAGTGCCAGCGGAAAAATGGGATGAGGTGAACGCCGAGGTGTACGCGGCGGCTCGCGAGTATTGTCATGGAAACAGAGTCGACTTCGGGGCAGTGGTTGTGATCGCTTCAGGCAAGAAGCCTTAGCCACAGAGAACAGAAAGGTAAGTCGAAAGCTCCGAGGAAACAATCTGTGGTTAAATCGGCTGGTGAAAATTAAGGTGGCTTGGATAGGGAAGACGAGAGACGCAGCCATCCAAGCTTTGACAGAGGACTATTTAAAGCGGATTTCCCGGTACGCAGTGGTCGAAGGAGTCGCCGTCGCCGATGAGGCAGCGCTGCTTAGACTGACGCAGAGGAGCGGGACGCGGCCGGCGCATACGCTGATTTTGCTCGACGGAAGCGGGAGACAACTATCATCAGAAGAATTCGCGGGATTTGTGAAAGATCAGCAGGAGCGTAATCCGCAACCGCTGTTGTTTGCTGTCGGTCCGGCAGATGGTTTTAGCGATGAGGCGAGAAAGGCCGCCGCAGTCAAAATTTCACTGGGTAAAATGACATTGGCACACGAATTAGCCCGGGTGGCGCTGCTGGAACAACTGTATCGTGCATTTGCGATTCTTAAAGGGCATCCCTATCATTTGGGACACTAGGGTCTTTGTCTTTTTCCGCCGGAATGGTACCGCACCTTCGTGATATGTTCGAGAGTGATCTGGCCACTTAGAGTGGATCAAAGCAGTCGCCATTTCGAATTTCTCTATAGGATGGGCCATGAAGAATCCGTATGAAGTGCTTAGGGTCAAGGAGCGGCAGATTCAAAAGGTAAAGAAGGAGATTGAAGCGTTGCGAATTGCAGCCCGCCTTTTGGGAGCAGAAGAATCTGGGTCGGGTTCGGAAGAAAAGACAAATTTGCGGGAACTGGTGGAAATGCCGTAGCAGCCATCGGTCGAATGGGTACAAGGACGAGAGCTTAAGGGTCTACCTCGTCACAGTCGCCTGGTAGCTGACCGTTTGCCAGTGGCCGCTGCGGTGAATCCAAACTCGAGTGAAACGGTAAGGTCCATTGAACTCTTCGCCCAGGTCCTTGCCTCTTACTTCTGCTCGCGCAGTCACAACTGCGGTATTGCCGTAGACGCGAACCACCATATCGCTGACATCTATGGAGTCGTAACGCAACTGGCCACTTCTGCGGGCGGCGACGGTATCGGCTTTAGTGATTACCTGTCCTAGTGGCGTAATCGCGACGTAGTCGTCTGCCAGCGTGCGTTCGGCGAAGGCAGCGTCGCGGTGAACTGAGGCATCTCTTGCCTCGCGCTCCAATTCCAGAATCTGGCGGATAGTTTCCTGATCGTAAACCCCACTGGAGTTGCCCGGCGGCAAAGCCTTGCCTTGTTTTTGAATAGAGGTAGCAGATAAGGACAGGCAAAGTACTGGTACCAACATCAACACTGGGAGCCTGCTGTGTTCCACGACTGAGACCTCCCGCGGGCCAAGAGATGAGACACTCGTTCCTTGGATGTTTACGAGGGACAACAAGCACCGGTTCCACGAAAGTTTAGCGGCCATTTTTGTTTAAAGCGTGAAAACGGATTCGGCGGCTTCGCATCTCGCCCCTGCATGAGTGGCAAAGTGGTTGTTTCCCCCGGGAAACGGCTCGAACGCGTACAATCAGAGACTCTTTTATGCAGGACGTTCGTCGCGGACTGATCATTGTCAACACTGGTCCAGGCAAGGGCAAAACAACTGCCGCTATGGGAACGGCGCTGCGCGCAGTTGGACAAGGCATGCGTGTGCTCATGCTGCAGTTTTTGAAGGGCTCGTGGCACTATGGCGAACTGGATGCGGTAAGGGCTTTCGGCGATAAATTCGTTATGAAGCAGATGGGCCGCGGCTTCGTGAAAGTGGGCGCGGAGAAGCCCGACCCTGAAGACGTGCGCATGGTCGAAGAGGCTTGGGCCGAAGGCGAGAGAGCAATACAGTCGGGGGAATGGGACCTGGTGATTCTGGATGAGATCAACTATGCCATCAGCTACGGCATGCTTGATCCGGCGAAAGTCGTGGAGAGCCTGAAGAATAAGCCGGAGATGGTGCACGTCATATTGACGGGGCGTAACGCGCATCCGACAATAGTTGAGTTTGCCGACACGGTCACGGAGATGCGCCAGGTGAAACATGCATACGAAAAGGGCGTGATGGCGCAGAGAGGGATCGAATATTGACGGAATTGGTAATTTCGTAATTGAGCAATTTAGCAATTGAAAAGCGAATTTAGAGTGCGGCAAAGGACTTGATCTTAAATTACACAATTACACAATTACCCAATTACAAATTCTCGTGACTTGGTTTAAGCGACAGTCCGGCGAGTTGGATACCTCAGGGGAACGCAAAGTGCGCACCGAGGGCCTGTGGGTAAAGTGTGACCAGTGCCGGCAAATTATCTGGAAGAAGGATCTGGAGGACAATCTTAACGTTTGTCCGAAGTGCGACCGGCACTTCCGCATTGATGCTCGCACTCGCCTGTCACAACTGCTGGATGACAATGAATATGACGTCTTCGACTCGAATCTCGCCTCGACCGACCCGTTGAAATTTGTCGATCTGAAGGCTTACAAATCGCGCCTACACCAGGCACAGGAAGATACTGGACTGCAGGACGCGATCATAAATGCACAAGGCAAGTTGAACGGACGCGCCGTGATCGTGAGCGCCATGGAGTACGCGTTCATTGGCGGAAGCATGGGCGCGGTGGTCGGAGAAGCGATTACGCGGGCGATTGAGCGGGCCACGGAAACCCGCATGCCGATCGTTATCGTATCGGCGTCGGGTGGAGCCCGCATGATGGAGGGCGTGATCAGCCTGATGCAGTTGGCAAAAATCTCCGCGGCGCTGTCGCGGTTAGATGAAGTCCGGGTACCTTATATTTCTGTGCTTACCGACCCTACCACGGGTGGAGTGACAGCATCGTTTGCCATGCTGGGCGATCTGAATATTGCGGAACCAGGAGCGTTGATCGGTTTCGCCGGGCCACGCGTGATCGAGCAGACCATTCGTCAGAAGCTGCCGCAAGGTTTTCAGCGGGCTGAGTTCTTGCTGGAACACGGCATGCTGGACGCGGTGGTGCCGCGGAAACAGCTCAAACCTTATATTGCGCGGGCGCTGGAATTTATGGATCCATCGGCAGCCTGCACCCGTCAGCCCTCCGCCTGATCCGTTCAGGTTAGCCCCAGCCCCTTTTAACCTTTCTCTCTCTGCTAACCTAGAGCTTAGGCTGATAACCAGCTATGTCCTACGAAGCCGCCATCGCGAGCATGTATTCCCTCGGTCACGAACTGACTCAGACTCCTTCGGAGAAGTTCGACCTGGCGCACATGCGCGTGTTGCTGGCCGCGTTGGAAAATCCGGAAAAGCGTTTTCCGGGGGTGCTGATCGCTGGGACGAACGGCAAAGGCTCGACAGCGGCCACGCTAGCCTCGATCCTGAGCACTTCGGGCTTAAGAACGGGTTTGTATACTTCGCCGCACCTGGTGCGTATTAATGAGCGCATTCGCATAAGTGGCAAGGAAATCACTGATGACGATTTCTGCGCGCTTCACGATCTTGTAGAGCGGACAGCAGAGCGTTTGGTCAAGGAAGGGGAATTGCCCTGGCATCCCAGTTTCTTTGAGATGTTGACAGCGATTGCGTTCGAGCACTTCGCCCGGGCGCAGGTGGACATGGCGGTGCTTGAAGTTGGCATGGGCGGGCGTCTGGATGCGACCAACGTGATTGAGCCGAGGGTTAGCGTCATCACGGATATTTCTTTGGATCATCAAAAGTATCTGGGCAATACGGTAAGCGAGATTGCGCGCGAAAAGGCAGGCATTATACGGCCGGGAGGCGTGGTGGTGACGCTTCCGCAGCAGCCTGAGGCGAACGACGTGATTGGCAATGCGATCCTGGACCTGGGAGCACACGCGGTTACCGCAGTGCCGTATGTACCGCCGGTATCGCCGGCTAGTGAAAAGTATTTCGGAGGGAACCAACGCTCCCAGCCTTCAAACGCTGCGGGCTATGTCTCGCGGTATCCGTTGCTCGTGACGGGCGAACAGATTGAAGTCGTGACCCCGCTGGTGGGACGACATCAGTTGCGGAACGTTGCGCTGGCGATTGCGGCGGCGGAGGAACTGGGAAAGCAGGGCGTGCCAGGGATTACGCCGAAGTCCGTTGAGCGCGGGATTCGCGAGACGAGTTGGCCGGGCCGTTTTCAGGCAATTCCGGCGGCTAACGGTGCACCAGAATTTGTGTTCGACGTCGCACATAATCCGGCGGGAGCGTGGGCGCTGCGGTCGACTCTTTCGGCGATTTACGGAGACCGGCCATTTACATGTATTTTCGGAGCCATGCGGGACAAGGCCATTGGGGAGATGGCGGAGATACTCTTCCCCCTGGCGGAAAGAGTGATTGCGACCCAGGCCGAAAACCCGCGTTCGGCGACTCCGGGAGAGATCCGGCAAGCGGCCGGCCGATTGACCATTGACCTCGAGGAGGCGCCAGATGTGGCTTCCGCGCTGGCGCGTGCCCGTGCTTTGGCTGGGCGGGAGGGGTTGGTAGTGGTTACGGGGTCGATTTACATTGTTGGAGCGGCCATGCGCCTGCTGGGCGCGCGCATCTGACAGAAAGGGCCATTTCGAAAGACAACGCCGTCTTGAATACGTCGTTTTGAACACCAGCCTTGAATACTTCTAGCGAAATTGAGAGCAATTCGGATACCGCAAAACTTCCGAGGGAGCGAGTCGAGCGGCCCGCGCCGCCGGCATCGGCTCGTAAATATGGCTGGCTAAGCCGGCTGCGTTCTTATTTCATTTTTGATCTGCTGATCTGGCTGTACACGATTGTTCTCGGCATCTTTTCTTTGCCGTCTTCGTTGTTTGATAGCAGTGGCAGAATTCAGCACGGGTTTGCGCGGCTGTGGTCGCGGCTCATCATGAAAACGATTTTCTCGCCGGTAAGAGTGACCGGACTGGAGAAGATCGACCAGTCGAAGCCGCAAGTTTACGCGGTGAACCACGCCTCAGCGCTGGATATCCCTTTGCTCTACGTGTACCTGCCATTTCAATTCCGCATCGTGTTCAAGAAAGAATTGCTTTCCTACCCGATCGTGGGCTGGCATCTGAAGCGGTCGGGGCAGGTGTGCATTAACCAGCAGAATCCGGCGGCATCGATTGGCAGCATTCGTTCGGCGCTAAAGACGCTGAAAGGCGGCATGCCGCTAGTGATTTTTCCCGAGGGTGGACGCACGCCCGATGGACAGGTCAAGCCATTTTTGCCGGGGGCGTTCTTTCTTGCTATCAAGGCGCAGGTGGACGTCGTCCCAGTAGCGCTGGTTGGAACCTATGAACTTCTGCCAATGAACACCTACCACATCAAACCGCGCCCGCTGGAGATGCGGGTGGGAGCGCCCATCTCGACTGCGGGTCTGAAGGGGCATGACATCGAGGTATTGTCAGCGAAGGTGCAGAGGGCGGTGGAGGGACTGTATTCTGGCTCCTCTGGGACATCATTTTCCGCGCAGGGCTGATTCCCTCTCTATGCGATTGCCAGCTCAAGTCCTTCCGCAAGGAACTCGGAGGCCGTGTACTCGAGGTGGAGAACCCGTCTCGCGGCGTCTACTCGGGACTTCGAGGACGAGTGAACGATAAGGGGTCGCATCGCCAAAAATCCCGCCGCGTCCAACAACACAGTCAAAGGGAGCTATGCGGTTTGCGAGATTGTGGATCTCGTCATCACTCAGTACGCCTAGCGTGTGAGTCCCAGGCAACACGCGGAGGGGGCCATTGTGTGGCGTTGAATCGTCCAAGTGAACGCGCAGAGCAACTATCTTTGAGAGCGCGCAAGCGGGAGCGTGGGCATACACGACACCTTCCTTCACCGACCACGGTCCCCAACCAGGCACGTTCCGCCGCTTGCGAAGGGGCAAGGCCGTGTCCTGGTGCCATACCACCAGCCAGTTTGCCGTTGGTGATTTGTCGAAAACGGTTGCGCGAAAGGGCAAAGCCCTGTCATCCAATAACTTGCTCGCCACATGCACCAATCGGGGGTCCTGAGCTAAAGCTGCGATCTCCGGATGCTTGAGACCGTGCCGCAATCCGGCTCTTGTGCGAACAAGGTTGAGTCTGTTGAGATTTTCGATCAGGTTCTCGACTTCTTCATCAGCAAAAACATTTGGAATGATCGCAAATCCGTGCTCTGCAACGGCGTTCCCGCAGACCATGGTACCCTCTCGCGCCAATTCTATCGGACGCAGACAACATGGACTAGGCAGCCCAGATTTAAACAGAATCGCCTAGCGTTTTGTTCGGGTCCGTTTGACCCTCTTCTTGGGCTTCACTAAACTGAAAAGATTCAGCAGAGTACAGGCTTCAGACTATGCCAGACAGCATCCATGTGAAACTCCCCGACGGGAGCGAAAAGGAAGTCCCCACGGGCACCACCGCCCTTGATGTGGCTAAATCGATCAGCCCGCGATTGGCCGATGCTGCAATTGTTGCAAAGACCAATGGCGATCTGATCGATCTTACCCGGCCGCTGGAAAAGGATACTGACCTGCGCATCCTGACTGATCGTGATCCTGAGGCGCTACAAGTCTACCGGCATTCGTCTGCCCACTTGCTGGCCGCCGCGGTGCTGGAACTGTTTCCGGAGACCAAGCTGGGACATGGCCCCCCGACCGATAGTGGATTCTTTTACGACTTCTACCGACCGACTCCGTTCACTCCCGAAGACCTGGAGAAGATCGAAAAGAAGATGCAGGAACTGGTGCAGCAGAATATTCCCTACGCGCGCGAGTTTCTCCCGCGCGACAAGGGTCTGGAAGAATTCAAAAAAGAAGGCGACTTCATGAAGTGCCACTTCATCGAGCAATTCACCAAGCCCGATGAAAAGATTTCGATTTACAGGACTGGCAAGTTCACCGATTTTTGCCGTGGTCCGCACATTCCATCAACGGGCAAGATAAAGGCATTCAAGCTGCTGAATATTGCCGGTGCCTATTGGCTGGGCGATGAGAAGAACCAGCAACTGCAGCGCATCTATGGCACTTCTTTTTTTTCCAAGAAGCAGCTAGACGAGTACCTACATAACATTGAAGAAGCCAAAAAGCGTGACCATCGCGTACTTGGCCAGCAGCTCGACCTGTTCTCGATCCAGGAATTGGCCGGGCCGGGGCTGATCTTCTGGCATCCCAAGGGCGGGATTATCCGCAAAGAGATGGAAGACTGGATGCGCGCGGAGTACATCAAGCGTGGCTACTCGCTGGTGTATACGCCCCATGTGGCGCGGCGGCAATTGTGGCAGACCTCCGGGCATGAGGGCTACTACGCTCAGAACATGTTCGACGTCATGGAGCTCGATGATGCGGAATACCGCATGAAACCTATGAACTGCCCGTTTCACATCCTGATCTATAAAGATTCACTGAAGTCGTATCGTGATTTGCCCGTTCGTTTGGGCGAATTGGGTACTGTCTACCGTTACGAACGCTCGGGAGTGATGCACGGGTTGCTGCGAGTGCGAGGCTTTACGCAGGATGATGCCCATATTTTCTGCACTCCCAATCAGATTGAAGACGAAATCGTTGGCTGTATGGATTTTGCGCTGGACGTCTTGAAGGATTTTGGCTTCGATGAATTTCAGGTTGAGCTTTCCACCTGGGACCCGAAGGATCGCAAAAATTTCCTCGGAAGCGAGGAGCAATGGGAGCTCGCCAATCGCTCGCTTGAGAATGCTTTGAAGCGGCGGAATATCGAGTACAAGGTGATGCCCGGTGAGGCGGCGTTCTATGGGCCCAAGATTGACGTGAAGCTGGTGGATGCGATTGGGCGGCTGTGGCAGCTCTCGACCATTCAGTTCGACTTCAACTTGCCGGAGCGGTTCCAACTGGAGTACGTGTCGGAAGATGGCTCGCGCAAGCAACCGTTGATGGTGCATCGCGCGCTGTATGGGTCGATAGAGCGTTTCTTTGGTGTGCTGATCGAGCACTATGCGGGAGCGTTTCCGGTTTGGCTATCACCGGTGCAGGTTGCGATGATCCCCATCAGCGAGCGGCACAAAGACTACGCGGAGAAAATTGCCGCGCAACTCAAAGGTGTGGGGATACGTGTACACGTGGACGCCCGCAATGAAAAAATGAACGCCAAAATCCGCGAGCACGCCATGCAGAAAGTGCCATTCCTCGCGGTGGTTGGCGATAAGGAAGCTGAAGCGGGCAGAGTGAATGTCCGTAGCCGCGGGAAAGAAAAGACCGAAGATATGCCGGCGGCGGAGTTTGTGGAGAAGGTCAAAGGGCTGATTGCGGAGAAGAGTGCGGGGTTGTAGGCGGCACCGCGGACATAGGCGTTAGAGCCTAATAGTGTTCTGCTCAGGTGGGGACAGCTGGCGCTTCGGCTGCGGTTGTACTAT